>Ga0189278_10067_pt1 | contig 162923 bp, 146 predicted proteins | sample N26A9minimetaG_FD_130326 | JGI IMG/M metagenome (GOLD analysis project Ga0189278, IMG submission 130326) | Marine microbial communities from the Costa Rica Dome - N26 A9 mini metaG | ecosystem: Environmental > Aquatic > Marine > Oceanic > Photic zone | place: Costa Rica: the Eastern Pacific...
ATGGCAATATCCCTTCGGGAACGCAAAACCACGCACGCAGTGCGCTCCCCTTTTGCTGATCGCCATCAACGGGCCTTGTACATTCCACCTCATGACCAACGAATGTTTTTCCTATCTTTAACTGGAGCGACAGGCAAAAGCCAAAGCCATCAACCCCACTTATACCGAATGAGGCGAAACGATGGCTCCCCGTGAGGCACGCCTCACACGCCATAAACAAGGTCCGTTGTGCACCATTTAATGAAGACAATGATAAATCTTGAAATAGGTGGAATATATTTAACCGAATGGGACGAAAGACCTTTTCGAATTATTGGATTTGACAATGTAGAAGTATTTTATGATTGCCTTTGGCCTCATGACAACTCATGGACATTTTCAGGAAACTTCAAGAAGAAATGTTATTTCTACAGAACCTCCAGTCAGCTTTTTGCTGAAAAATCAAGGAAACAGGACCATCAGCCATTGACAAATGATGAGAAAAAGTTTTTTCGACCGGATTTATTAATGAGAGTTGGACGGACTAAAGAATTAAGTTGGAATTCTTTCGAACAGAAAAATTTTAAAGAATTCGAAAATTATCTAAACCACTCATTGAAACCTGAAATTTTAAATCAAAAAATAGAGACTGACGAAATAGTGGTTCTGCCATTCGGTCAAAAGGGTGGAATCAAAAAGGGTGAGATATTGACTGCTAATAATGATGAATATTTTACGGTACCTGAACTACTTTGGAAGTCTAAATCTGTTCAAGAATCTGTTAATCCAGATAAAAGTAATGGTATCGGGTTGTACAGAATTGGATTTGAAAAAGGTCTTCCTTCCTATTACATCGGAGAGTATTTAGATAAAGCAGGATTAATAAAAGAATAAAAACGGTGCACAACAACGCATATAGCTTATGGCGGGTGAACGGCTGCCAACAAGGCTTTCGCTCCGTAGCCAGCTTTGGTTTCGGTGGACAGCAAAGTGCTTCGAAACCGCCACAAGCCATATGCAAACCGTTGATGGCAATATCCCTTCGGGAACGCAAAACCACGCACGCAGTGCGCTCCCCTTTTGCTGATTGCCATCAACGGGCCTTGTACATTCCACCTCATGACCAACGAATGTTTTTCCTATCTTTAACTGGAGCGACAGGCAAAAGCTAAAGCCATCAACCCCACTTATACCGAATGAGGCGAAACGATGGCTCCCCGTGAGGCACGCCTCACACGCCATAAACAAGGCCCGTTAGCTACAATATAAAACCACAATGATAAAACAATTAATTACCGACTTATCTCACGACAATATTACTTTGTCCCAAGCCTTAACAAGGTCCAAAATAATCGCCTACAAATTAAAGAATGACACCTTTAGAAATTGGATAAAAAAAGAAACAGATGGGTATGATTTCGATGACCCTATGCTTCCTGCATATAGAAAGATATTTAGTGAAATGTATTTAATTGCTAAGTTCAGCGGTGGAGAAGAAACTAAGTTCCCATTTAACCCACCTGAAAACAGCCCAAAGGAAGTTCTCGATACAATTAAGTTTCACCAAATCCGTGAACCGATTCAAATAATTGAGATTCAAATAAATAATGAAGACGAACCGAAAAACGGAAGGATTAAATTACCCTTAGGAATGTTAGAAATGGCAAAATCTACATTACCAAAACCTGTTTTAATGCAAATTAAAATGGTAGGAGGAGTAATTGACACATTGGAAAGAGAAGTTCATAGTGTTAATCTTCATAATGTTATTAACCAAACGAAAAATATTTTACTTGACACATTATTAGAATTAGAGACACAATTTCCGGATTTGGAGAATGATTATGAAATGAATGAAGAAAACGAAAAGAAAGCAAATAACATTATAACCACGAATATTTATGGAAATAACACACCTGTAAATATCGCTACTGGTGATAATGTTAACCAAAATAATGAACTGAAAATTGAAACAGTCGATTTTGAAAAATTGAAATCTTTGAAGGTTGAAGATTCTGAAATTCAAGAACTGAAAGAAATAATAGTTAGTTCAAACGGGGATAAAAAAACATTTGCATCAAAAGCCATAGGTTGGTTAGGAAAAGTAACTACGTCTCTTACTGCTAGAGGGCTATATGATAATATTCCACAAATAGCTGAATACATCCAAAGTTTATGTTAACAGAAAAATACTGTAGCTAACATTGGCTATAAACAATTGGGGCAAAAGTGATAAAACAAAACTATAAACATAAAACAAAGGTCGGTGCTAAACCGAAAAGTGAGGGCGTAAAATCCCCAACTGCTCATAGCCACGACCGTTGATGGCAATATCCCTTCGGGAACGCAAAACCACGCACGCAGTGCGCTCCCCTTTTGCTGATCGCCATGGGGTGTAGCTTGGAAAAATTACCAATTTTTGGTAATTTTGAATAAATACCTGAGCTATGAGTAAAAACACATCCATATCCCTTGGCAATTATTTTGACGAATTTGTGAGTAACCAAGTTTCAGCTGGAAGGTATAAGAATGTAAGTGAAGTAATCAGGGCCGGACTTCGACTTTTAGAGCATGAAGAAAGTAAAGCTACTGCTTTGAGAAATGCAATACAGGAAGGAATTGACAGCGGAATTGCTCATGATTTTGACCCAGAAAAACATCTTCAGGAATTAAAGGCCAGACGTAAAAAGAATGGCTAAATATGAACTGACCCATAAAGCAGTTGAGGATTTAACTCGAATTTGGGAATACACAATTGAACAGTGGTCTGAACAACAAGCTGATAGCTATTATAACCTGCTATTGGACTGTTGCCAAGACATTGTAAACAACCCTGGGTTGGGAAAAAACTACGATGGAATAACCAAAGACTTATTCGGGCTTAAAACAAGCCGACATATCATTTTTTATCGAAAACGAATTACCCAACCGATTGAGATTACGAGAATTTTACACGGACAAATGGATTTGAAAAACAGAATAACTGAATAGAAATACTACGCCCAACAATGCATCCTTTGAAAGGCCCTATGGGTCCTTACTTTACAACGATTTTAGGAGTCCGCCATCAATCGGGATATTGGTTCCCGTAATAAAGGCGGCCTGTTCCGATGCCAAGAAAGTCACCAAATAGCCATATTCCTTTGGGTCGCCAATCCGTTTTACGGGTACTTGCTCTTCCATGTTGGACCGGACTTCATCTGGGGAAACACCTATTTTTTCCGCTTTTTTGGAGTTCAGTTGTGCAATCCGGTCCGTGTCAAAATAACCTGTTAGCGTACTGTTTACCGTAATGCCGTCTTTGGCAACATCGTAGGCCAAACTCTTGGCCCAGGTAACCACGGCAGCTCTAATGGTATTGGAGAGTGCCAAATAGTTCAATGGTTCCTTTACCGAAATGGATGCAATGTTGATGATGCGCCCCCACTGTTTTTCCTGCATGTGCTTTAAGGCCAGTTCCGTAGTGTACACCACCGACTTGAACAGCAAGTCGAAGGCATTCTGATAATCCTCCACTTTCTTTTCCAGCGCACCGCCGCCTTCGGGACCTTGCGTATTGTTGACCAAAATATCCACGGTGTTGGTCTCGAAATACCTTGCTATTTTGCTTTGGTAGGCTTCAAAATCGGTAAAATCCACGGACAGGAATTGGTGTTGTTGTCCTTGAGAGCTGTCCATTTCCCGAACCAATTCTTGCATCCGTCCTTCGCTACGCGCCATCAGGGTAACACTGGCGCCACTTGCAGCCAGTTGTTTTGCTATGGCTGCGCCAATCCCTTTGCTGCTTCCGCCAACAAGGGCCTTTTTCCCTATTAGTGAAATGTTCATCGGTACTCTTCTCTTACAGGACTAAAAATATCCATTAGTTTACAGGGTGTCAACGCCTTCCCGCTATGGGGTACATTGGATGGGATAATGACTACATCACCCGGGTGGTACGTACCTGTTTTTCCGTTCAAGGTAAACTCAAAAGTGCCCTCTACTACGTGCATGATCTGTTCGTGGTCGTGCTGGTGTTCGGGCACTTCCGCGTTTTGGTCCACATCCCAAAATACCCAGCTCATCCGTTCGCCATGCACTAATTTTCCGTGGTATCCGGGCATGATTTCCCTTGGTTCAATTTCTGATAGGTTCATTGGTTTCTGATTTTAGGACCAATATAAAGATTAATAGGCAGCCTCCCTATTTGCAATGGCATCGGCAATGGTTATTTTTGCGGTTCAAAACACAAAAGATGCAGGTACATTTTATTGGAATGGGGGAGGTCAATATGTTTAATTTGGCCGTGGCCCTGCATAAAAATGGAACAGTGGTAACGGGCAGCGATGAGGTTTTTGACGAATCCCTAAAGACCATGATGGAGGAACAGGAATTATTGTCCAAGGGAGATGGCTGGTTTTCCGATAGTATCCATACCAACTTGGATGCCGTAGTGATAGGTTCCAAGGTACAGGTGGACAACCCAGAACTGGTTAGGGCGCAAGAACTGGGCTTGCCCTTGTTCTCTTTCCCTGATTTTCTTTACGAACAGGCCAAATACAAAACGCGGGTGGTGATTGCCGGTTCTCAACATCATGGCACCGTCACCCAAATGATTCTGCATGCATTGGAATATAATGATGTGGCGGCGGATTATGTGACCGAAACTTCCAACGGTATACATCTTACCAAAGAGAATGATTTTATCCTGATCGAAGCAAGTAATCAGGCATCGTCTTCCTTGGATGCCACGCCCCAATTCCAGAAATACATTCCGAACATTGCCTTGTTGAGCGATATCGCCACCTCAGAAGCGGTTGATTCAGAGCAATTTGCCCTTTTTGTGGATAGTGTGGTAAAAGGTGGGAGTATTACTTACAATGATGAGGATGTGGTGGTAAAGGAACTGGTCGAAACCTCGGAGAATCCCATTCGTAAATTTCCCTACGCCACTCCCGCCTATCAAGAGGAAGATGGTGAAATCTTTCTGGAAACGCCTGATGGCGAGTTGCCCCTGGAAATTTCTGGATCTGATAATCTTAGAAGCATGGCAGGTGCCAAATGGATTTGCCAACAGATGGGGGTGGATGAGGTCGAGTTTTATGAGGCCATGTCCACTTTCCACTAACCATCAGACTCCAAACTGTCGCAAATGGTGGTCCAGGTGCTTGTATTGCATTTGTCCCCACTGTTCTGCGGTAAAGGAACCGAACGCTGGGTGTGGATTCCATTCTTTTTTATCCTTTTCTTGGTGAAAATCATGGATAAGACCAACCAAAACCTGCTTTTCGGCAGTAAAATCCTTATCATCTTCCACCTTAAAGCTTTTGGCGGTCGGCAGATTTTGTTTCCACGGCTTATCGTTGTACAGGCTTTTCTTGAAAAATTTGCCCATTACCTTCAGCATCAGGCTGGGTTTGTTCTTCGAATTGTGCCTTCCCAATCCTATTTTTAAGGGATACTGGCAATGGTGCAGATTTTGGCCTACTTGCATTTTTCCCCACTGCCGTTCCGAAGATTCCGATAGTTGGTCGATTCGCGATAAAATTTCTTCGTAGGCTTCCGTGTTGAAAATCGATTTCATATCCAAGGATTTATATTGAAATTTACATAAAATTATTCTCCTATCTTTAGACCATGCAAGAAAAACTAGCTTCCTTTTCCATAAAAAACTGGGCTGACGACGACAGGCCGCGGGAGAAATTGGTACAGAAAGGGAGTTTTGTGCTTTCCGATGCTGAACTGATCGCCATCTTGATCGGTTCCGGTAGTAGGGATGAGAGTGCAGTGGAACTTTCCAAACGTATTTTGGCCTCGGTGGACAATAATTTGAACGAGCTGGGCAAACTTTCCGTCAACCAATTGATGCGCTTTAAGGGCATTGGTGAAGCCAAGGCCGTAAGTATAGCGGCCGCCCTGGAAGTCGGTAGACGTAGACGGCTGGAGGATACCTCAAAAATTGTCAAGATACAGAGCAGCCATGATGTTTTTGAACTGCTATACCCATTGATCGGCGAGCTTCCGCACGAAGAGTTCTGGATTGTATATCTCAACAACTCCAATAAGGTCATCCATAAATCACAATTGAGCAAAGGGGGCATAACAGGAACTTTGGTCGATGTGCGATTGGTGCTGAAACAAGCCTTGGAGCTTGGCGCAGTGGGAATCATTTTGGCGCACAACCATCCTTCGGGAACCTTAAAGCCCAGTGCGGCCGACAAAAAAATCACACAAAAACTAAAAACAGCTTCCGAAGCTTTGGATATTCAAGTGTTGGACCATCTCATCTTGGCCCAAAATGAATACCTCAGTTTTGCGGATAAAGGAATTTTGTAGCCAATGTTGTTGATATTCACCCATAAGGTAACCAATCGTTTGACCTATACGGCCAAGCACCTCTTCGAGCGGATCTTGGGTGTGGAAATGGGATTTACCACAAAGGTGGAGGACTTCATCAAGCACAATGGTCCAAAAATGACCTATTCCAAACAACCGCTACAGAACGAATTTTTTATCCGAAGCAATGATTTGTTGTTTGAACAAGGCATCAACGATTTGGAAATCAAGGTATCTGACTGGGATGGGATTCCCTGTTTTTTTGCTTCTGGAGAGAAAAGCACCGTCCCTTTTGATATTTTTTCGGCCAGCTTTTTCCTTTTGAGTCGCTACGAGGAATATCTACCTCATGTAAAGGATAGTGTGGGCCGGTTTCCCGTAAAGGAGAGCATCGCCTACCAGCACGATTTTTTGGAACTTCCCGTGGTCGACCTTTGGGCGTATAAGCTTTTGGAAGCACTCCAAGAGCGTTTTCCCGATCTGGAGACCAAGGAGAAGTCGTACAGTTTTACCTCCATTATCAATGTGACTACATCGCATGCCTATGCCATGCGGGGCATATCACGAACATTGGGCGGTTTTTTGTTGGATTTGGGCAATTTTCGGTTTCGTGAGGTTTGGGAACGCTTTTCCGTGTTGCTGCGGATCAAAAAAGACCCTTACGATAATTTCTTTGATCTGGTGGAAATCCATAAGAAATTCCCCATCAAAACCATGTTCTTCTTTCAATTTGCCAAGCATTCGGCGCATGACAAGAACGTTGCCACCACCAATAACAGGTTTCGTTACCTGATCAAATCCATTGCCGACTATAGTATCGTATCGCTGAGCACTTCCTTTGTGTCCACATCCGACAAGAATGTACTTCGGGAAGAGAAAAAGCAATTGGGCAACTTGATCAATAGGCCCATAAGCTACGCACGGCTTCGTTATAACAAGGTAAATGTTCCTGCGACCTACCGCAATTTGGTTGAAACCGAGTTTACCGATGATTTTTCCATGGGATATACCCACGAAATCGGGTTTAGGGCAGGTACCTGTACCCCATTTTATTTTTATGACATCAATACCGAGGTGAGGCAACCTATAAAAATCCATCCCTTTGCCATGCACGATTATGCACTGGTCAAGTACAAGACCAAGGAAGAGGTTTTTGAGAAAATGGACCGGGTGTATCGTTTGGTAAAACAGGTAAAGGGAGATTTTATTTTGGTTTTTTCCAATGAGTTGTTGGGAGGGAAACAACCTTTGGATTGGATGCAACTGTATCAATCCATGTTAAAGCGTTACTATGTTTGAGCACCCCATCACCGATATCTTTTTTGACCTGGACCATACCCTTTGGGATTTTGAGAAAAACTCTGCACTTACCTTTGCCAAGATTTTGGTGGACAATAAGGTAGATATTGATTTGGATGGATTTTTGGAAGTGTATGCTCCCATCAACCTACAAATGTGGGCACTCTACCGCAATAATGGAATCAGCAAATCCGAGCTGAGGTACCAGCGGTTGAAGCAGACGTTTGATACCCTACGTGTTCAAGTTTCGGACGAGGTCATCCATGTGTTGGCGCACGATTATATTGCGCATTTGTCCTCCTATACCCATTTACTGCCCAACACGGTTCAAACCTTGGATTATCTTTTTCCCAAATACAAGTTGCACATCATTACCAATGGTTTTCAAGAAGTGCAGGAAAAAAAGTTAAAGGGAAGTCAAATCCATCATTATTTTCAAAAAATTGTCGATTCCGAGATGGCGGGCGTCAAAAAACCAGACCCCTATATTTTTGAACTGGCCTTGGAAATGGCAGAGGTGAATCCCAAAAACTCTTTGATGATCGGGGACAACCTGGAAGCGGATATTTTGGGAGCAAAGGCCATGGGGATGCAGGTATTGCACTATAATTTCCACAAAGAGCCCGATCACGGTGAATCCATCATCATTAACGATTTGATTGAAATAAAAAGCATTTTATAGAGTTATATTTAAGTGGTTAACCGCATTATTTGACACTAGAAAATGCTTTCAGCTATGAAAAGATTGCTCTATGGCGTAGTTCTGCTCGTGGGTTTCCTTTGCGTACCAACTTCTTGTACCGAGGAACAGGACTTCAGTCAAATCGATGATTTGTCCATTACCCCTGTCTTGGCATCAGGACTCTTTTATCTGGAATCCGATGAGGCCACCATAAATTCGGGAAGTTCCGGAGGCCCTTTTTATACGCGGGAAGTCATTTTTGAAGCCTTCAGCCAAGACTACGTGGCAGAGCGTTTACTGGAGGGAACCATCACTTATGAGATGGAAAATACCACCAGCAAGCCCGTTCGGGTATTGATTGAGTTTTTGAATGCAGGCGGAACTGTTTTGGATATGGAAGTACTCGATATATCGGCAGAACCTTCAGGTTTGGTTACAAGGGATGTGTTCTATGGACCAGGGGGGAAGAGTTTGGATATTCTCGTAAACACGGAGCGCCTACGAATTTCTGCGCTTAATTTGGGTGACACCTCCAGTACTTCCCCAGTGGATAATCCCAAAATCATATTAAGATCGGGAGCAGAATTTTTATTTGAGTTAAAATGAGAATAGTGTCCCGAATACTTTTTTTTGTGCTGCTGTGCAACCTCATGGCTACAGCTCAGAACAAACAATTACTTTACGATTTTAACGAAATTCCGCAGTCCTTGATGGTAAATCCCGGGGTGAAGACATCCCAAAAATGGCATGCGGGCCTGCCTGTGTTGTCGGGTCTAGCTTTTCAAGCAGCCACAAGCGGCGTTACCGTCAATGATTTGTTCGCCAATGATGGGGTAGACTTTACCACCAAGGTGAGGGAACGCCTCTTGGATGTGATGAGCGACAAGGACGATTTTAGTTCCACCAGTCAAATAGAGGGTATTACCGTAGGTTTTAGGGGGCGCAACAGACCGGATACGTACTATTCCTTTGGAATGTACGGGGAAATGGACATCATTTCCTATTGGCCCAAGGATTTGGCCATCTTGGCGTTCGAAGGCAACGGAGGGACCAATATTGGACGGAGTTTTGATCTTGGAGATTTGAATCTTAGGGGAGAAATGGTCAATGTCTTCCATTTTGGTATCAACAAAAAAATAGACAACAGCCTCACGATAGGAGGAAGGGCCAAAATCTACTCCAGTATCTTCCAATTTCAATCCATTCGTAACTCCGGTTCCTTTGTTACCAGACCTGGACAAAACAATGTTTACGAAAGTGCCATCAGTGCCGACATGCAGTTGCAAACAGCCGGTATAAGAGGTTTTTATGATATTGCTGAAGAAGATACCGGAACCACACAACGGGATGTAACCAGTCTGTTTACCGAAAGGGTACTTTTTGGTGGCAATTTGGGGTTGGGACTCGATTTTGGCTTCAGTTACAATCTGAATCCACAGACCACAATTACCGGAAGTATCTTGGATGTCGGATTTATTAGCAACACAAAGGATGTTTGGAACTATACCCTGAGCGGCAATACGACTACCGAGGGTATCACTGTCTTTCTCCCAGACGATATCGACGATGTGAACAATGATCTTTGGCAAGAACTTCTGGACGAGATTGAAGAGGCCTTGCCTTATGGAGAGAATGATTCGGGCTATATCTCGTGGAGACCCGTAAAGGTGTATGGGTCAGTCCGCTACGATTTTGGCGAGGGCGGACGTAGTTCGGTATTCGACAATTGCGGATGTGGCGTTAATGTTGGGGGCGGAAGCAATAGAGACTATTACAGGAATAGCGTAGGCGGCCAGTTGTTTATGATCAAACGGCCCAAGGGGATACAAGCCGCACTAACCGGGTTTTATCAACGGCGATTTGGCAGGGTACTTTCTTTGAAAACTACCTACACTATCGATAAATATACCTTTACCAACCTTGGTTTGGGTGCCAATCTACAGCTAGGCCCGGTCAACTTTTATGTCTTGGCGGACAATCTATTGAGCTACTCCAATATTGCCGATAGCCACTATGCTTCTTTACAGTTCGGATTTAATATTATATCTTGGAACAATAATTGAGTATAGTTCTGTATGAAATCGAAAGTCACATACATTTTATGGTTAGCCTTGATGTTCGGAGGTGCGGTAAATGCACAGCTGAATGATTACAAATACATTATTGTTCCCAAAAAATTTGAGGAGTTCAGGTCCGAAAATCAATATCAGACTAGCACCCTGATCAAGTATTATTTTGAGGAAAATGGTTTTAACGCCATCTATGATGATGAAATGCCCGTGGATCTGGCTGCGGACAAGTGCTTGGGCCTAACAGCGGATTTGATTGATGAATCCACCATGTTCTCCACAAAACTGTCCATAGCACTTATAGATTGTAAAAATCAAGAAGTGTTCCGATCGCTGGAAGCAAAAAACCGTATAAAGGAGTACAAGGAGGCGTACCGGGATGCCATCCAGAATACCTTTGTCTCATTTACAGGATTGAACTATGCCTATGAGCCCAAAGAAGAGGTTGAGGAGCCCGCAACCATAGTGGTAAGTTTTCGGGATGATGTAAAATCTGTGAAAGAAGAATCCACGGAACACGTATTGGAGCAAAAAGCAACCACAGAAGAGCAGGTGTACAAAAGCATTGAGCCAAAACCTACCGACATCGTCAGGGAAACAAGCCCCAGTATAGCCGAAGAACATGTTGATCTTCCTGAAGGCACGCTATATGCACAGCCCATAGCAAATGGCTATCAGCTGGTGGACAGTACGCCCAAAGTGGTGCTCCGACTGGAATCCACTTCAATGGATAAGGTGTTCATCACAACCTATCAGGGTAACAATGCCGTAGTTTTTGAAAAGGACGGGAAGTGGTTGATGGAGTATTCCGATAATGGGCAAAAGGTCCAGAAAGAACTGCAGATCAAATTTTAAAGATCGTACTTGTCCTTCCACCTCTTTTTTAGGAAATCGCGCATGGCATTTTCCCTTGGATTATTACCTGGCCTGTAAAACGTAGTACCCGAAATCTCATCGGGCAGAAACTCAAAGTGCACAAAATTATTTTCATGGTTGTGCGCATAATCATAGCCTTTGCCATAACCCAAGTCCTTCATTAATTTGGTCGGAGCATTTCGGATGGCCATGGGTACGGAAAGATCACCGGTTTGTCGAACGGTCTGTTGTGCCTCGTTGATGGCCATGTAACTGGCATTGCTCTTTGGGGAACTCGCCAAATAGGTCGCACACTGACTCAGGATAATCCGCGCTTCGGGAAAACCGATGGTGGTTACGGACTGGAAGGTGGTGTTGGCCAATACCAAGGCCGTAGGGTTGGCGTTCCCAATGTCTTCCGAAGCCAAAATAATCATCCTTCTGGCAATGAATTTCACATCCTCGCCACCCTCTATCATTCTGGCCAACCAATATACCGCCGCATTGGGGTCACTGCCCCGGATACTTTTGATAAAGGCAGAGATGATATCATAATGCTGTTCGCCGGTTTTATCGTAGAGCACCGTGTTCTTTTGAACTTTGCTCAACACCAGATCATTGGTGATGCTGATCTTGGGTCCACTTTCTGAATTGATCAAAAGCTCGAAAATATTGAGCAATTTTCGGCCATCTCCGCCCGAAAGTCGCAATAGGGCCTCTGTTTCCTTGAGTTCAATCTGTTTTTTGGAAAGTTGGACATCTGTTTGGATAGCCCGCTCCAAAAGGGCCACCAGATCCTCTTTCCCAAACGGATTTAGGGTGTACACCTGACATCTCGACAAAAGTGCCGGGATGACTTCAAAACTTGGGTTCTCCGTAGTGGCACCAATAAGGGTTACCCATCCCTTTTCCACGGCGCCCAGCAGCGAATCTTGTTGGGATTTACTGAACCGATGGATCTCATCAATAAAAAGAATGGGATTTTTTGAGGTGAACAGGCCGCCACTCTGCTTTGCTTTCTCGATGACCTCGCGTACATCCTTTACCCCGCTGCTAATGGCGCTCAAAGTGTAAAATGGACGTTGGCTCTCGGAGGCAATAATGTTGGCCAAGGTGGTTTTGCCCGTTCCCGGTGGTCCCCAAAAAATAAGTGAGGGGATAATACCGTTCTTGATTTGGTTGGTAAGCGCACCTTCCTTGCCCACTAGATGTTGTTGACTGATGTAGTCCTCCAAGGTTTTGGGACGTATGCGTTCTGCCAAAGGTTCGTTCATACCTCAAAAATAGTATAAATTTGATGGTATCATGTGCTTGTATTACAAAGGATTTTACGGCGGTACCTGACAAATTGTAACAGTGTAAGGATATGGCCGGATGTTTGATTTAGGGTTGATATGCATTCAGAATCATTTAAATTTTCCAATGCGGTAGTGCTGGCGCCACTGGTGGCCATTCTCTCTATTTGGGTCGTGTTCTGGGTCGAGGTTCAATGGGGCATCAACCTGAACGATTATGGAATCTATCCCAGAAGACTGTCTGGTCTTAGAGGGGTATTTTTTAGTCCGTTTATCCACAGCTCTATCGAACATCTGTACAACAATACCATTCCGTTGGCGGTATTGACCGCTTTTCTGTTTTATTTTTATCAGAGCGCGGCCTTAAGGGTGCTATTCTTCGGAACCTTGCTCTCAGGTTTGCTCACTTGGGCCATTGCCCGTTCATCTTACCATATCGGTGCCAGTGGAGTTATCTATCTTTTGGCCAGTTTTATTTTTTTTAAGGGTATTTTGGCCAAAAATTATAGGCTCGTGGCATTGTCCTTGGTCGTTGTCTTTATTTATGGGAGTATGATCTGGTATATTTTTCCGGTAAAAGATGGCATTTCGTGGGAAGGACATTTATCGGGATTTGTGACGGGGCTCGTGTTTGCCTTGGTGACCAAGGTCAGGGTTCCTGAAGTGCGCAAATATGCTTGGGAACACGATGATTACAATGAAGCCGACGACCCCTTTCTACAACATTTTGACGAGCACGGTAATTTTATTGAAACCAAACCCGAAGAGACCGAACAAAACATTGAAATCAAATACCATTACAAGGCTTCGGATGAGGATTAATCGCACATTCTAAAGTTAAATATTAGGGACAATGATGCCCCTGTTGTAACCTTTTTCGAGACGTTGGTTGTTGTTGAATCCTTCATGAGGACTCTTTACACTCGTGCAGTTTTACCTAGATTTTTAATTACGATACTTTTTATTTATCATTCCAAGAGGCTTTATGTACGGCAAGTGGACCATTGTTGGTGGTGTTTACGAGAATTGTCTCATCGTTTGTATTGGTGATCAACTCGATGCTCTTAACGTTTCCTTCCATAAAAAGCCCTGAATTCTGATGAGGTACGCTGATGTAGCCATCGGTACCGTTTGAAAGTAAGATTACACCCGATAGGGCGTCCAATCGTGGCGTTTCCACCTCTGTTTCGTAAATGTTTCCTACGGCGACGATATCCTCGTAACCATCGTTATTTAGGTCGGCCACTGCACAATTCAAAATAGGAATGGTTTGACCAGAAATGGGGAGCCGTTGTTTTTCAAAAACAAGATTGCCTTTGTTGATCAATACGATCGATTGGAGCTCGGTTGCAGTGCTTTCATACGAAGAGCTTAATTTTTCCCCATAAATATCCACCAGGCTGGCATTGGCAAATTCGGAGTATGTTTCAAATTTTTCTTTGATAAACGGCATTTGCTGGGAAGAACATTCTCTTCCACGAACAGGTACGTAGGTTCCCTTATATTTTTTGCTCAGCACTATATCGGTGGTACCATTTTCATCAAAATCTGTAGCATACACCTTGAAAGGTTTTTCTTTGGATGCTTTAAACTTGATGTTAAGGCCAACATTTCCTACTACATAATCTGGTAGGTTATCGTTGTTGACATCGGTTTCTGTTACGGAGAACCACCATCCTTTTTCACTGAGCGTTGCATTTTCTTCTGCCATATTTGTAAAGGTGCCTTGTTGGTTAACGAAAACACCTATGCCGGTCCATTCACCCACTGCTATGAAATCGGGCCATCCATCGTTATTTACATCTGTGGTCTGAATATCATTGACTATACCAAAGTCTTGGAATTCGGGTGCCACCGCTTGGGTGACATCTACCAATTCACCATCTCTGTTTTCAAACAGCACTGAAGCTTGTGGTATAGGATATTGTTTGGGAACCACTCGGTTTCCAACTAGAATATCGTTGTCTCCATCTTTGTCGAAGTCGATAATGCTCACGGACTTCCCGTTCTTTGGAAATGCAGAGAGTGATTCGCTTTGCAGTTTGGAGAATTGCCCTTTTCCGTCGTTTATATAGATTCTATCCATGTGATACGAAGAATACTCGGCGAATTCATTTCCGCCACTTACCACAAAAAGATCTAAATCCGAATCACCATCAAAATCAAAAAGAACAGATTCCATATCCTCATGATGTGCATCTTTTAAAAGTGCAGGGGAGTCTATATTTACAAAGCCCTTATCGGTCTGTATAAAAAGTTGACCAGGCTGCCCTGCAGCGCCTCCTACATGGATGTCCTCCAGCCCATCTCCGTTAATGTCACCTTTTGTGATAAAGGGACCCTGGTTGGATTGTTTGTAAGGAAGTAGTACTTCGGTTTCAAAATCGTCGTATACATTTTCATTATGGGTAAAGTTCAGCCCCAACGCTTCGGGATCAAGTTCAACAAAGAAGGTCTCGTTCTCTTGTTCGGTTGAAATAGGAAGGGAGGCGTTACTTTCATTGAAGGTAATGGTAGAGTTTGCTGGGACATTGAATTTTTGTTCCATTTTTCCCGATTTCCAATACACGGTTACCGTATCAACAGAAGTATTGTTGGCCAGTCCAAAAAATGCTTTAGGTTCTTGGGCAGAGCGGTAGCCGCGAACTCGTTTTACTTCCACCATTTGTGAGTCGCTGCCACTGCTTACCGTTACCTTGGCAAATTCTTCGGAGGAATTTCCATTGGTGATTACTTTTAAGTAATTCCCAAGTCCACTCTCTATGGATAGGTTTTGATAAACAAATGCGGTTTCATCCATATTATTGACAATGATGTCCAGGTCACCATCATTGTCCAAATCCCCGGAAGCAGCACCATTACTGAATGAAAAATCTCCTAACCCCCAAGTGGTTGCTACATTATCGTAAACCAGTTTTGATTTCCGCTTGTAAAGTATGTTGGGTAATTTTTCAGAAGGCATTGATTCATAAAGCTGTTGCTTTACTTCCAACGGAACATTGCGTCCATATCGTTGTTTTGCTTCAAAAACCTTTCTTTGTAAATCGTTGTCAAGTGCATACCTACGATATCCATTGGTCACATGTATTTCTTTATGTCCGTCGAGGTCAAAATCATTCATTAACACAGACCAACTCCAGTCTGTATTGGCAACTCCGGAAAGTTGGGAAATATTACTGAATTTAGTGCCTCCCATGTTTTTTTGAAGGGAGTTGTACATATACTGATAATGATAGCCAGCCTTGTTCACCAAGAAATCAAATCTTTTGGTATTCATGGAGGCCATTAATGTTTTGGACCGGACATGATCGTTAGCGGCCATGTCCAGCACAAAAATATCTTGAAGTCCATCGTTGTCCAGATCGGCTATATCCATACCCATACCATAAAATGATATTTGATTGGTAGCTGCCTTGATTTGATCGGTGAAGGTTCCGTCGTGATTATTGATATAAAGTGCATCTGGTAGATAATAGTCACTTGCCATATAGATGTCCATCCAGCCATCTTCGTTAATGTCGGCGACGGCAAGGCCTAATCCAAATATGGGTTTTGCAAGTCCTGCAGATTTGGTAATGTCGGTAAAAGTACCGTCATCATTTCGGTACAAATGGGAGGAATTAAAATAAGCAGTTTCCTGATCGGAGTTAACATATTGGTTGAAGCTAATGGGGTCCATGCCATAGAGTTCATTCTCATTCATTACCAAGCAATCCAGGTCACCGTCTTTATCCATATCAAAAAAGACAGATTGGGTACTGATTCCCATGTCGGCAAGTCCGTATTGCTCGGCTTTTTCCTCAAAAGTTCCATCTTGATTGTTAATAAACAACAAATTTTTTCGCTTGTCCCGTGTGTTGGGTCCTCCTTGTGATATATAGATGTCCATCCAACCATCGTTATTGATATCGGCAAAAGTGACACCGTTGGACCATACTTTGCCATTGTTAATTTGGGCCATGTCCGAAACATCCTCAAATGTGAGGTCACCTTTGTTAAAATAGAGTGAATTGTTTACTTGATTTCCGCAGAAAAAGACGTCCAAAAGCCCATCGTTGTTCAAGTCCTCCATACCAACTCCTGCCCCGTTGTAAAAATAATCGTAATCGAATAGGTTGTTAAGGCTGCCAACGTCGTGGGTTATGGTGTTGGCAAAGGTAATATGGCTATTTCTGGGTTCAACTTTTCTAAATACTGGACTATTCTTTTCTACAGAATTACTCGAGCGGGACGCACTATTGTTTTTCTCTTGATTATCACAGCTTATTATAAATAGACTCAAAAGAATGGGTATTATCCGTCTCAACATAATTAACATAATTTTATGTTAAATAAACGTAAAATTTACTTTAAAGCCAAAAAAGCTATGCTAAGATTTTGGAAAGTTGTTAGATGCGCATGAATATTGATTTTTCTTCAGGACTTGATAATCTTCCATAAGGGTTGTCAAAAAAATGGTAAAGGAGGTTTTTGTAATTTTTTGAATGAATCGGATTTATGGAAGCCTTACTAGGCTTAAAAATCTAAAGAACCTAGAAATATGTTTGTAAAAAGGTCAAGTGATATAATTGAATTAATTGAGGTCGAGTTCTATGAACATCTTTGTCGAACCACTTCGTACAGAAACACACCGCAGGCCACAGACACGTTCAAGGAGCCAATTTTGCCCCTAACGGGAAGTTTCGCCTGATGGTCGATAATCTGTAGGGTAGAAGGGGAGATGCCTTTGTCTTCTGAGCCCATAATAATGGCTGTAGGTTGGTTAAAGTCCACACCATAAATATGGTCCGCTGCCTTTTCTGTGGCGCCTGTGACCACAATACCCGAGGACTGCAAATAGAAAACAGCATCCTTTAAATGGTCCACTTTGGCAATGGGTACGTTAAAGGCAGCTCCAGCCGAAGTTTTGACGGTATCGTCCGTTATCGGCGCGGCCCCGTTTTTAGGGATGATGATGCCATGCACGCCACAACACTCGGCGGTTCGGATAATGGCCCCAAAATTACGCACATCGGAAACTTGATCTAACAGCAGAAAGAAAGGTAACTTTTCTTTGGAAAGCACTTGTTCCACCAATTCTTCGAAATCGTAAAACTGTACTGGCGATATTTGCGCCACCACTCCTTGGTGATTATGATTACGGGTAAGACGGTTCAACTTTTCTACAGGTACATAAGATAGGCTCAAACCACTTTTTCGTACTGTGGATTCGAGCTCCTTGAAGAGTTCGCCCTTCAAACCTTTTTGTACAAAGATTTTATTGATGGATTGGTTGGCCTCTATCGCTTCCAACACGGCACGAATGCCATAAATTGTTTCTGTTCTTTCCAATTGCATTAAAATAAAAAACCCACTGACCAAAGGTAGCGGGTTTTTCGTTATTTGGGTGTTTGTTACGAATTTAAAACTTCGATTATCTTTTTCAAATCCTCAATGGAGCGGACTTTGATTTTGTTTTCTTTCAAATAAGCCTTGATTTTTTCCTTGTCTTCACCATCAAGGACCTTTAAAATCTTTCTATTGGAAGTCTCTATCTCATCAATCCTATTGCCACCTTCTTTCTCGATATAATATTCGGTGAACTGTGAAAATTTATTTGGTGTTGCCATTACAAAGGAATTCGCCGCTGGAGCTCCTTCGGTATATTTCACCTTGGTTCTTTCGTACAAGTTGTACTTTTCACCATCGATGAGCTCCAACAAATAGCCGTTCATCGTATTTTTATTCTTGTCGATGAATGTTTTGAAGCTGAGTTTTTTACCATCTTCCAAGACGGCCAAGGACTTGTCCCTGCTCAAACTGCCCACTCCGGTGTCTGTAATGGAAGACTTTATCTCAATTTCACCGTTGTAAGCATTGTAGCGATAGTAGAATTGGCCAACTTCCTTGCCCTTGTCAAATAGGGTGGTGGGTTGAAATTTATCCGAGGTATATGGAGAACCTTGGAAATCATCCACGTTCAATTTGGTATTCTTTTCGTCCATCATGGAACCAGTGATGTATCCTATAGCGGCGGTACTGGCTCCTCCAGGACCTCCTTTTCCGGCAATGACCGGGGATTGACCGGCAAATTGTGCTACGGCCAAAGAGCTGGTTATCAATGATATTGAAAGTGTTAGTGTTTTAATTGATCTCATGCGTGAATTTTTTGTTAATAAGTTTAATGTAATGAAAATGAGGTAAAACTATGTTAAGTAGATTATAAATTTTTAGGTATATGTAATATGATGCTCAATATCATGATTTTGGACATCTTATCCAACAAAATACTATTATTGAATGTAAAAATGATGAAATCGGTGTAGTTACACCTAAAGAACAGAGAAGTGTTTATTCTAAAGAAAAATTAATTTGTAAAAACCTTTAAAGAAGTTTGTGCAGAAGATGGATGAAATAGGATGATATAATATCTATTAAGTTAGAAATCTGGTAATGATTTTGGTTTTGCCTTCGTTTAAATTAATAAGCCTCGGTTATCTCGAGATAACCGAGGCTGTTATAATACCAATTGTTTTATATGCTAAGCTTACTGTTTTGTAAACCTATAAGTAGTTTGAGCAGGCGAAGCACAATCTGCCTGTGTATCATCCGTAAATGTAACTAGGAAAACGCTATCATCTTCGGGATCATATGTTTCTTTTACAGTTGGATTGGTAAACCAATCACCCCCATCTCCACAAGCACAACCACTGTTTTGGTTTGGTATATTGATTTCACCACAGATAAGCTCGATTGTGAAATCTCTTAGTGCAGAACAGTATAATGGGTAATTAGCTGTTTGAAATACCCTGGCCACAGATGTTTCTCCCACTTCCAAAGTAACAACTGTACCAGTTGATAATGTAGGTCCATCAATCTCTGCTGAAATTTGTTCAATCAAGTATTCACCTACGAAGCTATCACTAGATACAGGACAAGTTACAGTTGGAGTATACAAGAAAGGTGAGCTGAAGAAAGAACCGGTCAAGGTACCTGTGTTATCAGCAAAGGAGTACCTTCTTCCATCTATCAATACCAATTCAAATCTTATAGTGAATTGATCGCCTCCAGTAATATCTGCTTCGGTTCTTCCTACATGTGCTAACATTTCGGATAAAGTTGCAGTGTAACTGAAACGTGGTAGGCCAAACGGACCAGTAGTAAAAGTAGAAGCTTCAACAGATCCGAAAAGAGTTTCCTCCACATCAGTACCTGGGCCAACCTCATCTGTATTGTCCCTGAATCCCACATAAACATCAACGGAACTTACCAAAGCACCGTTTTCTTCATCTTGCACCTCAAGTTCCACAGAAAAGCCAGCGGAAGCGTCTCCGATGGGCAGTTCATTTGAAACTAGGTTTGCTGTTCTTAGTACAGCACCTCTTTCTGTTCCTGCGACCACTTGGTCAACAGGAGTGTTGCTGTCCTCACAGGATGTGGCCAAAAGCCCAACTCCTGCGAACATTATAGTTATATATTTAAACCAATTTTTCATATTGTCTGTTTTAAATGTTTAGTTAGCAGGTGGGAACGTTGGACTTGCCGGATTGGTGTCCCAGAAAACCTGCTGTGTCAGCGTTTGTTTCTGTGTCAGCGAAGGGTTGGTCACCACCTCGTTCTGAGGATAAAGGAAGCTTCTTGGGAAAGCTCCCGGGTCCAACTCCCAGTTGGGCAGAACGGTAGTGGGGTAGCCTGTTTTCCTGTAATAGTTGTAGGCCTCCGTAGCTCCACCGTACAAAGTAACAAAGTATTGCTCTGCAAAGATATTTTCTTTGTCATCGCCAGTTGCTGCATTGAAATCGGCAACAATACCATCGATATAGGCATCCACTTCAGCCTCTGTTGGTGCAACGGAAAGGTCCGCATTGGCATCCAAAGATCCAAAGGACTGTACCTTGGCAATGGATTTTTCCAGACCACTTCTTAAGAACTGGGCCCTAGTGGCATCGTTCGCTGCCATATCAGCTCTCCAAAAATCCACATAGGAGGAAAGGATGATGGGCTCTATACCGGCACCGGCACCTCCTCTTCCTAGACCAACAGTACCAAAGCTACTGTCATCAAATCTACCCGCTGCTGGATAAACCCCAACGGCAGTTCTAAAGAAGTTGTCCGGAGGAGTACCCTCATCGTTACCATGAGATCTTCCCCAGTATCCATTTGGAACACTGCAGTAGGTGAAACCACCATCTTGGTAGTGCTGTGGCGGAACTGCCAAGGAACATGCCAATGTTTCTTCGTTCGGATCCGCATCGGCTCCTGGAGTAGCATCGGTTTGTCTATAGAAATAATAACGGATCCGTGGGTCGTCATTGTTCAACATGAGCTCCATCAACCAGTTGGACTGATAGATGTTCGCACCGGATGGCGTGTAATCCGCAGCATAGTCAGGGTGACGTGTGTCCGGTTGCAATTCACTGCTCCCGTACTGGAACTCAAAATCGTCATCTGCGGAGGAGATGAAATTGCCACCTGCGATTACCGCGTTGAAGTTGGCCGTGTCGCCAGTGGTCACATAAGCTTTTAATCTTAGGGTATTTACCAATTTCAACCACTTGGAAGTATCACCTCCGTAAAAGAAATCGGTTGCACCCAAGGTCAATGGACTTCCTGACAAGAGACCTTGTGCCTCGTTCAATAGTGAAAGCGCTTCTGCATACACAGTAGCACCGTCATCCAAGGTCGGTGCAGGGAACTCATCCGGATTTGAAGCTTGGCTAAGCGCAGTTTCACCGAGATAATCTACCAACAACATCAACATGTGTGCCTGTAGCGTTTTTGATACTCCTAAATGAAAAGAGTAATCGGTATCACTTTCGGCATCGATAGCCTCTAGGGTATTGATGTTGGTAAACATGCCCACTTGTACACCGGTACCAGGATCATTAGTCCCACTACTGTAGGTTCTGGACCACACCGCGTTAAAGGTGTCCCCGGGATAGTTGTTGAAATAATCCCTACCGAACATGTAGTCGATGCGGGTCAGTTCCGCTCCCAAATCGCTCATTACATCCATATTGGAGGCATAGGCCAACTGTATGGAGTTCAACAAGAGGTTGGGATCTGCCTGATCGGCAGCCAGATCGTTTGGACTTACTCTTAAGTCCAGATCGGTCGTCTCGCAGGCGGTGAATGTAAGGCCCGCGAACAAAACCATTGAAATATGTTTTAAATAATTTTTCATAATGCTATATCATTAACAATTTTTATTAGAACGATGCCCTTACACTGAATCCGTACCTACGTTGTGATGGTCCGTTCATGAAGTCAAAACCACGACCGTTTCCGATACCGATACCGGCAACGTTGGGATCAAAGTTCGCTCCGTCAGGAGTATTGTAGGCATCATACCATAAATTGAATCCCTGTGCTGTCAGTGTCAACGCGCCAAAAGGTGTTTTGTCCAAGAACTTCTTAGGGAAGGAGTAGGACAATGACACTTCCTGCAAACGGATCACGGATGCATCATAGATCTTCAATTCAGCAGGACCAAACAACAGGTTACTGAAGTAATACGTAGAGTTGTTGATCTGCAGGTTGTTAGGTTCTCCTGTCGACTGACTTACACCTGGCAATATGTACGTGTTCTCCCTGTTCTGGGTCTCCGTGATCAGACCACGGCCCAATAGGGTAGCGATGGTGCTCGACATGATGTCCCCACCTTTCACATGCTGGATCTGGAAACCTAGGCTCCAGTTCTTGTAGGAAAGGTTGTTGAAGAAGTTCATGGTGTAATCGGGAATCGCATCCCCGATGATCGGCACATTGCCATCGTTGTCCTGCTCTGTGATCACGTAGTTTCCACCATTGTTGACCAAGAAGTTTCCATTCTCGTCACGCGCTACTGCAGTGCCCACAATAGTACCCAAAGACTCTCCTTCAATGGCAGCGTTTGCACCTACGAACAGTGCGGTACTACCTGCGTAGAAGATGATATCCTCTTCCTGCTCCTCAACGATTTCCTCATTGGCGAAGAAGTTCACTCTTGTGTTCCAGTTGAAACCATCCTGACCACCTCTAAAGATGTCGATGCCCAAATCGGCCTCGATACCTTTGTTACTGATCTGTCCAATGTTGGACTGGGTCAAGGTGAATCCTGTAGATGGTGGAAGCGGCTGGCTAACGATCAAATCATCCGTCCTTCTGTCGTAGTAAGTGAAATCAAAAGAAACTCTGTTCTGCCAGAAACGTGATTCGATACCGACCTCGAACTCCTTCAAAAGCTCAGGCTTAAGGTCAGGGTTCGCTCTAAAGTTATCCACTTGGTTATTGGTAATCTCACCACCTTCACCGTAAACTTGGGTATTCTGCTCTACCACACTCACTGTTGGGTAGCCTGTTGGGAAGTTCGCGGAAGTCGCGTAACCTGCTCTCAACTTCAAGTAGTTCAGACCGTTTTCGGACTGTAGTCCACTAAATGCAGCAGTTGGCAAGAAAGATACACTCACACCTGGATAGGTCAAGCTTCTGTTTTCGGTTGCCAAGTTGGATACCCAGTCAGTCCTGGTGTTCAAGTTCAAGAACAGCATGTTATCGTAATCAAATGAAACCTGGCCCAAAAGTCCCACAATGTTTCTCTTTTGTGAGAACTGGATAGGCAATTGGTTTTCGTAGTTGAAGTGTCTCTTGATCCCGTACACGATCTGTCCAGTACTGGCAACACCTTGTTGGTCGAAGAAGTCGGAACGAGCGTTGGCACCGGCGATAAAGGTCATACCAATCTTTTCGGAAAGATCGTAGTTTCCGTTAAGAGCAACATAGTGGTCCCAAATCGTATTGTTGTTGTCGTACGTGTTCAAGAACCCGAATATCGCTGAAGTAAATTCAACCCCGCCACGGTTGGAGGAGTTTACGTTCCTCTCGTTGTAGTAGTCAAGACCGGTCCTCCAGGTCAACCCTAGGTTCTCGTTGATCTCATAGTTCAACGAAGCATTGAAGTTGAACCTGTTGGTCAAGTTGTTATAGGTTACGTTTTTGGCGGTCCATCTTGGGTTGATGATATCGTTACCGTTACGGTAGTAGATACTGGAACCATCTTCGGGCTGCTCAAAGGGCAATCCCATAAGATCCACACTCAAAGGTGTGAACAATACGTTACCGAATACGGAAAGTCCCAAGGAACCGTTACCCCTACTCGCAGCGATCGGTGGAGTTTTTACGTCACTTCTTGCATAGTTGGCGGTAGCCTGAACACTAAACTTATTGGAAAGCTTGGACTGTCCACCAACGGAGAAGTTGAACCGGTTTAGGGAGTTACCCGGGGTAAACCCTTCTTCGTCCAAATAACCGATGTTGGCATTGAAAGTAGTGTTCCCGTCTTCTGAGGCTCCTGCAATGTTCACGGAGGTATTCAAAGTTCTACCCGGAGCCATAAACTCTTCCACAGAGTTGTAAGGTCTCCAATCATACCTTTGATTGGCAAATTGCTGCGCCAAGGCACTAGTCCCTGTATTGGGTCCATCAGGGTTCAAGAATGCAGAAGATGCATAAGGGTGCAATAATGTCCCTTGATCGTCAATGGCCGATTGGTTGCCCCAACCGGAAACGCCATCACGCTCGAAACTAGGTCCCCAGTTACTGAAGAACCATCCGAAGGATTGGTCAAAACCGTTACCAAATTTTTGTTGATAATCAGGTAAGGACGCAAATTCATTGGTAAACACGGATTGGCTTACGGTAATTTCGGTCTTCTTTGGACCTACTTGACCGGCACCTGCCTTGGTGGTAATCAAGATTACACCGTTTCGTCCCAACGTACCATACAATGTGGTCGCTGCAAGACCTTTCAACACTTCCACATTGGCAATGTTGTTAGGGTCGAGATCCAAGAAACGGGAAGGAGCGGGGTTACCGTCCAAAAAGTTTCCAGGAGAGTTGGTGTCGTTACTAAAAGGTACACCGTCAACAATGAAGAGCGCTTGGTTACTTCCACTAAAGGAACTAAAACCCCTAATGGTAACGTTGGTACCAGAACCGGATGTACCACCTCCAGAGGTAATCTGTACACCTGCGGCCTTACCGTTAAGAACCCTGGCAACATCACCCTCGGAGCGGTTCTCTATCTGGTCGGCACCTACGGAGGTCACCGAATAACCCAGTGCCTTTTTCTCCCGTTTGATACCTTGGGCAGTAACAACCACCTCTTCTAGGGCTTGGGTGTCTTCCACCATTTGGACATTGATTACGTTCCCGGAACCTACAGGTCTCGAGGCAGGTCTCTGCCCGATATAGGTAAAGAGTAACGTCTGTCCTTCCCTTGCGCTGATGGCATAGTTACCATCAAAATCAGTTTGGGTACCAGTGCTGGTCCCTTCAACGACAATGTTGACCCCAGGAAGCGGCAGCCCATCGGCGTCCGTAACCGTACCTGTAATCGTCTTGTCTTGTGCATAGGATATATGCACAACAAACGCCAATAATAGCGTTAACAATCCATTAAGTTTTGTTCTCATTGTTAAATTATTTGAATTAGCTAGTTGCTAAAATCATAATTTCATGTTAATAATCCAAACTAATTTTATAAAATCTTTAAGAAGCCGCCCTTAAATGAAATAACCGCAAAAACTGTTATATTCATTAACAACTATATAATTTAAAGGGGGTAGAATTGTTTTAAATGAAATTTAAACGTATAAGCCGGTCATTTGCTAGGGGTGATGATTTTTCTTACATGAATTTGGGCGGTTTTGGATTATAATGCGTGTTTAAGGGCTTAGCTGTTAGAGTAATGTTAAGGTGTTTTATTTGTTCGATGAAACCCTGTTGAGATTATACCTTAATATATATACTTGAAAATTTGAGCTTAGATGAGGAATTGGTCGTAAGGACAACCGATGTGCGTGGCAGTTTTTTGCTTCTAATTGTTCGGTACAATTGACCTTGGTTCGGTAGGTTGCCAACTTTTTTTACGGTATGTTGAAATTTAATGGCTACGGATTTGAATTATTGGGAAATATCACTACATTTGCAGCCCTCAAAATGAGGGTTATTTAGTTTTTTAAAAGAAATTTAATGCCAACAATTTCACAATTAGTACGAAAAGGAAGGGCCACAATTACCAAGAAGAGTAAATCGGCTGCTTTGGATTCGTGTCCTCAACGAAGAGGGGTTTGTACGCGTGTTTACACTACTACGCCTAAGAAACCGAACTCTGCAATGCGAAAAGTTGCAAGGGTAAGGTTGACCAATGGTAAAGAGGTGAACGCATACATCCCTGGTGAAGGTCACAACCTCCAAGAGCACTCGATAGTATTGGTTAGAGGCGGAAGAGTAAAGGATTTGCCTGGTGTGCGATATCATATCGTTCGCGGAGCATTGGATACCGCAGGTGTTGCGGGAAGAACGCAACGACGATCTAAGTATGGTGCAAAGCGTCCTAAAAATTAATCATTTTTAAGAAGAAGCGATGAGAAAAAAGCAGGCAAAAAAGAGACCTTTATTACCAGACCCAAAATTTAACGATCAACTTGTGACACGTTTTGTGAACATGATGATGTGGGACGGTAAAAAATCTATTGCGTTCAAGATTTTCTACGATGCAATCGATATCGTAGATGAAAAAAATACTGACGAAGAAAAAACCGGATTGGAGCTTTGGAAAGATGCACTTTCCAATGTAATGCCACACGTAGAGGTGCGAAGTAGAAGGGTGGGTGGTGCTACCTTCCAAATCCCGATGCAGATTCGTCCAGATAGAAAAATTTCTACTGCCATGAAGTGGTTGATCAGTTACTCCAGAAAACGTAACGAAAAATCCATGGCGCAGAAATTGGCAGCTGAAATTTTGGCGGCCGCCAAAGAAGAAGGTGCTGCTGTGAAGAAAAGAGTGGATACACACAAAATGGCCGAGGCCAATAAAGCATTCTCACACTTTAGATTTTAAACAATACAATGGGAAGAGATTTAAAATATACAAGGAATATAGGTATTGCAGCTCACATTGATGCTGGAAAGACAACTACTACAGAACGTATTCTTTTCTATACAGGTGTGAGTCATAAGATTGGGGAGGTGCACGATGGTGCAGCGACCATGGACTGGATGGAGCAAGAGCAAGAGCGTGGTATTACCATTACCTCTGCGGCTACCACCTGTACTTGGAAGTTCCCCATGGAGAATGCGCAGACATTGCCAGATACAAAAGATTACCACTTTAACATTATCGATACTCCCGGACACGTGGATTTCACGGTTGAGGTAAACCGTTCCCTTCGTGTGTTGGATGGATTGGTGTTCTTGTTCAGTGCTGTTGACGGTGTTGAGCCACAATCTGAAACCAACTGGAGATTGGCCGATAATTATAAAGTGCCACGTATCGGTTTCGTGAACAAAATGGACCGTCAAGGAGCCAACTTCTTGGCTGTTTGTAAGCAGGTTCGTGAAATGTTGGGCTCCAATGCGGTGCCAATCGTATTGCCAATTGGTGACGAAGCAGATTTTAAAGGTATTGTGGATTTGGCCAAGAACAGAGCTGTTGTTTGGCACGAAGATAACTTCGGTTCTACATTTGATGTTGTGGATATTCCAGCAGAAATGCAGGACGAGGTTAGGGAGCATAGAGCTGCCTTGATCGAAGCTGTTGCGGAATATGACGAGCAATTGATGGAGAAATTCTTCGAGGACGAAGATTCCATCACTGAAGAAGAAGTACATGCCGCACTACGTGCTGCTGTAATGGATAGGGCCATCATTCCTATGGTTTGTGGTTCTTCCTTTAAAAATAAAGGAGTTCAGTTCTTGTTGGACGCTGTATGTAGATACCTTCCTTCTCCATTGGATAAGGATGATATCATCGGTGTGAACCCTGATACTGAAAAAGAAGAAAGAAGAAAGCCAGATCCTAAAGAACCATTTGCCGCTTTGGCATTTAAGATTGCTACCGATCCTTTCGTAGGGCGTTTGGCATTCTTTAGAGCTTACTCAGGTCGTTTGGACGCTGGTTCCTACATTTTGAACAACCGTTCCGGTAACAAAGAGCGTATTTCACGTATCTATCAAATGCATTCCAATAAGCAAAATGCCATCGATTTTATCGAAGCTGGAGATATCGGTGCTGCTGTTGGATTTAAAGATATCAAGACTGGAGATACCCTATCGGACGAAAAGCATCCAATTGTTTTGGAAAGTATGCAATTCCCCGATCCAGTAATCGGTATTGCGGTTGAGCCAAAAACAAAGGCTGATGTTGATAAGTTAGGTATGGCTTTGGCTAAATTGGCCGAAGAAGATCCAACTTTCCAAGTAAAAACAGATGAAGCTTCCGGACAGACAATCATTTCCGGTATGGGTGAGTTGCACTTGGATATTATCTGTGATCGTTTGAAACGTGAGTTCAAGGTAGAAGTAAACCAAGGTCAACCTCAGGTAGAGTACAAAGAAGCTATTACGGCTTCTGCTGACCACAGGGAGACTTACAAGAAACAAACAGGTGGTAGAGGTAAATTTGCGGACATCGTATTTACCTTGGAGCCTGCAGAGGAAGGTAAGACAGGTCTTGAATTTGTTAACGAGATAAAAGGTGGTAACATTCCTAAGGAATTTGTTCCGTCTGTAGAAAAAGGATTCAAGGAGGCTATGAAAAATGGTCCTTTGGCCGGATTCGAAATGGACGCCATGAAAGTTACCCTTAAAGATGGTTCCTTCCACGCGGTGGATTCCGATCAACTTTCGTTTGAGCTTGCAGCCAAGCTTGGTTACAAAGCAGCTGCCAAGAAAGCAAAAGCGGTAATTTTGGAGCCTATCATGAAGTTGGAAGTACTTACCCCTGAAGAAAACATGGGTGACATTGTTGGTGACTTGAACCGAAGAAGAGGTCAGGTAAACAGCATGTCCGACAGGGCAGGGGCTAAAGTTGTTAAAGCTGAAGTACCACTTTCTGAAATGTTTGGATACGTAACCTCCTTGAGGACATTGTCTTCCGGTAGGGCTACATCAACCATGGAGTTTTCGCACTATGCAGAAACACCTACCAACATTGCAGAGGAAGTAATCAAATCAGCTAAAGGAGTAACCGCTTAATTTTTCAGCAAGATGAGTCAAAAAATTAGAATAAAATTGAAATCTTACGATCACAATTTGGTGGACAAATCTGCTGAAAAGATCGTAAAAACAGTAAAGACTACGGGTGCTGTGGTAACTGGACCGATTCCGTTGCCAACCCGCAAGAAGATATTTACGGTTTTGCGTTCACCCCACGTGAACAAAAAGGCTAGGGAGCAGTTCCAATTGAGCTCTTACAAGAGATTGTTGGACATTTACAGCTCTTCATCAAAAACCATCGACGCCCTTATGAAGCTTGAGCTTCCCAGTGGTGTGGAGGTTGAGATCAAAGTCTGATAATACCTTTTCCACTCTAGGTGGGAATCACATGTCCCGAACGATGGTTCGGGAAAAACGGAGAAAGAAAAGAATCTGGGTCAGAGCAGAATTGTTTTCTTGACCCAATTTTTTTGCCAAGAAATTGGCTAGAGTTATAAAAAGTAAATAATTGTTAATTAATTAAATATGTCTGGGTTAATAGGTAGGAAAATCGGTATGACCAGCATTTTCGACGAGAATGGAAAGAACGTTCCATGTACCGTTTTGGAAGCTGGCCCATGCGTGGTTACCCAAGTCAGAACCGAAGAGGTAGACGGGTACAAAGCCCTTCAACTAGGTTTCGATGACAAGGCAGAAAAACGTGCTAACAAGGCCGAAACAGGTCACTACAAAAAAGCAGGTACTTCTCCGAAAAAGAAAGTCGTTGAGTTCCAAGGGTTTGAAGGTGAATACAAATTAGGAGACACCGTTGGTGTTGATCTGTTTGTAGAAGGAGAGTTTGTTGATGTAGTTGGTACATCAAAAGGTAAAGGATTCCAAGGTGTTGTAAAACGTCATGGTTTCGGTGGAGTTGGACAAGCAACCCACGGTCAGCACAACAGATTGAGGGCCCCTGGTTCCATCGGTGCGGCTTCTTACCCATCCAAAGTAGTTAAAGGTCTTCGTATGGCCGGAAGAATGGGTGGTGAAAGAGTGACAGTTCAAAACTTGAAAGTATTGAAAGTGGTTCCTGAGAAAAATCTTTTGGTAGTAAAAGGATGTGTTCCAGGTCACAAGAATGCTTACGTAACAATTCAAAGGTGGCAATAATGAAGGTAGCAGTTTTAGATATCACAGGAAAAGAAACAGGTAGGAAAGTAGAGCTTTCTGACGATGTTTTTGCGATAGAGCCTAATGAGCACGCTATCTATTTGGATGTAAAGCAATACTTGGCCCACCAAAGGCAAGGAACGCACAAGGCCAAAGAAAGAGCGGAGATCGCTGGTAGTACCAGAAAGATCAAAAAACAAAAAGGTACAGGTACCGCAAGGGCCGGTAGTATCAAATCCCCTGTATTTAGAGGAGGAGGTAGAATTTTTGGTCCAAGACCAAAGGACTACACCCAAAAGTTGAACAAGAACATGAAGCGATTGGCGAGAAAATCGGCCTTGAGCTTGAAGTCCAAAGAGCAATCTTTGATGGTTGTGGAAGACTTCAATTTTGAAGCGCCAAAAACCAAGGACTTCGTTAAATTCTTGTCTTCCTTGGGAATAGAAAATAAAAAGTCTCTTATTGTGTTGGGCGGTACAAATAATAACGTATATTTGTCGTCGCGCAATTTGGACCGCTCCGAAGTCGTAACTGGTTCAGAATTAAACACTTACAAAATTGTTAATGCAACAAGTTTGGTGTTGACCGAAAGCGCTTTGGAAGGAATTGAATCGAACCTAAAGAAATAGAACAATCATGAGTGTGTTGATAAAACCGATAATTACGGAAAAAATGACCGCTGACAGCGAGCTTTTCAATCGCTATGGTTTCTATGTAAACCCTAGTGCCAACAAGCTTGAGATCAAAGAAGCGGTAGAGGCTACTTATGGTGTTTCTGTGGAAAAGGTAAGAACCATGAACTATGGGCCAAACCGTAAGAGTCGTTATACAAAAACCGGTATTCAGCATGGTAAAACGAATGCTTTGAAAAAAGCGATTGTTGATGTAGCTGAAGGTGATATTATTGATTTTTACAGTAATCTATAAAGACGAGAAATGTCAGTTAGAAAATTAAAACCGATAACCCCTGGTCAGCGTTTTAGAGTAGTAAACGGATTTGACGCGATTACTACTGATAAGCCGGAGAAAAGCTTGCTTGCTCCGATAAAAAAGACGGGTGGTAGGAACAGTCAAGGAAAAATGACCATGCGCCATAAAGGTGGTGGTCACAAAAGAAGATATCGAATCATCGATTTCAAAAGGGACAAGCATGGTGTAGAGGCCACTGTGGTTTCCATTCAGTATGATCCCAACAGAACTGCATTTATCGCCTTGGTAGAGTACAAGGATGGTGAAAAAAGATATGTGGTTGCCCAAAACGGATTGCAGGTAGGTCAGACCATTCAGTCTGGAACTGGGTCTGCTCCTGAAATTGGAAATGCGCTTCCGTTGAGCGAAATTCCTTTGGGTACCATTGTGTCCTGTATCGAATTGAGACCGGGTCAAGGAGCTATCATGGCTCGTAGTGCCGGTACTTTTGCCCAGTTGATGGCGAAAGACGGAAAGTTTGTGACTATGAAATTGCCTTCTGGTGAATCCAGAATGGTGTTGGCTACATGCTTGGCGACCATTGGTGCGGTATCCAACTCAGACCATCAGTTGCTTGTTAGCGGTAAGGCCGGTAGAAGCAGATGGTTGGGTAGAAGACCAAGAACCAGACCAGTAGCAATGAACCCTGTCGATCACCCAATGGGAGGTGGTGAAGGTAGAGCTTCCGGAGGTCACCCAAGATCTAGAAACGGTATTCCTGCAAAAGGATTCAGAACCCGTTCTAGAACTAAGGACACCAATAAGTATATCGTAGAACGTAGAAAGAAATAAAAGAAAAGTAAATGGCACGTTCGTTAAAAAAAGGACCATACGTTCATTATAGCTTGGAGAAAAAAGTCCAAGCCAATATAGAATCAGGTAAGAAATCAGTTATCAAAACGTGGTCTAGAGCCTCTATGATAACGCCAGACTTTGTTGGGCAGACCATCGCGGTGCATAACGGTAGACAATTTGTCCCTGTTTTTGTTACTGAAAATATGGTAGGTCACAAACTTGGGGAATTTTCACCTACAAGATCTTTCAGGGGTCATGCAGGAGCTAAAAACAAAGGTAAAAAGTAAGTAAGCTATGGGAGTTCGTAAAAGAGAAATGGCCGAAAGGTTAAAAGAAGAGAAAAAGCAACTTGCTATTGCAAAGCTTAACAATTGCCCAACCTCTCCAAGAAAGATGCGTTTGGTCGCTGACTTGGTAAGAGGAAAGCAGGTTGAGTTGGCTTTGGCTACCCTAAGATTTAACCCAAAGGAAGCTTCTAGAAAATTGGAAAAACTTTTGCTTTCTGCAATTGCCAATTGGGAAGCCAAAAATGAGGGTGCTGATATCGAAGCTGCCGATCTTTACATCAAGGAAATCCGTGTTGATGGAGGAACCATGTTGAAAAGACTAAGACCAGCTCCACAAGGTAGGGCACATAGAATCAGAAAGCGTTCCAATCATGTTACTATGATCTTGGAGGCCAATAACAACGTTCAAAGCTAGAAGAATAATATGGGACAGAAGACCAATCCAATAGGAAATCGCTTAGGAATTATCAGAGGATGGGAATCCAACTGGTATGGAGGAAATGATTATGGCGATAAACTGGCTGAAGACGATAAGATCAGAAAGTACCTTTATGCACGTTTGGCCAAAGCCAGTGTATCTAGGGTCATCATAGAAAGAACCTTGAAATTGATTACCATTACCATTACCACCGCAAGGCCAGGTATCATTATTGGTAAGGGAGGACAAGAGGTTGATAAACTTAAGGAAGAGCTTAAGAAAATCACCAACAAAGAGGTCCAAATCAATATTCACGAGATCAAGAGACCTGAGCTTGATGCCAATTTGGTTGCTGCGAGTGTAGCAAGACAGATTGAGAGCAGGATTTCATACAGAAGAGCCATTAAAATGGCCATTGCAGCTGCAATGCGTATGAATGCCGAAGGTATCAAGATTCAGATTTCCGGACGTTTGAACGGTGCTGAAATGGCACGTTCCGAATCTTACAAAGAAGGAAGGATTCCATTGTCCACTTTCCGTGCCGATGTAGATTATGCATTGCACGAGGCTCACACTACCTACGGAAGATTGGGTGTTAAGGTGTGGATCATGAAAGGAGAGGTTTATGGAAAAAGAGAACTTTCCCCATTGGTAGGATTGAGCAAGAGTCAAGGAAAAGGCGGCAAGGAGAACAAGAAACCTCGTCGTAGAAAGTAATTAAGATAAAGTAAGGTAAGATGTTACAGCCAAAAAGAACAAAATTTCGTAAGGCCCAGAAAGGGCGTATGAAGGGAATTTCCCAAAGAGGCCACCAACTTTCCAATGGAATGTTCGGTATCAAGTCCTTGGATTCTCACTTCATTACTTCCCGTCAAATCGAGGCTGCACGTATCGCTGCGACAAGATACATGAAGAGACAAGGTCAGTTGTGGATCAAAATATTCCCGGACAAGCCCATCACTAAAAAGCCTCTAGAGGTACGTATGGGTAAGGGTAAAGGAGCTCCGGAATATTGGGTGGCCGTGGTTAAACCTGGTCGTATCATGTTCGAAATTGCCGGTGTGCCCATGGACGTTGCACAAGAAGCCTTGAGGCTTGCAGCGCAAAAGTTACCGGTAAAGACCAAGTTTGTCGTAGCAAGGGATTATTCCGCCTAATTTTTAATTGAGAAGAAAGATGAGACAATCAGAAATAAAAGAACTTTCAATTGAAGAGCTAAAGGAGCGATTGGCAGAGTTCAAAAAACAACATGCCGATCTTAAAATGGCGCACGCTGTTACACCTTTGGAAAATCCTTTACAGATCAGAAAGACTAGAAGGACGGTAGCAAGACTTGCAACTGAATTAACTAAAAGGGAATTACAATAATCGGTTCTGCCTTATGGAAAACAGAAATTTAAGAAAAGAAAGAATAGGCGTTGTTACCAGCAACAAAATGGAGAAATCGATAGTGGTTTCTGAGGTAAAACGAATGAAGCACCCTATGTACGGGAAGTTCGTTTTGAAGACCAAAAAATATGTTGCGCACGACGAAAAGAACGATTGCAACGAAGGTGATACCGTCAAAATAATGGAAACACGACCATTGAGCAAAACGAAATGCTGGAGGTTGGTAGAAATCCTAGAAAGAGCTAAATAATTATGGTACAGCAAGAATCAAGATTAAGGGTTGCGGACAATACCGGTGCAAAAGAAGTTTTGACCATCCGCGTACTAGGAGGAACTAAAAGAAGATACGCTTCCGTAGGTGACAAAATTGTTGTTACCGTAAAAGAGGCTACTCCAAACGGTACTGTAAAAAAAGGTTCTGTTTCTACGGCGGTTGTTGTAAGGACCAAGAAAGAAGTAAGAAGACCTGATGGTTCTTACATCCGTTTCGACGATAACGCATGCGTGTTGTTGAACCCAACCGGGGAGATGAGAGGAACCCGTGTGTTTGGCCCTGTTGCGAGAGAGTTGAGGGACAGACAATTCATGAAGATTGTTTCATTGGCGCCTGAAGTGCTATAACAGAAATATCAGAAAGATGAAGTTGAAAATAAAAACAGGGGATACGGTAAGAGTCATTGCGGGAGACCACAAAGGCAGCGAAGGTAAAGTACTTCGTGTAGACCGTGAAAAGAACAAAGCTATCGTGGAAGGCGTCAACGAGGTGTCCAAACACGAAAAGCCAAGTGCGAACAATCCTCAAGGAGGCATAACAAAAAAGGAAGCTCCGATGCATATTTCCAATCTTTCCTTGATCGACCCAAAATCTGGTGAGGCAACTCGCGTAGGGTACGAAGTAAGGGACGGAAAGAAAGTGCGTGTTTCCAAAAAATCCAATGAAGTAATTTAGTCATGAGTTACATTCCAAGATTAAAGCAAGAATATAAAGAGCGTGTGATCAAGGCGCTGACCGAAGAATTTGGTTACAAGAACGTAATGCAGGTTCCTAAGTTGCAAAAGATTGTGGTAAGCCGAGGTGTCGGTGCTGCTGTGTCCGATAAAAAACTTATCGACCATGCGGTGGACGAGTTGACCAACATTACAGGTCAGAAAGCGGTAGCTACCCTTTCCAAAAAAGACGTTGCCACGTTCAAATTGAGAAAAGGAATGCCAATTGGTGCAAAAGTGACCCTTAGGGGAGAGCGTATGTACGAGTTTTTGGATAGATTGATCACAACTGCCCTTCCAAGGGTACGTGATTTCTCCGGAGTGAAAGCCACTGGTTTTGATGGTAGAGGTAACTACAATTTGGGTGTTACCGAACAAATCATCTTCCCTGAGATCAATATCGACAGAATCAACAGGATCAACGGAATGGACATTACGTTCGTTACCACAGCTGAGACTGATAAAGAAGCAAAATCATTGTTAACCGAACTGGGAATACCCTTTAAAAAGAACTAGTATGGCCAAGGAATCAATGAAAGCCCGCGAAAGAAAAAGGGCTAAAATGGTAGAAAAATACGCCGAGAAAAGAAAGGCGCTAAAGGAAGCGGGAGATTATGAGGCTTTGCAAAAGTTGCCAAAGAATGCTTCTCCTGTGCGCATGAGGAACCGTTGCAAATTGACCGGTAGACCTCGTGGATACATGAGAACTTTTGGTATATCCAGGGTAATGTTCAGGGAAATGGCCAACAAAGGCTTGATTCCCGGTGTTAAGAAGGCAAGTTGGTAATTTAGATAAAGAAAAGAAATGCTTACAGATCCAATTTCAGATTATTTGACCAGATTGAGAAATGCCAACAAGGCAGGTCATAGGGTTGTAAATATCCCAGGTTCCAATCTTAAGAGACAGATTACCAAAATATTGTTCGATCAAGGCTATATTTTGAGCTACAAGTTCGAGGAAAACGAAGTACAGGGCAATATCAAAATCGCCTTGAAGTACGATAAATTTACCAAGGAGCCTATCATTAAAAAATTGCAGCGGGTAAGTAAGCCCGGTCTGCGAAAGTATTCAAGCTCTAACGATTTGCCTAGGGTATTGAACGGATTGGGCATCGCCATCGTTTCCACTTCCCACGGAGTTATGACGAGCAAGCAAGCCCAGCAAGAGAACGTAGGTGGCGAGGTATTGTGCTACGTATATTAATTGAGAAAAGAGAAGAAAAATGTCTAGAATAGGTAACAGTCCAGTTAAAATTCCTGAGGGAGTCACTGTAGAAGTGAAGGATTCCTTGGTTACTGTAAAAGGTAAATTGGGAGAGCTTACACAAGAGTTTTCAGGAATTGACGTAAAAGTCGAGGACGGAAGTGTTGTTTTGGAAAGACCTTCCGATGATAACAATCACAAAGCAAAGCATGGGTTATACCGCGCTCTTATCAATAATATGGTAGAAGGTGTGACCAATGGTTGGACCAAGGAATTGGAATTGGTTGGAGTTGGTTACAGAGCCAGCAACCAAGGACAGAAATTGGATTTGGCCCTAGGATTTTCTCATAACATCGTTTTGGACATTGCTCCAGAAGTGAAAATTGAGACCATCTCCGAAAAAGGGAAAAACCCTATCGTAAAACTAACGTCTCACGACAAACAATTGGTGGGCCAAGTGGCTGCCAAGATTAGATCCTTCCGTAAGCCAGAGCCTTACAAAGGAAAAGGTGTGAAGTTTGTTGGTGAGCAATTAAGAAGAAAAGCAGGTAAATCAGCTTAATAATTAAGACTATGGGATTATCTAAGACTGAAAGGAAATTACGCATCCGAAGAAGAATACGCAAAGTATCCTTCGGAACTGAAGCAAGACCAAGGTTGTCTGTTTTCAGGAGCAATAAAGAAATATACGCCCAGTTGATTGACGACAATAAAGGTGTAACTTTGGCGGCGGCTTCGTCCAGAGACAAAGATGTCGATTCCAAAGGAACCAAGTCCGAAATCGCGACAAACGTGGGCAAGGCCATAGCCGAAAAGGCCCTTAAGCTTGGTGTTGACGCCGTTGCTTTTGATAGGGGAGGAAACCTATATCACGGAAGAGTAAAATCATTGGCTGAAGGAGCTAGGGAAGCCGGACTAAAATTTTAAGAAACTATGTACCAGAATTACAAGAACGTAGAGATAGTTAAGCCAGGTGGACTGGAGTTGAAAGACCGTTTGGTTGGAGTGCAAAGGGTTACCAAGGTAACAAAAGGAGGTAGAGCCTTTGGTTTTTCAGCAATAGTTGTGGTAGGTGACGAGAACGGAGTAGTTGGACATGGTTTGGGTAAATCCAAAGAAGTTGCTACGGCTATCGCCAAGGCCATCGAGGATGCCAAAAAGAACTTGGTTCGCATTCCATTGAACAAGGCTACATTACCTCACGAGCAAAAAGGAAAGTTCGGTGGTGCACGGGTATACATTAAGCCTGCATCCCATGGTACCGGGGTTATCGCCGGTGGTGCCGTAAGGGCCGTATTGGAAGCAGTGGGTGTTCAGGATGTATTGTCCAAGTCTCAGGGTTCTTCCAACCCGCACAACGTGGTAAAAGCTACTTTTGACGCTTTGTTGCAATTGAGAAGTGCAGATACTGTGGCAAAACAAAGAGGAGTTTCTTTGGAAAAAGTCTTTAAAGGATAAATAGAGGATATTATGTCAAAGATAAAAGTAAAGCAAGTAAAGAGCGGTATCAAAAAACCACAGGACCAAAAAAGGACCTTGGAAGCTCTTGGATTGAAAAAAATCGGACAGGTAGTTGAGCACGAAGCGACTCCCAGTATCCTTGGAATGGTAAATAAGGTAAAACACTTGGTTTCCACAGAGGAAGCTTAAAATATAAAGGCACATGGATTTGAATAATCTTAAACCAGCGGATGGCGCTGTGCACAAAGAAGGAAAACGTGTAGGACGAGGAGAAGGTTCCGGTAAAGGAGGAACTGCTACCCGTGGGCACAAAGGAGCCAAGTCTAGATCTGGATATTCCAAAAAGATTGGTTTCGAAGGTGGTCAGATGCCATTGCAAAGACGTGTACCCAAATTCGGTTTCAACAACAGGAACAGAAAAGAGTACACAGGAGTCAATTTGGGCAAACTACAGGAATTGGTGGACAAAGGAGCCGTGAAAAACGAGGTTACCTTGCAAACACTAATGGACAACGGTTTGGCCCACAAAAACGATTTGGTAAAGATATTGGGCGATGGCGAATTGAAGGCCTCCCTAAAAGTATCCGTACATAAATTTACCGCTTCCGCCAAAGCTGCCATCGAGTCAGCAGGAGGTGAGGCGATAAGTTTATAAGACATTGCAGCATGAAGAAATTTATTGAGACCATATCAAATATCTGGAAGATTGATGAACTGAGACAACGTATCATCGTAACCTTGGGGCTGTTGTTGGTATACCGATTTGGTGCCCAAGTAGTTCTTCCCGGTATTGATACCGCCCAGTTGGCGGAATTATCCTCGAACACTGAAAATGGTATCTTGGGTATTCTGAATGCTTTTACAGGGGGAGCCTTTGCAAATGCTTCGGTATTCGCTTTGGGTATTATGCCCTACATCTCCGCCTCCATTGTGGTGCAGTTGATGGGAATTGCGATTCCTTATCTTCAAAAATTACAAAAGGAAGGGGAAAGCGGAAGAAAAACCATCAATCAGATTACCCGTTGGTTGACCATCGGTATCTGTATTGTTCAAGCTCCCGCTTATTTGTACGGTCTTGGTGCCCTAGGTGTGCCTGACAGTGCATTTGTTTTGGGCAAAGGTTTGGATTTTATCGTTCCAGCAGTTATCATATTGGTAACAGGATGTGTGTTTGCCATGTGGTTGGGTGAAAAAATCACCGATAAGGGAATCGGTAACGGTATCTCCCTTTTGATTATGGTGGGTATCATCGCAACATTGCCTCAGGCATTTGCTCAGGAATTTGTTTCCAGAACGACCAATAATACGGGTGGAATCATGTTCATGTTGATCGAGGTCATCATTTGGTTCTTGGTCATCTTGGCCAGTGTGTATTTGACCATGGCGGTTAGACAGATTCCAGTGCAGTACGCTAGAAGAACAGCCTCTGGCGGATACGAAAAGAACGTAATGGGAGCAAGACAGTACATTCCGCTAAAACTGAATGCATCTGGAGTAATGCCCATTATCTTTGCACAAGCGATTATGTTTGCGCCAAGTTTAATTGGTAGAACATTTAACGATACCGCTGCAGGACAATGGATGGAAGTACAGTTTGCCGATATTTTCGGATTGGCATACAATATCCTTTTCGCGGTATTGATCATCATATTCACCTACTTCTACACAGCGATCACTGTGCCTACCAATAAAATGGCCGATGATTTGAAAAGAAGTGGAGGATTTATTCCAGGTATCCGCCCAGGAAAGGAAACAGGCAACTACTTGGACAAAATCATGTCGCTCATCACCTTGCCCGGTTCCATCTTTTTGGCACTGTTGGCCGTATTGCCGGCCGTTGTGGTAAAACTGATGGACGTACAGGCCGGATGGGCATTGTTTTATGGAGGTACATCACTGTTGATTATGGTCGGTGTAGCTATAGATACAGTACAGCAAGTTAATTCGTATTTGTTGAACAGGCATTATGACGGATTGATGAAAACCGGAAAGAACAGAAAAGTAGCATAATTTATGGCAAAGCAGCCAGCAATAGAACAAGACGGGACTATTATTGAAGCATTGTCCAATGCAATGTTCAGGGTAGAATTGGAAAACGGACACGTGGTAACGGCACACATCTCCGGAAAAATGAGAATGCACTATATCAAGTTGCTTCCAGGAGACAAAGTGAAGTTGGAAATGAGTCCATACGATTTAACAAAAGCAAGAATTACGTATAGATACTAGTTACATGAAAGTAAGAGCATCAATAAAGAAGAGAAGTGCCGACTGCAAGATTGTTCGCAGAAAGGGCAGATTGTATGTAATCAACAAAAAGAATCCTAGATTTAAACAAAGACAAGGGTAATTATGGCAAGAATTGCAGGGGTAGATATACCTAAACAAAAGCGTGGCGTTATTGCGCTGACCTACATCTTCGGAATAGGAAAAAGCAGGGCGCAAGAAATTTTGGCAGCAGCCCAAGTAAGCGAAGATACCAAGGTTTCTGACTGGACCGATGATGAAATCGGAAAGATCAGGGAAGCCGTTGGAGCTTACACAATTGAAGGGGAGCTTCGCTCAGAAACCTCAATGAACATCAAGCGATTGATGGATATCGGTTGTTACCGTGGAATTCGCCACAGATCTGGATTGCCGTTAAGAGGTCAGCGTACCAAGAATAACTCTAGGACCAGAAAAGGAAAAAGAAAAACAGTTGCCAACAAGAAAAAAGCAACTAAATAATAAGAACATAGTCATTAGTATTTAGACGTTAGAAGAATCTGTTTGAAATGTAAAAGTCTAGGATTCCAATAACTAAGAGCTAACACTAGAAACTAAAAAATATGGCAAAAGCAAGTAAAACTACAACCAAGAAGCGCAAAGTAGTAGTAGATGCTACCGGAGAGGCGCATGTAGTTGCATCTTTCAACAACATCATTATCTCCCTTACCAATAAAAAGGGTGATGTAATTTCATGGTCTTCCGCTGGAAAAATGGGATTCCGAGGATCCAAAAAGAACACTCCCTACGCTGCCCAGGTAGCCGCAGAGGATTGTGCCAAAGTTGCTCACGAAGCTGGATTGAGAAAAGTAAAGGTGTACGTTAAAGGACCAGGTAACGGTAGGGAATCCGCAATCCGTTCCATCCACAACTCAGGAATCGAGGTAACAGAGATCATCGATGTGACCCCACTTCCGCACAACGGTTGTAGACCACCTAAACGAAGAAGAGTTTAATTATCACAAATAGTTTTAATGGCCCCAAAAGGGTCTTCACCCGAAGGTGCAGTTAGATTATCGAAGGATAAGCCTTAATTCATAATCGCACTTTCAAATTAACAGAAGATGGCAAGATACACAGGACCAAAAACAAAAATCGCTAGAAAATTTGGAGAAGCGATTTTCGGAGACGACAAGTCATTCGAAAAGAAAAATTACCCTCCAGGACAACACGGTAACAATAGACGCCGTGGTAAAAAATCGGAATACGCTATCCAGTTGATGGAGAAGCAAAAAGCAAAATACACCTATGGTATTTTGGAAAAGCAATTCCGTAACCTTTTCGCAGAAGCAAAGAGAAAAGAAGGTGTAACCGGTGAGGTTCTGCTTCAATTGTGCGAATCCCGTTTGGACAACGTGGTATTTAGAATGGGAATTTCCCCATCCAGAAGAGGAGCGCGCCAATTGGTATCGCACCGTCACATTACCGTAAACGGAGAGGTAGTGAACATTCCTTCCTACTCCCTTAGGGCCGGCGATGTTGTTGGCGTTAGGGAAAAATCAAAATCCGTACAAGCCATTGTAGATTCTTTAGCTAACAACAGCAGTGTTTACGAATGGATTACATGGAACTCTGAAAAGAAAGAAGGTACTTTTGTTGCCGTTCCAGAAAGACTTCAGATCCCTGAGAATATCAAGGAGCAGCTGATCGTCGAATTATACTCTAAATAAGAATTCAACATTAATCCAATTATGGCATTACTTAATTTTCAGAAGCCCGATAAAGTTATAATGATCGATTCAACAGATTTCGAAGGGAAATTTGAATTTCGCCCTTTGGAGCCTGGTTATGGATTAACAGTTGGGAATGCGCTGAGAAGGGTTTTGCTTTCCTCCTTGGAAGGTTTTGCCATCACTTCTGTGCGCATAGATGGAGTTGAACATGAATTTTCAGTGATATCTGGCGTTGTAGAAGACGTAACAGAAATCATTTTGAACCTTAAACAAGTAAGGTTCAAAAGACAAATTGATGATGTTGAAAGCGAGACTGTATCAATTTCCGTTAGCGGAAAAGAACAAATGACCGCTGGTGATTTCCAGAAGTTCATTTCGGGATACCAAGTGTTGAACCCAGATTTGGTAATCTGCAACATGGACCCCAAGGTGAACATCAACATGGAAATCGTTATCGAGAAAGGTCGTGGCTATGTTCCAGCGGAAGAAAACAAAAAATCCAATGCACCTTTGGGCAGCATTGCGGTAGATTCTGTTTACACACCCGTTAAGAACGTAAAGTACAGCATCGAAAACTACAGGGTGGAGCAAAAGACCGACTATGAAAAGTTGGTTTTCGAAATCATCACCGATGGTTCCATTCATCCAAAGGATGCCTTGACAGAGGCCGCCAAAGTTTTGATTCACCACTTTATGTTGTTCTCCGATGAGCGTATCACCCTTGAGGCTGATGAAATCGCACAAACAGAGACCTACGATGAGGAATCCTTGCACATGCGTCAGTTGTTGAAGACCAAATTGGTGGATATGGACTTGTCCGTAAGGGCACTGAACTGTTTGAAAGCCGCTGAAGTGGATACTTTGGGAGATTTGGTTTCCTTCAACAAAAACGATTTGATGAAATTCAGAAACTTCGGTAAAAAATCATTGACCGAATTGGAAGAATTGGTCATCAACAAAGGCCTACAATTTGGTATGGACCTTTCCAAATACAAATTAGATAAAGATTAATAATCATATTTTGCTCTCCTGCACAACAGGATTTGGTAGCAAGATGATAACTTAGAAAGATGAGACACGGAAAGAAGTTTAATCACTTAGGAAGAACAGCTGCCCACAGAAAGGCAATGTTGGCCAATATGGGATGTTCCCTAATTGAGCATAAAAGAATCAACACCACGGTTGCAAAAGCGAAGGCGTTAAAACAGTTCATCGAGCCCTTGATCACCAAGGCAAAGACCGAGAACAACCAGACTACCGAAAAAGGTACGCACAACAGAAGGGTTGTTTTTAGTAACTTGAGGAGCAAAGAAGCCGTAACGGAATTGTTCAGCACTGTTGCCGAAAAAGTAGGTGACAGACCAGGAGGTTACACAAGAATCATTAAATTGGGTAACCGTTTGGGAGATAACGCTGATATGGCCATGATCGAGTTGGTAGATTTCAACGAGCTATACAACGCAGGTAAGCCCAAGAAAAAATCCACCAGAAGAAGCAGAAGAGGCGGAGGAGCCAAAAAAGCGGAAACTCCGGCACCAGCGGCTGAAACCAAAACTGACGATTCTGAAGAATAAGAAGAATGTTATTAACTATTGTATTTTAGGAAAAAGGATAAGTGAGAACTTATCCTTTTTTTATGTTTTTTTGCCATAACAGAAACTAGAGCACGACATGAAGTATCACACAAAGAAAAAAGCGTTGATTTTGTTGGCGGACGGAACCATATTTTATGGGAAAGCCGTAGGAGGAAGAGAAGGAACCGCAGTAGGGGAAGTATGTTTCAATACCGGAATGACAGGTTACCAAGAGATTTTTACTGACCCATCCTATTATGGTCAGTTGATGGTGACCACCAATGCGCATATCGGTAATTATGGCGCCCATTTGGATGAAGTGGAATCCGATTCCGTTAAGATTGCCGGCCTTATCTGTAAAAATTTCAGCTATGAATACTCAAGGCCCAGTGCCGATATGAGTCTGCTCGAATTTTTGGACAAAAACAACCTATTGGCCATCTCCGATGTGGATACCCGTGCTTTGGTAAGCTACATCAGGGACAATGGAGCCATGAACGCCTTGATCTCCACCAGAGTGGATGAGGTCGATGCCTTGAAAGAGGAGTTGAAGCAGGTGCCCAGTATGGAAGGTTTGGAGCTCTCATCCAAAGTATCCACCAAAGAGCCCTATTTCTATGGTGACGAAAATGCAGATATCAAGATATCCGCCTTGGATATCGGTATCAAAAAGAATATCCTGAGAAATCTGGCCAAACGCGGAGCGTATATTAAAGTGTTCCCATACAATACTTCCTTCAGTGAAATGAAGGAGTTTGACCCAGATGGCTATTTTATATCCAACGGACCCGGTGACCCGGAACCGTTAACCGATGCAGTGGCTGCAACCAAGGAAATGATAGCATCGGACAAACCGTTGTTCGGAATTTGTTTGGGACACCAAGTTTTGGCCTTGGCCAACGGAGTTTCCACCTACAAAATGCACAACGGGCACAGGGGAATCAATCACCCCATCCTCAATTTGATTACGGGAAAAGGAGAAATCACCTCCCAAAACCACGGATTTGCCGTAAATAGGGAAGAGACCGAGGCACATGCAGAACTGGAAATCACCCACACCCATTTGAACGATCAAACCGTGGCGGGAATCAAAATGAAGAACAAGGATGTGTTTTCAGTGCAATATCACCCAGAAGCAAGTCCGGGTCCACACGATGCAGACTATTTGTTCGACCAGTTCTTTGATTTGATCAAGGCTAGGAAAAACTAAGAGTTTGTTCAGTAATTTGTGATTGGAATTGTTACAGGCCATTTTTTGATGCAGTTTGAGGCACAATTTTTAAGCATAGCCGTGGTTACGGTTCAAAAATGTAGCTCTAAAACGTTATAGTTTTGTTTTTAAGCAATTAAGTGCGTTTTGTGAGCCATATCTTGAAGTAAAAAACGCGACCTTTTGTATCTTAGCCCAATAATCACAACTAAAACATTGATTTAAAATGAGCATCATTATCAACATTCATGCAAGACAGATATTGGATTCCAGGGGAAATCCAACCGTAGAAGTAGATGTAACAACCGAAAATGGAATAGTGGGAAGGGCCGCGGTACCTTCTGGAGCCTCTACTGGAGAGCATGAAGCCGTTGAGTTACGTGATGGTGGCGCTTCCTTTATGGGTAAAGGTGTTGGCAAAGCAGTCAATAACGTCAATACAATCATTGCCGAAGAATTGATAGGAACATCGGTATTTGAGCAAAACTATATCGATCAGACCATGATCGAGTTGGATGGTACGCCAAATAAATCAAAATTGGGGGCCAATGCCATTTTGGGCGTTTCCTTGGCCGTGGCCAAAGCCGCCGCCAATGAGTTGGGTATGCCTTTGTACCGATACGTAGGTGGCGTAAGTGCCAATACACTTCCCGTTCCCATGATGAACATTATCAACGGAGGCTCCCACTCGGATGCACCCATTGCGTTCCAAGAATTTATGGTGATGCCGGTAAAGGCAAAAGATTTTAGCCATGCCATGCAAATGGGGACCGAAATCTTCCATAACCTCAAAAAAGTATTGCACGACCGTGGTTTGAGTACTGCAGTAGGGGATGAAGGTGGTTTTGCACCAACCTTGGAAGGTGGTACCGAGGATGCCTTGGATACCATCGCCAAAGCTGTGGAGAAAGCTGGCTATAAATTAGGGGATGATGTAATGATTGCATTGGATTGTGCCTCTGCAGAATTTTATGTGGATGGTGCTTATGATTATACCAAATTCGAAGGCAGTAAAGGAGTGGTAAGGACCTCGGCCGAACAAGCCCAATATCTTGCCGAGCTATGTGAAAAATATCCGATCATTTCCATTGAAGATGGAATGGACGAAAATGACTGGGAAGGATGGAAAATGTTGACCGATAAAATCGGTGATAAAGTTCAGTTGGTAGGGGATGACTTGTTCGTGACCAATGTAGAGCGTTTGTCCCGCGGAATCGAAAACGGGATTGCAAATTCCATTTTGATCAAAGTAAACCAAATCGGAACGTTGACCGAAACCATTGCCGCTGTGAACATGGCGAAGAATGCAGGTTATACCTCTGTAATGTCGCACCGATCTGGAGAAACTGAGGACAACACTATCGCCGATTTGGCCGTAGCATTGAACACTGGACAGATAAAAACTGGTTCCGCTTCAAGGAGTGACCGTATGGCGAAGTACAACCAATTGCTCAGAATTGAGGAAGAGTTGGGAGATATTGCCTACTACCCTCAGGAAAAAGCTTTTAAGGTGAAATAAGCATAACGATTATTTAGCATATAAAAAGCCTTTTCCATTTGGGAAAGGCTTTTTTTTGTTTCAATAACAAACTTTGGTTAAATTAAGGGTTCACTAATCTACGATTCAAATTCTCCCGCATGAATAACTTTCTTTTTGTCGCCGCCGAAAACGATGCTTTGGACAACTGCAAAGCAGGTGGCATGGGCGATGTAGTTCGCGATGTGCCAAGGCAAATCTCTGAACGGGGTGATAAGGTACACGTTGTAGTACCAGCCTACTCCCGATTGCATCATGGGGGATTGCCCAGGACCACGTTGAATTTTACCTTACGTGGTTTGACCTACACCGCCGAACTGTACGAGGTGAAGCCCAAAAAGGAATTCCCCAATATATTTCATTACGTATTGCATCATCCAGAGATAGAGGCAGGTGATATCGCGCACATCTATCATAACGACCCAGAAGAGCCATTCTATACGGACGCCATCAAATACTTTATATTTTGTACTGCCGTGGCTGAAGCTATCAAACAAGGTGCTTTTGGAGAAGTGGATATTGTTCACTTGCACGATTGGCACGCGAGCTTGTTGTTGTTTTTGAGGGAATATCATCCTGAATATACCAATTTAAAGGACATCCGGATTGTGTATAGCATTCACAACCTCGCCATTCAGGGTATTCGCCCGTTCGATGGTAACTATTCCTCCGTAAGGAATTGGTTCCCCAATGTGCCTTTGGACTATCAAAAGTTGATGGACCACAGGTATCAGGATTGTATCAACCTTATGGCCGTGGGCATCCGCTTTGCCGATGCCGTTCACACCGTATCGCCATCATACAAAGAGGATGTTCTGAAACCGAGTTCCCCGCCAGAGTTTATCGGGGGAGAGGCATTGGAAAAGGATTTACAGAAAGCGGACGAGGAAGGCCGTTTGTTCGGTATTTTGAATGGCTGCAACTACAAAAACATCAATAAGGAAAAGAAGGGCAATATTTATCGGAACACGGTAAAGGCACTTTTTATGTGGTTACAGGAAGAGTCCAAAAAGTACAAAGCGGATTTCTTGGCCCATACTGGTGAAAAGATTATGGCCTTTGTGGACGAACGCCCCAAATTTATTGCTTCCAGTGTTGCACGATTGACGGAGCAGAAGTTTTACTTTTTTATGCGATCGCCAGAGGCTTTTGTGGAAATTTTGAAGCGACTCGAAAAAGTGGATGGCATCTTTATGTTATTGGGTACGGGCGCACCGGAGTATGAGGAGCTTTTTAGAAAATTGAGCTACCAGCACAAGAACTTTATCTTTACCAATGGCCAATCCGAAAAATTGATCGATTCGATGTATTTGGAATCCGATCTTTACTTTATGCCCAGCTTGTTTGAGCCCTGTGGTATTAGTCAAATGTTGGCCATGAGAAATGGAAACCCTTGCTTGGTGCACCATACGGGAGGATTAAAGGATACCGTGGAGCACATGAAAACAGGTTTTAGTTTTGATGGTGACACGTATGATGAGAAAATTACCAACATGCTGGAAACCTTCGACGTGGCCTTGGATGTTTTTGCCAACGACAAGCCAACTTGGAAAAAAATACAGGCCGCCGCACGAAGAAAACGGTTTACTTGGCAGAAGTCCGTGGACGAATATTACAAGTTGCTCTACCAACTGGATTAGCAATTGGCGAACCACTTCTTTTTGAGTGTTAAGAAGAACACAAATACCTATCGGGAATTGTTAATGGTCGTGCTTTTTCGTAATTTTAACATTCTATTTTTATTAATCTATTAAAATATAAAATGTCGGATAAAGCTATACTCGAATATGGGGGGAAAAGGTATGAATTCCCCGTTATTAAAGGTACTGAAGATGAATTGGCCATAGATATCAAAACCTTGAGGGCCGAAACAGGAATGGTGACGATCGATCCCGGTTATAAGAACACGGGTTCTTGCGAAAGTGCCATTACCTTTCTGAACGGAGAGAAGGGAGTTTTGAGATATCGCGGATATTCCATTGAAGACTTAGCGGAAAAGGCCGACTTTTTGGAAGTAGCATATCTTTTGATATTTGGTGAACTGCCAAATAAGGAGCAGCTCGAAAAATTCCATAGTGACATTAAGGAAGAGTCCCAAGTGGACGAAGAAATGAAAAAGATATTGGATGGCTTTCCAAAATCGGCGCATCCTATGGGCGTACTTTCTTCCTTGACCAGTGCTTTGGTAGCCTTCAACCCATCCTCTGTGGATGTGTCTTCAGAATCTGCCATGTACAATTCCATTGTACGCATTTTGGCCAAATTTCCAGTATTAGTGGCTTGGACAATGCGCAAGAAAAAGGGACTTCCATTGGATTATGGGGATGATAACCTTGGGTACGTGGAGAATATCCACAAGATGATGTTCAAAAGACCAAATCAAGAATACAAACGCGACCCTATTGCCATCAATGCATTGGATAAATTGCTGATTCTTCATGCAGACCATGAACAAAACTGTTCCACTTCCACAGTACGTATCGTTGGCTCTTCGCATGCAGGACTTTTTGCATCCCTTTCAGCGGGTATCTCTGCACTTTGGGGACCACTTCACGGAGGGGCAAACCAAGCAGTACTTGAAATGTTGGAAGCCATTGAAGCCGATGGTGGCGACACCAAAAAATATATGGCCAAGGCCAAGGATAAGGATGATCCGTTCCGGTTGATGGGCTTTGGACACAGGGTGTACAAAAACTTTGACCCAAGGGCCAAAATCATTAAAAGGTCCGCCGACGAAGTATTGGGCAATCTAGGTATCCAAGATCCGATTTTGGACATCGCCAAAGGATTGGAAAAAGAAGCATTGGAAGACAGCTATTTTGTAGATAGAAAATTATATCCCAACGTGGATTTCTACTCTGGAATCATTTATCGTGCCTTGGGAATTCCCACAGAAATGTTCACCGTAATGTTCGCTTTGGGAAGATTGCCAGGTTGGATCGCACAATGGAGGGAAATGCGCTTGCGCAAGGAACCCATTGGAAGACCAAGACAGGTCTACATTGGGGAGAACCTTAGAAGTTTTGTTCCATTGGAAAAAAGGTAAGACTTGGGACGAATAAAATGAAAAGGGGCAGTTTGCCCCTTTTTTTGGCTCAAAGTTATAGCTTGCCTATCATATTTTGGTTGAGGTGCTTGTCTCTTTCCAAGCACATGCGCATAATTTCATAATGGTAGTGTTTCTGGATAGGTGAAACATCTTCATCCATAACCGCACTTTTGGCATTTTGGAAAGTTTTATGGATAAAATCATGGGCATCCACCGTGCTCAGGTTTTTAAGGGTGGAATCCAAGGAGGCCCCATATTTTTTAGCGGATTGACTTACCTTCTTGTAATCCCATGCCACATGTTGATCGGTCAATTGATGCGTGTACAGGCCAAAACCCTCTGGAAGATCTTCTTCTGTGATACAATCATCATATTTTACGGAGTAGACCGATTCGATGGGAGCTTTTGGGCCGGTTTTGGAGATAAAATTAAAATGCTCCATATTTGAAATGGCATTAATGCTGCCCATCACAATAAACACACTCGCCAACAAAACAAATGTAAGTACTAATTTTTTCATAAGTAGGAAAAATCTTATAACAAAAGTAGTAATTAAAGGATATCATCAAACTGATATTTGTCAGTTTTTTGATAAACACGCACATTTTAACTATTTGGATGACACGAATTTCCTTTAAGATTACATTCCCTTGTTTTACGTTTAAAATGGTTAATAAATCAATGCATTTTCTACAAGGTAGCAGTGGTAAAATTGTTGTAAAACACTAGATTTGCCACAGAATTGTTAGGGATATCATCCCAAATCGCAAATGTCGATAGTTTCGACTTTAAAAGACCCCAATATGTTGGATTTGAACATAGTAGATGAAACCAGTAGATTAAAGGCCGTAATCTTGGGCACAGCCGAGAGCAATGGCCCAGTGCCCACTATTGAGGAAGCTTACGATCCTAAATCCATTGAGCATATCAAGGCTGGTACCTACCCAAAAGAAGTCGATATGATCAAGGAAATGGAGGCCTTTGCAAACGTATTCCAAAAGTATGGGGTAAAGGTGTACCGTCCAGAGGTGCTACAAGACTGCAATCAGATATTTACCCGCGATATTGCCTTTGTTATCGAGGATAAATTGTTCCATGCCAATATTTTGCCTGATAGAGAAAGGGAATTCGAGGCCATTCATGAGGTTTTGGATATGATAGCACCGGAGAAAATCGTACGTCCCCCCGAGGAGGTTCATATTGAAGGTGGCGATGTTATGCCATGGAACGACCATATTTTTATCGGGACATACACTAAACCTGATTACGCCAGCTATATTACAGCCCGCACCAATCAAGCAGCGGTAGAGTTTATCCGTGAAATGTTTCCGCACAAAACGGTAAAATCCTTTGAGCTTCGTAAATCCAATACCGATCCCAGGGAAAATGCACTTCATTTGGACTGCTGTTTTCAACCTGTAGGGACCAACAAGGCCATTCTTCATAAAAATGGTTTCTTGGTAGAGGAAGAATATCAGTATTTGGTGGATTACTTCGGTCCTGAAAACATTTTTGAAATCGATAAGGAAGAAATGTATCAAATGTTCAGCAATGTGTTTTCCATTTCACCCGAAGTGGTAGTATCCGAAAAAAGCTTTACAAGGCTTAACAACTGGCTCCGTGACCAAGGATTTACCGTAGAGGAAATACCCTATGCCGAAATTGCCAAACAAGAAGGCTTGCTGCGTTGCAGTACCATGCCATTGATCAGAGCATAAATCTTAACCCAATTTTCTGCTGCCACAGGAATCATCAAAAAAAGTCAACGTCTTGAAAAAACAGATTACCAATACCATTTTAATGGTACGCCCCGTGAATTTTAGAATGAACGAGCAGACTGCCGTCAACAACTACTTCCAGGAGGACCCTCATCTCAAGAACGCTGAGATCAACAAAAAGGCTCAGGAAGAGTTCGACCAATTTGTAAAGGTTCTTCGGGAACATGGTGTGAACGTGGTAACCATTAGCGACAATTTGGAGCGGGATACCCCTGATTCCATCTTTCCGAACAATTGGGTTTCCTTTCATCAGAACGGGACCGTATGCGTGTACCCGATGTTTGCCGAAAACCGAAGGAAGGAGCGTCGGGAGGACATTTTCGAGTTGCTCGAGGACAACGGTTTCCAAATCGATAATATTATGGATTACACGGCGGCCGAAGAGGAAGGTATTTTCTTGGAAGGTACTGGAAGCATTTTAATGGATAGGGTAAACCAAAAAGCCTATTGTGCCCTTTCCGAACGCGCTGATGAAGACCTTTTTATCGAGTTCTGTGAGGATTTTGATTGCTTTCCAGTCATCTTTCACGCCAACCAAACTGTGGAAGATAAGCGTTTGCCCATTTACCACACCAATGTGATGATGGCCATGGCCGAAACCTTTGCGGTAATCTGTTTGGATTCCATTGATGATAAAAAGGAACGAAAGAATGTGGTGGATCACCTCAAAATGGACGGTAAGGAAGTCATTAGGATTACGGAGGAGCAAATGTGCCACTTTGCTGGCAATATGTTGCAGGTAATCGGCGCCAATGACCAACGTTTTATGGTGATGAGCACCCAAGCGTACAACAGTTTATCGGATGCGCAGATCAAAACCATTGAAAAGCATTGCGGCATTATCCACAGTCCTTTGGATACCATTGAAACCTGTGGAGGTGGTAGTGCACGATGTATGATGGCGGAGGTGTTTTTGCCCAAGGCGTAAGTTTCGTCATCCTGAACCTGTTTCAGCATCCCATTGTTTGACACGCATGCCTGCCGTAGGCGGGAATTGCAAAATTTCTCAGTTGTCAGGCCGAGTGTTCCAAATAGAGTTTGGAATGTATCGAGACCTTTGCCTGTTTTCAAAAATCGATTCTCGATACGGCTTGCTATCGCACGCCACTCGAATTGACCGCCGTCATGCTGAACTTGTTTCAGCACCTCATTGCTTTAAACGCCTTGGCTACCGGAGGCAGGAATTGCACAAATTTTTAATTGTCAGCTCGAGTGTTCCAAATGGAGTTTGGAATGTATCGAGACCCTGTTATAAGAACAAAAATCGATTCTCGATACGGCTTGCTATCGCACGCCACTCGAATTGACGATTTTTGGCGAATTTAATCTCAACTATCTAGTTTCATTTAGTTAGCTCAATTGATCCTTGATTCCTTAATCTAATCGAAATGGATCGCATGGCTTCAGCTACATCCTGTATCTCCCTTCTGGAGAATGTATCCACTTCTAAAAAGAACAACATAAACATCCCCAACTCCAAAATTTGGGATAGCTGTTCTGGACTACCGTAATTATCTATAATCCAATCACTAAAAGTTTCATCTTTGTCCATATCAGGAGCAAGAAAGGTGTTTTGAGGAAGTGGGTGCATGTCATATATGACAACAATAGGGGTAACAGGTATAAGTTTAAGGGAGAATTATCAAAACCAATATCATTTCCTTTATTTTATCAGCCAAGCCTTGGATATTCCTTTAGCGGAAATCTGCATTTTGGAAACCAATAGTGTATAAAAAATAATCGGAATTAGAGTTGGGAGTGCAGAAAATTGGCGGTGTCGGTTAAGCCTTGTTTTCTGAGCATATCGAGTACCTGATACTCATCCAAATCTGGATTTCTGCGGTAGAGGACCATTTCTTGAAATGCTTTTATGGCCTCTTCGGGATTGAGGTCAATAATATCTGTTAAGAAATCGTCTGCAGTTTTGGCTGTTAACCCAAAGGAAGTAAGATAGTCTTTAGGGAAATCCTTTATATTGTTCGTTACTATGATATTTGCATTGGTTTTGATCGCCGCAGCCAAAACATGGCAATCTTTTGGATCGGGCAAATTTAAGCCAGGAATTAATCCGGAGTAATTGTTGACCAATGCATCTGGAAAAGCCAAATTTGCCTTTTCTACTCTTTTCTTTGCTTCGTTTGGTGAGACCCCTTTACGCTCCATTACTCTTGCCCATTCATCAAAAATGTGTTCGCTCCACTTTGGGGTGTATAAGTCATAGTGGGCGAACCAAAAAAGTAAGTCACGAATTTCGATTGGATAAATCACATTCGTGTCCAATACACAGATGAAACGTACGCTATGAATCATACAATCCTGTTTCTTCGTCAGATTTCATAATGTCGATAATGTGTTTTTTCTGGGCCGCTTTCATTTTCCTTTTATATTTTAACACATCTTCGAACTTGACCCTTCGATGTTTACCGATTTTAACAAACTCTATTTCTCCGCTTTCCAATAACTTGACAAAGTGAGGTCTGGAACAACCCAATATCTCAGCGGCTTTTTGAGTGGTTACCTCGGTTGCAATAGGAACTAGGGAAAACGGTTTTCCTTTACTCATTGCCTCAAGAATATCACCCAATAGCTTTAATGCACTCAAAGGAATCTTAATGCGATCCTGGGTTTCCTCAATCTCAATTTCGGGATTGTTAGATTTTAGTTGCTTGATTATCGATGACAAAGCATCATAGGATTTGAGTGCAACTTTTTGCTCATCCTTTGAGGGTTTATTGATGTTTTGAAAGGTTTCCATGCCGCTTTATAGTTTTCTACTCTACAAAACAAACGAAATAAACGAAATAAACGTAATGTAAAAATGTTAAAGTTGATTAAAATGTATTGAACCGGACACAAATAAGGCCTTTAACCAGGTTTAACAGGTGTAAACTCATTTTAATTACCTTAAAGATAATTGGATGGATAGGGTTTCTACTCTTCCTCCGCCGTAAACCCACGTATGGCTTGGTTGGGCTCCATGATGGTATAGCCTTCCCAAAACTCGGGATTGTAACGCGGCATATAGGTAGCACGAACGGTCTTGTCCTCGGTAAAGTTGTTAAAGTCGTTTTGGGCAATCTCGTCTTGGTTGAACACCACCAATTCCCATTTGGAAGTGATGTTCATTCGAAAATCAATGTTCAGTTTGAGTTCGTTCTGTTTGCGGCGCCCCTTTACGTGCTTGTTTTTTTCTACGACTTTTAGGGGGCGGTCCACACCAAAATATTTACCATCGGCCAATTCCATAAACTGGAGATCGTACCGGCCATTGGGCAATTTGGCAAAGCGCATGGTTCCCTTGTACACGTTTTCCCGATAGGTAATACCCAACAATCTAAAGTTGCGAAGGCGTTGGGTATTGGTAAAATCCAATCGCATTACCGCAAAATCCTCAATGTTGATGTATAGCCTTCCCTTAAAATCGGCACTACTCCGTCTGGGCCAAAAATCGACTACGTACACGCCGGCATCGCCCATTTCGGCATAACCGGAAAGTTTAAAATCGTAACGTCGGGTTTTGTCCACAAGGTCCAATTTGGAATCCTCTTGGAAATAGAGTTGCCCTAGAAGCTCCTTGAACTGCCAGCGTTGACTATCCACCAGCCCCGAAACACTGTCTTTTTCCATTTGGGCCTTTACCTTTTTCATTTGGTCGATGCGTTCATCGTCCATGGTATCCAAAATGGAATCCACTTGGATTTTTTCACTAAAAATGCCCGACTTTATTTTGAGATAGGACCCCGGTTTTACGTTTTGAACAAAGATGTCCTCCATGTGTTCGGCCATATCCTCGAAAGAGCCTACCTCTCGTTTATCGTACAAATCGGCGGCTTTGATGATGTTAACTTTGTAGTCCGTATTGTGTTTGTAGAGGTCGCCAAAACTCTCTGTATAGTGCGAAGCGTTCCGGGGAATGCTGCGCGATATGCTGTCCATCAGTTCTTTGTTCAGCTCCTTTATGGATGATTTTTCAAACCCAAAATCGACTTTCTCCATGTTGGCCAATTCCGCCTTGCGGAGAAAAAAGCGTTGTTTTACGGGAGTTTTGTTCACATTGTTGGGGATGTTTTCAATCATCTTTTCAATGATATCCTCCACTTCCAGTTCCTTGTCAAAAACATAAACTCCGCTAAGCTCAATGGCCTTGGGGTCAAGCTGAAGCAAAGTGTCCTGTAACTGTTCCAAGGTGAATCCCTTTTTGCCGTATCCCATGGAAGTGATGTAAATGGAATCGAGCGTAGCCTCTTCCAAAACAAAACTGAAACGGCCTTCCTCGTTGGTGATTACCCCGAGTTGCTCACCGTATTGCAACGTGGCGTAGGGAATTCCTTTTTGGGTCTTGGCATCGACCAAACGGGAACTTATGGTCTGTGCGGAAAGCGGGACACCTAGCAATACAACTATACATGTGCTGAAAAAAGACTTTGAAATTGACATGTTTGCTCTTTGGGTTTCAATGATAAGACACCTTTTTGGGGGCAAAAGGTTGCCTAGGGTTAGACGAACTTGGACCAATTTTGTGACAAAGAGCGAAGAAAAAAGCATTTCCCGATTGTGCTTAATAGTATTTTAACAGCGTTGAAGTCGGGAGTTAGAGGGCCATTGTCATTTCGAGCGCAGACGAGAAATCTCATGCCAAGAAATGATGACCAACAAATGAAAACATCTCGACTCCGCTCGATGTGACAGCTGTTGACTTTTAAAAAAAATGAAATCTTACACTTTTGCAATATTCTTGATCATGTTCCCAAAAATAAAGAGGTGGAACGGCAATACGGAATACCAGTACAATCTGCCCCATAATCCTCTAGGACGAAAGGTGGCGGTTTGATACAGCTTGCCATCGGCAATCTTGAACTCCAACCAAGCTTCTCCAGGCGTTTTCATTTCGGCGAAAAGTAGCAACCGTTTTGATTTTTTATCGGCCAATAACACCCGCCAAAAATCCAATGCGTCACCGGGGAAAATTCGGTCTGGATGGGTGCGTCCCCTTCTCAGTCCGGGACCGCCCACCAATTTGTCCAAAAACCCACGGAACTTCCAGAGCCAGTTGCCATAATACCAACCCGTTTCCCCGCCAATGCGCCAAATGTTTTCCAAAACGGCCTGCTCATCCTTGATGGGAACCGACTTCTTGTCTTGCAAGACCCCATATTTGGGTACTTGGATATATTTTTCGAGGTCTTCCTGAATCTGTCCGCTGGCAATGCTATCCTTCCAACTGCTAATAACAAGGTTTTGCTCTATTTTTTTGAAGGCCATATCAATGGCTTCTTCGTAACTGTGGGTTTCCAGACCCAGCATTTGTTGCAAACGATTATCTTCGGCAACGACTTCCATCTTCATGCTATCCACAAGGTTAACGGCTAATTTGTAGGAGGTGGAGGTCACAAAATAGAGCCAATAGGACGATAACTTCGGGGTCATTACGGGAACGGTAAAAATCCAATTTTTAAAGCCCCGAACTTTAGCATATCCGTGAAGCATATCTTTATATGTAATCACATCTGGCCCACCAATATCAAAGGATTGCCCGTAAGTATCCTGATTGCCCAAAACGCCTGTGAGAAATTGGATAACATCCCGAATGGCAATCGGTTGTGTTTTGGTGAGTACCCATTTGGGGGTTATCATTACGGGTAGTTTTTCGCAGAGATCACGGATAATCTCGAAGGATGAACTCCCTGACCCAACTATGATGCCTGCTCGAAGCACGGTCAATTCAAAATAACCTTTATAGAGAATCTCCTCGACGTTTTTACGCGAGCTCAAGTGCTTGGAAAGTTCTTTGTCGTTCACAATGCCGCTCAGGTAAATCACCTGTTTGCATTGCGTGCCTTCCAACAGGGCATTGAAGTTTTTCGCCGCTTGGGCCTCTTTTTCATCAAAATCCGATACGGAGGAGGTCATGGAATGTATCAGATAGTAGGCAGCATCAATGTTTTTTGGGATGTTTTGGTTTGCCGGGTCTTCCAAAAAATCAATTTCAACAACCTTTATTTGGGAACGCACCTTGGCATCTACCGAAAGCCGTTTTTCATCGCGTACGGCACAAATGACCTCGTGCCCCATATCCAAAAGCTTGGGCAATAGCCGCATTCCGATATAGCCATTGGCCCCGGTCAACAATATTTTCATAGGTCTTCGATGTTGGTGGGTAGGTTGTCCGCTCGGTAATCCAGTAATTTTTTAAAGAATTTTTGAACAGCCTTGGTATCGGAACGTACTTTGATGAAGTATTGGTCCATATAAATGGAGTAGATGGCCATGTCACCTTTGTATACGTTCAATTTGTAATAGGGGATGATGAGCCCGTAGGTTTCCAACCTTGACCGAAACCGGACAATGATGCCATTAGGACGTAGCTCAACATTGCAGCTGTTGGTGTTGCTGTCCAAAATGAGCAGGTTATAGATATCCAGACTTGCCTCGGTAATGAACAATTTTGGGGAACCGATTCCGCCCATGGCAAAGCGCTCCCTTATGGGAATCGGCTTGCCAACGGCTTCGTCTATTTTTTTGGTGATTTTCTTATCGTTGTAGGATACGTTCAATAGCATATTTAAAAATAATCAAATTACGGCGGACCATCTGCCAATAGTGTGCTAAAAGCCCAAAAAATACGTAGTTTTGCGCCCTGAAAAGCCTATTAGATGAGTTTGCAGAACGATTTGACCCAAAAAGTGATCGAGGCGGTGAAACAACTATATCAAGTTGAGCTGCCCACGGTAGAATTTCAACCGACCCGAAAGGATTTTGAAGGCGACGTTACGGTTGTGGTATTTCCCATGTTACGGCACGTAAAAGGAAACCCAGTTCAAATTGGAACCAGGATAGGGGAGTATTTGGTCGAAAATGTGGATGAGGTGTCCAAATGCAATGTGGTGCAGGGCTTTTTGAACATTGTGATTGAGGATAGCTACTATCTTGATTTCTTCAATTCAATTTCCAACGAAACTGATTTTGGCTATGTAAAATCGCAATCTGATGATGCGGTGATGGTGGAATATTCATCACCCAACACCAATAAACCATTGCACTTAGGGCATATCCGAAACAATTTATTGGGCTATTCTGTAGCTGAAATATTAAAGGCCTCGGGTAAGAAAGTATACAAGACCCAGATCATCAACGACCGAGGCATCCATATCTGCAAGAGCATGTTGGCCTGGCAGAAGTTTGGCGATGGCGAAACACCGGAATCTTCGGGTCTTAAGGGTGACCACTTAGTAGGGAAATATTATGTGGCTTTCGATAAGGCCTACAAAGAGGAGATAGCTCAACTTATCGATGCTGGAATGCCAAAGGAGCAGGCCGAAAAAGAAGCCCCCATTTTGTTGGAGGCACAGGAAATGCTTCGAAAATGGGAAGCGGGCGATGAGAGCGTAGTTTCCCTTTGGAAAAAAATGAACGGTTGGGTGTATGATGGTTTTGCCACGACCTACAAAAATTTGGGTGTTGATTTTGATACGCTCTATTACGAAAGCGATACCTATTTATTGGGTCGTGATGTAGTGAAGGATGGCCTGGAACGTGGTGTTTTTTTTAAAAAGGAGGATGGCAGTGTTTGGATAGACCTTACCGATGAAGGCCTCGATGAGAAAATTGTACTACGTTCCGATGGTACCGCAGTGTACATGACCCAAGATATTGGTACCGCGATTCAGCGAGTGACCGATTTCCCGGATATCAACGGTATGGTGTACACCGTGGGCAATGAGCAGGATTACCATTTTAAGGTATTGTTCCTTATCCTGAAAAAGCTAGGGTATTCCTGGGCGGAGCAATTGTATCATTTAAGTTATGGTATGGTGGACTTGCCCAGCGGTAAGATGAAGAGTAGGGAAGGTACCGTAGTGGATGCGGACGACCTCATAAAAAATATGGAGGATACTGCGGAATCCATTTCCCAAGAACTGGGCAAGTTGGACGGATATTCCGAAACGGAGAAAAAAGAGTTATACCGAACCATAGGTTTGGGTGCCCTTAAATACTACATCCTAAAGGTGGATCCCAAAAAACGGATTCTTTTCAACCCTGAAGAATCGGTGGATTTCCAAGGGAATACCGGCCCGTTTATTCAGTATACCTACGCCAGGATTCAATCCATTTTACGCAAAGCAGAGGGTGTCGGGTCTAGCGCGGTCGAGACCTCAATGGCTTTGCACGAAAAGGAAAAAGAACTACTGAAACAGCTGCAATTGTTCCCAGAAACGGTGCAGTTGGCCGCGGAAAACTTTAGTCCTGCCTTGATTGCCAATTATACCTACGATTTGGTGAAAGAGTTCAACTCGTTTTACCAGCAGGTTTCCATTTTGGGCGAAACGGACGAGCAGAAGAAGGATTTCCGGGTTCAGCTCTCCAAAAAAGTAGGGGAGGTGATTCAATCCGCGTTCCGATTATTGGGGATTGACGTTCCCGAAAGAATGTAAAAAAATGGCCATGTTTTGCATGGCCATTTCTTCTAAGTTTAAGTAAAATGATATCGGATTAAGCCTTTTCGTTGGCGATCACCGCCAAATTATAAACTACAAGGCCAAACCCAATTTTGTTAATGGCATCTCCGATGTTGTAGATAACGTCCATGGATAGCCCATTGAAAATTCCATCGTACCATCCTGGAGTACCTGCCATGTAACCAATCGGATAAATGGCCCAACCTACCAATACGAACCAGCATAGTGTTCTGTGGGCGGAAAGTACAGCGCCTCCAGCTTCTCTTGCCAATTTGTTGGCGCCTCCCAGCCAAATCTCATAAACGATGACAAAGTAAGCGATACCGGAAATAAGACCCCAAATCTGTGCTTGGTCACGGTAAACGGTCTCTCCTAGGTAACCTGTAACCAGCATGATTACGGATAGCGCGATCAATTTCCACATCAACGCTTTCTTGGCACCAGCTACTTTTAGGATCAAATAAAACTCAACGCACATTAGGGGAACTGTCAGAATCCAGTCCACATAACGGAAAAAGGTGGGCGATTCACCATTGGCTGCCCAATAATCACGCATGTACCAATAGTGCACTGCAGCAATGAACGTAATCAATCCTGATACTAAAATGGAAGTTCTCCATTTACGGTCAAAATTGTTCATTGACAAAAAGAAGAAGGCCGATGCGGCCATCATGGCCATACACCCAACAAAGAAGGTGAAGCCAACGTAATCATTGGTAGCAATTTTAGCCACCATGGGTAACGAAGTAATTAAACTTTCCATAATACAATTATTTTTTGTTTAACTAAAAGTATAAAAAATTAAACAATATATTTATATTTTTGTATAACTTTTTTTATAAATAATTAAACAAAGAGTATTGGATATTATCAGAACAACAAGTTTTTTGCTGGTAGCCACCTTTTTTGGGTTATGGCTATCGGTATATTTGCCCTTGGAATTGGAGCTGCTCTTATCCTTTTTGCTTATCGGTACCTTCGGGATATTACATGGCGCAAATGATATTGGTGTGCTGACCAGCTATTTTCAAAAAAGAGGGGCCAATATCCCACAAACGGGCATGACCATGCTTTATATTATAATGATAGCATCCATCTGCGCCGTATTTTATTTTTTCCCCACCATCGCCCTAATGCTCTTTATCCTGTTTAGCAGCTATCATTTTGGGGAACAGCATTGGAATACCACCTTGGCTGGAGACTTTAAAGGCAAGCCGTTGTTTTATCTACTTTATGGTGGCCTGATTTTATTTATGCTGTTCCATGCGCACCGCGTACAAGTGGTCCAGATAGTATTGGATATTACCGGACGGGATGTTCCCACTTCGATAATTGGTCAACTATTTCTTTGGATGGGGATAGGGGTTGGCTTGTTTTTCCTGTATTTCGCCTATGCCAGGTTAAGGACCTACTCCATTTTACTAGAGTTGTTCCTATTGGCAGTTTTTTATGTTGTCTTCAATACGGCTTCCTTGTTGCTGGCCTTTTGCATCTATTTTGTGGTTTGGCACAGCATTCCCTCTTTAATAGATCAGATGAAGTTTCTTTATGGGGAAGTGAGCTGGAAATCGTTCTACCGTTATTTCAAGAGCAGCTACCTCTATTGGTTGGCTTCTTTGCTAGGAACTTTAATCTTATACCTTTTATTAAGGAACACTGAGGAAATTTTGGTCCCCGGTTTGATTTGCTTTTTGGCCTCGATTACGGTTCCCCATGTGTTGGTGATGACAAAAATTGAGGAGTACCTAAAAGCTCACCCTGAAACTGAAGTTGGGAGTAATGCCCAATGAAAAATTTTCAATGGTTTCGATTTCATCGTCATCATTCACCCGATAATACTTATTAAGGCTGTTTCTTCGGTCCGTAAAATTTAAAATGGATAAGCCCGCATTGGCCTTGATGTTCCTAGCAAGCTGAAAATGGTAAATGGCTGAGGCATCCGCCCTAAAATAGTCGGGCAAACGGCTATTGTTCGGGGATTGGAAATTGATGCGGGGCGGCACAAAGTCATCATTTAGACCCTCATCCCCCTCAACGGGTTCCGTAAAGGGTTTACCGGTCCTATAATTGAGTCCAATACTTAACTTCAAATCATTATAAGTATATGTACTGGCAAGGGTTATGGTGTGTCGAATATCCAAATTGTTGGGGAAAGTTGGAGGTGTTATGGAATCGAAAGTGTAATCGTTTTTATTGTAGGCATAGGTGAACCAAGTACTGTAATTGTCCCCTTTTTTGTTGATGAGCAATTCAACTCCTTTTACATCATAGCTGCCGATCTCCCCGGCAAATTGATTGGGATTTTGGAAACCTTGGGTGCTCGTGCTGATGCCATCCACATGTTTGTAAAACCCTTCAACGCCGATATAAAGGTTATTTTTTTCGTAATTGAACCCAACAGAGCCCTGCTTACTGGTGGTAACGGGCAAAGAATTGTCGTTGGACAGTATCCACCTGCGTTTTTCAATCCCTAAAAAGTTTTGCTCCAAATCAATGATCTGGTTAGTGGTCTGGCTTTTGAATTCACCCAAAACCTCAGCCCTAAGATAGTTGGCCAGTTTAAAATTGAGGTTGAGTCTGGGTTCGATAATCACTTTTTGAAATGTGTTCAAGTTCTCGATAAAGTTGACCCTGGCCCCAAGACCACCTATAAACTTGTTGCCCGGTGAACTGTAGTTGAGTTCCGAATAGGGAGCGTGGGTTCGTATGACTCCTTTTATTTCGCTGATAAAATTAGGCTCGTTGATAACCGTGGCATTGGTAATTCCCGTTTCGATATATTGGTAACCATTGCTCCAGCTCCATCCATCGGTGATAAGATATCTGGTGTCCAGTTTTAGTGCGTTTTCCGTTACTTGGTTGTTCTGGAACAATTGCTGTACTTGGTTGGCAAAAATGTTCTCCGCATCCAGATCATACTTGGAATAGTAGATATTGAGATGGGAGGAAAATCTTTCGGTCCAGCTACTTGTCAATTGCCCACCCACCGAAATGTTATCCTGTTTCAACAGACTGATGTTCGTTTCGTTGAGAGACACGTTGGTTTCTTCAAACCTTAAGTTGTTTTTGATTTGGATGGCACTGAGGCTAATTTTATGGTCTGGATTCAGGTCGTAAATAATCTTTCCTGAAAAGTCATAAAAGAAAAAATCCTCGTCACGGGTAAACTCATCCTCTACGGTGTTGTTGTTCTGCAAGGTAATCTCACTATCCTGAAAGGCCCTATTGATAAATTGCTTGTAGGTTGGAGTACTCAAAAAATCGGTAGCCGAACGTCTTGCGGCGAACTGTACTCCCAATTTTTGGGTTATTGGGATTTCGGCATAAATATCACCACTTATCAAGTTGAAACCACCTCCACCTTTAAAGGTTTGGGGCACGGTATTGCCGGTTTCCATTTGGATCACACTGCTTACCCCATCCCCAAAAATGACAGGGGTTCCGTTTTTGTATACGGTCACCCTATCCGTTTGATATGGATTGAAGGCGGAAATCAACCCAAAAAAATGACCGGATTGGTACATTTTGATGCCGTTCCACAGTACGAGGTTCTGGTCGTTGGTTCCTCCGCGAACATTGATGTCGGATACGGTCTCATCAATACTTTTGATGCCTGGCAATGCTTGTACAGTTTGAAGGATGTCCGGTTCTATCAAGCCGGGCAGGATACCAAACTCCGCAGTGTTCAGTGAGATGCTCGCATCACTCTCCTTTATAATTCCAGAGGTAAGATACTTGTACACAAATACCTCGTCCAACTCTTCGTAACGCGGTGACAACAGGATTTTAGGACATCCCCCTTGCTGGATGAGCGCTTCAACATTGATGTATTTGGTATCATAGCCCAAGTATCGAATCCTAAGGGAGGCATCGCGGGATACGTTTTCCAAACGGAAGGAGCCATCGGAATCGGTAACAATGGCGACATTGAAGCCCATCACCTCCACCGTGGCACCTATGACGGTATTTTCAGCAAAATTATCCAGTACCACACCACAAAGATTGACCCGATTATTTTTGGAAAGGGCGTAGTAACGATCATTCAATTTTTCGGGGATGATCCGAAATTTATCCTGGATATATGTTAGAATATCAGTAAGGGAACTGAGGTTTTCGGGAATCTTGATGGTATAGCCTTCCAAATCTTCGTTCAAGTAGGAAAATTTAATATCAAAACGGTCCTCCAAGGTTTGAATGTACGAAATAAGGGAAACGGAAGACTCTTGTTTTTCTTGGGCCTGCAAGTAAATGCCGCCCATAAAAAACAGGAAAACCAGTATGGTGCCTATATTTTTATTGAGGTGTGTTCCCAGCATAAAAAAGTACATTGTCTCCTTCTACCTTATAACGAGTTTGGGAGGGGGTACTTATACTTTTTAACGCCATATTCAGGTCGGTGTTGTTGAAAGATCCGGTAAATAGTAAATCGGTATTGATGTTTTCCGTGTTGACCTGCACATCAAATTGCCTTTCCAACTCGGCAAATACATATTTCAGGGGAATGCTTTCAAAGCTACTTTCGTTGTTCATCCAAGAAGGTTGGGTTCCTTTGGGAGTTCCTGTAACTTGTTTTCCATTAATGACCACATAGGAGTTACCAGCAGGCAACTTTATTTCTTTGCCATTGTGGGTAACACTTACCAAGCCCTCATAACAGGTCACCTCAAAGATTCCTTTCCTGTTTTCTACGTTGAATTGGGTTCCCAACACGGTTACGGTGCCCTGTTCTGTGGAAACCGTGAATTTTTTTCCTTTGGCCACCTTAAAAAAGGCTTCCCCGTCCAATTTGATGTTTCTTTGATTATCCCAATTCTTTTCACTGTAGGAAATACGGGAATCCGCATTCAAAAACAGTTCGGAATTGTCAGGAAGGATAACTTCGGAACGTTCGGCAAAACCAGTAGTGACCTTTTCGTTCAAGGAGTTGATATAAAAGTAGGAACCGGTAAGTAGTATAGCAATAACGGCAGCAACCCGGAGGAATTTCCTAAAGGGATTCAAGGAAATGACCTTAGGTGCCTTGGCCATGTGCTCTTCCTTAAAACGGAGCAAGGCTTGGTCCACATCAAAATCGGGAGCCTGTAAACCGCTGGAAGCTTCCTTCAGTTTTTGGAAGGAAGCATATGCTTCGGAAGCTTCGAATTCCTGAAGCTCCTGCTCTGAGAGCTCTCCGCTCAACCATTTTGCCAAATAATTTTCTTGCATGGGTCTTATGCTTTACGTTATGATAACAACTACCTATTAAAATACCCTACCTTACCACCTTAAAAATAATCACCTGCTAGATTCCGTCTATATGTTCCCGTAAACTTTTAAGGGCCAAATGCATTCTTTTTTCAATGGCTTTTACACTTACCCCTTCCATTTCGGCGATTTCCGCATATTTTTTTCCATCGATACGGTTGAGCAAAAAAGTGGTACGCTGATTTTCTGGAAGGGCATGCAGTGCATTGTCCAATTTTTTCTGGTATTCCTTTTCCTCCATTAAAAATTCGGGCGACTCGTTGGTTCGGTCCCTAACCAGGCTGTCCGCATGTTTGAGCCTTACCTTTTCCGCTTTGATTACATTTAGGTAAAGATTGTTGGCCACGGTGTAAACAAAGGATTTGGCTTTTTCTGGACTTACCTTGGCACAATTCTCCCATAACTTTACAAAGGCTTCTTGAACGGCATCATGGGCCTTTTCTTCGTTCCCAAATTTGTAAAATATATAATTAAAGACCGTTTTGGAATGGGCCTTGAACACTTCACTGAAAATATGGTCCTCGCAGACGTTGCTCATAGCGGGAAAATTGTTTGTTGGTCAAATATATTTGAAAAATTTAAAGAAAAAGTAGGGTTTTTTGGAAGAGGGTTGTTTTAAGGTTGAATTATAACCCCAAAATTCATTCGTTATGAAAAAGTTGACAAACAACTTGTTGCGTACATTACTTGCAATCCTTGTTCTTGGTTTTACGGCCTGCCAAGAAGAATATGAAGAAGTAGGCGGAGGGACACAAAGCGAGACTATTTCCGCCAGCTCCGCTACCGCCGATTTGATCCAGAAGACCTCTTCCAATGATGGTTCTTATGACAATATCGTGGATGGTGCCAGTTGCTTCGCCGTACAATTTCCATATACCGTGAATGTGAACGGAGTGGAAATAACCATCGATTCTAGGGAAGATTTGGATTTGATCGAAGAAATTTTTGATGAATTGGACGACGACGATGATATTCTTGATATCTTCTTCCCCATTACAATCACCCTTTCCGATTTCAGTGAAATCACGATAGAAAATCAAGATCAACTGGAGCAGTATGCCCGTGAGTGTCTTGAAGGAGGTGACGATGACGATATCGAATGTATCGATTTTGTATACCCCATTACGCTCTTCACCTTTGGTGTGGACAATCAACAGTCAGGTCAAGTGAACATTGAGAGCGATCGCGATATGAAGCGATTCTTTGACGAACTGGATGATGATGATTTGATCAGCATCGAATTTCCCATTACCCTTATTAAGTTTGACGGAACCCAAGTGGTGATCGAAAATAACGCAGCCTTGGCCGCAGCCCTTGAAATGGCCAAAAACCAGTGTGATGAGGACGATGACGATGATTATAACGACGACGACTTTACAGAATCCGAGTTGGACGAACTGCTACTGGAATGCCCATTGCAGGTGAGGCAGGTCATCCGAAACAGTGTGGACAATACAGAACAGTATATTGAGCGTCTGTTGACCTTCTCCGCAGATGGTACAGTTTACTTCACCACCTTTACCGCAGATGAAATCATGGGAACATGGAGCACTAGTAGCACCGAGAATGGTGTGATGCTGAGCCTTGACTTTGAAGATTTCCCAGATTTCACCATCGACGCTATTGTGTACGAATTGGATGATGACAGAATCAAACTTTATCAAGACGATGGGAACAAGATCATATTGAAAGAGAGATGTGATTTGGAGGATTCCAATCCAATCGACAGAGAGGCTTTTATAGCTCTGCTCAACGAATGTAAATGGATTATTAAGGATGTGGAGAACCAAGGTGAGGAAATAGAAAGACTCTTGGGATACGAATTTGAATTTGCCGCTGGTGGCGCTGTAACCTTGAGCAACGGGGTAGATACCAAACAAGGTACCTGGGAAACTGGTTTGAACAGTCAGTTGCAACTTTCCCTAATGATCACCATTGGAGACGAACCTGGAGTGAGCTTTGAATGGCCCATTCGTAAAATGCTACAGTCACGATTGGAGTTTGAAATCGATGATACTGATCACGAAATGGTATTGTTGAAAGAGTGTAACGATAGTGCTGACGATGGCGATGTGGTCGAAATCAGAGGAATTGCCTTGGACGGACCATGGAATGTGGCCCTCTACAAAGAAGGCAGTACCGATATGACGGCTTCTTTCGCTGGAATGGACTTTAATTTTGGCGAAATGCACCAAGTTGAGGTCTCCATCAACGCTGACCCACAGGCCACAGGTCTTTGGAGAGTGCTTAGGGATTCCGAAGAAGGACTAAAGTTCTTTATCAACTTTGACACCATGGACGACCTATCGGAATTGACAGACGACTGGAAGGTAGTTTCCATAACTTCCACCCGTATCGAGCTAACGGATGAGAGTGGCGATGGAACTATTGATACCCTGGTATTCGAAAAACCATAAACCCGGCATAAAACGAGAACACTAAATTTTTATTCAATCACTTTTATATGAAAACCTCAATTTTAAAACTGACAACGGTTCTATTGTTCATGATTTTTGTGAGCTGTGAAAACAACAACGATGATGATGTCCTTGATAACATATCGGCAGCCCAGGTCACTGAACTTACAGGAATAGCCGCAAGTGGGTCATGGACCATTACCTATTATTTCGATGATAAGGATGAAACGGACCATTTTAATGGCTACACCTTTACCTTTAATAACGATGGCACATTAGTGGCTAGCAACGGTACCACTGATATCAATGGCACGTGGTCCATTTCCGATTCCGACGATGATGGGGATGATGACAGTCCAGATGATAGTGATGTGGATTTCAATATTGCTTTTAGTGCACCGGCCGATTTTGCCGATTTGACAGACGATTGGGATATAGTCAAATACTCTGCTGTGAGAATCGAATTGATCGATGAAAGTGGAGGAAACGGCGGAACCGACAAATTGGTTTTCGAAAAGAATTAAATATTTTTCCCCAATCTTTTTTCAAAAGAAGGACGGCTCTCCCCAAAGCCGTCCTTTTTCTATTGGATTATTCTTAAATTTGTCCCTCTTTAAAACAAAGAACTTATGTTCGATAATTTAAGCGAAAAGTTAGATAAGGCATTACACGTCCTCAAAGGTCACGGACAAATTACCGAAATCAATGTAGCAGAGACCCTTAAGGAAGTTCGACGAGCTTTGCTGGATGCCGATGTCAATTTTAAGATAGCCAAGGAATTTACCAATACGGTCAAAGAGAAGGCACTGGGACAAAATGTACTGTCTTCCCTTCAACCTGGCCAGCTTATGGTCAAATTGGTGAAGGATGAGCTTACCGAATTGATGGGTGGAGAAGCCGAGGGAATAGACCTTTCTGGTAACCCATCCGTAATCCTAATGTCAGGTTTGCAGGGTTCGGGTAAGACCACTTTTTCCGGTAAACTTGCCAATTACCTCAAGAATAAGAAAACCAAAAAGCCGCTATTGGTGGCCTGTGATGTGTACCGTCCCGCTGCGATAGATCAGTTGCATGTGGTTGGGGAGCAGATAGGAGTGGAGGTCTACTCCGATCGGGAGAACAACGACCCGGTGGCCATTGCCAAGGCAGGTATAGCCCATGCCAAATCCAAGGGTTGCAATGTGGTAATCATCGATACCGCTGGTCGATTGGCCGTGGATGAGCAGATGATGACCGAGATATCCAACATCCATAAAGCCATACAGCCACAAGAAACCCTGTTCGTGGTGGACTCCATGACAGGTCAGGATGCCGTAAATACAGCAAAGGCCTTCAACGATATTTTGAATTTCGATGGGGTCATCCTCACCAAATTGGACGGTGATACCCGAGGTGGAGCCGCTATTTCCATCAAATCTGTGGTGGACAAACCCATCAAGTTTATCGGTACGGGTGAAAAAATGGAGGCCATCGATGTATTCCATCCCTCGCGTATGGCCGACCGTATCCTCGGAATGGGAGATGTGGTTTCCTTGGTGGAGCGTGCACAAGAACAGTTCGATGAGGAACAGGCGCGTAAGATTCAGAAAAAGATTGCCAAAAATAAGTTCGGTTTTGATGATTTCCTGAGCCAAATTCAGCAAATCAAAAAAATGGGGAACATGAAAGATTTGATGGGCATGATTCCCGGAGCGGGAAAGGCCCTCAAAGGATTGGATATTGATGATGACGCATTCAAACATATCGAGGCCATTATCCATTCCATGACCCCCGAAGAACGTTCCACTCCGGCCATGCTTAATGCCAGCCGTAAAAAACGAATAGCCGCAGGTAGCGGAACCTCCATTCAAGAAGTAAACCAATTGCTCAAACAGTTCAACCAAATGAGCAAGATGATGAAGATGATGCAAGGCGGCGGAGGCAAGAAGATGATGCAGATGATGCAAAACATGAGATAACCCTTTTCAGCATAACAAACCAACAAAGCAACCCATGGAAATCCTCGACGGAAAGAAAATATCAAACCAAATCAAAGAAGAAATCACCGTTGAGGTGGCTCAAATGAAAGAGCGGGGCGAAAAAGTCCCCCATTTGGCCGCGGTGCTGGTAGGTAACGATGGTGCCAGCCTTACCTACGTGGGTAGTAAAGTGCGTTCCTGTAAAAAAATAGGTTTCGAGTCTACCCTTATCCATCTTCCGGAAGAGACTACAGAAGAAGAGTTGCTAAAGCAAGTGAACCAATTGAACAGCGACCCTGCAATCGATGGGTACATTGTGCAATTGCCCCTGCCCAAACATATTGATGAAGAAAAAGTGTTGATGGCCGTAGACCCTAATAAGGATGTGGATGGATTTCACCCAACGAATTTTGGAAAAATGGCCTTGGATATGGAAACCTTCATTTCGGCAACCCCGTTCGGAATCATGGAGTTGTTGAAGCGCTATAAGGTGGATACCGAAGGTAAGCATACCGTAGTTATCGGGAGAAGCCATATTGTGGGACGGCCCATTAGTATTTTGATGAGCCAAAAAGGAAATCCAGGGAATTCAACGGTGACACTTGCCCATAGCAGGACAAAAAACCTTAAAGAGTTGACACTTCAGGCTGATATTGTTATCTCTGCCCTAGGAGTTCCCAAGTTTTTAAAAGCGGATATGGTCAAGGAAGGGGTAACCATCATAGACGTTGGAATTACCCGTGTGCCGGATGATACCAAAGAAAAAGGATACTACATCACTGGTGACGTGGATTACGAAGAAGTGAGCAAAAAGGCGTCCTACATCACACCCGTGCCCGGCGGAGTAGGCCCTATGACCATTGCCATGTTGCTCAAGAACACCTTGCTCGCACGAGAGCGTCACTCATAAGGTTTAGTTTACCTTTTCCTGTTCCACTTCAGTTTTTAAAGGCGTTGTTTGTTGCTCCTCTTCGGGATTGATGTACTCGAATTCGGTGTCACCCTCGTCATTGGTGCAACTCGATACGGCCATGGCCGAAAAAATAAGGGTGACCAAAAGTAAAATTGTCTTCATGCGGATAAGATTTGGGTTCGACTTTATGTTCTAATCGATACACTTATAACGAATTAGGATCAAAATTCTTGTTTTTGTGTTCAAAATATCGATAACTTACTTCGTGCTAAAAAGCGAAGTATGGCGCAAACTACAAGAAATAAGGTAGCATGGATTGTTTTTATTTTTCTGGCCATCGGGATTGGCCTGTATCCATTGGTGTACATTTTTGCTTCCGATGATTTTGGTCTCTTGCTGAACAAATCCAATGCAATAAGGGCTAGTTCGGTTTGGAAAGTGGCCTTTTACGGCCATATCAGTTTGGGCGGAATCGCACTGTTGGTGGGTTGGTCACAATTCATTAAAAAGTTACGCTCCAGACGGCTGCAGCTTCATCGAAACCTAGGAAAGGTCTATGTGGTCACGGCCATCCTGAGTGGTTTATGCGGACTCTATTTAGGCTTTTATGCCACAGGTGGTTGGGTGTCCTCCATCGGCTTTAGTAGCCTTGCCCTGATTTGGCTCTTTACCACAACCCGCGCCTACATCGCCATCAAAAACAAGGACTTGGCACTGCACCAAGGTATGATGGTCTACAGCTACGCAGCCTGCTTTGCAGCCGTAACGCTCCGCATTTGGTTGCCCATTCTGATTGTGGTTTTCGGAGAGTTTCTCGTGGCCTATAAGATTGTTGCGTGGCTATGTTGGGTGCCCAATATGATTTTTGCTTTTTTCTGGGTCCGAAGAAAAGGGTTGAATTTGGCCTAGATTATTTCGCAAATAACTGTCCCATATCCTTGAATGCCTTAAACTCCAGTGCGTTTCCCGCAGGATCTAAAAAGAACATAGTGGCCTGTTCGCCGGGCTCCCCTTTGAACCGAATGTAGGGCTCAATCACAAAATCGATGCCCTTGGCTATCAAGTCTTTCGAAAAGGATTGGAAAGTATCCCAAGGCAACACCACGCCATAGTGAGGTACGGGTACATTTTTACCATCAACCGGGTTGGTATGGGTCTCTTCCTCAGATTTAGGTTTGTAATGGATAACAAATTGATGGCCAAAAAAGTTAAAGTCTACCCATTGGTCCGCACTTCTGCCTTCCTCACACCCGAGGACATCTCTGTAAAAAGTTCGACATTCTTGAAGATTATGAACTGGAACGGCAACATGAAAGGGGGTTATTTTTTGCATGGTTTATTTTTTCTGAAAATTAGAATAAGTTTATCAAGCTTCCAAAAATGATACAATTTGATCATTCACATCGTCTTGATGCATGGAATGGCCGAGGCCTTCGGTGCTCACTAAATGGCTTTCTTCCCAGTTTTTGTTAACTGCAACTGATGCGTGGTAGGGCGTAATCTTATCGTACTTGTCGTGGAACAGCAACCCTTTCTTGCTAAGGGAACGTGCAAATTGTGAGGTGGAAAACTCATCAATTTTAAAACCAAAACGTTGTTGCACATAAGAGTCTAAATGTTTCATCACTCGATTATTGAACTTCAATAAATCTTGAAAATGGGCCATGATTTCATGGAATTCCGAAGGAGAACCAATAGTGACCAGTTTTTCAACTTGGTCGCTCGGGTTCTTGTATTGGTTGTACACAATGGTCATCCCGCCCACAGAGTGTCCGATAAGATGTTTCGGCTGGTATTTTTTAACCATGTGGTTGAGTGCCTCTTCGTACAACGGAACATAGAGATGTTTCCCTGAGGAATAGCCATGCGACGGTGCATCGAAAGCAATAATGTTAAAATCCGCTTCCCTCAGTTTTTTGATGAGGTTCCGCCACCGGAAGGTGTTGCTCTCCCAACCATGGACCAATAAAACCGTTTCTTTGTTCCCGGGCCAGTGGTAGGATTGGATGTTGTGTCCAGCTACTTTCTCAACAGAAAGTTTATGGTTGTCCAAATAAGCTGCCTGTTCAGGTGATATCCGCCCCTTCCGTACGGTACAAAAAACATGGAAAGCGGCTTCTGCGCCCTTTTTTGGCGCAACAAGCGTATAGGCGTTAAGATATTGCCCATAAACCAAGGGAATCGCTTTGTTCAGTAGTTTTTTCATTAAAACAATTTGGGGGCTACTCCCAGCCCAACATCAAATATTTGATTTTGGCTTCATCGGGAATCTGCACGGCTTCAATGGATGCCGTAGAAAAACGTAAACTTTCGGGCAGTTCCTCTTTGTCGATGGTAAAGTAAAGGTTGCTTCCTTTCGGGAAAACCACAACGCTATTTAGGGTGGTCACGATTTTCTTGATTTCATAGGCATCCTGGATATCCTTAAAAGTGCTTTTCAGTCCAATACCATTTTCTGAAGTGTAGCGTGGATCCATAATCCTCACATTTTCCACGGTAGGGATACTGTCCGAATTTGCGGTAAGGGTCAACAAATGTTTACCACCTTTTTCAAAAATATCAACTTTTTTTGGTGAAGCCCCCAAATTGATTTGGGCGGCATCTCCCACAACGGAATCTTGTACAAAAATGGTTTCGAGTTCACTCACTTTGGAGGTATTGGTCAAGGGACCAACACTGGTTTCGGTAATCAGGAATGTGGTATCCTTTTGGCACGATTGCATTATGGCCAAACCACAGATGAGGGCAAAGGCCCAATTTCTCTTTTTCATATAATTAGCTATCGGATCACTTTTTTTAGAACGCCCAGAACTCCACGTATAAATGTGGCACTGGTCAAGACTTTGACAACCGGGTTCATACGGGTGCTGCGCCTGCTCGAAGAGCTTCGGGTTGTTCTTTTTTCTTCTTTTTCTTTCTCGGCCTCTTTTTCGGCCCTTTCAATTTTTTCCGTCAGGATTTCGTAAGCACTTTCGCGGTCGATTTCCTCATTGTATTTTTTGATGAGCTTGGAATTGTCCAGAACCTCTTTAATTTCATTATCCGTCAAAATGTCCATACGGCTCATGGGCGCACGCATCATCGTGGCGGCCAATGGTGTGGGTCGGCCTTTTTCGTCCAGGGCGGAAACCAATGCTTCCCCGGTTCCCAGCGATGTCAGCACTTCGGCGGTATCGTAAAATTCCGTGATAGGATAATTTTGGGCTGTAAGTTTGATCGCTTTTCGGTCCTTTGCCGTAAAGGCCCTCAGTGCATGTTGGATTTTGAGTCCCAACTGGGCCAGTACATCGTCCGGCACATCGGTGGGATTTTGGGTCACAAAGTAAAGCCCGATTCCTTTGGAACGTATCAGTTTTACGATGCTTTCAATTTGATCGAGCAGCGCTTTGCTGGCATTATCAAAAATCAAATGGGCCTCATCAATGAACAATACCAACTCGGGGCGTTCGCTGTCACCCTGCTCTGGGAAGGTGGAATAGATTTCTGCCAAAAGACTTAGCATAAAGGTGGAAAATAGTTTGGGTCGGTCTTGAATATCGGTCAAACGGATAATATTGATGTACCCTCTGCCATTTTCATCAATGCGTACCAAATCGTCCACATCAAAGGATTTTTCCCCAAAAAAGAGGTCGGCACCCTGTTGTTCCAATTCAATGATTTTCCTTAAAATAGTTCCTGTGGAGCTTGTGGAAATGCGACCGTATGCTTTTTGAAACTCATCCTTGCCTTCTCCCGTGGCGTACTGCAGCACTTTTTTGAAGTCCTTAAGATCTAAAAGCGGCAGCTTGTTATCGTCACAATATTTGAATACCACGGCAACAATACCTTCTTGGGTAACGCTCAGGTCGAGAATCCGTGAAAGCAGTACAGGTCCAAATTCAGAGACCGTGGCCCGCAGGCGGACCCCATTTTGCTCGGAGAGCGATAAAATTTCAACAGGAAATCCCTTAGCCTCAAAGGGGAGTCCGATTTTCGCATGGCGTTCATCGATTTTGGGGTGTCCGGGACTTGGTTGGGCTATACCACTAAGATCACCTTTAAGGTCCATTAGCAGTACGGGAGTTCCTTTGTCAGACAGATTTTCGGCCAATACCTGCAAGGTTTTGGTCTTTCCTGTACCCGTAGCCCCTGCAATAAGTCCATGGCGATTCATGGTTTTGAGGGGAATCTTGATAAATGCGTTGGTCATGGTTTCCCCATCGAGCATTCCGGCACCCACGGTAATGTAATCACCTTTGGTGGCATATCCTTGTTCGATATGTTCGATGAACTGTTCTTTGTTGCCCATGCTGTTCAATTTCCGATAAAAATAGGGTAATTTTAAGCAAAACTAAAAACTGGATTATGAAACCTTTTCGATATGTTATTTTGATTTTTCTGTTGGGAGGCTCTATCTCAACCGCTTGTGCCCAAGAAGATACTGAACTGATTTTTCACCCATCACACGAGCCCAAAAAACAAAATGCTCCTTTTAGCGATGTGGTGCAGGCAGGAAACCTGTATTTTTTGGCCGGACAAATAGGTATGGACCACAGCACACGTACTTTGGTTTCCGGAGGGATTCAGGCGGAGACCCAACAGGCAATTCAAAATATTTCGGAGGTTTTGACCCAGCATGGTATGACCTTGGACAACGTGGTAAAATGCACGGTCATTTTGGCGAATATCGAGGATTTTTCGGCCTTCAATGAAATTTATACCCAATACTTTACCCGAAAACCGGCCCGGACCACCTTTGCCGCAAAGGACATTGCTGCCAATGGGCAAATCGAAATTGATGTGATTGCCGTAAAATAAGTGGTACCATTGATTTATCGAAGATATGGGGCAATCGGCTTTAAAATTGAAGCCATTCCTTAAACTGTAAATATCTTCATGGATTCAAAAATTAAGGAATGCCGGAACGCTATTTTTTAAAACATATTTGTAAGGAACCCCTTAGAAAGCTAGGTCTTTTCATTTGTTTCCTATGTTTTGTTCCATATGTGTTGTGCTCCCAGACCAATGTGGCACCTGAGGTAAATGCAACGGGGGACCAAATTTATTGTCCGTTGACTTCGATTCGGGTTGCGACTGCATTCACGATTACAGATCCGGACGATACGGAAATAGACGCTTTTTATATTCAGATATCAACGGGCTATGAACGGGGATTGGATACCTTGCGTTTGGAAAACAGCCACCCCAATGTTGCGGTAAGTTGGAATAGCCAAGAAGGAAAGCTAACGCTTACTGGGTCTTCAGGAGGTGCAGTTGCCTATGTTGATTTAATTGCCGCGGTAAATGACGTTGTGTTCGAGAGCAGTTCCACATCGCCAACCGAAGAGAAGTTCTTTTCATTTACCATAGGTAGTGCCAACTATTTGCCCGAAACGGGGCATTATTATGAATACATTGAAGCTTTTGGGATACGATGGGATGATGCTAGGGCAGCGGCAGAAAATAGGAGCTTTTTTGGATTGCAAGGCTATTTGGCCACTATTACCTCCGATGCAGAGGCCCAACTTACGGGAGAGCAGGCATCGGGGACAGGTTGGATTGGCGGAACGGACAGTGTGATTGAAGGGGTTTGGAGGTGGGCCACCGGTCCCGAGGCAGGAACTGTTTTTTGGAACGGAGATGCTAATGGCACTTCTCCAAATTTTGCCTTTTGGAACACCAATGAACCCAATAACCTTAATGACGAGGATTACGCCCATATCACAGCTTCGGGAGTTGGAATCACGGGGTCGTGGAACGATTTGTCCATAACCGGAGACCCTACCGGCGATTACCAACCTAAGGGATATATCGTGGAATATGGTGGGATGCCCGGAGATCCTGTGTTGACACTTTCTGCAAGTACCAAAATAACTACGCCAAAAATCTTCACTACCAACCCAGCGGTTATTTGCGGTGCCGGAACCATAACGCTGAGCGCGGAATCCACATTGGGAGAGGTGGTTTGGTTTGATGAACCAACAGGTGGCATCCCTGTGGCCACGGGCAATGTTTTCACTACCGACATTACAACCAGCACCACTTTTTATGCGATAGCTTCCTACGATGGATGCCTGAACGGTGAACGAATTCCCGTTGAAGCCCAAGTGCAAATAAAGCCGCAGGTGAACAGTGATTTCACGGTGGCCAATTGTAGCTCGGGCCAAGAGGTCTTATTTAATTTATCACAATACAACGACTTGATAATAGCTGACTCCAATAGTTACACCATAACATATTATCTCTCGGAAAATGATGCAGAAAATAACATCAACCCTTTGGATGACGAAATGTTTAGTATTTCCACTGCTGATGAGGTTTTTTTTCGGGTGGAGGGGACAGGCGATTTCTGTTATTCGGTCGGAAGGATGTTTTTGGAGGAAAGCACTACCTCTTTGCCTGCAAATTACGTATTTGAACAAGAAAAATGTGATGAAGGAGCAATGGACGGTATCGCTTCCTTTGACTTGCAAGAGGCTAGCAATGCCATTCTTTCGGAGTTTCCCACAAATCAAAATCTGTCCGTCTCGTTTTATGTCAGTGAGGGTGATGCTTACCTTAGCCGGAACGCCATATCTCAAAGTGATAATTATACCAATGCCACACCTTTTGCCGAAACACTCTTTGTAAGGGTAGAGGACAGCACCTCGGGGACTTGCTTTGGTGTAGGTCCAAACGTATTGCTCAGTGTCAATCCCATTCCGTCCTTTTCTGTGGAGGACGACTATATCTATTGTACCGGAGAGAGCGTATTGGTGGAACCATTTGCTGCCAACGGCGATCATACGTATGAGTGGTTCAATGAAGCAGGTCAGGTGGTCGGAACAACAGTGAGGATACGTATTTCACAACAAGGAATTTACAGTGTTGTGGCTACCTCGGAGTCAGGTTGTGTTGCAGAGCGGCAATCGTTTCAAGTGACCGAATCTGGACCTCCTTCCTTGTCACCTCAATTTATTCAAGTTGAGGATGACGGTGAAACGGGAACCATAATTGTGAATCATAAGGAAGGACAATTGGGTATTGGGGAATATGTTTTTGCCTTGGATGACCCTAACAATGTGCAGCAGGAAGCTGTTTTCACCAATGTAACCCCCGGGCTCCATACCTTATATGCCATGGATTTGAACGGTTGTGGCATGGATGAAATTAGCGTTGGTGTTATTGGTGTCTCCAAATTCCTGACCCCAAATAATGATGGCATCAACGATACGGTAAAGATTTTAGGGGTCACCACAGCATTTTATGAGCAAGGCACTTTTTATGTGTTTGATCGCTATGGTCGATTGCTCGCCCAAACCAACCCTTTGGTGGCTGGCTGGAACGGCTTTTTTGATGGACAACCAATGCCTCCATCCGATTATTGGTATGCGTTGGAACTTAAGGATGTAAATGGCAAGGTGCATCTTAAAAAGGGACACTTTACCTTGAAGCAATAATTGCCAAGTTTCACGATCATACAATTTCTTCGTAGTATCTTTGCACCATGGTTGAAGAAAACGTGATGGATTTGGTAGAAAAGGGTCTCATGCTGCCTTTGATGGAAGAGTTTTATACCATTCAGGGGGAAGGCTTCCACAAGGGAGCAGCCGCTTATTTTATAAGGGTAGGGGGCTGTGATGTAGGATGCCATTGGTGCGACGTCAAAGAAAGTTGGAACGCCGAAACCCATCCGCCAACGCATATTGATAGCATTGTGGCCAATGCCGAAAAGTATTCCAATACCATAGTGATTACCGGCGGGGAACCGCTCACTTGGGATATGGGACCGCTAACAGAAGGATTGAAGGCCAAGAACATGAACATCCATATCGAAACCTCTGGTGCTTATCCGTTGACCGGGGTTTGGGATTGGATTTGCCTGTCCCCAAAAAAGAACAAATTACCCGTGGGCGATATCCACAAAAAAGCCCATGAACTCAAGGTAATCGTTTATAACAAGCACGATTTTATCTTTGCCGAAGAACAAGCTGCACAAGTGAGTGAGGATTGCATCCTGTATCTACAGCCCGAATGGAGCGTGCGGGACAAAATTATGCCGCTTATTGTGGATTATGTCATGAAACACCCTAAATGGAAAGTTTCCTTGCAGACCCACAAATACTTGAACATCCCTTAAAAGTTCAAGATTAACGTCCTCCGTATTTCTGAAGGTCCAAAATGCATTCAGCATCCAAGTTAGGAATGGTAGCCAGTCCTTTGGACGCATTGCTTTCCATTTGCTTCAATAAAGAAGAACCAAATTCCAGTTCGGAACGCATCAAGCAGCCATCAACATTACAATGGTTATTGCCTTCTTCCACACCTTCCTCATTAACGGTGGTCTCTTCGTGGTCGTTCACCGACTGTGTAGAAAGGTTCACCAAGCCGAACAAATGCCCGAATTCATGTATCAAAGTCGCTGTTTCCACATCTTCGGTGCTGACAGCTGTACTGCTATTGGCAATCTCTTGGATGGTGGATTCATAAATGACCATGGAGGTGTTCCGGTACACCGCACCAAGGGTCACTAGATTGTTTTCTTCGTCATCGGTTTCGGCAGGTGCATCGGCAAAATAAATGTGTACGGTAATGGTAGACCCGCTGTTGTATTCGTCCCTATTCTCCCTTTCCAGCTCTACCACCTCATCCAGGGTCAGGCTTTGTTCATTGGGAGAAGCTAATGCGGTATAAATAAATTCAATATCTTCCTTAAAGGTGTGATGCCTTAAAAATTCTTCAAAATTGGCGATAGCCTCTGCGGTTGGGGCGAACCCGGTTACGTAATCAATTTCGATCAAAAGTTTATCGTAAACGTCGTTGGAAAGTAAGTCCCTGGCCGAAGCACCTGTGGATAACAGGTTTCCCGCCCTAAGATTGGCGTTGGAATCCGTGGATGTCGGGGTCGAATCCTTGGAGCAACCCATAAGTAACCCAAGGCCAAACAAAGTGTATAGCGCAATTTTTTTCATAGCAATCAGTATAAACAAAAAACGTTCCTTGCCGGAATCTATTATGTTTTTAAGGTCAGCTTTGCTAAATAGTCGAAATGCTCGCCGGAAATTACAAGCTCGCAATTCAAACCATTTGACTCGCAGGCGTTTTGCAAGGTATCAAAATCTACGTAAACCCAATCAAAAGGTTCACTTTTTTGCTCCTTATATTCCATTTCAAATTGGACTTCACCATAATAAGTCCCGTCATTGGGAATCCAATAGCCACCATCTTCATCCTGTTCAAACATGTAAATGATATCGCTGGAGTCCAGTAATATCTGACCATTAGGCTGCAATAATGAGGCCAAATGCTGAAAAAAACCACTCAAATTTTTGAGTTGGCCCGCCAATCCAATACCGTTCATCAGTAAAAGGAGGGTGTCATATCTTTCTCCGGAATAATCCAAAATAGGACTGCATATGGTTGATTCTACCCCACGTGCTTGGCAGACTTCGATACAGCCTTTGGAACTATCCAAAGCAGTTACCTCCAATCCTTTGTTCTGTAGGAAGAGTGAATGACTTCCTGCACCGGCCCCTACATCCAACACTTTTCCGCGCGCCAATTGCAACGCTTTTTGCTCAATTTTGGGCATTTCGCTAAATGTTCGGAACAAATAGGGCAAAGGGATGACGTCCTCTTCATCCAAAGAGGAGTAGGTTTTGATATCCTCGGTGTATTGCCCTTTTTGATAATCCTGCAATGCCTTTCCAAAAATGTCGGCCATATGGGGAATGTTTTTGCAAAGGTGTGACTTTAATTGGAGAGAAAGGTTTAAAATGGATAAGTTTGTGCATTATGGATGAACAACTCCGGGAATTGCCCCAAAAAGCTAGGGAAAAGCATTCCGAGAATAAAAAATTCTTTGCCAAGTTAAAAAAACGCCCTCCCAAGGATTTGGACTACACTATGCAACAACTGCATAATGCCGAATTCGAGCGAACGGACTGTCTTTCTTGTGCCAATTGTTGCAAGACCACAGGCCCCTTGTTCACCAACGCGGATATTGAACGCATTGCCAAGCATTTTAGGATGAAGCCTTCCCAATTTATCGATGCCTTTTTACGAGTCGATGAGGACAATGACTACGTGCTTCAGTCTGTGCCCTGTACATTTTTGGGAGAGGATAACTACTGTTCCATTTACGATGTACGCCCCAAGGCTTGCCGAGAGTTTCCGCATACGGATAGAAAAAAGTTCCAACAAATCTCCAATCTCACCTTAAAGAATGTAGCAATCTGCCCAGCTGCCTTTAACATTGTGGAGGAAATGAAAAAGGCTATAAAATTTTGACGATTTATTATATTTGAAAATATGGAGCAGCTTATTTCATATTTCGAGACCATTCCTTCCTGGCACCGTAGTTTGATCTTGGTGGGAGGAATAACTTTTTTCTGGATTTTGGAAGGAATTGTACCCTTGTTCAACGTGCCCTATAAAAAATGGAGGCATTCGGTTCCCAATTTCTTTTTTACAATGACCACGATTATCGTGAACTTTCCGCTGGCGTTCTTGCTGCTCAAGTCATCGGATTGGGCGGTTGCCAACGATTTTGGTATTATCAATTGGCTGCCGGAGATGCCGCTTTGGCTTTATGTGGTATTAGGGGTCATGTTTTTGGATTTGATAGGGGCATACACGGCACATTGGGTAGAGCACAAGGTAAAACCTTTGTGGATGGTACATTTAGTGCACCATTCCGACCATAATGTGGATACCACAACGGCCAACCGCCACCATCCATTGGAAAGTTTGATTCGGTATTTCTTTACCTTAGTTGGAGTACTCGTGGTTGGTGCGCCTATTGGCATCATCATGCTGTACCAGAGTTTGTCGGTGGTGTTTTCACAATTCAATCATGCCAATATTAGTTTGCCGAGAAAGGTGGACAACGCGCTAAGTTGGATTATCGTGAGCCCGGACATGCACAAAGTGCATCACCATTATCAATTGCCCTATACCGATTCCAATTATGGGAATATTTTTTCGATTTGGGACCGATTGTTCGGTACCTATATGTCCATGGACCCCAAAAATATCGTTTATGGAGTCGACACGTTTCCTGATGAAAAAGAGAACAGCAGCATCAAAGGGCTGCTAAAACAACCTTTCCATAAGTATAGAAGGCCTACAACGGAGGGTTAGTCATAAATCAAATACTTCTCCCGGGTTTTCTTGAAGCTAGCCAAATCATCCTGCCAAGTGGCCTTTATTTCATCATTGGTCATGCCCTGCTCAATTTGTTGTTGTAAGAGCGGTGTTCCAGCGTGTTTGGTAAATCCGTCCGTTAAAAAGAATTTGGATTTGTCCAAGGTATTCTTGTAGGCGTCGATGATCCATTCCATGGAAACTTCGCTCATTCGTGGCACATGGGACAAATCACGCCCATAGCAAGTTTTACCTTCCTCCTTGGGGTATTTGGACCCAAAGTTGGGTTCGGGGACATAGCTAAAATCATACTTGGTACTGTCCATAAACGAAGCGCCATAACGTTGGAACTGAAATTCAGTGCCGCGCCCAGCATTTACATTAGTGCCCTCGAATAGCCCCAAACTCGGATATAGGTTAATGGACGTATCATTGGGCAAATTGGGGGAAGGCCGTATGGGGAGGTGATACTCGGATTGATGGGTGTAGTTCTCCAACGGAATCACGGTCAAATCAGCTTTGTTTCCATTCTCCAACCATCCCTCGCCGTTGAGCATTTGGGCATATTCGCCCATGGTCATCCCATATACCAAAGGAATGGTGTTCATGCCCAAATAGCTGGTATGTTCCTTTAGCATCGTGGGGCCATCCACATAATGTCCGTTGGGATTGGGTCGGTCCAAAAGGATGATGGGTTTATTGTTTTCGGCGCAGGCCTCCATGACCAACTGCAAAGTGGCAATGTAGGTGTAAAAGCGAACCCCTACATCCTGAATATCAAAAACAATAATATCCAAATCGCTTAATTGCTCCCCCGAAGGTTTTCGGTTTTTGCCATAAAGCGAGATAATGGGAAGCCCGGTCTGGGTGTCCACACCATCTTTCACATGCTCTCCCGCATCGGCCGTACCTCGAAATCCGTGTTCTGGGGCAAAGACTTTTTTCACTTGAATCCCGGAGGAGAGCAAGGAGTCCACCAAATGGGTGTATCCTTTTTTATGGAAGACAACAGTGGTCGGATTGGCCACCACGCCTACGTTTTTCCCTTGTAAGTGGGGTAGGTAAGCTGCTGTCCTATTGGCGGCAACGATAATCGGTGCAGGTGCATCTGTTTCGACCAGAGGGGTGGTATTGGTATCTTTTTGTTGTCCCTTGCAAGCGGAAAACACCAAAAACAACAATAAAACTGTACTTTTGAACTTAGATAAAATGGGCATTCGTTGAATTTAGAATTGTTTATAGCCAAACGCCTGGTGACAGGGAAGGAACATAAAATTAGTATTTCCGCCCCGATAATAAAAATTGCCATCGCCGCGATCGCCATCGGTGTGGTAATGATGCTCATTGCCATCGCCACAGGTGTTGGCCTCAAGAACAAAATTCGCGAAAAAGTTGCTGCCTTCAACGGCCATATCCAAATTTCCAATTTCGATAATAATAATTCCGAAGTCTCCCTCACCCCGATTTCCATCAACCAAGATTTCTATCCTGAGTTTAAAAATGTGGAAGGGGTAAGGCATGTGCAGGCAGTGGCCACCAAAGGTGGGATCATTCGAACTGCAGATACTTTTGAGGGCATGCTCGCCAAGGGAGTGGGTACCGATTACGATTGGAGCACTTTTGAGGAATATTTGGTGGACGGTAGGTTGCCCGATTATAGCGGTGAACTCAACGAAGAAGTACTCATCTCCAGTTTAATGGCCAATAGGCTGAGGTTGAAGGTGGGAGATAGCTTTTTTTCCTTTTTTCTGAGGGATGGCGATGCCTCCAAACCCCCGAACAACCGTAGGTTCGAAATCGTGGGCATCTATGATAGCGGTTTTGAGGAATTTGATGAAACCTATGTGTTTGTGGATATCCGTCACATCCAATTGATGAACCGATGGGAGGAGAATCAAATTGGAAACTTTGAGGTGTTTATTGATGATTTTGACCAGTTGGAGGAAAAAAGCAATGAAATCTATGGGAAAACGGTATCCGTTTTGGATACGCAGAATATCAAAAACAAGTATTTCCGCATTTTTGAATGGATAGGCCTTTTTGATTTCAATATTGCCCTGATTATTGGGATTATGATTATTGTAGGCGGCATCAACATGATTACCGCCCTGCTGGTCCTGATTTTGGAACGTACCCAAATGATAGGAATCCTTAAGGCTCTGGGATCTGCAAACTGGAGCATCCGAAAGGTGTTTTTGTACAACGCTGCCTATTTGATTGCCATTGGGCTATTTTGGGGCAACCTGATTGGGTTGGGCGTCATCTTTCTGCAGGATAAGTACCGCATGTTCAAATTCCCAAACCCAGAAGAATATTATATCGATTACATCCCTGTGCACATGGATTTGATCACGATCTTACTCTTGAATTTGGGAGTGATGTTGCTCTGCTTGTTGATGTTGTTGGTGCCCTCTTACATCATCACTAAAATTACTCCGGTAAAGGCCATTCAATTTGAGTAGGGTTGCGAAGGAATCATGATTTATCATTCTAAATTGATACCTTGTAGCACAAAATAACCAACCATGATTTTCAAATATTACATGACTTTAATAGCTGTATTGCTTACAGCTTCCATTTCAGCTCAAAAACTTTCCAGAACCGAAAAAAAGATTGTTTCCACGATTGAAAAGAACAATGCCGATGCCATTGATTTCTTGGAACAGGTGGTCAATATCAATAGTGGTACCCTTAATGCCAAAGGGGTTAAGGAAGTGGGAATGGTGTTTAAGGATGCCTTTGATAATATTGGATTTGAGACCAAATGGATAGAGATGCCCGCAGAAATGAACCGTGCAGGTCATCTTTTTGCCGAAACCAGAGGGACCAAGGGTAAAAAGTTATTGCTGATCGGTCACTTGGATACCGTTTTTGAAGAGGACAGTCCATTCCAGACCTTTGAAATGGTAAACGATAGCGTTGCCCATGCCCCGGGCGGAAATGACATGAAGGGCGGGGATGTCATCGTGCTGTATGCCCTCAAGGCACTTTCGGACAACGGCTTGTTGGATGATGCACAGATCATTGTCGCGTTTACCGGGGATGAGGAAAGTACGGGTAAACCCTTGTCGATAAGCAGAAAGGACTTGATCGATGCCGCCAAGCGAAGCGATATTGCCTTGGGCTTTGAAACATCAACAGGGTTCAACTATGCAACCGTGGCCCGAAGAGGCGCTTCGGGCTGGGCGGTGGAAGTGGAAGGAAAACGGGCCCATTCCTCGGGTGTGTTCAGCGAGCGTACCGGTGCTGGTGCCATTTTTGAAATGTCCAGAATCCTACATCAATTTTATACCGATGTGAAGGGAGAGGATTTGCTGACCTTCAACCCCGGTGTTTTGCTTGGAGGCACCTTTGTCAATTTTGATGAAAAGACCAGCAAGGGCGATGCCTTTGGAAAAACCAATGTTGTGGCCCAAAAAGCAGTGGTAAAGGGAGGACTTCGATTTATATCGGAGGAACAAAAAGAACGGGCTAGAGCCAAAATGAGGGAGATCGTGGCCAATAATTTACCTCAGACCTCTGCTACCATTAGTTTTACGGATAGCTACCCAGCCATGCAGCCCACGGAAGGAAACCTTGCCCTATTGGGCACTTTGAACCAAGTGAGTTTGGACCTTGATCAAGGTGAGGTCTTGGCTTATGACCCAGGAAGAAGGGGGGCGGCAGACGTGTCCTTTGTAGCTGAATATGTTGATGGTTTGGATGGGTTGGGAACCATGGGCTCCGGTGCACATACGCCGCAGGAGACCGTTAACCTGAATACCATCGAGGCTTTGACCAAACGCACGGCAATTTTAATTTATCGATTGATCAACAGTAAGTAATGGTAACACTGCAAAACAAAAACACAGCTGTAAGGATTGAAGCTGGCGAACTAGTAGGGTATCAAGTGGACGGGCATGAGTTTATCCACCAAAAAGGGAGCCCGGGATGGAGCAGCGCCGACACCGAAATGTTTCCCATTATTGGCCCGGTCAATGAAGCTGGTTTTCGTGTAAAAACCCCTAAAGGAGAGGCCGTGCAAGACCAGCATGGGCACTTGCGCCAAATGGAATATCAGCTGACGGAACAAACAGAAAGCGCTGCCGCTTTTGTGAAGCAATACCAATCGGGCACTGAGGTACACAATTCCAAGTTTCCCGAAAAATCTATGGAAGAAGCCCTTACCTGGCCTTATGACTTTCGGTTTGAGAAAACTTTTTTATTGACCGATTCCAGTCTGGAAATCAATTTCAAAATTACCGGTGAAGAGGGAATGCCGTTTATGCTCGGGTACCATCCTGCCTTTAAACTCCATACGGAATCACCGGTTATTTTGGCCAATGGCAAAAAGATTACGCTGGATGAAGTTTTGGCGGTGGGCAGTAGGGCACTCCAAGTTTCAGATTGTACCTCCGTTACCTTAAAAGATGAAAAGGAAATCACCATCGAAACAGAAGGTTTTGGCAACTTTATGTGTTGGACCGAGGTGCGGAATATGGTCTGTATCGAACCGATTTCATTTTACCCGTATGCCGTAAAGCAATCGGATTTGCACCAAGGCTTCGAAAAGCTAAAGAATAGGGCCGAATTTAAAGTAGTCTTAAAACCAGGAGTATAAACTGCTTTTAGGGTTACACGAGCATCTTGCTCTTGTTTTGCTTCAGAAAATACTGCGTCAGAATACTTTCCGTTTCCAAGGTATGCTTTTGTGGGGTGATAAAGGCCTCCACATCTTCAAGATTGGATAACTGCGTCTCGGTATCGACAAAACCAAAACCCTTGTAAATGCCATCTGCAATCAAAATGACAGCATGTTCATTTTCGTTTCGGCCTTTTTCTTGGATAACCCTGATTTCCGAGGAGAGCATTTTCATGTGGGCGATGGCCTCTTCGACTTTTTGGTTATAAACGTCTATTTTTTCCTCGCCCCTGCAGATACCTTCGCAGCTATTTATTTCGTGATGGGAACAGGCCGATGTGGTCTGTTGCAAATGACAGTAACGGGGACAGAGCGAGAATACCTTGCATACCTCTTCTAAATACGCCCGGCATTCCGTTTGGTTGTGGAGTATTTTTAACGGGTTTGGTATCCCTTTGGTGGTATTGTAGGCCAGGTGGGTAATGCCATTTCTATCTTCGTAGGCAAAAATGGCGTACTGCTTGGCCATTCTTTTTTGGGCGCGGTTATAGGGTGGGAACAACCGTTTGATTTCTGCGGATTCCATCAAAAGTGCGACCAATTCGCTGCCTGAGAGTTTGAAATCAATGTTGGCCGTCTCGCTGCACATTTGGATTTCCTTTCGGCTCTTGTCGTAAAAATGGCCCAAAACCCGTTTTTTCAGGTTGATAGCCTTTCCCACATAAATAATCTCCCCTTTTTGATTCATAAAATAGTAGATGCCCGGTTTTTGGGGAATACGGTCAAATACTGATTTGGGCAAATGGGGCGGAAGGGTAGCTTCTTGGCTTCTGGCGTTCAAAAACTTTTTGAAAATGGTATCAGCCTCAGGCTGTTCCAACAACTTCTCAAACAAAAGTACAGTGGCATGGGCATCACCTCGGGCACGGTGCCGGTCCACCAAAGGAATTTGTATGGCCGAGCAGAGTTTTCCCAAGCTGTACGAACGCAGTCCGGGAATCAGTTTTCGGGACAGCCGAACTGTACACAGCTTCTTTCGGTTAAAATCAACCCCGATTTGTCGAAATTCCTCCTTGATCACGCCATAATCAAAATTGACGGAGTGCGCCACAAAAATACATCCCTCGGTAATGCGTTGGACCGCATCGGCAATCTCATGGAATACGGGAGCATTTTGCACCATGTGGTCATCAATGCCCGTTAGTCCCGTGATAAAATAGGGGATAGGACATTGTGGATTTACAAGGGAGGTGAATTCGTCCACAATTTGATTGCCGTCATATTTAAAAATGGAAATCTCCGTAATCTTGTTGCCTTTGATTCCGTTGCCCGTGGTCTCTATGTCGATGATGGTGTACAAACGCTGTGCGGCTTAGTAGGATTGAAATTATGGATAAACGGCCCGACATCCAAGTGCTTTGCCCAGATATGTCAAAATTGATGGCGGTATTGCGTTGGCGTGCAGTGCTTGAATTCCTTGAACTTGCGGTTAAAGTTGGCAATATTGTTGAAACCGCACTGTTCAGAAATCGAAGCAATGGAGCGTTCGGGATTTTTTAAGAGCAGCTTGCAAGCGTTTTCAATGCGTATTTCGATTAAAAATTGGAAAAAGGTCTTATTGGTCCTTTTTTTAAAGTATCTACAGAACGCATTTTTCGTCATGTTGGCCTTTTCTGCAATTTCTTCCAAAGTGATGGGCTCCCTGTACCGTTCCATCGCATAATCGTATACCTTGCTCATCCGTTTGCCCTCATCATCCGTGAACGATTTGCGATACACAAAAGCGGAAAGCGGCACTGTATTGGATTTGTTGATTTGGTCGATGATCAGCAGCAAGGATGCAATTTGCTCCACTTTGTTTTGTGCTGAAAGCGCATGGAACAAAGGGATTATATTACCTTGTCGTGAGGTTACTCGCATTCCAAACTCCGCTTTTTTAAAGAAGTGTTGGATGGAAGAAAGATCCGCCAATTGAAAAAAACTTCTTCCAAAGGAATCTTGGTCAAAAAACAAGGTGTGCATCAATGATTCTTCCTTGATTCGGGTGTCGCTTCGGAATACATGAGGGACAAAACTACCAATGACCAGAATGTCACCAGCCTTGTATTCATTGATGCTGTCCCCTACAATCAGTGTCCCGGCACCTTTTTCCACATAACTGATCTGAATTTCCGCATGTTGGTGCAACTGGTCATAAAATACCTGCTCGCGGTCAATTTGGTACACCAGCGCCTCATGCTGTGGTTTTGGTATTTTAAAAGGGAGCACCTTCATGGATACGCCTAAATTATTTGAAAAATTGATTTTACAGCTAATTTAGGGTAATATACTATCATAATAGGCTAATAATCGAACAAAAGAAAAAAGGACTCCCTTCGTAATTTTAGAAAGGAAAAAATTAAGCTTACATTATGGTAAAATGGGAAGGCGTAATGCCAGCGGTAACTACAAAGTTTACTAGCGACGATACCTTGGACCTTGTGATGTTCGAAAAAAACATACGAGCGCAAATCGATGCAGGGGTACACGGGATTATTTTAGGGGGTACCTTGGGAGAGGCGAGCACCTTGGAACAAGAAGAAAAGGAAACCTTGATCAAAACATCGATTGCTTTGGCCGACGGAAAAATCCCGGTGATTATGAACGTGGCTGAACAAAGCACCAAAGGTGCTGTTGAAGCCGCCCAGACTGCAGAAAAAGTGGGTGCCCAAGGATTAATGTTGTTGCCGCCCATGCGCTACAAGGCTACCGATTATGAAACGGTCGCCTATTTTAAGGCAGTGGCCGAAAACACCTCTTTGCCGATTATGCTCTACAATAATCCAGTAGATTATAAGATCGAGGTGACTTTGGATATGTTGGAGGAATTGATGGCGTGCGACAATATCCAAGCCATTAAAGAGTCTACCCGAGATATTACCAACGTGATCCGAATCCAGAACAGGTTTGGCGATCGTGTAAAGGTTTTCACAGGAGTGGATACCTTGGGATTGGAAAGTTTGGTCATAGGCGCCGTAGGTTGGGTGGCCGGACTGGTTTGTGCCTATCCTGCCGAAACGGTTGCCATTTATGAGTTGGTGAAAGCAGGCAGGATTGAGGAAGCCCTGAAGATATATCGATGGTTTATGCCGTTGTTGGAGTTGGACATTAGTCCTCAATTGGTACAAAACATCAAACTGGCCGAAGTAGCCACAGGAATTGGCACCGAACATGTGCGAGCACCCCGATTGCCCTTGCAAGGCGCTGAACGGGAACGCGTTTTACAAGTGATTGAAACCGCAATGAAACATAGACCGGAGCTTCCTGACTATAAAAACATAAATAACGAAGTATGATGACAGGTAAAAACTGTATTGGAGGACAGTTTAAGGCAGATGGTTCCGTAGAATTCAGAACGGTAGATCCCAAAAAAAACGTTCAGAACCCAACGGTATTCGTGGAAGCCACCAAAGATGAAATAGATACGGCGGTGGACATGGCTTGGGAGGCTTTTAAGGTATTCCGAACGATGCCAGGCAAACAACGGGCTGATTTTTTAAATACCATTGCTGACGAAATGTTGGCCTTGGACCAAGAATTGATCGATACCTACATGTTGGAGTCGGGTTTGCCCGAGGGCAGGGCCATTGGCGAACGGGGACGAACTGTTTTTCAGTTGCGTTCGTTTGCCGAACTGGTTGCCAACGACGATTGGCGCGAAAATACATTTGATGCGGCCCAGCCCGATAGACTACCGCAACCAAAACCAGATCTGCGAAAAACCATGATTCCCTTGGGTCCTGTGGCCGTTTTTGGGGCCAGTAATTTTCCGTTGGCATACTCCACGGCAGGAGGCGATACGGCAAGTGCCTTGGCGGCAGGTTGCCCCGTGATTGTGAAGTCCCATCCCATGCATGCTGGAACCAATGAGTTGGTAGCTTCGGCCATTGTAAAGGCTGCCGAAAAAACGGGAATGCCCAAAGGTGTTTTTTCAAGCATCAATGGTTCGGTACAGGCCGGAATCGATTTGGTGAACCATCCAAAAGTAAAAGCGGTTGGTTTTACGGGAAGCATCGGAGGAGGCAGGGCACTGTTCGATTTGGCAGCCAAAAGAGAGGAGCCTATTCCTGTTTTTGCCGAAATGGGCAGTATCAATCCTGTGATCATGACCGCGAGTGCCATTTCGAAAAGAGGAAGTGAACTCGCCAAAACTTACGCAGGGTCCATTACCTTGGGTACGGGACAGTTTTGTACCAATCCAGGGCTTTTGTTGACGGTAAAGAGTGAAGATACCCATAGTTTTATTCAAGAGTTGGCCAAAGAAACCGTCGCCATAGCCCCGCAAACCATGTTGCACCCCAATATCAAAAAAGGGTACATTTCCAAAGGGAATGCCGTAACAGGGCAAGAAGGTGTTGAGGTGGTAGCAACCTACGATGGGGATTTGGATGCCAATGAAGCTGGTGCGACCATTGCCACTGTTTCAGGCAGGGCATTTTTGGATAACCCGAAGATGCACCAAGAGGTTTTTGGTCCCTTTTCCATGGTGGTACAATGTGAGGACGAAGCGGAATTGATTCAGATTATTGAAGGTTTGGAAGGACAATTGACCGGCACTCTCATCGCAGAAAAGAATGATACATTGAATTTGTCAAAATTGGTTGATGCGTTGCAGCACCGTGTGGGACGAATTATTTATAATGGTGTGCCCACTGGGGTGGAGGTATGTGCGTCCATGCAACATGGGGGACCTTACCCGGCATCTACCGATTCAAGGTTTACCGCAGTTGGAGTGCATTCCATCAAGCGTTGGGTGCGCCCTATCAGTTATCAATCATTTCCTATGGAATTGTTGCCAGATCATTTAAAAAAATAGCGAGTGGCCAGAAAAACATTTTTTTGTGTGGATGCCCACACCTGCGGAAACCCTGTACGGGTTGTAGCAGGGGGAGGCCCTAATTTGACAGGCAAGGACATGAGCGAGAAGCGCCAGCATTTTTTAAGGGATTACGATTGGATTCGAAGGGGGTTGATGTTCGAACCAAGAGGACATGATATGATGAGCGGAAGTATTTTGATGGCACCCCATGATCCAGAGAACGATTTTGCCATTCTGTTTATAGAAACATCAGGTTGCCTGCCTATGTGCGGTCATGGTACTATCGGAACCATTACTGTGGCCATAGAAGAAGGCCTCATCGTACCCAAAACACCCGGAAAAATACGGATGGAGGCACCTGCAGGCTTGGTGGAGATCGAATACCAATTGACAGCAAAAAAGGTGGAATGGGTAAAGTTGGTGAACGTAAAATCCTATTTGGCGGCAGAAAATTTGACGATTGACTGCCCGGGCCTTGGTGAAATCCATTTTGATGTCGCCTATGGCGGAAATTATTATGCCATTGTAGACCCTCAGGAGCATTTTACAGGATTGGAGGACTATACCGCTGGACAGATTATCCAGTTTTCACAAGTGGTGCGTAAGGCCATAAACGAGAAATATGCAGATAGCTTTGTGCATCCGGAAAACCCAACCATACGGGATGTGAGCCACATGATGTGGACAGGAAAACCTTTGGATGCCACTTCATCCGGACGAAATGCGGTGTTTTATGGCGACAAGGCCATCGACCGTTCGCCCTGTGGAACAGGAACCTCGGCCCGCATGGCCCAATTATATGCGAAAGGAGCCTTGAAGGTAGGAGAACCTTTTGTGCATGAAAGCATTATCGGGAGCAAGTTTGTGGGGAAAGTAGAGGCTGAAACCACCTTGGACGCAAAACAGGCCATCATCCCCAGTATTCAAGGATGGGCACAGGTTACGGGTTACAACAATATCATCATAGATGACGACGACCCCTACGCACATGGATTTCAGGTGCTTTAGAAGGCATCAGAATTTGGATGGTCAAGGTGTAAAATAGAATGAGATAACCAATCATTACCTTTAGGTACTGAAAACTAAATACAGCAATATGAGCTTACAGAAAATAAGCATCGCTTTGGTTGCCATGATCAGTACATGGGCTACGGCACAGCAAAGTCAATTGGCGGATATGGTCACCGAATTTGAAATGGATAACTGGGCATTGGAACGCACCTACACGGTCGACGAGTCAGAAGAGTATTACCAACGGTTTTTGAGGTTTTACTCGAACTGGGAAGATAAAATGGATGCCGTTGACTTCGCTTCCCTTTCACAACAAGGAAAGGTAGATTATGTACTGCTGAAGAACCAGGTAGCCAAAGGCAATTACTTTTTGAATCAAGACTATAGCGCGTATAAAGGAGTAAAGGAAGTGGGTGATTTCGCGAAAGCTATTTTCCCTTTCATACAAGAGCGGAGAAGGGGCAAACAACCTGATGCAAAACAATTGGCACAACTGTTTCAGAATGCCAGCGAAGCGATTGATACCGATATGGAAACCTGGAAGTCCAAACCCTTTAAGGATTGGCAAACGGCTGACAAGGCTTCGGAAGTGGTTACCTCATTCCAAAAGGCGTTAAAGGAAGCCTATGAATTTTACTATGGCTACGACCCCGATTTTACTTGGTGGATGGAGAAACCCTATCAAAAACTAAACGAAAAGCTCACTGCTTATTCCGAATTCCTAAAGGAAAATTATGCTGAGGACAGTGTAAAGGATGATGGCAGCGGCATTATTGGAAAACCTATCGGGGAGGAGGCGCTGAAGGAAAGTTTGGCCTTGGAATTTATTCCCTACACGCCTGCAGAACTCATCAAAACAGCGGAAGAACAATTTGAATGGTGCAAAAATGAAATGATAAAGGCTTCTAGGGAGCTTGGTTATGGAGATGACTGGAAAAAAGCTCTGGAGCACGTGAAGAACACCTATGTTCCTGCGGGACAGCAACCACAGGCCATCATGGATTTATATGCCCATTCCGTGGATTTTATAGAGGAAAAGGATTTGATCACGATACCCGATTTGGCCAAGGAAACTTGGGGCATGAAAATGATGAGTCCCGAACGGCAAAGGATTAGCCCCTTCTTTTTGGGAGGTCGGGATATTATTATTTCGTACCCTACTATGGAGATGGACCATAACGACAAGTTGATGAGCATGCGGGGCAACAACCCCAACTTTTCCTTTCCGACGGTGCAGCATGAATTGTTGCCGGGACATAATTTGCAGTATTTTATGACGAGCCGCCACAAAAGCTATCGCCGTCCGTTTTCCACGCCGTTTTGGACCGAGGGATGGGCCTTGTATTGGGAAATCATCCTCTGGAACAAGGATTTTCCCCAAACGCCGGAACAAAAATTGGGCATGTTGTTTTGGAGAATCCATCGATGTGCGAGAATCATTGTTTCCCTAAAGTTCCATTTGGGAGAGATGACTCCTCAGGAATGTATCGACCTTTTGGTGGATGAGGTCGGCCACGAATACGCCAATGCCGAGGCGGAGGTGAGAAGGTCCTTCACCACAAGCTATCCGCCGTTATATCAACTGGCCTATATGATGGGAGGACTTCAGTTTTATGCCTTACGTAATGAAATGTTGGCTCAAGGTTGGACAGAAAAACAATTTCATGACCGGGTGATGGTTGAGGGTAGAATGCCAGTGGAACTGTTGCGAAGCCTGCTACAGGAATTGCCCCTCAGTAAAAACTATAAAACCAAATGGAAGTTCTCCACGGATTTTAGGGATTGATGTAGTTTCTCGATAACAAAGCGGTGAAAGTAGGGGGCGGGTCTATATTTTGAAGATGAACCCGTCTTCCTCTACTTTTTTTCGATATTTCTCCTTGTCGAAAACATAGAGGTATGCCCCTTTTCGGGAAACGCTCATATCTTTTTCGTCCAATTTGATGAGTACGTCTAGTGAGTTGATTTTATTGATGAAGTTGCGCTTGTCCAGCTCCTTGTCCAAAATGGACTCGTACAAGTTTTGTAATTGCCGCATGGTAAATTTTTCGGGAAGCAACTCAAAACCAATGGGCTGGCTCAGTGCTCTCCTTCGTAAACGCACCTTTGCCTTTTCCACCATTTCGTTATGGTCAAAAATCAAGCTTGGGGCTTCCTTGATATCAAACCATTGGGCCGTATCTAGCTGTACCCCATCGAATTGATGGCTGTCCACATCGATTAGGGCATAATAGGCCACGGAGATGGTGCGCTGTCCAGGGTCTCGGTCAATTTTACTGTAAGTGTGGATTTGTTCTAGATAAATATCGCTCAAACCTGTTAGGTTTTCCAAAACTCTTGCCGCAGCTTGGTCCAAATCTTCGTTTTTTTTGAGGAACCCACCGATGAGGGACCATTTTCCCTTTTCGGGCTCAATAGGTCTTTTGATCAATAGTATGTTGAGATTTTTCTTGTCGAACCCAAAGATGATGCAGTCGACCGCCAAAAGTACCTGGTCTTCTTTTTGATAAAAATTGAGTTGTGGGCTGGGGGGTGATGCGACTTTTAAGTTGTTTTCTGCCATGGTATAGGATGCAATTTCAAGGATAAAAATAGATAAACTATTTCCTAAAATATCCATATCTATTTTATAATTGGTTTCACGTCAATTAAAAAATTAGGAAGGCACGACTAAAATTGGTTCCACATTTGGCCTTTTCATATTGACCAAAATCATTTTCTAGCCATTTGCATCCCATTATATTTGGAAAAAGTGTTTTGTGATGAAAACCATATTGATTCCCACCGATTTTTCTAAAAATGCCCTACATGCCCTAACGTATGCCAAAGAATTGTACAAGTGCGAGCGGGCTTGTTTTTTTGTGCTACATGCCTATGGTGAGGAGGTGTACGGACACTATAAAACAACTCCAAAAGAGGAGCTCGAAAAAATGAAGGAGGAAAAACGGGAGGACACCCAAAAGAAATTGGATGCCCTTATCGATTCGGTACTTGGTGAACCCCCAAACCCTTTGCACAATTTTGAGACGGTGGCCAAATTGGACAATCTAGTGGATGCCGTGAATGATTTTGTGGACGAGATGAACATTGATTTGGTGATCATGGGTACCAAAGGCCAAACCAGCGATCATAAGACCACCTTTGGGAGCTATACCATTGAGATTTTCAAATATGTAAAATGTCCTGTGTTGGCCATTCCCGAAGATTTTGAGTACAGGCAACCCAAGGCAATTCTTTTCCCCACCGACTATATGTTGCCCTACAAACGAAGGGAATTGAAACTTTTGGGCGATTTGGCGGGCAAGTTCAAGTCCAAGATACATTGTTTGTACATCACCGATTTCGACGAGCTCAGTCCACGACAGGAGGACAACAAGTTGTTTTTGGAAGGCACTTTGACCAAACCTTATTTAAGTTTTGAGACCGCTCCCGTTAAGAACAAGGCGGAAATCATACTGGAACAGATTGAGCAAAAGGAGGCCGGTATGTTGGTGATGATGAATTCCAGGCATTCGTTTTTTGAGGATATGCTCTACCGGTCGACAGTGGATTTACTGGGGCTCAAGATCAAAATACCGTTTATGGTGATGCAAAACATAAAACGATGATGTTATGAAAAGGAAACGAATCATATTACCGACAGATTTTTCCAAAAATGCATGGAATGCCATTGTATACGCCTTGACAGTTTTTAAGGACGACCCTTGTGATTTCTTTATCCTGAATTCATTTCAGGTGGGTGCTTCCGGACTTTCCACAAAAATGGCGAGATATAACGATACCCGTTTGTACAATTTGATGAAAGAACAATCGGAACGTGATTTGAAAAGGGAGCTGGAAAAAATCAACGCATTGGACAAAAACCCCAATCATAATTTTATTGCCCGTTCTGAGCAAGCTACTCTGGTAAATGCCATCGGAAAAACGGTGTACAAGGAAGAGATTGATTATGTCATCATGGGAACCAAAGGGGTTTCTGGCTTAAAAGAGGTCTTTATGGGGAGCAATACTTTTCAAATCATCAAGGAAATCGACTTTTGTCCCATTATCGCAGTTCCTGAGGATTATCAGACGGACGGAGAACTGGATTCACTGATGCTGGCCACAGGCTACGAGCACCTTTTTGAAAATTATGAACTCCAGCCCTTGTTGCACCTTCCGGTCAACTTTAAGGCCAAATTGCGGATTGTTTACGTAGGCAACCCAGCGGATTTGAACGAGGCACAAAAAAAGTCCAAGGAAGCACTGGAAAAGCGATTGGACTCCATTGAGCACGAGTTTGTGGAGGTCGAAAAGGATGGGTCGGTTACCAATACCATTCAAAAAATGGTACAGCAGGACGACACCATCGATATGCTGGTGATGATCCATCAGGACCATTCATTCTTCGAAAAATTGACCAGGGAACCGGTAATCAAAAAAGTGGCCTTCGCCACCCGCGTACCCTTTATGGTGGTGCATCTATTTGAATGATGCTACAAGAAGGATTTGGCCAACTGGACCAATTCTTGTTTTTGAAGTACGCCCGATTTTCTCCAGAGCTGTTTTCCGTTTTTGAAGAAAATTAAGGTTGGAACGCCCCTTACCTGGTACGTATTGGCCAAATTTTGGTTCTTGTCCACGTCAATTTTTACGATTTTTAAATCTTCGCCCATCTCATCTTTGACCTGCTTTAAAATGGGAGCCAACATTTTACAAGGTCCGCACCATTCTGCCGAAAAGTCGATAAGCGTCAATTGGTCGCTATTGATCAAAGCTGCAAAATTTCCTTTCATCGTTTCCAAAAATTAGTGCCTGCAATGTACAAACACTGTTGTTTTTGCAAAGTGACCTAAGTCACCTTTTGGAACCAAGGCCTCAATAAGTTCAAGGGGCAAGGTCGGATTCTTTTGCTATCTTTATTCGCTGCACAACTAAACAAAACTGATTGCACATGCAAAAAATTATCACTGGATGCCTGCTGACACTTTTCCTATTGGCATCCTGTAAAAACGAGAAGAAAAAAGATGTTGCCGAGACGTGGCGTACCAAAAAGGCTGCTGTTGAAAATGCCGTACACAATCAGTTGTTGGAGGTGGAAAGGGAAGCAGGCTGGGAGTTGCTGTTTGATGGGGAAACCATGAATGGTTGGCATTTGTACAACGATTCTGGTTCGCAATCGGTTTGGGAAGTGGTGGATGGTACCTTACACAGCAACCCCAATGATGAATCCTTGACAGCAGGTGACCTGGTGACAGACAAGGCCTATGAAAATTATGAACTATCCCTGGAATGGAAAGTTATTGGGAATGGCAATAGTGGCATCTTTATCAATGTGCAGGAATTGCCCCATGTTCCTACGGCTTGGCAGAGCGGTCCAGAGTATCAAATATTGGGCGCTGACCACATGGACTACGATGTGCCCGAGAAAAGACCGGGTTGTCTTTATGTTTTTCTGCCCCAACAAAACAATGTGGAAATCAAGCAAGGGGATTGGAACAAAACAACCATCAAACAAAAAGATGGTAAAATCCAGTTTTACCTCAATGGTGAGCTTACCGCAGAGGAGGATTTAACGACTCCTGAATGGAAAAACAAAATAGCTGCATCCCATTTTTCCAACTATCCAGAGTTTGGAAAAACAACCGCAGGGCAAATTGCGCTGCAATATTGGTATTTTGAAACCTGGTTTCGGAATATCAAGATTCGGGAATTGTAGTATATCGTTAATTGATCAAATTATCCGATGGATGAACTACATCTAATCGGATTTGCTGATTTTTTCCAATAAACCTTCCAGAATCTCATCGGTGTCATCCAATAAGTGATCTTTGATGAAGATATCCGGGACAACGCCCTCTTCTTTGGTGCTTCCACTTACCCGGACCATTTTTCCTTTGGAAACACTTACCGGAATTTGTGTGTTGGGTAGTTTAAATTCGAAGATGGAGGCGTAAAGAGAGGCATATTCCCCAGTTTCTTCGCCAACAATGGTTGCGAAGCCGTAATCTTGTATTTGCGCAGCGGTAACCGTGGCTTGTGAGTGTGACTGTCTGTTGACCAACACATAAACGTTGCCAGAAAACCGTTTGGATGGTGGTTGTGGTTGATAATCGCCAAAATCATAATTGTAAATTTCTCCGTTTTCACGTGAGAGTGCTTCTTTCCAGAAAGTAGAAGTGGTGTCGTAGTGCTGTCTAGCATGTTCCTTTAAGAATTGACTCGTTTTCAGTTGGTAACTGGAATTCCATCGAAATGTAGTGTCCGCAAAATACGAAACCAGGTAATCACTGAAGGCATTGTGACCCCCGCCATTGTTTCTTAAATCAATGATCAGGTTCTTGCTCCTTCGCTCCTTAATTTGTGCAAACGCCGAATCAACAAAACTCTTGAACTTGGTTTCATCACCACTAAAATCACCTGTGACAAGGTATGCTGATTCTCCTATAAATTGAAGCGACCTTTCCTGATTGAACAATTCGGTTCGCTTCATTTCGTAGCCCTCAATCAAATCCACTGCGCTAACCGTTTGGGTTTTTATAATGTTATTGGACTTAAACTTGATTTCAAAACTATCTTGCTTCCCGTATAGCTGCCAGTAAAGTCGAGGGAAGGAGTACAGTTCAATTTTCGCATTTTTAAAATATGGGCGTTCAGCGGAAATCAGTGTATGCATTTCAGCTAGGATTTTTGAAATGGGAATGTCATTAATGCACAGTACTTCAGCTCCGATGGGGATGTCGTTGCCCGACCAATTTTTACGGACCAATGCTTTGCCCTGTTCGAGCGCAAGTTCCAAAGGAAACAATGTCCCGCCATTGTAGGCATAGTTGCCATAGGATTTTCCGGGGAACCCGATTTCAGTATGGCCATTGTCCGCCTTTGAAATCACTTTTTGAAAGGTGGAAGTCGCCTCCAGTAGACTTAAACTGTCCTGAATAATGGAATTTTTGACTTGGAGATAATTTTTTTCAAATTCTGCTTTAGATGTATAGGCATACAAATTGTAATGAGCCTCTTCCAAAGATGACCAGAGAAACGCCATATCCTCCAAAACTTCATTTTTGGTGAAATGATCTTGGGCATGTAGCAAGGTACCGAAAAAACTGGTCATCAAGCAAATTTGGAATAGAAGGACTCTAGGGTTGAAAACAGCTTTCATCAAATTTAAATTTTCCGCAAAACTAGGCGTGCTCGTCGTACGAAACGACCGACTGCTTGCTTTCGGACTTATTTTTGAGCTGCTTCGCGTATTGACTTGGGGTTGTTCCGGTTGCTTTTTTAAACACATTGTTAAACGTGGACTTGGAGTTAAAACCACATTCAAACGCCAGACCGAGCAGGGTCAATTTTTTGTTCTCCGGTTGGGCCACCAATTCTTTAAAAGCTTCGATGCGGTAGCTGTTCACATATTCGTAAAAATTTTTGGAGAAGCTTCGGTTGATGGTTTGGGATACCTGTTTTGGACTTACCTCCAGCAGCTCCGCCAAGGTATTGAGGTCTAAATCGGAATTTAGATAAGGCTTCTTTTTTTCCATTAATTCTGTGAGTTGCTTAGCCAAATCTGGATTTAGGTCATCCAAAGTGGGTTTTGACTTTTGTGAGGCATAGCCAGAGGTTTCCTTTTGTGTTTTTAGATATCCCTTAAAACCAATCCAACACGTTACAATGGCCAATCCTACGAAGGTGGGCAGGATGTAATACTCTTTCAGGGATTTGTCAAAAAAGTACTTGTCCACCTCTACAAAGAAATTCCAGCCGATCCAAAACAGCGCATAAATGATAATGGGAAGTTGCAACCATCTCAGCGATTTATGCTCCAGATTGGAATAACGCTGTTTTAGCCAAGATTGATACTGGAACAGCAGCCATAGCGATATGATGGCATAGCTCATAATCGAAAAACTGCCGAGCCATTGTTCCGCCAAGTAAATCTTGGTGTACGGATGGACCGGTGTTTGATAGAGCCCGTCCGCACCCAAGCGGTAAAATACCGTTCTGTAAAAAATAAATTCCAGTACCACCGGAACAAAATGGATAGCATCCCTTTTTGAAAAGACAAATTCCTTATCGGTTACGCTTTTGGTATAGAAATACAGCGCAGGGCCAATACCGTAAAGGAGCTCCAATTGCATATACCGAAAAACGTCTATCATGCCACGGCTCCACAGTATGTTCACCAAACCAATGTTGAGCGCCATCAGTGCAAAAAAGAATATAAGAAGCGATAGGAATATGTTGGACTGTTTTCGTGGCCGTTTGGTCACCAACAAAAACCCAAGCACGATTGCTTGAAAGGCAAAAACAAAGATGATGGTGGACAATATGGGGTTGGGCGAAGTCATGGCAATGCGAATTTAGCTAATTTCAGAATAGTCCTTTTACCCTTCGGCATTTAGCGCATCCTTTCAAGAGGTTTTTACAGGTCGGTCATCAACGAATTCCATTTTAGGGAAGAAACCTTAATTTTCATTGTCTTGGACTTTGTCCAAAAGTTGGGAAAAGGTAGTATCTTAAGGCACCTTAACGCTATGAAGTTATGATGAGGTACACACTTTGTTTGCTTTTATTCTTTTCACAATGGCTTTTGAGTCAGGAACTACCGCCGATTCAGAACTACACTCCTTCGGACTATCAGGCTGAAAATCAAAACTGGGCTCTTTCGCAGGCCGATGACAAGGTGATGTATATAGCCAATAACAAAGGCCTTCTGCAATTTAACGGGGCCGATTGGACCTTGTTACCATCACCGAACGAGTCCATTATGCGTTCGGTAAAGGTGGTAGGGGACCGGATTTATACCGGCTGTTACATGGAGTTTGGATATTGGGTGCGAGATGGTCAAGGAATGCTTCGCTATACTTCCCTATCTGCTGATATGCAAGAAGATTTGTTGGAGGACGAGGAGTTTTGGGGCATTTTTAACTTGGAGGATTGGATCGTGTTCCAATCCCTAAAACGCATATACATTTACAATATTCAAACGGAATCCATCAACAGTATTGATACGGACGATACCCTTTTCCGCATGTTCCAGGTATCCAATGAGATTTATTTTCAAGAAAATGGCAAGGGAGTTTTCAAAATAGACAATGGCAAGTCGAAACTGGTTTACGATGATGAGGTGGTGCTCACGGATGAAATCATCAATATATTTCAGGAAGATGAAGAACTCTACATGCTCACCAAGCATAACGGCTTTTACAGGGACAACAACGGTGTATTGGACAAATTCCCTACGGGTTTGGATGATTTGCCCAAAAAAATAACGGTGTATAGTGCCATTAGATTGAATGATGGCAGCTATGCTTTGGGTACCATTTCCAACGGTCTTGTTCTTTTGGATGCGGATGGGGCCTTGCTCAACCATATTGATCAGATAAAGGGGCTGCGCAACAACACGATTCTTTCCTTAATGGAGGATAGGGACAACAATATTTGGTTGGGGCTCGATAATGGGGTCAGCTATGTGAACCTAAAATCGCCTATAAAGGTATATCGTGATAACAAAGGGGTGGTAGGCAGTATTTATGCAGCGGTGGTAAAGGATGGCATCCTGTATCTGGGGACCAATCAAGGCTTGTTCCATAAAGAGTTGGATGGTGATTCCGATTTCGCATTGATCGAAGGGACCCAGGGCCAGGTTTGGTCGCTCCAGGAAATTGACGGCACCCTTTTTTGTTGCCATCATTCGGGCACCTACATTGTGGAAGGCAACGCGGCAAAAAGGATTACCGATGTAGAAGGAGCCTGGAAAATCAGCCCTTTGCCCAAGCATCAGGATTTGCTGTTGCAAGGTAATTATGATGGTCTTTATGTGCTGGAAAAAGTCGAGGGCAATTGGAAGCTTCGAAATAAGATAGATGGTTTTGGAAATTCCTCACGCTACTTTGAAACATTGGGGAACAAAGTTTTTGTGAACCACGAGTACAAGGGCATCTTCAAGTTGGATGTGGACAATGATTTCTCCCATGTGAATACAATTTCCATGGATACCTTGATCAAAGGTTCGGAATCGGGTATCATTAAATATCGCGACAATGTGTTCTATGCATATAGGGAAGGGGTATACAAATATCAGTTGGAGTCAGATGCTTTTGTTAAGGACAGCTTATTGAGCAGTATTTACAATCAAGATGAATACGTTTCTGGAAAAATGGTCTTGGACCAAAACGAAGAGAATTTGTGGCTGTTTACCAATTCCAATATCAGTTTGCTATCGGAAGGCTCTTTGGCGGATACGTTATTGGTAAAGCCCATTCCATTGACGGAAGATATGAGGGATGGCATTGTTGGCTACGAGAACATTGCGAATCTGGGTGAGGAGGGCAAGTACCTTTTGGGGACTACTTCGGGCTACATTACCTTGGATGTCAATGGGTTCAAGAATAAGAATTTTAGAGTTCAGATCGGGAGGGTCGAAAAATCCGATAAGCAGAGTCGGCAGTGGGCCTTGGTGGGAACTTCATCAAACGCCGAATTTGGCAGTGCCGATAACCATGTTCGCTTTTCGTTCTTTACGCCAGAGTACTATAAGTTGTTCAAGCCCCAATATCAATATCAATTGGAGGGCATTTACAACAATTGGAGCAATTGGTCCGAGTCTTATACCACAACTTTCGAAAATTTGCCCCATGGTGACTACACGTTTCGGGTCAGGGCTAAAATTGGCGACCAAATTTCCAACAATGTTTCAACCTTTACGTTTTCTATAGCCCGGCCGTGGTACATTTCCAATGTAATGTTGGCACTTTATCTCTTGGCATTTATCTTGTGTTCATTTCTGATACATCAGGCTTATCGGCGTTACTACCACAAACGACAGCACAAGCTCATTGAAAAGAACAAAAGGGATATGGAATTGGCCAAGGCCCAGAATGAAAAGGAAATCATCAAAATAAAGAATGAGCAATTGCAGGAAGAGTTCAGGAGCAAGAGCAATGAACTTGCCGCATCTACCTTGAGCATCATCCGAAAGAACGAGCTGTTGTCCAAGGTAAAAGATCAACTATTGTCCAGTGTCGATGATACGAGTTCCATAAAGCCCATCATTAAGGTCATTGATAAGAACATTACGCAGAACGATGATTGGGAACTCTTCAAGGAAGCATTCAATAATGCCGACCGTAAGTTCCTGAAAAAGCTCAAAAAGGCACATCCAAACCTGTCTCCCAACGATGTTCGATTATGTGCCTACCTACGTTTGAATTTATCTTCCAAAGAGATAGCCCCGCTCTTTAATATTTCGGTAAGAAGTGTGGAGATCAAGCGGTACCGTCTTCGAAAAAAAATGGATTTATCCCATGATGACAACCTTGTTGATTACATCTTGAAACTATAGTCCTATACGTAACTAGTTTTATACCTCAACATTACCTCAACATTTATACACAACACTTCTTATTTACCGATTTAACATACTTCGGCGAAGTCACTGTTTTAGCGCATTAAATAAGGATTTACTAATTATTGACACATTATTTTACAATGTATATTTTTTGTTGAGGCAGTTTTTAAGGAATTCATATTTTGTTAAGTTAAGTTTAACCTTCTGCAAAAAGCAGCTATCACAAAATGCACTTTGCGTGCATACCTGAACCAAATGAATTTTGGTGATGTGGTAGGGTTTGATGTAGGACTCAACTAAAACTAAACAACACTATGAAAAACTGGCTGCACGCACTGTTCCTTTTATGCTTTGTTTTTGGGGCAACTGCCCAAACGCCTAAGGTAACCGTAGAAAGCAACGAGGCAGGAATGAAATTGGTCGTGAACGGAGAGGACTTCATGATCAACGGTATGAACTGGGATTACATACCCATTGGAACCAATACGGTAAACGCACAATTCTGGGAAAAATCCGATGAAATCATTAAAGCGGGTCTCGACACCGAGATGTCGCTTTTAAAGAACATGGGGGTTAATGTAATCCGACAATATACTGGTGTTCCAGCCAGATGGATACGGTACATCTATGAAGAATATGGCATCTACACCATGTTGAACCACTCTTTTGGGCGATATGGGCTTACCATTGACGGGGTCTGGACACCTGTTACCATCTATGATGAGCCAAAGACCCAAGCACTTTTGATGTCAGAATTGGAAAATTTGGTACGGGAGTACAAGAATACCCCCGGTCTGTTAATGTATCTCTTAGGAAATGAAAACAACTACGGTCTGTTTTGGGCCGGAGCGGAAACCGAAGACTTTCCGGATGATCAGCAGAGGATAGACTATATCGGGGAGAGCCGCGGACGCCCAATGTATCGCCTAATGAACGAGGCTGCCAAAATGATGAAGGAGATGGATGCCTCCCACCCCGTAGCCATTTGCAACGGGGATGTACTTTTTATAGACATCATCGCCGAAGAATGTCCGGACGTGGACATCTACGGAACCAATACCTATAGGGGTGTCTCCTTTGGAGATATGTTCCAAGTGGTAAAGGATAAACTCAACAAGCCGGTCATGTTCACTGAATTTGGAGCGGATGCCTTCAACGCCATCGATAACAGGGAAGATCAGTTTTCCCAAGCTTACTATATGGTAGGAAATTGGGAAGAAATCTATGAAAATGCTGCAGGACTGGGAAAAGCAGGCAACTCTATCGGAGGATTTACCTTTCAGTTTAGTGACGGATGGTGGAAGTACGGTTTTGATGACCGCGAAAATGCCGATATACACGATACCAACGCCTCTTGGTCCAATGGTGGATATTCGAGAGACTTGGCCGAGCCCGGTGCAAACAATATGAACGAAGAATGGTTCGGGATATGTGCCAAAGGTGCCACCGACCCAAGAGGGCTCTATGAACTATATCCAAGGGCTGCTTACTATGCCTTGCAACAAGCCCATCAACTGGATCCTTACGCCGATGGTGTGGACTTGAATTTTGTCCAGAATCATTTTGACAATATTCAAATCATGGATGCGGTACTCAAGGCAAGGGGGGATAAGGCGGCCTTGCAGGGCGAACAAAGCAATTTGCTCCGCATCAGTAATCTAACGGCGAAATTCTCCACTTTTAGCACGGGAGGTAGTTTGATCACTACACCAGAAAACGCGGACCCCGATGATCCCAACACCTTTCCGAACCAATTGGGCTTTGACCATATGCAATCCTATTTTGTGGGAGTGGAAGGTAATCCAGCACCCAACATGCGTGCCGAGGTCAATTTTAACGTGGTCGGTAATGTGGCCCAAAACCCGATCAACGAAATCTTCTACGAAAACAATTCACGTCCCATTGAAGTCAACACCGACCAAGGAAATGTATTGGTTCAGGATGTGAACCGTATTCGGGTTTACCAAGCGGAATTTGAATGGAAAGCCAAACAATTTGATTTAAAAGGATTTTACAGGACCGGACATTACCATTGGGGCTACGAAGGGGATTTCTTCGGGTTCTATCCGGAAGCTAACTACGGACCAAACTTGGATATTTACAATGGTGAGATACTGGGTATGGAAATCGATGGAAAAGGCATGTTTGACGGTTTGAAAGTGGCAATAGGACCACAATTGTGGTGGGGGGCCAACCCAACAATGTTGTTTAAGTACAGAAAAAATATAGCCAACTTCAATATTACCGGTATTTATCATAGGGATTTTCAAACTGATATTGTATTGGATGAAAATGGACGTCGAGTTTTGGATATCAACCAAGTTCGTAGTGGTGTGATACCACCCTGGCCAACCGAGAGAGCGGCCATTGCCATAGAGCGCGAAGTTGGAAAATTTGGATTTGAAGTAGGAGGAATATGGTCAGGAAGTCCACTCAATGGAATTTCCTTTCAGGATGTGAGGGGTACTCCTGGTAACTATGTGGTATTTGAGGATAGAATCCAAGCCAGTGATAATTGGGGAGGAAAATTCAAGGTCACCTACGAAGGAGGAAAATTTAATTGGTACGGTCAAACCGCGGCCATGGGATTGATCGCAAATGGTGGTGCCGATCAGACGTTGACCTTTACCGGCTGGAAACTTAGGGATACTGGAAGCGGTAACCAAGTCAATTTTTTAACAGGATTCACCTATTCTTTTGACAATTTTCAGATAGCCCCCAACTTTATGTGGCAGGAGCCGTTGGTAGATGCGATGCCCAATGATGTAGGAGGTCCAGGAAGATTGAGAAATATTATCGACGATCCTTTTGCAGTAAGGGCGAACAGGAAAACTACTGCAGGTGAAATCCTACTGACCTATGACCCTACCCCGGGTACCTGGATGTACGAGTGGGATAACGATAGGGCAGAAGACGCCAAATTCGCCATGAATTTAGGCTTTGTCTACCGCCGTCTACCCACACGGATGGATGCGCATATCGGTTTTAATGCCAATCGGGAATTCTTTGCATTTCCCAATTCTGCACCAGCGGAAGATCTTTGGGAAGTGCACTCAAGAATGGTTTCCAAGCTCGGACCGGATTTGGGCATCATCGGTAATTTCTACTATGGAAATGGACAAGGTAATGGTGATTCCGATCGTTTGATCCGGCGTTTTGGAGGTGATGTGAGGATGCTTTACAAGAATTTCAAAATACAGTACACGCAAAAAATAAACGATTGGGGTCCTTATGATTACCACAGGGATTTCAACCTCACTTTTCCCGTGCAGTTAATGCTGGATATTTCTACCACATTGGGCAAACCCGATTGGTTCATTCTTCCAAGCACACAAGTTGGAATTCGTGGAATTTGGAGATCCTTGAACGAATTCTCGCCACGATATCTGCCCAACGTAGCTCAGGAATTTGCCAACGAGCCTATTTTGAGTCCAGTTGGTTTCGATAACGGACATGAATGGGAGATTATGACTTATGTGCACATTAATATCGGGAAATAAAAAGATTGAGCAATGAAAAACTACAAGACAATAAATTTCCGTTCCATACTTCTTTTGAGCCTTGCATGTACACTTATGATGGGCTGCGAAAGAGAGTTTTCAGAGGATGTAGAATTCGCATCCTTCCCGCCCAATGGCGATGTATTTCTCGATACCTTTTCTGCCGGACTCAACTATTTCCCATTTGTGGATGCAGGGGCAGACCCAGAAGCATTTAGTGTAGATACCAATGAGGCTTTCGAAGGAGAAGCTTCCATGCGATTCGATGTGCCAGCTTTTGGTAACGGTTTCGTAGGAGCTACCTTCAATACCACAGCTAGGCGAGATCTTTCAGGTTTCGATGCACTGACATTTTACGCGAAGGCCTCGCAGGCAGCAAGTATAAATTCCATAGGATATGGTATCTCTGGAGAGACCAATAACAAATTTCAGGTGACTGCCAATAATTTGAATGTAAGTACGCGATGGGAGAAATATGTGATTCCTATCCCGGACCCTTCAAAACTGATTAATGAAACAGGATTGTTCTGGATTGCAGAAGGAGCTTCTTTTGAGGGAGACGAAGGTGGCTACGTGCTCTGGCTGGACGAAATAAAGTTCGAAAAGTTGGGAACCGTTGCACAGCCGCAACCTGCCATATTGGGAGGTGAAGCCATCTCCGAACAAACCTTTATCGGTTCCAGTATTACCTTGAACGGACTTACCCAGACCTTTAATCTAGCTGATGGGACCAATCAAACCGTAAGTATTGCACCATCCTACTTCAATTTTGAATCATCGGATATTGGAGTAGCAACTGTAAACGAACTTGGACGAATAAATGTTTTAGGTGAGGGTACTGCTAACATTACCGCTATTTTGGCCGGGGTACGTGCAGAGGGTTCTTTGGAAATCGTATCAAATGGTGTCTTGCAGCCCGCCCCCACACCAACACAGCCACAGGCAAACGTGGCATCGATATTTAGCGATGCCTATGCGAATGCCACTGAGAGCAATTTTTCACCTGGTTTTGGTGGATCCACCACAGAAACCTCAATTGCAACACTTAATGACAATGCTGTGGTGTCCTACGTGAACAACAATTTTACAGGAATCATATTTAATAGTCCTGTAGATGCCTCTGGTCTATCCTTTTTACATATCGATGTGTATGTTCAACAATCGGGCACCGAAGTAGGCATTCAAATCAGGGATGTAGGAGCCAATCAAACTATTGAAACAGATGTAAACACTGGACTTCCCATAGGCGATGATAGGGACTTGAGATTTGACCTGACCAATCTCGCTGTTGGACAATGGACCTCGTTCGATATACCACTCGGTGGAGATTTGGCAACTCAAAAAAATAATTTGGGAGCACTGATTTTGGTGGGCGGTCCCAATTTCATCCTGGATAATATTTATTTCTACACAGAATAACAATGTCCTACCATCAACTAAAAAAAATGACAATGAATACGAAACATAAGCACCTTCAATCCAGTAGTCATGTATTATTCAAATACACCTTGCTGGTCTTTGCCATTGCTTTATTAGGTTGTGAAACCGACGACCAACAAACCGTGGCCAGATTTACCGAATTGACGCTCTCCGAAGAGTTTGATACGGACGGACAACCAAACCCTTCCATTTGGGGATACGAAATCGGCACCGGCGAAAATGGTTGGGGCAATCAAGAATTGCAGTACTACACCGATAGGTCCGATAATGTAACGGTCCAGAATGGTGTATTGCTCATTACAGCAAGAGAGGAATCCTTCGAGGGCTCCGCTTACACTTCGGCCAGACTGATAACAAAGGATAAGTTCGAGCAACGTTACGGCCGTTTTGAGGCGCGAATCCGTTTGCCCTACGGTCAGGGCATATGGCCTGCATTTTGGATGCTGGGCGCCGATATTGATGAAAATCCATGGCCCGGAGCTGGAGAAATAGATATTATGGAGTATCGCGGTCAAGAGCCAACCGTTTTGATTGGTAGCATGCACGGCCCGGGATATTCAGCAGGGGAAGCCATTTCAAAGGAATACGAACTGACCAATGACCGATTCGATACAGGCTTTCACATTTTCGGCATCGAATGGGGACCAGAATACGTCAATTTTTATGTGGACGATGTCCTCTACAATCAAATCACCCCGGAGGACGTACCAGGGCCTTGGGTGTTCAATAAGCCATTTTACATATTGATGAACGTCGCTGTTGGGGGTACTTTCGTGGGCTCTCCCGATGAAGAGACCGTATTTCCACAAACTATGTTGGTGGACTACGTAAGAGTATATAAAGAACTAGAAATAAACTAAACTAACTATTGATTATGAAGCAGTTAACAACCAAATTCAAGCTGGTATCCGTGTTTGTACTGGCCTTGTTGGTCGGGTGTGAATCGGACGACAGTACCCTTTTGCCGACCATACTGTCCAATTTTACCTTTACGCTCGATGAAGATACCGGAACGGTGGAATTCATCAACATTTCGGAAAAGGCAACCTCTTATCAATGGGATTTTGGCGATGGGGATACGTCCACCGAGATCAATCCGATTAAGACCTATACGGCCAGTGGAACCTATACTGTGGTTTTAACGGCCAGCAATACGGCGGGGGCAACTTCCACCTTTGAAGATGAAATCACTATCGTAATCAAAGAACCTATTACCCTGCCCATAACCTTTGACAACAACAATGTAAACTATGACTTGGGGGTGAGCACATTCAATGGTGCCGCTTTCGAAATTTTGGATAATCCTGATGTATCCGGAACCAATGACAAGAGCTCAAAGGTTGGGAAGATAACCAATAGTGGGGCAGCTTTTGAAGGCATCTTTTTTGACTTGGGAACACCGGTCGATTTATCCACAGAACAAACCATAACCGCAAATTTCTGGTCAGAGGAGCCCATCGATATCTTGATGAAATTGGAGCTTGGAACAGGAAGTGACACCGAAGTATCGGCAAGTCACGGTGGAACAGGTTGGGAAACAGTTTCCTTCAATTTTGCTTCTACGGAGAGCTACTCCAGAATAACGTTGTTCGTTGACGGGCCTGGAACCACCGCAGGTGATTTCTTTATTGATGATGTGGAACAGGTCGAAACCGCTACAACGCCAAGTGGATGTGTGGACACACCAGTGGCCGCGGCAGCACTTCCTGTAGACTTTGAAGGTTGTGAAACTTTTCTTTCTTCGGAAAACTTTGGTGATGGTATCACTTCAGGCTTGGCCGAAAACCCTTCCAAAGCTGGAATAAATACTTCAGATTTTGTCCTGCAAGTCGAAAAACCTTCAGGTTCCAGTTTCTTTGCGGGGATTCAAAATACCTTTGAAAACAATTTTGATCTTACCACTACAGATGTCTTTAAACTAAAAGTGTACTCTACCAAGGCCAATGTGGTCTTCCGTTTTGAGCTTGCACTGAACCCACAAACCGATCCGGTTACTGGAAATCCTGCGCCCGTATTTGTTACAATACCCAACGCAAATGAATGGACAGAAGTAGAGTTCACCTTTACTAACCTGCCTGGAGGACCAACGGCTTATAACCAATTGGTCATTAAGCCCGACAACGATGAGGTGGATAGCGCAATCACCGAGGGAGGAACATATTACATAGATGACCTTACTCTAGGTACTTCCGGAGGAGGAAGTGGTGGTAGTGGATTTGATGATGGATTGTTGACCAATGGTGACTTCGAGAACGGAAGTGCACCATGGATCTTGGGTGTGGACGATGCCGCTGCGGCACCTGTCACCACCGAAGGTGGTAACTCTTTTTACTCCGTGAACGTCACGACTCCAGACCCAGGTCAACCCTTTTTGGTGAATTTGAGCCAAAAATTGGAAATCATACAAGATGAGACATACACCTTGACATTTGATGCGTGGTCCGATACCGACCGTCCCATCATTGCCGGGATTGGTTTAAGTGGTGGTAGCTTTGCGAACACTACGGAGACTGTCAACATCAACACAACAAGGCAGACCTATTCTGTCGTACTGACTGCTTCAGGCTTTGGTGCCCCGGATGCACGTGTCCTATTTGATTTGAACGGAGCAGCCGGCTTGGTGAACATTGACAACGTTTCACTGGTTGTAGGAGGAACCGCAGCAGAAGATACTACCCCGCCGATGATTACCCTTAATGGAGACGCCATCGTAGATTTAAATGTGGGCGATAGCTATACAGAAGCAGGGGCAACCGCCACCGATGATACAGACGGGGACATCTCGGGTAACATTGTGGTAGGTGGAGATACAGTGGATACCAGTGTTGCAGGCACCTATATCGTGACCTATAACGTAAGCGATGCAGCAGGTAATGCTGCAACCGAAGTAACCAGAACAGTAAATGTAATTGCCTTTGATGATGGACTGTTGACCAACGGAGACTTTGAGAACGGAAGTGCCCCATGGATATTGGGCGTGGATGATGCCGCTGCGGCACCTGTGACCACGGAAAACGGAAATTCATTTTACTCCGTAAACGTAACCACCCCAGACCCAGGTCAACCATTCTTGGTCAACCTAAGTCAGAAATTGGAAATCATCCAAGATGAAACCTATACATTGTCATTTGACGCATGGTCGGATACCGATAGGCCTATCATAGCGGGGATTGGCTTGAGCGGGGGCAGTTTTGCCAACACTACCGAGACGGTGAACATTAATACAACCAGACAGACCTATTCAGTTGTCTTGACAGCGACGGGCTTTGGTGCCCCAGACGCACGAGTGCTCTTTGATTTGAATGGAGCAGCTGGATTGGTGAATATTGATAACGTCTCTCTTGTTGTAGGAGGTTCAGGCGGTGGTGGCGGTGCCACAAGTGGCTGTACCGGAACTCCCGTGGCGGCAACCTCATTGCCTTTGGATTTTGAAGGCTGTGAAACCTTCTTGAGCGCCTTCTCCAGCATCGGTGATGGTGGTGTGGTGCCTAGTTTGGCAGCAAATCCCGATCCATCCGGTATCAATACATCCGACAATGTGTTGCAGGTGGTACGTGCCAGTGGTATCAATCGTTGGGGCGGAGTTCAAAATTCCTTCCCTGCTGGAACCATCGATATCACTACCCAAACCTTTAAGGTGATGGTGTATTCCAGTGTGCCGGATGTCACTTATCGATTTGAATTGGCGCTCGACCCACAAACCGATCCCGTGACAGGTAATCCTCCACCAACCTTTGTACAGGTTTCGGGAGGAGCGAACACTTGGACGGAAATAGAATTTACGTTTACGGGTCTACCTGCCTCACCAACAACCTACAATCAACTGGTCATCAAACCGGATAACCCTACGGGGTCAGATGGTGAGTTGACCACAGAGGAACGTATTTTCTACTTTGACAATTTAAGACTGGACTAAAAGTTTCGGATTGAGAAGGAAAGGCTGGCAAAACCATTTTTACTTGCCAGCTTTTCTACATATATCAGAACTAATAAAGGTGTGATGGATTTATGGACCAAAAGGATATGTACATAGCAGGAACAAAATTAAAAACGGAAGCTAAAGCTGTTGAAGGTACATCGGTGACCTTGGGTGATGAGGCGTACTATAAAATTTCCAACTGCGATGGGATGCGCCCATTTTTTATGAGTATCGTGAGCCATTCCGATCACTGGATGTTTATTTCCAGCAACGGTGCACTCACAGCCGGACGCAAGAATGCCGAATCGGCCCTTTTTCCATATTACACGGACGATAAAATCACCGAATCCGCTGACATCACAGGAAGCAAAACCATCATACGGGTTCGGTCAGAATCAAAAAAATACCTCTGGGAACCGTTTTCCAACTGTTTTTCAGGTCAATACCAAATCCAAAGAAACCTGTACAAGAGCAACTATGGGAATAAAATCCTTTTTGAGGAAATCAATAACGATTTAGGGCTTACGTTCCGATATCAATGGAGCTTTAGTGAGACCTATGGATTTGTAAAGAAATCACATTTGATCAACCATGGAGACCACGAGTTGTCCTGTGAGTTGTTGGACGGTATCCAAAATGTACTGCCCTACGGTGTGCCTTCTGCAACCCAAAATGGCAGTAGTAATTTGGTCGATGCCTATAAGAGGAACCAACTGGAACCTGACGTTGGGTTGGGAATTTTTGCCCTGAGTGCCATCATTGTCGATAAAGCGGAGCCCAGTGAAGCATTGAAAGCCACAACGGTTTGGTCCGTAGGCTTGGACAAGGCAAAGCACCTGGTATCGTCACTCCAATTGGATGCCTTTAGAAATGGAATGCCCTTGGAAGAGGAAACGGATGTAAAAGCAGAGAAAGGGGCTTATTTTGTGAACACGGAAATCCATTTAAATCCCAAAGCGGAGAAGCAATGGATGTTGGTTGCAGAGGTCAACCAATCCAGAATCGATGTCAGTGCCATCAAGCAAAACCTAAAAAGCCAAAGTGACCTCGTTAACAAAATAGAAACCGACATTGATAAAGGAACACAACAGCTCCTGAAATTGGCAGGCGCCTCCGATGCCCTTCAGTGTACGGCCGATAGTATGCGGGATGCCCGTCATTTCTCCAATACGCTGTTCAATATTATGCGGGGCGGTATTTTTGATAACGGTTACCAAATGGAACGTGACGATTTTAGTTCCTATATCCGCAAAGCCAATAAGCCGCTTTTCGACCTTAAAAAGGAATTGTTGGAGCGTTTTCCCCAAGAATTTTCATTGGCGTTTTTACGGGAAAAGGTAGGTACGGATGACAACCCCGATTTTAAGAGGTTGGCCATGGAATACTTGCCGCTCAAATTTAGTAGACGGCATGGTGACCCGAGTAGGCCATGGAACAAGTTTTCCATCAATACCCGCGGGGATGATGGTAAAAAACTCCTGGATTATGAGGGCAACTGGAGGGACATTTTCCAAAACTGGGAGGCCCTGGCCGTTTCTTACCCCGGCTTTTTGGAAAGCATGATCTATAAATTTTTGAACGCTTCGACCTTTGATGGTTATAACCCCTATAGAGTAACCAAGGACGGTTTTGACTGGGAGATCATTGAACCGGACGACCCTTGGTCCTATATTGGATATTGGGGCGACCATCAAATCATCTATTTGCTCAAATTATTGGAGTTGATGGAAAGCCATTATCCACAGACCCTTGGAAAATCTTTTAGCGAAAAAATCTTTGTGTATGCCAATGTGCCCTACAAAATCAAATCGTACGAAGAGATTTTGAAGAACCCGAAGGATACCATCGTATTTGATGAGGATTTGGACCATCATATCAACAAGGAGCGAGAAAGGATTGGAGCCGATGCGGCCTTGCTAATGGGTAAAGAAGACTCCATTTACCACGTGAATCTGCTGGAGAAAATATTGGCGACCGTACTTTCCAAAATGTCAAACTTTGTTCCTGAAGCGGGTATTTGGATGAATACCCAACGACCGGAGTGGAACGATGCCAACAATGCCTTGGTGGGCAATGGGGTATCCATGGTAACACTGTATTATTTGAGGCGTTTCTTGAAGTTTTTCCAAGGAATGGTTGCCAATCTTGAGGAAGCGGAATTCAGCGTTTCGGAAGAACTTGTAGTTTTCTTTGAATCCGTGACCCAGACCCTGTTGCAAGACCACAACAAACTGAAAGCTAACCTAAGCGATACCGATAGAAGGGCGATAATGGATGGGTTGGGCTTGGCAGGAAGCAGATTCCGAAGTGCCGTCTACAACAATGGCTTTCAACAAAAGAACAAACCAATTGATAAGGCCAAACTCGGGACCTTCATAGAAGTATCCTTGGAATATTTGGAGCATAGCATACAGGCCAATCAACGGGAAGATAAGTTGTATCACGCCTACAATTTGATAACAATCAAAAATGATAAGGAGGTTTCCATTTCCTATCTGTCTGAAATGTTGGAAGGGCAGGTCGCTGTGCTCAGTTCGGGCTATCTTGATGGAAAAGCATCCCTTCAGGTGCTGGATGCCTTAAAAAGCAGCGCGCTTTTTCGGGAAGACCAATACAGTTACCTGCTTTATCCTAACAAGGAACTGCCCCGATTCTGCGAAAAAAACACCATTCCGCCGGAAAAGGTCAAACAATCTGATCTTCTGCAGAAACTGGTGGAGGATGAAAACACAGCGGTCATCGGCAAAAGTGTGGAGGGAACCTATCATTTTAATGGAAGTTTCAACAATGCCGAAAGCCTTAAAGCAGCCTTGGTAGCGTTGCCCGAAGAAGCATATGGGCACTTGATTCAAAAAGACCGTCAAAAAATATTGGATCTATTCGAGGAGTTATTTGACCACAAGTCCTTTACAGGTAGATCAGGAACATTTTATGGGTATGAAGGACTTGGCTCTATTTACTGGCACATGGTTTCCAAATTGTTGTTGAGCGTAGAGGAAACCTGTCTGCGAGCCATCAGAAACAATGATGATGAGGTCACCGTTGGCAAGTTGTTGGAGCATTTTTATGAGATTATGGAGGGAATCGGGGTTCATAAGCCACCGAAACTTTATGGGGCATTTCCAACCGATCCCTATTCACACACACCGGCTGGTAAGGGAGCACAACAGCCTGGAATGACAGGTCAAGTGAAGGAAGATATTTTGAGCCGTTTTGGGGAATTGGGTGTTTTTGTCTCCGATGGGCAACTGTTTTTTGACCCTTGCATGCTTCGAAAGACCGAATTTTTGGAACAGCCTGTAGATTTTGAATATGTGGATTTGGACGGGAGAACAGCCCACATCAAACTTGAAACAAACTCGTTGGGCTTCACCTATTGCCAAGTTCCAATCCAATATGTTATTGTGGAAAAGGAAGAAGTGCAATTGGTGTTCAGAGATGATTCACAAATGAAACTTGATGGTTTGACTTTGGATAAAGAACATAGTTCGGAACTATTCGGCAGGACTGGGCACATCAAATTGATCAAGGTGGGCATCACTGAAAAGCGATTAAAATAGCTACATCATCCATTAACTATAAAAATATGATTTCATGGGAAGACAATTAAAAACAGGCAGTTTGATATTGATGGTTTTATTGTGCTTCGCATGTAAAGACCAAACCAAAACAGCAGATAAAGACAATACAGTGAACCAAGAAACAAAACTGACCGCCGCGGATATTCTGGGAAACCCTGATTATACGGCCATTTCGTATGGTGGCTATCGCAAAACTACAAGGGAAGCCCAGCCTACCGTGGCAGAGCTTAAGGAGGATATGAAAATATTGGCCGCTATGGGCATCGGAATCATCCGCACCTATAATGTGCAACTGCCGCACGCCTCCAATGTACTCAAAGCTATTCGTGAACTCAAACAAGAAGATCCCAACTTTGAAATGTATGTGATGTTGGGTGCTTGGATCGATTGTAAAAACGCTTGGACAGGGCAAGAGCCGGACCATAATGTGGAAAGTGAAGCCAACGCTGCTGAAATTGAACGGGCGGTGAATTTGGCCAATCAGTATCCGGATATCGTCAAAGTATTGGCTGTGGGCAATGAGGCCATGGTCAAATGGGCAACAAGCTACTACGTGCAGCCCGATGTGATTTTAAAATGGGTCAACCACTTGCAAGAACTTAAAGCCAATGGTGAACTTTCCAAGGACTTATGGATTACCAGCTCCGACGATTTTGCATCATGGGGAGGTGGCGATGCAGCATATCATACCCCAGACCTAGAGGCGTTGATCAAAGCGGTGGATTACATTTCCATGCATACCTACCCATATCACAATACCCATTATAATCCTGAATTTTGGTTGCAGGACGAGCAGCACTCCGAACTTTCTGAAAAGGAGCAAGTGGACGCGGCCATGCAACGTGCCCTCGAATTTGCCCAAAAACAATATGACAGTGTTTCCAGCTACATGAAAAGCTTGGGCGTGGATAAACCCATACATATTGGCGAAACAGGTTGGGCCTCGGTTTCTAATGGCTTTTATGGCTCGAAGGGTTCCAGGGCCACCGATGAATACAAGCAGGCCATGTACCATAAGTTGATGCGCGACTGGACCACAGAAGCCAACATATCCTGTTTTTATTTTGAAGCCTTCAACGAACCATGGAAAGATGCACAAAATCCGAATGGATCGGAGAATCATTTCGGGTTGTTCACGGTTGATGGAAAAGCGAAGTATCCGCTTTGGGATATGGTGGACCAAGGCGTTTTTAAAGGGCTCACTCGAAATGGCAACCCTATTGTCAAAACCTATGATGGCAATTTGGAAACTTTAATGGAAACCGTTTCTGTGCCGCCAACAAAGGCAGAGATGGAGTCACATTAAAATCAAGTTATGGAATTGGGAAAACACTACATATGGGCGGTTATGATAGCACTCGTTATAAGCTGTGGGGATAAAGAGAAACCCTTAGAAGTTCAAGTCGTTGAAACCTCCGCAAACGGAAATAAGCTAGCTGCGGTTTCCATGGATGAGGTAGTTGAACCCAAAGCACAGATTCGCATTCTTCCCAATGAAAAATACCAAACCATAACCGGTTTTGGAGGTTCTTTTACGGAAGCCTCGGCCCATTTGCTGAACCGTATGGGAACAGATAATAGAAGGAAAATCTTGGAAGCCTATTTTGGCGAAAACGGAGCAAGATACTCATTGACCCGAACCCATATCAACTCCTGTGATTTTTCCCTTGGCAATTATGCCTACGCCAATGTCCCAGATGATGTAAACTTAGAGCATTTTTCCATTGATGAGGATAGGGACGACCTCGTGCCCATGATCAAAGAAGCCATGTCCATCTCCAAAGATGGATTCAAGATTATCGCCTCGCCATGGACGGCACCGCCTTGGATGAAGGACAACAACGATTGGAGAGGAGGAAAGTTGCTGCCCGAATACAGAAGCACTTGGGCACTCTACTTTTCAAAATATGTGGAGGCTTATGCCATGGAAGGCATCCCTATCTGGGGAATTACCGTGGAGAACGAACCCTTGGGCAACGATAACAACTGGGAGAGTATGCATTTTACCCCAGACGAAATGACCGCATTTGTAAGGGATTATTTAGGGCCACAATTGGAAAAGGATGGACATCAGGTCAAAATATTGGGGTATGATCAGAATAGGGAGCATTTGGATACTTGGGTAGACAGTATGTATCGTGACGAATCCACTTCCAAATATTTTGATGGGACCGCCATACATTGGTATGCCAGTACCTACGAAGTGTTTCCTGATGCATTGCAATATGCCCATCAAAAGGCACCTGATAAGCATTTGATTCAAACGGAAGCCTGCGTGGATGCCGAAGTTCCCAAATGGAAAGATGATGCTTGGTATTGGAGCAAAGAGGCAACCGATTGGGGTTGGGATTGGGCCCCTGAAAGCGAAAAACATTTACATCCCAAATACGTTCCGGTATATCGCTACGCCCGGGATATAATCGGCTGCCTGAACAATTGGGTAGACGGTTGGGTAGATTGGAACATGGTTTTGGATAAGCAAGGAGGCCCCAATTGGTTCGAAAATTGGTGTGTGGCCCCTGTGATTGTAGATTCTGACCAAGATGAGGTTTATTTTACGCCCCTGTTCCATACGCTACAACATTTTAGTAGGTATATCCGTCCCGGAGCCTTCCGTATTGGGTTTGAGAATTCCGATGAAACCTTACAGGTAACAGCAGCACAGAATCCCGATGGGTCTATTGTTGCCGTGGTACTCAACCAAACTTCCGAGGAGAAGCGGTTTGCGCTATCCTTGAACGGAGCGAGCAAAAATATACGTATTTCAGCCAATGCCATACAAACACTGACCATCAATAAAAAACCACAGACAAGCACAAAAACTGACTAAACCAAACAATCATGGAAATCGTAAAAAAACTTTCAAAGGACAAAGTCCCGGTAGGGCAAAAGGCCGCTTTTGGGGCAGGTCATTTCATCTTGAATATCCTACCGGGTACGCTAGGAGTGTTCATACAGTTCTTTTTGTTGACCGCGTGGGGGGTAGACCCCTTATGGGCCGGACTTTTAGGAGGTCTACCGCGAATTTTTGATGCGATCACCGACCCTATTATGGGATTCATTTCGGACAATACAAAATCAAAATATGGAAGACGCCGACCTTACATTTTCTTAGGAGCCATCATCAGTGGTGTGCTTTTCTTTTTAATGTGGCAGTTGGATGATAATGCCTCCCAAACGTACATTATCTGGCATGTTATGGTCATTCAAATACTGTTTTTGGTTGGAAATACCATGTTTGCCACTCCATTGGTGGGTCTGGGCTATGAAATGACCTCCGATTACAACGAACGCACGAGGTTAATGAGTTTTGCCAACAGTATGGGGCAAATTGCATGGATGATTGTTCCTTGGCTTTATGTCATCATTCCCGATTCCAATACGTTTAATACACAAACAGAAGGCGTAAGGATCATGGCATTGATAGTGGGGACCATGTGTGTGGTGTTCGGTATCCTGCCTGCTCTGTTCTGTAAGGGGATTGATGCGGCCCACATGGAAAACAGAAAAGAAATCAATTTTAAAACCTTGTGGTCCAATATGAAAGAACTGTTCAGGGGTATAGTGCAGGTTTCCAAAAACAAGCCCTTTATGAAGTTGTGCGGTGCGACATTTCTGGTTTTTAACGGTTTTCAGTTGGTAGCCGCCTTCGGGGTTTTTATCATCGTGTTCTACATGTACAGTGGGAGTTATGAAATGGCAGGCACTTGGCCAGCTTGGTTCAATACCATTAATGCGATGATCACGGCGTTTTTGGTGATACCCATTATCACTAAAATGTCCAACAAATGGGGTAAAAAAAGAGCTTTCATTATTTCTACCGCATTGTCCGTCGTTGGCTATCTTTTAAAGTGGTGGGGATTTGATAAAGAACTGAACAATCAATTCAATGAAACAGGCTTTGGTAAAAGTTTGACTGCGGGAGTAGGGTCAATTTTTGAGTACCTAAACCCTATATTGAACGATGTGGGAATGTCTTGGTTCTCCATCAACCCCGATAACGATATCCCATGGCTCATCTTTGTTCCCATACCTTTATTTGCCTTCGGAATGGGAGGACTCTTTACCTTGATGATGTCCATGACCGCCGATGTATGCGATTTGGATGAATTGGAAAATGGTATGCCACGTAAGGAAGGCACCTTTGGTGCCATTTATTGGTGGATGGTGAAACTCGGACAAGCCATTGCTCTTGTGTTGGGAGGTGTTATCCTAAAAATCGTGGGCTTTGACCCGAATATTACAGAACAGACTTTGGAAACCATGAACCGACTGAGGATTGCCGACATCATTATACCGTCATCCACGGCCGCACTTGCCATTTGGGTGATGTGGAAGTACAGTTTATCCGAACAGAGAGCCAAGGAAATCAAGGAGCAGCTTGTAGCCCGCAGAGGCGAACTCTAATCAAAAAATAGCATATGTCATACAGAAAGGAACATCAATTTTCGTTGTCCAACGCCGGGTATACCGACGGTTTGGGACTGGATTTGGATAAAATAACCGAAAAGGAGCTTAGGGAGCTATGGTTGGAAACAGTGCAGAGCGGAATGCACGGGCTTTGCTTCAGTATCTACGAGGACGGACAAAGTCCCGGTGATATTATTTCCAAGGAGCAGGTAAAGCGCAGGATGCAAATCATAAAACCATATACCCAATGGGTGCGCTCGTTTTCCTGTATTGAAGGGAATGAGCATGTTCCCGTAGTGGCCAAAGAATTGGGCATGAAAACCTTGGTGGGTGCGTGGTTGGGCTCGGATATGGAATTGAACGCCAAAGAAGTGGAAGGCCTCATTAAACTGGCCAAGGAAGGTTACGTGGATATCGCTGCAGTAGGCAACGAGGTCATGTATCGAGGAGATTTGACGGAGGAACAGTTGTTGGAGTACATTCACAAGGTAAAAGATGCACTTCCCGATGTCACCGTGGGGTACGTGGATGCCTACTACGAGTTTTCCCATAGGCCGAACATTACCAACGCCTGCGATGTCATTCTTTCCAATTGCTATCCCTATTGGGAAGGCTGCCCCATCGAATATTCCTTAAATCACATGCAACAAATGTATGGTCAGGCCTCGGCTGCAGGTCAGGGAAAAAAAGTGATCATTACCGAAACAGGATGGCCCAGTCAAGGTGAAGGACTCAAGGGAGCGCATCCCTCTGCGGCAAATGCCATGAAGTATTTTATTGACACCCAAGTCTGGTCACAAAAAAACAATATCGAGGTCTTCTATTTTTCTTCTTTTGATGAAGCTTGGAAAATTGGTGACGAAGGTGATGTGGGTGCGTATTGGGGATTGTGGGACAAGGACGGGAAGCTTAAATTCTAATTGGGATAGGACTCGGTTTAGTGGTCCAAAATTCCAAAGTATCTTTGTCTGAGAAAAGGATTTCATTCGATTGGTAGGATCATATAGCTAAGAAGCAATGGTGGTCGTCAGTCGGAAATCGTCAAACAAAAAGGATGCAGTATTCAAATAAAGATATTTTGGAGCTGGACCGAGTGGTTCGTCTCAAGATCATTAATTCCATAACGGGAATCAAACCCGCCAATCTCATTGGTACCATGGATGGAAATCAAACCACCAACTTGGCCGTTTTCAGTTCGGTGGTGCATTTGGGAAGTCAGCCGCCGCTATTGGGTTTTGTGGCCAGGCCCAAAACTGAAGATTCTGGGCATACGCTGCGGAATATTGAAGAAAATGGCATGTACACCATTAACCATATCCATCCAGATTTTATCGAACGGGCCCATTATACTTCGGCCAAATTTGATCGCGCTGTCTCCGAGTTTGAGCGATGTGGATTCACAGAGGAATATATTCAAGACTTCGGAGCTCCCTTTGTAAAGGAAAGCACAATTAAAATGGGAATGCGCTTAAAGGATATGATTCCTATTCCTATGAACGGGACAACCTTGGTTATCGGTGAGATAGCCCATCTTATTTTGCCAGATGCGGCTATGGAATCTGGCGATATTGATTTGGAACAACTACAGAGCACCGGTATTTCGGGTCTTAACAGCTATTACCAACTTAAAAAAGTAGCGCAATATCCGTATGTAAGGGTAGAAGAGGTGCCCAATTTCAAAAAATAAAAAACCTGTAAATCAGTAATTTACAGGTTTAATGTGTTGTTTTGATAATGATTTAGTGGAGCGGGAGGGATTAACTTCGTTCCTTCCTCCTAACCAATGTTGCAAATAAGAAACCACGAAGCAGAAGCTTCATGTTTTGTATTTTATTCATTTACAAAACTTCGTTTTGACATTCCATAAAAAACAAAACCACGCCAAGGCGTGGTTTCTTGAGTGTAGTGGAGCCGGAGGCACTAGAACCTACCTCTGGAAAGCCTTTATTTATTAGGGTTTTGAGCCTTTTAAAATTTAATGCTCACCGAATAGGTCACTTTTTACTAAATAGACCTTAATGCATTGAAATGCAACTATATAGGATTAAATTCCTGGGTAAACAAGATTATGCCGATTTTTGAATGAAAGGACCAAAGAATATTGAGGATTCGCCATAGAAAAAGAAAGTCGTATAGGGAACCTAGTTGCGGTATCGCATTACTAACCAAATTATTCATTTTTGTTTACAGTAGTATACAATTATGAACTAATTGTGTTTATCAAACCAAACAAAAGTCAAAGAAGGATGGACAAATAGACAGAAGCCCAAAGAAGGGATTTTCTTTGAAATGGCCAATTTGTTATATTAATTCGGATCCCAACTCAGATAATATACGGTACTTTACCTATGCTCAAATCTTTCCGGTGGAAGTGGGGTACTATTCCCGGTGTTCCCAGTTATGTTATGGGATTTTGAACGTATTAAGCAATTAACGCCTCATTGAAACATGAAATATGATTGCTATATTAAACATTTTAGCTATTTATGTATATATTTGTTTAATATAATAAACTAAAAATGATTGATTCAGTTTCAATTGGTGAAGTAAAAAAAACCTTGGGGAGTCTTTGTAGGCAGCAACGCCAAAGGTATGAAATGTCACAGACAGACTTGGGGGAAGCTTTAGGTATATCACGTTATACCATCCAAAATTTTGAAAGTGGAAAAAATGCCACCTTGGATACTTTCCTGAAAATTGCTAAACATTTTGACCTGATGGACGATTTTTACAGGGCATTGAATAGTATCGCTGACACCAATAACAAAGAATCCATGTATTGATATGGCCAAAAATGATATTATAAGAATCTGTCTTTTTAATATAGAAATCGGAAGATTGGGATATGATGTTGATAAACGTGCTTCTTTTTTTCAATACAGTCCCGAGTTTTTGGATTCCAACGTGTTTTCCCGAGTTTTTCCCTACATCTTCAAACGGATAAAACCGGTCCAAGTATTTACCAAATACCAGGGGCAAACCTTTCGCGGACTACCTCCCATGATTGCGGATTCATTGCCGGATATGTTCGGCAACATCATTTTCAAAGAGTGGTTGGAATCCACCAATCGGGATTTTCAAAAGATAACACCGTTGGAGCAGCTTACCTATGTTGGTAACCGGGGAATGGGGGCCTTAGAGTATAAGCCCATTGCGGAGATTCCAGATGCAACCACTATCGATATAGCCGAGATTGTTGAAGTGCTCCAAGAGGTTTTGGAATTGAAAAAGGGAACTTCCGGAAAGTTGCTTGATGAAAGATCACTTTTGAACATATTTAAAATCGGTACATCCGCAGGAGGGGCAAGGCCCAAGATTTTGATATCGGAACATAAGGAAACAGGCAAGATTGTTCCAGGAGATATTCATTATGGTAAGGATTATCATCATTTCCTGGTCAAATTAAACCTTGATGAAGATAGGCCCAAACAATACAATAGGGAGAAAGTGGAATATGCCTACTACTTAATGGCCAAAAAAGCCAAGATACAGATGATGCCTTCCAAATTGATTCAGGACAGGCACTTTGCTACCCTGAGATATGACCGCCAAGCTGGCTCCAAGCAACATGTACTGACCGCAAGTGGCCTGACAGGTTGGGATTTCAAAAAACCGGAAGATTCAAGTTATGAAAACCTTTTCAAGCTGGCCCTCGACCTCAAGGTGCCTTATCGGGATATGGTTCAGTTATTTCGAAGAATGGTATTTAATGTTATCTATGCCAATACTGACGATCATCTGAAGAACCATAGCTTCATCTACCAGGAGGAAAATGACTTTTGGGAATTGGCTCCTGCCTATGATATAACCTATCCCCTTAACGTAAATCTGAACTATAGTAAAGTATCCAGAGCGCTTTCCATTAATGGAAAGCGCTCTGAAATACTGTTGGAAGATTTAATGTCTGTTGCCGAGACACATGCCATCCGCAATGCTAAAGGTATCATTGAAGAAGTCCAAAGCGCAGGTAGCGATTGGGAGGAAATTACCAATGATTTAAAAATTCCCGTGGATGTTACTGAGGCCATATTAGGGGAGTTTTCTGAAATGATTTAAATCCAGTCCAACCTACCAGGATAATAGCCTTACCTTAATCTGCTTTTATTGGTTGTAGTTTCTTCAAGTTGTCTTTTTATCACTTTGGCGAATGTATTCACCAGATTAAAACCTTTTGGTGAATTCATACACTCTAAAGCAATTGGAAAATAATAGTGCTACATTTTATGTTCATTGGGAGTAGCAACTATTAATATGGGAATCAAGGTAATAAATAGCTCTTGTAATTTTCTGAATTGATGATATCGATGGGCAAAAAGTATTCCTTTGGTATCTCTTTGTTGAAAAGCGATTTCTCAATCAACCACTTCAAAGAAAGTGATGCTTGTAAACCTGGCGCTTGATGAATAAGAAACTGTATGCACCCTTTCTTTAAGTATTCCAGATTTTGGGGTAGAAGGTCATATCCTATCAAAATGCTATTTGTCTTCAGTGATTCCAAACAACTAGCTACCTTATAGGTTTTCGAGGTTGTAACAAAAAAGCAATGTATCTGTTCTTCTCTGACCATCTTTCTGACCGTCTCAAGAACACCATCTAAAGCAATGGATTTTACAGTTATCTGATGTTTAGGATGATGCTCTTTGAAAAAGGATCTGAAACCAGCTTCCTTTTGTTGAATGTGAATGGCATTATCGAAGGTCTCATCAATATGTATGACCCCAATTTTCGATGGGGACGAGATGAAGGTCGACATGAGCTTGGCGGCTACCCGCCCACTTAAATGCAAATCCTGCCCAACATGATGGCCATTGTAGCTATTGGGCAGACTGTTGAAGGTTACCGAAATTATTTGTTTTTCCTCCAAAATCTTTAATAGACCTCGACTCTCCTTGTCAAATAAGGGTACAAATAGAAAGGCATTTGGATTCTTTTCGATGATTTGATGGCCAGATTTTGAGAATAATTTTGGTATTGAAGGATCAAAGTAATTGATGTCAATCGCTACATCAAAGGCATCATATTCTTTAATCACTTTTTCTATCTCGGTTGCACAAGCTGCCCAATAGGGGTCTTTTTGTGGGTCCGGTACAAGTACCGAAATCATATGGGTTTTATTGGCTTTGAGCGACCGAGCCAAGGGGTTGGGTTTGTAGTGGAATTCCTTTAGCGCATCGTTTACCCGCTTTAGGGATTTAGGTGAAACCTTTCCCCGTTTGTGCAAGACCCTGTCCACGGTTCCTATTGATACTTGGGCCAATTCGGCGATGTCCTTTATGGTAATTTTTTTCTTCACTTTTTCAAAGATATTTAAAAATAAAGGTTGTTAATGTTAACGATAACACTTTTGGTGTGTACGTACACAGTTTTTAATATCTTGCGTCAATATCAAGGTCTAAATGGTCTAGCATCAGTTTTTAATAAGCTCATTCCTAGGCTTGCTGACCAAATGGCTCCCTTTAAAATAAACCACAATGATTGTACTTGAACTTTGGGATTATATCATCATATTCGGCTTTTTTGCCATAACCTTGGGAATAGGACTATACGTGTCCAAAAGCTCAGGAAAGAGTAGCACTGAATATTTCTTATCCGGACGTTCCATGCCTTGGTGGCTCTTGGGAATGTCTATGGTGGCCACCACTTTTTCAACGGATACACCAAATCTGGTAACCGATATTGTCCGGACCAATGGGGTGTCCGGTAACTGGGTCTGGTGGGCTTTTTTGCTTACTGGGTTGTTGACCGTGTTTATTTATGCTCGTTTGTGGAGAAAATCCAATGTAAATACCGATCTCGAATTCTACGAACTTCGTTATGGTGGAGCGCCTGCACGCTTTCTGAGAGGGTTTAGGGCAATCTATCTTGGTGTGATATTCAACGTGATTACAATGTCCGCCGTTACCTTGGCAGCAATCAAGGTAGGAGGGATAATGCTGGGTTTGGAGCCATGGCAAACGGTGATTTCTGCGGGTTTGATAACGGTTATATTTAGTGCGGTCGGGGGATTCAAAGGAGTCGTTTATACAGATTTTGTACTGTTTTTTGTTGCTATGGTCGGTGCCATTGGTGCGGCCTATTACCTAGTCAATCTTCCAGAGGTGGGTGGTCTTGAATCGCTCTTTGCACATGAAGAGGTCCAGTCTAAGTTAAGCATTCTACCAGATTTTGATGATACTGGTTCATGGGTACCTCTTTTGGTCATACCCCTTGCGGTACAATGGTGGAGTTCTTGGTATCCAGGAGCCGAACCCGGTGGTGGGGGGTATATCGCACAACGTATGCTTTCGGCCAAAAATGAGAAGCATGCCATTGCGGCCACTTTCTTTTTCAATATTATGCACTATGCTGTCCGTCCATGGCCGTGGATATTGGTGGCTCTTGCTTCACTGGTAGTCTTTCCTGACTTGGAAAGTATACAGCAGGCCTTTCCCATAGTGTCCGACGATAAACTTGGGCATGATTTGGCATATTCGGCTATGCTGACGAAGCTCCCTGCCGGATTAATGGGGCTCGTAATGGCTTCTTTGGTCGCGGCTTATATGTCGACCATTTCTACTCAACTCAATTGGGGCTCCTCCTACATTGTGTACGATTTTTATAAACAGCGTGTAAAACCCAATGCTTCAGAAAAACAATTGGTACTCGTTGGCAGACTGTCAACAGTAGGCTTGATGGTCATTAGTGCCTTATTGGCATTGGCCCTCCAAAATGCCTTGCAATTGTTTGAAGTATTGCTCGTATTCGGCGCGGGTACCGGCCTCATTTTTATCCTCCGCTGGTTCTGGTGGCGGATCAATGCCTGGAGCGAGATTACGGCAATGTTTGTATCCGGCATACTTTCTTTGGTTTTTAAATTGACATCGGTCGGAGATTACCTCTTCAACGACCAAACAGGATTGATGCCATCATGGGCCGAATATATCATGGTCGTTACGGTAACCACGGTAGCATGGCTCCTGGTCACCTACATCACACCAGCGGAAAAGAAAAGTGTGCTGTTTGATTTCTACAGAAAAACAAAACCGGGTGGTCCAGGATGGAAAAAAGTGGTTCAACAGAGTAGGGAAGAGGGGGTTGATGTCGGAGAAACTGGAGGTTGGAGTGTTCCAAGTGGCATTTTGGCCATGTTGGTGGGCTCTATCATGATATATAGTTGTCTTTTTGCAGTAGGATACTGGATTTATGGTGAATGGACATTGGCCATTATATTGACTTTTGTTGCTTGTCTTTCTGGTGGAGGATTGCTTTTTCTGTGGAAAAAGATAAAGCAAATTGTAGTGTAAGATTACATTGGGATAAAGGTGTTTTCCTCCTATTGAATCGGTTCAAATGGCTGTGACGCCCAGACACTATCAAATAAAAACGGAATGGGAATCCAGTTTGGTATACCCGCTCCGTTTTGTGTTGGTTTAGTAGCATATGGATGATGATGATACAGTGTGGTCAAAAGCAGAGCACTTCTGCCAAAGAGGCGAATTGCTGTCCATCGTGGGCAGACTTGCTTACTAGTTCAAAATACCTAAAGGAAATCGAGTTGTCCAATTGAATATGCTGCGCTGTATTAATATTTGCCAAATTAAAGTTGCCTAGACTCTGCCAAGTTTCGTTGTCGTTGCTCACCCGTATTTCAATGTTTTTGACCGATCTGGATAGATTTTGACGTTGAACAAATGTGAATCCATCTATGGTGGTGCTCGCCCCTGCATCCACGATTAAGCTGTGCGGGTATTCGTTGTTGGTGCAGGAACCCTGCCAGCAAGAATGCCAATAGGTTTCCAAATTTCCATCCAATATATCAGAGGCCCTCCCAGTATCCCCTTCTCCTCCGGAATCTTCTTGGGAGCTAAAGCTTGCAATGCTCCAATCGGTCCTGTCGATATAATCTCTTTTTCCAAATCCGAATAGGGGCACACCATTCTTGAACTCATACTGATAGGACAACCTCGAAATATCTCCGTTGGTATGATTCAACAACAATCTAAGGACATAATCAATGTTCTGTTTTTTGTATAGCTCCGCCACTGGCATGGCGATTTCAAATTGGTCATTTTCCACTTTTGCCACCCAACTAACGGCATCGTAATCGGCCTCATCATCCGAAGGATCATTATAAATACTGATGCTATTGACCGGTATATCCGTGTTCAGGGTACCTGTTAGATTGATGTTCCCATTGTCAAAAGTAGCTGTGATTTCATCGACTTTGCCATTGGCCCCAGTATAGTAATCATTGTTGTTTGGGCTAAATACCTGGTTATTTTCTAAAATCGCGCAGCTAGCAGCTGTTAAAAAAGTAGGGGTGCTGCCATAGGTATAATTCCCGGAACCCATTAGGGCCGTTCCAAAATCGGAGCTATTGGTTTGGGACATCATTTCCTTGTTGTGTGGTAAATTGAGGCCATGCCCCAATTCGTGCAATAATCCACCAATATAGGTGGTTGCTAGATTGCTCAAAGTAGAATTGCCTCCCAAGTATTTAATGTCCATATCGTCATAATCCGTTGCGAAACACCACTTTCCCAAACCGTAATAGGGAGCATCTGCCTCTTGGGGGTTCTCCACAGGACTCAAAACTAAATAGTGGTCACTGTTTCTTTTGGATGGGTTTTTATCGTAGTACGCCTCTATTTCTTCAATCATTTTAACTCCGCCGCCCTCATAAGGGTAGGTTGCTGCACTTGAATGACCTTCTATGAAATCAATTTTCACCCTATTCTTTTCATCATCTACCAAAAGATGGAAAGTCTTGTCCCCGAATCCATTCCTTATCATCTCATTCCGATAAAACTCCTGTCCGTTCAAAAGAATTTCGCTCAATCGCCGGTGTGAATCAATCCGTGCTTTCGAGTCCTTTGGGACAAAATAAACGATGTTTAAATTATAAGTCCCGGAAGAGGCGTAATTGAACGTTTCCTGATCTGAGGTGGGGTTTTGTTTTTCCTCTTCCTCAACAGATTGCGTAATCTTGGTCTCTTCCGAATTCTTTGAGCAACTGGTAGCGAATAGAACGAGTAGCGCAAATAATTGACACATTGTTTTTTTGATCATATTATAAATTTTTAAAGGTTGATTAAAATTCCGTACACATAATTTTTGTAGAGATAAGCTGTAGGAAAGTGAAGTGTGTTTTGATATAAATGGATAAATGGATGCCTGACCAGAACTGATAACCAGTCTGGTAATTCAATAGTGTATATTGTTGTGTGATGTTAGACTTGAATAAGCTTCACGTTACTTTTTTCAATGGCTTCGATATGCTCTGGGGCAAGATCTTTATCCGTGACAATGGTATCTATTTTATCCAAGGAACAGATAAACGCCAGCCCGGACTTTTCAAATTTGGAGCTATCGGAAACCAAAATAATTTCGTCAGCAATATCAATCATGATCTGGTTCAAATGGGCTTCTTCCATATGATGCGTAAACACACCTTTTTTGGGACGGATGCTATCCACCCCTAGAAAGAGCTTGTCGCAGGATAGGTTCTTAAGATTGCGCTCGGCCATTGGCCCTACCAAAGACATTGAGAATTCCTTGAGGTAGCCACCTGGCATAAAAACTTCTAGGTTTTTTTGTGGGGCAAGGTTGTTGACGATGTCCAAAGCATTGGTGATTACTGTTAGGTTCTCAAACTTTTGTAGGTAGTTGGATACCTCAAAGGTGGTCGTTCCGGAGTCCAAAATAATGGTGTCATTGTTCTGTATCAATGATGCCGCCATTTTACCTATTCGGGTTTTTGACTCAATATTTAGTTTTTTCTTCTGGCTTAGGGTGAGTGCAATATTATTCGATTTGAACGCTCCGCCATGTGCTCTTACCAATAGGTTGTTCTTTTCCAGTTTATCAAGGTCGTTGCGTATGGTGACCACGCTTACGTCCAATAAAGTACTGAGTTCGTTAACGTTGACCTGGCCCTTTTTGTCCAATTCTTCCAAAATTTTGGCGCGGCGGTATGCGGTGGTTTTCATATCGGCTGTTTCTCTACGGTGTTGGTTTGGTCTATAAAGATATGGTTATAATAAAAATGATTTCATTTTTACATCGGTTTCTACAAAGGATCAGGTGTGATATTAAGATAGGTTTTCATCGCATTGCTGTAAAACACTTTGTCCAAGACTTCCTCGGGCAGATTCAAGCCTTTAAAAGGGCCAGAAAATTCGGGTGCAGTCATTTCGTTGTCGGAGGAGAAAAACTCCCAATGGAATTTCCATAAATTTTCTACTTTTCGGGCAAATTCACTGCCTGACAGGCTCCCGTCATCGATAACATCGGTTCCATAGATGATACGATCTTGGTACTTAATAAAAAAGTCTCTCACTGCTTTCCAGTTTTCTTGTGCTGCCAGTTGTACATGACATATCCGTTCTGCGAGGTCGGTCATCACGTTGGGATGCTCATCCAACCTTTTGGCCACCTCCTGTAGGTTCCACTCTAGGCTGAATAAATGAAGGCCTACAAAACGGAGTTTAGGAAACTTTTTCAATAATCTATCCCTTGCTATAATCTGTTCCTCATAAGATGGATAGTCGGGATTATGGTACATGTGGAATCTTGGATGAGCCTCGAAATACTCTCGATCGGATTCCACGGTCATTTCATCCAAGGGCAGCCAACAGTTTTTTGGCTCTCCTTGATGTCCAATTATCAGGATGTCGTTGGCAATCGCGTATTCGAAAATGGGGTTTAAGGCATTATCATCGATCATAAGAAAAGAGCCATCCTCTTTTTTTAGATTGGCATCCATACCTATATTTTTCCATATTTTAATACCCTTGGCCCCTTTTTTCATACCTTTCTCGATTTGCTCCAAAGCGTTATCCGCCCAATTGAGCTCGCCCCACTTTTTCATGGAAAAGGAGCACATATGGTGCAAACCAGCCTTCGCATCCTCTTTTAGGCTTAGAACAATCTTTTCCTGTTCTTCCAAGGACGGAAATGAAGGGGCTTCCGTATTTATCGATAGGCAATGGGCATTATATGCATTTGCGAGTTCAATTTTCTCTTTGCTGTCGAAGTTCCAATGTACGTGAGCATCAAAGAATCGTTGCTGCATTGTCTATGTTTTTTACCATTTTTAATTTTTCTTTTACCAAGGCTGTCACTTTTTGGGTCGCAACCGGGAATACTTTCCGTAAATCTATTTCTTCATTATCCGTGAGCTCCCTTTGTAACTCCTTCATGAAGGTATTTTTGATTTCCGTAGCTAGATTGATTTTGCAAATTCCGCGTGAAATTGCCTCTTGTACTTGATTGTGAGGCACGCCCGAACTGCCATGGAGTACCAAGGTGGCCGGAGTAATGTGGGCTATTTGCTCCAAAAGGTCTAGCTGTAGTTTTGGCTCACTTTTGTAGAATCCATGTGCAGTTCCAATGGCTATGGCTAAGGCGTCCACCCCTGTTTCCTCCACAAACTTTTTGGCTTCATAGGGCTGGGTAAAGCCAGCCCCTTCGCTGCTTTGGCCCAGTTTGGCGACAAAGCCAAGTTCTGCTTCCACATGTGCTCCATAAGGTTTTGCCAGTTGGACAGCTTTCCGGGTAATCTTAACGTTCTCTTCAAAAGGTAGTTCGCTGCCATCTATCATAACCGAATCAAAACCTGCATCCAGGCATCGCTGTACCAAGTCTATGGAGCCTCCGTGGTCTAAATGAATCCATCCTTCAACACCGAATTGCTTTAGCCCGGTACGTCCAAGATTGACCGCTGTTTCCAATCCCAAATAATCAATGGAACTTTGGGTAAGTTGTAAAATAATGGGCTCCTTTTCTTCAGAAGCCGCCCGTAAAACCCCATGCAAGGTTTCTACGTTGTAATAATTGGTGGCCAAAAGTCCACGGTTTTGCTTGGTGAACTCTTGTAATGTTTCTTTAATTCCCATATGATGTATTATTTTCTTAAGCTGGAATCGATAATTCTTTTTTTCGTTTTTTCAAATTCCCGTTGATTCTGAAAAGCACCAGTGCCGCCGGCAGCAGAAGTGCTGATGGCTCCCATGAGATTTCCTTGGGACAGGCATTCTTGTAGGGGCAGGTCTTCCAAAAAGGCCTGAATAAAACCTGAATTGAAAGAGTCGCCAGCACCAATGGAATCAACATACTGTTCATTGGTATAGGCAGCTGCTTTAATATGTTCCTTATGGGTAATTCCCCAACTTCCTCGGTTTCCCATTTTAATCACCAAGGTTTGACAATGTGGAAGGACCTTATCGATAGCCGAGTTTAGGTCTGATGTACCGGTCAGCGCAATAATTTCAGCTTCGTTGGGCATAAAAATATCCACATGGGGCAAGCAGGATGTGTAATCGAACTGCCAGGTGTTTGTAGGATCCCATTGCAGGTCCAGCGAAGTGGTCAATCCGAGTTGCTTTGCTTTTTTGAATATTTCAGGTACTTCGGCTCGAATGCCTTTTTGCATAAAAAAGTTGGACAAATGAAAGTGTCGATGGGTCGATAGTTGCTCCCAAGGTATATCTGAACTTTGTAACGACTCCATAGCACCACAGTAGGTGACGTTGGCCCGGTCCTCATTGTAGTTCATGACCACGGTTATCCCCGTTTTCAATTGTTCGGATTTTTTAATAAAATCCACTCCCACACCAAGCTGTTGTAGCTCTTTGATGATGTTGTTGCCGAAACCATCGTTGCCAACAACGCCCACAAAATTCGTACTAAGGCCCAAAGCAGCTGCATTCGATGCCATGATGGCCGAAGAACTCCCGAGCACCTGTTCAAACGCTCCCGCAACGATTTCAGTCCCTATTTTAGGGAATCCCCCAATGGAATTAAAAATGAGATCCATGTTGAGTTCGCCAACAACGATGAGGTCTGTTTTTTTCATTAAGCTATGGGTTTCAAAATAGTTTGTGGAAGAAATTCCACTATATGTTCCTTGCGCAGCATACCTAGGTCTTCTGTGATGCAGTTGGCTGCTCCAAAGGCTGCTCCGTAACGCGCAATCTCTTCCGGTTCTTTATTCTTTAAAACAGCATAGATCAAGCCTGCGGTAAGGCAGTCGCCGCTTCCAACAGTGCTGATTGTCCGATCGAGGGATTTCAAGGCATGGATTTTACCCTTTGGATATGCAAGGTACAATCCCTTTTTTCCTTGGGTGAGTGCCACATAGTCCACAATGCCCCTAAGTTTTTCAAAAGCAACATCAATGCTGGAAGAACCAAAAATTTCTTCGGATTCATGCTCATTGAGGTGCAGTGTATGGAATTTGGATTCCAACGCATTGCGAAGTTGGATGCCACTACAATCCAAAAACAGTCTTTTACCTTTTTTTCTGCAGATTTCGGCAACTTGATATGCTGCATTTTCAGGTGTGCCCTTGGGCCATGAACCTGATAAGGATACCATATCGGATAGTTCAATGTTTTTTTCGAGTTGCTCGATAAATAGCATCCAATCGGCTTGTTTTATAGAGGGGCCCGGTTCCATAAGTTCCGTTGCGTTCAAGTCCCTGTCCTTAGATCTGAAGGTGTAGCATTTTCTGTTACTGCCGGTAATTTTCGGCCCTTTAATGGCTACATTTCTTTTTTTGCATGCCTCCGATATCCAATGTCCGCTGCTTCCCGCCCAAAAACCAAAAAGGGTCACGTCCACCTTCATTTCGGCCAAGGCCAATGCCACATGGGTGCCTTTTCCCCCGGGGTATTCCTGTAAGGATTGTATACGGTTTGCACTACCTAGGACCAAATGTTCCAATTCGGCATAACAATCAATCGATGGGTTTGGACAGATACAAAGTACCATGGACTTATTTATAAATGTTAACACCCTTTACTACTCTGCTGATAGAGCCATTAGTTGATGGATTATCTGGGTTTAGGCCAAGGTCAAGGGATTTATATAGACCTATAAGCTGCCCAACAAGGAGGTAGGGCAATATGGATAGGCCGATGGAATCATTTTCCAATTTGTCGAACGGAATAGCATAGTCCCTTGCGTTTTTATGCTGTACATTTCCAACGTGAACTGCCGCAAGGTAACCGCTATCAGAGCTTATGGTATCCGCAAGATCTTTTTCGTATTTCGACGTTTTTTCTTCATGGGACAATAGATAGACGATCAAGGTGTCGGAATCCACTACTGCTCTTGGCCCATGACGGAAGCCTAAAAAGGAATCGTGCTTGCAGACCACATGTCCGCTTGAGAGCTCCTGTAGCTTTAAATGACATTCATTTGCAATACCCAATAGAGATCCTGAACCAAGAAAAACAGCCCTGCCAAAAGGAAGGCTGCCTATCTTTTTCCATGTCTCCTTGCGGCTTAACAAGTTGGAGGAAATTTTGGATACATGTAGCATTGCTTCTTTGTTTTCCTCTAAGTGGTCCAAGTTGAAAACCAGCAGTGCTGCCAAAAGCATGCTTGAAAAGCTACTGGTCATGGCCAACGACTTGTCGTTGGTTTCCTCGGGCAAGGTGAGACAATAATATTTTTCCGAATTTACGGCAGCCAATTTGGCTAACTTCCCATCCTTGTTGCAAGTAATAAAGAGGTGTTTGATATTGTTGTGTCTTTGGTCCAATAAGTGAACCGTTTCCACGCTTTCGGGACTGTTTCCTGAGCGGGCAAAGGAAATCACCAGCTTGCTATCCTTTGTCGCATGGCCTGTCAATTCGGGATGTGTGACCAAATCGGTGGTGGGTATGGCAGTGGTAAAGCGCTCCGTAGCCCTTGCGATGGCCAGTTTCAGAGCCTCGCCTATAAAAGCTGATGACCCAGCGCCTGTCAATAGTATACTGGTTTTTTTATCCGATAAAATTGGAGCTAAAAATTGGAACAGTTCTCCTTTGGAGCTTTTGATCAATTCAAAAACTTTGATCCATACATCCGGTTGCTGAAAAATTTCGATTTCCGTGTGTATTTCTTCTTTATTAAATATATCCATAGGTCGTGGTCAATGTTAACGGTCTTTCTCCGGTAACATAAGATTGTATTTTATTTCAAACACAAATAAAAGAAAATAAAACGAAAAAAAATAGCTTACGTTTATATTTAATTAGGAAAAGTAATTCATCTTATTTAGAGCGCTTCCTTGGAAAGAGCAATCTTTACAGTTTCTTCTTTTATCCCATAACCTGCTACCAATAAGGATTTTTTATATTTTGATATCATTTTTTTTGGCTGTAAACCTACTTGATTCTTCGTTTCAAGCTTTTAAGTGTTATATCAAAAAAGAAAGGAAAAGAAATAAAAAAAGTGTCATATATTTTTTTTTGAGAAAATTAAATTTATATTTGAGCAGTAATACGTTAAAAAGAAGTAAAAAGAAGGTTAAAAATTTACGAACTAACTAAACATTTTAAATCTAACTTATGAAGAACCAAATGAAAAAAGGGTTGTTCCTGTTTATGATCTGCGTTTTGTGTACTGCTTTTGGGCAAGCGCAGCGCATAACAGTGTCAGGATCCGTAAATGACAATGAGGGTATGCCCATTGCGGGAGCAAACATTGTTGAGAAAGGGACCGGTAATGGTGTTTCTACCGACTTTGATGGAAACTATCAAATAGAAGTAGCTGAGGATGCGATTTTAGTGATTACCTATATAGGGTTTGAGACAAAGGAAGTAGCCGTTAACGGTCAAACCATCATTAATGTGGTAATGGACATGGGAACATCCGAATTGGATGAGGTGGTCGTGGTTGCCTACGGTACCCAGAAAAAGGAAACCGTAACTTCTTCCGTGGTAGAAGTGAAGGCAGACAAACTTGCCGACATAACTGTACCTGAAGTAGGTTCTATGCTACAGGGTAAGGTTACGGGGGTTCAGGTGTTACCAGGTAGTGGTTCGCCAGGGGCTTCTCCCAATATTCTGATTAGGGGGCGGTCTTCCATAAATTCAACCAACTCCCCTTTATGGGTAATCGATGGAGTTATCGTTGGGAATACAGATCCCAAATTGAATCCCAATGATGTAGAAAGTATTTCTGTTTTAAAGGATGCCTCTGCCACAGCTCTGTATGGGAACAGGGGTGCCAATGGGGTAGTTTTGATTACTACGAAACGGGGACAGATTGGAAGCAAACCTAAAATGCAAGTGTCCTTGAAAACGGCCGTGAACCGATTCAATCCTGGAAAATTTGAAGTAATGAACGCTCAGCAACTGTACGATTATCACGTGGAGTTGGGCAACACCAACCCTTGGTTTCAAGAAGGGTTAAGGGACAGGAACTTTGATTGGTTAGAGGCCGCGACACAGTCTGCCCTAGTCCGCGATGCTTCGGTGACCTTTACTGCAGCAGAAGAAAGTCATAATCTTTTCTTGTCTATGGGGTACTACAACGAAGAAGGAACGGTACGGGGCAATGAGCTGGATCGATATACTTTTAGAACCAATGTAGATTATAAAATAAACGATAAACTTACCATTAAACCAAAGCTCAATTTTGTCTTTGATAGACGGGACGACGTAAGGGAGGCATCTTTGTACCAAGCCTATACCAATTTGCCATGGGATTCGCCTTATGCACCCGACGGTTCCGTAATCAATGCCAGGGAATCCGAAGGGGATTCGTGGTTGGGGAGAGATCGAAGCAATTTCTTTTACGATCAGCAATGGAACTATACCGACTCCCGTTCTTTCGATTTGTTCGCAAGTTTCGATTTTGAATACAAACTATTTCCTAATGTAACCTTTATCTCCACCAACAATTTCCAGTGGGGGAATTTTGAATCTTTCTCCTATGTCGACCCTCGTTCCAATGCTGGTTTGACACAAAATGGATCCCTTAGCGATTCGGCTTTTCGGAACCTCAGAAGATTCACGAACCAAATGTTGAAATACTCCAATGTGTTTGGAGAGGACCATACTGTAAATGTACTGTTGGCTTATGAGTATAACGATGGAAGCTCCAAAAACTTGGATGTTCGCTCTGAAAATGTCATCGTTAACGGTGAGGTTCAAAGTGTAGGGTTGGAACCAGCTGCTGTGGATGGGAATCGTTCGGAATTTGCACAACAATCCGCATTATTTTCGGCAGACTATGATTATAAAGGGCTTTACTTTGTGAAGGGTTCTTTGCGTGTGGACGGTGCCTCTGCCTTTGATGACGACTATCGCTACGGTGAATTCTATTCTATAGCCGGTGGTTGGAACGTTCATCGCGAAAATTGGTTCAACGTAGGTGAGATCAATAGTTTGAAGTTTCGATTGAGCCATGGGGCTGTAGGGAACCAACCCGGTGGTTTTGGTTACTTGAACCTTTATGATGTACAATTCCAGTATGCCGGTTTGATTGCCGCTAAACCAAGTCAGCTGGGAACGGAAGACCTTACATGGGAAAAGGCCATTGAAACCAATGTAGGTCTGGATGCCACACTTTTTGATGGTATCAGCCTATCGGTGGATTACTATAACAAAGAAAATTCTGGCTTGCTCTACTTTAGGGCACTGTCCGATCAAACAGGGTTTAGCGGACGGTTTGAAAATATAGGCTCCATTGTCAACGAAGGTATTGAAGTGGCCGCATCCATTGACGTAGTAAATACTTCGGACTTGGGTATCAACTTTGGTTTCAATGCCAGTTTCAATGATAACACCATTGAGGAATTGGCCGATGGTGCAGATATTATCTCTGGAAACAACATCCTCAGGGAGGGCGAAGAGTTTGGGACCTTTTACATGAGAAAGTGGTTGGGTATCAATCCGGAAAACGGTGAACCGCTTTACGAGATTGTTGATCCAGATACAGGAGAGCGTAGGGCCACCAATGTCTACAACGATGCCACGGTGCAGATTGTTGGCACTTCCAATCCCGATATAACCGGTGGATTCAATACTAGTTTCAGATATAAAAACTTTAGTTTGAGCTCCAATTGGACATTTGCCTATGGTAACGAACTTTACAATTCTTCTAGAAACCTTTTTGATTCCGATGGATTTTATTTGCAGTACAATCAAATTGTTTTGCCGGATGGATGGTCCCGTTGGGAACAACCAGGCGATATTGCTACGCACCCTAAACCTCGTGAAGGTGGGTATGAAGGAAGTAACCAAGCCTCATCAAGATACTTGGAAGATGGTAGCTACCTTAGATTGAACAACGTTCGCTTCAACTACAACTTGCCTGAAAATATTATCAACAGATTGGGCATCAGCTCTGCCAATATTTACTTGAGCGGGGACAACTTGGTGACCTTTACCAAATTCACCGGTGTTGACCCGACCATTGGCGGTGCTGGCGGATTTTTAAGCATTGGCTACCCAGTTCCAAAACGATACGCACTAGGTTTAAACATAACATTTTAAAAGAAAATTAGCATGAAAAGATTAGTTTATGTATCACTTCTGGCGCTAACATCAATTATGGTGTCCTGCGACTTGGATAGAGAGCCTTTTACGCAGATTAGTGCAGAAGAACTGTTTGAAGATCCAGGGGCCGCCCAATCGGCTACACTGGGAAACTATGTGTTCCTCAAGGGGGATAAGGGCTATGATGGCTGGTCGGATGATCTGCACAGAATGTCCGAATACTCTGGGGACAATGTGATGATCAGTGGGGGAACCACGGATAATCTCTTCTTTTTCTACAACTATCAACGTAACCCCAATAATTCAAGGGCCAACCGGTTTTGGAGTAACTCCTACAAAGCGGTGGTCGGGGCAAATCGCGTCATCGAAGGACTGGAAGAAGGAGCTTCCATTGAAGAGGATCAGGTGCTAGGGGAGAACTATTATATTAGGGCCTTAGTGTACTTCCAGATGGGCAACTTGTTTGGTAGGCCTTACAATCAGGGTACTGAAAATCTTTCTGTTCCACTAAAATTGACCTCCGACATTGAGGAAATTCCAGATAGAAATACGGTCGGTGAGGTGTATGACCAAGTGATTTCCGATCTATTGAAGGCAGAATCCTTGATGAGTCTGAACAAAGGGCCGTCATTTGCCTCTAAAGAAGCGGCCCAAGCATTATTGTCAAGAGTTTACCTTTACATGGAAGACAATGCAAAAGCCATTGAATACGCAGATAAGGTAATCAATTCCGGTAGTTATTCCTTACTGGATTCCGAACGGTTTTCTAGGATGAATACCTTGGCGCCTGCAGAGAACGAGGAAGCGATTTTTTCCATTACCCTTACCAAAGGTATCGATATACCCGGTACGGAAGATTGGTTTACCATAGGATCCTTTTATGCCACCATCGATGGTGTGGGTTGGGGTGAGATGTATGCGTCCAAAACATACTTGGACCTTATAGAGAGGAATCCTTCCGATCTACGAAAAAGCTTTATCGAACCGCAATACCTTTTGGATGAGAATGGGGACCGTATCCCGGCGGTTTACTGGGTGGATGAGTCCAACTACACCTATCAGTTCAGAAGGACCACCGAATCAGGGGGTGAAATTACCTTTGAGGATGAGGGGGTCACTTATACCGTAGAGTCAGAAGAGGTTGATGGGCGTACACAGTACTATTTCAATGGACCAAATGGTCGCCAGGATGTGGTATATGATTTTGATCTGGACAAACGAAATGGTTATCCAAAGTTTTTCATTTTGAAGGCTTCACAGCAGGAAAACGACCTGCATTTATGGTCTCCCACCGTATCAAGGTTGGCAGAAATGTACCTCAACAAGGCCGAGGCCCAAGCAAAAATGGGTATGGATGCCGATGCCATTGAAAACATCAACGTCCTAAGAAGAAGGGCCAATGTACCTGAACTGAGCGTTGGTTCACTGCCGGCAGGAAAATCGGTGTTGGATGTGGTGCTAGAGGAAAGAAGGTTGGAGTTGGCTTTTGAGGGACACAGGAAGTTTGATGTCTATCGAAACGGAAGGACCATGGATAGAAGGTACCCAGGTACCCATTTGAGCAATGCCAACCCGTTCTTTGAAATCGAACCCACAAACAACGTAATCATAGAGTTTATACCGGAACAACAAATTCTGATCCAACCTTCGTTGGAGCAGAACGATTAAGAATGTAAGAATTTCCTATTTCATAATAGATAATTTGAGTTAGTTATGTTGATGGCCCCAGGAGTTCACTGGGGCCATACACTATCTCTTCAAGAAAACCTTTTTTAAACTCCATTGAACTAGACATCATGTACAGAACACTTCTATACACAGCATTGTTTGCCGGTCTGTTGGTCTCGTGCAAAAATGCGGCGGACGATCTCCCGGCAAAGCAGTTGTTCACCGTTGTTCCTGCAGAGGTTTCTGGACTGGAGTTTCAAAATCGGATCCTGGAATCTGAACAGCTACATTACTATAAATACCAGTACATTTATATCGGTGGTGGTGTTGCCGCGGCCGACTTTAACAACGACGGACTGGAAGATCTGTTTTTTACTTCCAATGTCTATCCCAATAAGCTCTTTTTGAACAAGGGTGGATTCAAATTTGAGGATATCACCCAACAATCCGGTATGGAGAAGCTAGCAGGTTTTGATACTGGCGTTTCCACGGCAGATGTCAATAACGACGGCTACATTGATATTTATATCAATAGGGCGGGTTGGTACACTGGCGATGAAAAACTTGCCAATCTACTGTATATCAACAATGGTGACCTGACCTTTACGGAGAAAGCAAAGGAGTTTGGGATAGCCGATACCAATAGGTCCATATCCTCTACTTTTTTTGATTACGATCGCGACGGTGATCTAGATCTTTATGTATGCAACGCGCCGACCGATTTTTCATTGTCGGGAGCCTTATTGGATTTGGACCAACTTGCCGACGACCCTAAAAAGATTGCCAATGCCAAAAGTTCGGACCGCTTGTACCGAAACAATGGCCCTGATGGTTTTGAGGATGTGACCCAATCAGCACAAATAATGCCGGATCTTGCCTTTGGCCTACATGCCCAAGTGTGTGACCTAAATGAGGATGGATGGCCAGACCTCTATGTGAGTAATGATTTTATCATGCCCGACTTTGCTTATATCAATAATGGGGATGGGACATTTACCGATAAAAAGGATGAACTCTTTAAGCACATTCCCTATTACAGCATGGGAGGGGATTATGCAGACGTGAACAATGATGGCCTTGGCGACCTTTTCGTGGCCGATATGAGCCCCGAGGATTATGTCCGGTCCAAGACCACCATGTCAATGATGTCCATTGAAAGGTTCAATACCATGACCAAAAATGGATATCATCACCAATATATGCACAATATGCTCCAAATCAACAATGGGCCCAAAGCACCTTTCAGTGAGGTTTCCAATTTGGCTGGAACGGCAAAAACAGACTGGAGCTGGGCGGCCTTGTTCGCTGATTTTGATTTGGATGGCTATAACGACCTATACGTGACCAATGGGATTTACAGGGATGTCACCCATCGGGATGCCAATGACAAAATCAATGCCTATATCCAAAGGAACAGAAACAATTTGACCGAAAAGGATTTCTACGAGTTTACACAACAGCTACCACAGGAAAAATTGAACAATTACTTTTTCAAAAATCAAGGTGACCTGACCTTTGCCAAGGCCACCGAAGATTGGGGCAGCTTGCCACCGACCTTTTCCAATGGTGCGGTCTATGTTGACCTAGACAATGATGGTGATTTGGATGTGGTTACCAACAACATTGATGAGAATGCTACCCTGCTGAGAAATAATGCTTCCCAAATGGGCAAAGGCAACTTCTTGGCAGTGCGCTTGCAAGAACAGCCTTCAAACACCTTCGGGGTGGGGGCCAAGGTTAACATCCGCTTTGCAAATGGTGAACAGCAAACCCGCCAGTTGATCAATTCCAGGGGATATATGTCATCGATGTCCAATACACTTCATTTTGGATTGTCCGATAATACGGAGATTGAAGAGGTTGAGGTGATTTGGTCCGATGGAAACATACAAACCCAGAACAAGGTGGACCCGAATCAACTGCTTATTATTGCATATAGCGAACAGCAGCATCAGAAAGATAACAAGAGCATGGAGAAGACCTCGTGGTTTTCTGAGCTTTCATTTGAGCATGTCCATGATGAAATTGAATTTGATGATTTTGAAAAACAGCTATTGCTTCCCCATAAGCTATCCCAATTGGGTCCGGCCATGGCCAAAGCAGACCTGAACAATGATGGAATGGACGATTTGTTCTTGGGGGGAGCCAATGGACAGTCCGCGAAATTACTCAAGGCTTCCGCTGACGGTGGCTTTGTCCAAGTGGATATCCTCGTTTTTACAGATGATATGGGAAGTGAGGACGTCGACGCTACCTTCTTTGACGCCGACAGTGATGGCGATATGGACCTTTACGTGGTCAGTGGCAGTTATGAGTTTGAGGAGTCATCGGATGAATTGATGGACCGACTCTACCTTAATCAAGGGAATTTTCGTTTTACCAAAGCGAGCGAACGTTTGCCCAATCTCAAAATTGCTGGGTCCGTTGTGGTTGCAACAGACTATGACCAAGATGGTGATGTGGATTTGTTCGTTGGGGGCCGAGTGGTTCCTGGAAAATATCCCTACGCTCCAAAAAGTACACTTCTGATCAATCAAGGCGGTTATTTTATGGACCAAACATCAACATTAGCCCCTGAATTGGAACGCATAGGAATGGTCAATTCCGCACAATGGGCGGATTTGGATCAAGATGGCCAAATGGATTTGGTAGTGACCGGTGAGTGGATGGGCATTGAAGTTTTTTTGAATTCCAATGGACAGCTTTCAAAGAATACCAGATACCAATCTTTATCTGAACAAACGGGTTGGTGGAACCGAATTTTAATAGAGGACATCGATGGGGATGGTGATCACGATATTATTGCAGGCAATCTAGGCTTGAACTATAAATTTCATGCCAGTACCAAAAAACCCTTCCATGTGTACGTCAATGATTTTGACGATAATGGTGTCGAAGACATCATGTTGGCCAAGCCCCTTGATTCCAGATTGGTGCCCGTTCGGGGAAAGAATTGTACCTCACAACAAATGCCCTATCTCAAACAGCGTGTAGCCTCTTATGAAGAATTTGCGACCAGGAACATCGAGGAAATACTAGGCGACAATTTTGAAACTGCAACACATAAGCAGGTGGTGGAGTTCAAATCGGGCTATTTTCTTAACAATGGAGGTCAGTTCCAATTCGTGCCCTTTCCTACACAGGTCCAAAAAAGCCCGATTAACAGCATACTGTACCACGATTTTGATGGGGACGGTATCAACGATTTGATGTTGGCGGGCAATAATTATATGTCCGAAATAGAAACCACAAGGGCCGATGCAGGAATTGGTTCGTTGCTTACGGGCAATACAGATGGTTCATTCACGTATGTGGATAACCGCAAAACTGGATTTTATGCCACTGGGGATGTGAGAAATATGTTGCTTATCGACAACGGTGAAAATCATAGCATCCTCATAGGAAACAATAACGCCAAGTATCAACTCTTAGAAAATCAAATAACAGAAAAACCAATAAAACGATAACGTATGAAAGGAAAGATAACTTTTGGATGTGCCTTAATGGCCCTACTATTCGGTATAATCTTGGTCTCTTGTGACCCAGATCAAACATTGTACAACCCAGATGAGGTTCCCTTGATCGATGAGCTCCAAGAGCAAGCCGAGGAGGAACCGGAGGAAGAACCAGAAGAGGAGCCTGAGGAAGAAAACAGCGGGGAACCTACAGGAGATTTGGCAGATACATCTGGCTGGTCCATTGCGGGTTTCAGCAGCGAGGAAGCCAGCGGTGGCGAAGATACCGGTTTAGCGGATGCCATTATCGACGGTAATATCGATACCTATTGGCATTCCTGCTATTCTGGGGATTGTGGGGATGCAGAGCACCCACATACGTTGACTGTGGACATGGGAGCAATCTATGGTATGGGAGGTCTGGAGTTGGTGCAAAGGCAATCAGGTTCTAGGCAAGTAAACGAGTTCGATGTTGAGGTAAGCCTGGATAATGAAACTTTTACCCCCGTAGGAAGTTTTACGCTGGAAGATGGTAATTTGGAACCGCAAGCCATAGGTTTTGATGTTGTTTCCGCCCAATATTTTAAAATTATCATCAATTCTACACATGATGGCGATCGCTTCGCAGCCCTTGCTGAGGTAAATGCATATGTTTCTGGAAACCCACAACCTTCCGGGACCTTGGTCGAGGATAGATCGGAATGGGTGATTGCAGATGTCAGTTCGGAGCAAGAGTCTGGCGAAACAACAGGGCTTGCCACAGCAGTGTTGGACGGAGATGTAGAAACCTACTGGCATTCTTGCTACTCCGGTGAGTGCGCCGATTCCGCATATCCACATCAAATAACCATAGATATGGGGAGTGAAGTAAACCTATCAGGACTACAATTTGCCCAAAGGCAAACCCTGTCCAGAGCCGTAAACGAAATTACCATTGAGATAAGTACGGACAATGAAACGTTTATTGCTGTTGGAGAATTTATGTTGGAAGAAATTCCGGATTTGCAAGCTATAGGTTTTTCAGCAACCACGGCACGATATGTAAGGGTCATCATGAACTCTTCATATGACACGGACCGATTTGCCGCTATGGCGGAAATTAACGCCTATATCCAAAATTGATACAAAGCGGCCTGGGAAGGTGAAAACAATCACCTTTCCAAACTGCACATTACCATCATCGAATAAAACATAAAAATTTAGCATGAAAGGAAAAATGAATGTGTTATTGCTCATTTTGTTCACTGTAAGTACAAGTCTCATTTCTTGTGACTCCGCATCAAATGATACGGATAACGGACAGCGTGTGGAAAATGAGGAACAATCGACAGATTTGGACTTATCAATCACCATACCTGCAGGCCCCAATAGCTGGGTAGTCAATAGTATGGCAAAAGATAGGGATATGATTTCTGAGGAAGGCATACATAATTGGACCTCCAATTCCGATGTGGTGCGTATTTATTTTCATTTGGAAAATTCTGGTCAATTGCACCTCGGCCTAAATGCAAAGTCACCTGATGGCTTTTCCAAAATAAAGGCAACAGTTGGGGACGAATCAAAAGAGATCACCTTAGCACCTACCGATTATGACACCGTGGAGATAGGTTCTTTTGAAGTGTCCTCTGGATACAACTATGTGGAACTGCAAGGCCTGGAAAAAACCGGTTCCCAAATTGGGGATGTTAATGATATCCTGCTTGGCGGACCCGCATCAGCAGGAAATGTAACTTCGGTGCCCTTGTCCAATGCCTACTTTGGAAGACGGGGGCCATCAGTAAACATTGGGTATAATGTACCTGATGGCAAAGAGGTGGAATACTTTTACAATGAGGTTACGGTCCCAGAAGGTGAAGATGTTGTGGGCTCATTTTTTATGGCCAATGGTCATTCACAGGGTTACTTCGGTATTCAAGTCAATTCCGAAACCGAGAGAAGGGTACTGTTTTCCATTTGGAGTGCCTTTAGTACCGATGACCCCAATCAGATACCTGAAGATTATAAGGTAACCAATCTTGGTAACGGCGAAGGGGTGACCGTACAGGATTTTGGAAATGAGGGATCTGGAAAGCAATCTTTCAAATTGGTGGATTGGAAAACTGATGTTACCTACAAGTTTTTACTGAAAGCTGTGCCCAGCGAGAACAACTCTACCGATTATACTGCTTGGTTCATGGACCCTGAAGTGGGACAGTGGGAACTTATAGCTAGTCTTAGAAGACCAAAGACATCCACCTATCTTACAGGATTATACTCTTTTTTGGAGAATTTTAATCCAAGCACAGGACATTTACAACGGGAGGCCCAATACGGAAATCAATGGGTGTTTACCACGGATAACGAATGGAACGGGATTACATCGGGTAATTTTAGGTATGATGCCACTGCTGATAACGGAGATCGCTTGGATTATGCAGGTGAGGTTTCTGGTGATGTTTTCGTGCTGCGCAACTGTGGTTTTTTTAATGACAACACCACATACGGAGAGACCTTGAGCAGAAATTCTGCCGGTACTGCTCCTTCCATTGATTTGGAAGCATTGCCGCAGCCAACGCCCCCCGCACCTCCAGCAGCAATTATTGCTTTGGATAGGGCCGGATGGACCGTTAGCGCTGAATCAGAGGAAACCAGTGGTGAAGGTAGTACAGGCCTGGCCGTCGATGTATTGGATGGAGATGATGCCACATATTGGCATTCGTGTTGGACCTGTTCCCCTGCGGCTGCCTATCCCCATGAAATCATTATCGATATGCAATCGGAGGCATATGTAGAAGGAGTGGCCTTCAAGCAGCGAGCTTCCCTTTCCAGAGCAGTGGAAGAAATCGAGCTTTTGACCAGTTCCGATAACAGTACTTATGAGAGTGCGGGAACTTTTCAACTGGAAAACGAAGCGGGCCAACAGTTGATAGAAATACCAGAAGGAAAAACCTTTAGATACCTTAAAGTAATCATGAACTCGGCCCATGATGGCCAACAATATGCGGCAATGTCCGAGATTGCCCCTTTTGTGTATGAATAAGCAAAAATAAGGCGTCGTTAAATTGCCCATAAAACAGAAAATCAAAAAATGAATCAAAGAAGAAAATTTTTGCAAAAAACAGCTCTTGCCGGAACAGGAATGGTAATGGTACCAAATTTAACCTTTTCACATAGCATGAACCCATTCAAGGAAAACTTAAAGGTAGCCTTGATAGGGGTCGGTTTGCGAGGCACCAACCACTTGAACAATCTATTGTTGCGTGAAGATGTTGACATCGTAGCGATTTGCGATATCGATCCAGCAAGGATCCAATTGGCCGAAAAGACCATTGAAAAGGCAGGAAAGCCAAAGGCGGAAATCTTCGGTAAAGATGCCTACGATTATCGTAACCTTTTGGAACTTAAAAAAGTGGATGCTGTGGTGATTTCCACTCCGTGGCTTTGGCACACAAGAATGGCTGTAGATGCCATGCGTGCTGGAAAGTTTACCGGACTGGAAGTTTCTGCCGCCAATACTTTGGAAGAGTGCTGGGACTTGGTCAACACCCATGAGGAGACCGGAACCCATTTGATGATACTTGAAAATGTAAATTATCGCAGGGATGTTTTGGCGGTACTCAATATGGTACGCGAAAATATCTTCGGAGAACTGCTCCACTTTAGGTGTGGTTACCAGCACGACCTTAGACATGTGATGTTCAACGATGGGAAAACGGCCTATGGCAAAGGGGCAGAATTTGGGGATAAAGGTATTTCTGAGGCCAAATGGAGAACCCGACACTCGGTCCATCGAAATGCAGATGTATATCCGACCCACGGATTGGGACCAATTGCGGCCATGACCGACATCAACAGGGGTAATCGTTTTATGTCCCTCACATCGCATGCGACCAAAGCTGTAGGTCTTCATAATTATGTAGTGGAGACAGGCGGGGAGGACCACCCCAATGCCAAAATAAAGTTTAAGCAGGGAGATGTGATCACATCAACCATTGATACCGCAAATGGGGAGACCATTTTGGTGACACACAATGTCAATACACCACGCCCATATTCATTGGATTTTAGGGTACAAGGAGCCAAAGGGGTCACCGATTTCGATTACCATACTAGACGAATCCATGTGGAAGGTATTACCAAAGGACATGGATGGGAAGATTTGGACCCATGGTTGGAGAAATATGACCACCCGCTTTGGAAGAAATATGGGGAATATGCCACCAATGCTGGCCATGGCGGAATTGACTTTTTTGTGATGAACGCTTTTGTGGAATCAGCAAAACAGAACATAGCGCCACCCATGGACGCTTATGATGCAGCAGCTTGGAGTGCTGTGACCCCGTTGTCAGAGCTTTCTATTGAAAACAATGGGGAACCTCAGGATTTCCCTGATTTCACTAGAGGTAAATGGGTGAAAAGAGAGGCGTATAATTGGATTAAGGATACGTATTAGTTTAGTTGTTGGAACTGATGCTGTAAGGTCGTTTGATACTGGTATGGCCGATGCAGCATCAGGTTTCTCAGTTCAAAAATAAAGAGGCATGTTAGAAGAAAATGTGTTGATTACCGGAGCAGGTGGACAGTTGGGAGGTGAACTTGCACTAGAGCTTGTAAAAAAGTACGGGTCTGAATCCATTATTGCCACAGATATCAATCCAAGGGCCCAGCAAAGCTTGGATTTTTGTCAATTTGAAGAGCTGGATGTATTGGATATCACAAAACTTGAAGATGTAATTGTTGAGAACAACATTACCCAAGTGTATCATTTGGCCGCAATTTTATCTGCAAACGGTGAAGCAGATCCCATTAGGACGTGGAACATTAATATGCAAAGCCTTTTGAATGTGCTTGATATTGCCAAGAAATATGGTCTTCGCATATTTTGGCCTTCTTCCATAGCAGTTTTTGGTTTGGGTTCACCACAATATGCCACGCCACAAAACCCTCCTATGGTACCCGAAACTATTTATGGTATTTCCAAACAATCGGGAGAAAACTGGTGCAATTACTACGCATCCAGGTATGGGGTGGATGTGAGAAGTGTTAGATATCCTGGTTTAATAGGATATAAGACCTTGCCCGGAGGCGGTACCACAGATTATGCCGTTGATATTTTTCACAAAGCACTACAAGGGGAGCATTTCAAGTGTTATTTGACCGAAGAAACGGAGCTGCCCATGATGTATATGCCCGATGCGGTCAAAGCCGCGATTTCCATCATGGATGTACCACAGGATAAACTTCGAATTCGAACCGCTTACAATATTTCCGGGATGAGTTTTACCCCAAGTGAAATCTATCAGGAAATAAGAAAAACCTATGCAGATTTTTCCATATCCTTTACGCCTGACCATCGCCAACAAATAGCCAATAGCTGGCCGAGGACCATAGACGATACTAGGGCTAAAATGGATTGGAACTGGAAACCGTCGTTTAATTTGGAAGCTATGGTACTGGATATGCTGGCACATTTGCCAAAGACAGCGATACATTGACGGTTTTGATCAGTACCGCAAATGATAATACAATGAATGGGAAAGAACATAGAAGCAAATAATGTAGATATAAATGTTGATGAACATGAAAAAAATGATAAGAGGAGAACTACACTTGAAAAGAATGCTATGGTTGATTGTGGCAATCATCCTATTTGGTTGCAAGGAAGCAGGACCTAAGCATGACAGTCTCGTTCAAACTGAAAACGAACAGCCCTTAGGTGCTGAAAACATAGCCCATCAATGGAGCGAGATGGCCATTACGGCAACTGCGCTGGATACCGAAAGGTTCAATCCGAGGCCAACGATCACTTCCCGTTTTTTGGGATTGACCTTTGTGGCCATGTTCGATGCCTGGAGCAGATACGATGATAAGGCCATACCTGTTTACCTGACCGGTACCGAGCGTAGGCAAGCACAGGAGAGAACGCTTAGGAACAAAGAAATAGCCATCAGTTATGCGGCCTATCGTGCACTGAGTGAATACTATTATACCGACAAGAAGATTTTTGCCGATTTTATGTTGGAACTTGGACTGGACCCCAATAATACATCCCTGGACCCCAGCACGCCGGAAGGGATTGGGAATTTGGCTGCAAAAGCGGTCATAGAGGCCCGTAAGGGAGACGGGGCAAACCAGTACGGGGAAGAGGAAGGCTCCAACGGAGTGCCCTATTTTGATTATACGGGCTATCAGCCGATAAACTCCCCCGATGACAATGTGGACCCCAATAGGTGGCAGCCCAAGTACTTTTCGGATGGCGAGGGCGGCAAGTTTGCCCCTGCCTGCCTGACCCCTTTTTGGGACAAGGTGATACCTGTTTCGTTGAAGTCCGGAGACCAGTTCCGTCCAGGACCACCGCCACAAATTGGTTCCGAACAATTGGAAAGGGAAGTGAGGGAAGTGGTCGAACTTCAAGCTAAACTCACCGATGAACAAAAGGCATTGGTCGAATTTATGAGGGATGGTCCCCAGTCCGTTCAACAGGCCGGACATTGGCTCAAATTTGCACAAGAAGTCTCCAAAAGGGACCGACATTCATTGGACCAGGATGTAAAAATGTTCTTTTACAATCAGGTTGTGGCCATGGACGCCTTCATCGCTTCATGGGACAGTAAAATGTACTATGACTTCGCCAGACCTTTTGCGCTGGTACATGAATATTATACCGGGAAAAAAATCAAGGCGTGGGGAGGGGTAGGCAAAGGAATCGTGGAAATGGACGGGTCGCAATGGCGCCCGTATTCCCCTGACACCTTTTTATGTCCGCCGTTCCCAAGCTATACCTCGGGCCACAGTACCATAAGTGGCGGCTGTGCAGAGGCGTTGAAACTGTGGACGGGAAGCGATGACTTTGGGTATGAAACGCAGTTGGTCGCTGGAGCATTGACCGAACCCGATTATCTTGGGGATACCATTACCCTGAAGTTCCCCACCTTTACGAAAACTGCCGAAATGGCCGGAATATCCAGGGTATTGGGCGGCTATCACATCCAATCCGAAAATATTGCAGGATTGGAACTCGGAAAGGATGTAGCTAGGGAGGCATGGAAATTCTATAATACCCATATAGGGAAAGATACATATTAGGAAGCTATTGAAATGATTGAAAAGCTGGTACGCACCATCAATTCCCTTTGCATCCCAAAGAATATTTATAAATGCTTTGGAAGTTGCATTTTTATGGTGTTTTCCCTTATGTTCTCTTGTAAGGAAAAAGGGTCAGCTTTTCATGCACATGACAGTTCAGGGCATCCTCAATACACCAACGCGCTTGTGAATGAAAGCAGTCCATATTTGTTGCAACATGCGCATAATCCGGTAGATTGGATGCCTTGGGGCGATGCGGCACTGGAAACCGCTCAGCAGGACCACAAGTTGATTGTTTTGAGTATCGGATATGCTTCATGCCATTGGTGCCACGTAATGGAAAAAGAGGCCTTTTCGGATACTGAGGTGGCCGAGCTGATGAATGCTAATTTTATCAATATCAAGGTAGATAGAGAGGAACGGCCCGATGTGGACCAAATATATCAAACAGCATCCAAATTGGTCAATGGTCATGGAGGTTGGCCGCTTAACGTAATCATGTTACCTAACGGTAAGCCAATCTATTTAGGAACTTACCTTGAAAAGGAAGAATGGATTTCCATCTTATCCAAATTTAAGCTAGAATACGAGCAGCAACCTGAAAAAGTGCAGGATTACGCCTCCATGCTGGCGAAAGGGGTGCAACAATATTATGAAATACCCTACACTGAAAGTAATATGGACAACAGCAAGGATATTCTGAGGGCAGGGATTGAAAAGTGGTCCAGCCATTGGGATAAGGAATGGGGAGGTGATATGGGTGCTGAAAAGTTTGTGGGGCCCATCAAATTGGAAATGTTATTGAACCATGCGGTATTAAATAACGATGAAACTGCTTTGCGACATGTGATGCATACGTTGCAGAAAGTGGCCATAGGTGGAATCTATGATCATATTGGAGGCGGTTTTTTCAGATATAGCACCGATTCTTATTGGCGAAAGCCCCATTTTGAGAAAATGCTGTATGACAATGCACAACTGTTACAGCTTTATTCCAAGGCCTACCAAGTGAAACAGCATCCCTTGTTTAAAAATGTCGTTTACGAAACATTCACATTTCTCCAGCGGGAAATGAGCGATGGGCAAGGAGGATATTATAGTTCCTTGGATGCCGATTCGGAAGGTAAGGAGGGAGGATATTATTTATGGGATAAACAAGAGTTGGAATCTGTATTGGGAGATGAGTACCTTAAGTTTTCCGAAAAATTTAATATAAAGGGCCTTTATGCCGTAGAAGAGGGCGATTTTTTGCCATTTATCGAGGAAGGGCCAGATATGTTGGAAGATGATATGATGGAAGGGTCTGTGCTTCGGAAACAGCAGCAATGGAAGAATAAGCTGCTTGCCATTCGTCAAAAACGAAAAGCTCCTGAGGTAGACGATAAAATCATTACCTCTTGGAATGCCCTATTGGTCGATGGATTGGTTCAGGCATACAAAACCTTTGATGATCAAAGGTTTCTAACGGAGGCTGAGCGTACCTTTCGATATTTAATATCCAACAGTTATAAAAATGGACAATTGGTGCACGCTTTTAAGAAAGACAGTAAACAAAAGGAGGCTTTTTTGGAGGACTATGCTTTTCTGGCCAAAAGCTCCCTAAGTCTTTACGAGGTTACCTTGGATACGGTATTTTTTAATTGGTCCAAAGAGTTGATGCATAGCGCCATGGCAAAATATCGTGATGAATCGGGAATGTACACCTATACTGAATCCACGGATGGGCTGATTTCTAAAATCATCAATATACCTGATGATGTGCTGCCATCCGCCAATGCTATTATGGCCGAGTTACACTTGAAAATCGGTCATATGGAATACAACAAGGCCTTATTGGAAAAAGCCGATTTGATGCTTCATGTGGTAGGCAAGGATGTGGAAGAGAACCTGTCGTTTCATGCCAGTTGGGGCAGTCTGTGGGCTACATCGGCCTATCCTTTTTTGGAAGTTGTAGTGGTGGGCGAGAATGCAAAGGACATTATTGCGGAAATCGATAATTTTCAACTGCCAAACACCATGCTGATTGGCACAGAGGAGAAGAATGAACTTGCTGTTTTTAAAGGAAGGTATGTTGAAGGAGAAACGCTTATTTATATCTGTCAAAACAAAACTTGTAAGCTACCGGTCAGGTCAGTAGAGGATTTTTTGAATCAGATGGATTCTTTTGGTTATACATGGTTGAAATAGCAAGTTTGGAACACTAGTTTTAATTTTCAGAAACCATTGCTTGTGGAAACGGGAATCTCATTGGTTAGCTACCTTTTTTGATGGTCAAAAAGTTGTTTTTGGTTTTATTGTCTTCGTATATCGAAAAGGTAGAGCTTGATTGTTAAAGAATGCGTCATTATAAGAGGTAGTTATTGCATCATGATATGTGCCTTTATGTTTAATCTTAAACTTAAAATATGGCACTAGAACCTATCTCTGGAAAGCGATCATTTATTAGGGTTTTGAGCCTTTCAAAATTTAATGCTCACCGAATAGGTCACCTCCAAATTAAATAATGGGTTATCAATTAAATATGATGCATAATAACTGAATTCATATTGTCTATAATATTGGTTCTTTTAAATTGTTCAAATAATCTGTTCAATAGTCAGCTTTGGTTGGAGGTACGATTATACCGTATATTACTTCTGGTCAATATTTTCAAATAGGAGCTAGAAAGATAAACATACCATAATATTACTGTTTTAGCAGTAATTTTTCATTATTGTACTAGTTTAACTGGAGAGTTTCGTAATAACAATTAAAATTACTGTTATAGCGGTAAAATTAATATTATTAATCACTTTTAAACCTGTTTGATAAATAAAACACCTATATTTACCGTTAAAACGGTAATATATGGTTGATTTAGGCTTGCTTGTCAAAAAGCATCGTAAGAAAGCGGGGCTGACACAGCTTGAACTGGCCAATTTGGCCGGTATAGGTAAGACAACCGTCTTTGATATCGAAAAAAACAAGGAGACTGTTCGTTGGAGCAACATCCTTGCCGTGCTCCAGGTATTGAATATAGAAGTGGAATTTAAAAGCCCATTGACTGAAAACGGATGAGAAAGGCAGTGGTATATGCCCATGGAAAAAGGGCGGGTGTTTTAACGGAGATCTCTCCTCGGGAGTATATGTTTACATATGATGATGATTACAGTGGTCAGGCGATTTCATTGACCATGCCCGTTGATCAAAAGCAATTCAGTTTTCAAAGGTTCCCTCCCTTTTTCGAAGGGTTGTTGCCTGAAGGAATTATGTTGGAAGGACTACTTAAGATTTCCAAAATTGACCACAATGATTATTTCTCCCAATTAATGGCCACCGGTGCTGATTTGGTAGGCGCAGTAACTGTAAAACCTCTGGAAGATGAATAGGTGCCCTATCACATACGAACCCTGCGGTACGGCTAAGTACAGCGCGAAAGGTCTTAAAATGATAGCACCTAAATTAATAGGATTGAATGATTTGCCCTATACAGCATCCGAATTACGGAGAGAGGCGGCAAACAGGGCAAAGAAATTATCCATACAGGGAGTGCAGCCTAAATTAAGTGCGAATATTTCCGTTGTCGAACAAGAGTTTCAAATAGTGGATCAATTCGGAACCTACATCATAAAACCCCAAAATGATATTTTTCCAGAATTACCAGAGAATGAGGACCTGACCATGCGTATGGCCATGTTCCTTGGAATAAATGTGCCCTTGCATGGAATGGTTTATGGCAAGGATGGCAGTCTGTCCTATTTTATCAAGCGTTTTGACAGATATGGCAAGGGGAAAAAATATGCAACGGAAGATTTTGCCCAGTTGACTGGAAATACCAGAGAAACCAAGTATCGTTTCAGTATGGAGAAATTGGTGACCGTTATCGAAGAATTTTGTACGTTTCCTGTGGTTGAGAAAGTGGAATTCTTCAAAAGAATAGTTTTTTGTTTTGTGACGGGAAACGAGGATATGCACCTTAAAAACTTTTCCCTAATTACAAAGAATGGCAAAACGACGCTGGCACCTGCTTACGATTTGTTGAACTCCTCCATTGCAATCAATAGTCCTGAAGAACAAATTGCATTGACCCTGAAAGGAAAAAAAAGTAATTTAAAAGCATCGGATTTTACGGATTATTATGCGAGGGAGCGACTGCAATTGAACGAAAAAACCATTGAATCCATACTTCAGGACATGTTTAAGGCTAAACAGAAATGGAAGGAGCTCATATCGATTTCTTTTCTTTCCGATGACATGAAAGAAAAGTATTCCCAAATAATGGAACATCGGTTGAAAATGTTTTAACGATTTATTTGGTAGTGCCCTAAAATCAAATTGATGTATTTTCCAATGAAGAATTTTTTCATGTATACGGCTTCAAATTGTCATTCGATAATCGGATTTACTATGATGATCTACGTTTTTTGTAACAGGTCGGTTTCAAGGGTGGCTTACTCCATCAGCTCAAGTTCTTTTTGTCCTCTTCAATAAGTCCATAAAAGGGCTTTAAATCAATCTAGTTCAATGGGTCGAAAAGTGCAATGGTGAAGGAACGCAACAAGAAAGACAGCCTTATGGATGGCGAGATACCTTTAGCAATAAAAATTCATCGTGTACATCCAACTTGAAGGCTCTTTTTCAAGTGTCAGATTTACCACAAATGTCAGGTTGAAGCTTGTAAAAAGAATAAAATTTCCTAAGGGCTCATTTCTATTGAAACAACCTCTTGACCTCCAAATGAGTCCGTTGAACGTTGGCTACTATTTCAGGGCTGTTTTGAGGGTAGTTGGGCTCAGGCAATTCCATGTCAGCACATACGCTGTTATGGGGAGACTATGAAGCGGGATGCGCTAAATTGAAAATAGTTGAAAGGTCAACTTTCCGGCCATATTAACGAACTCACGGTTTGCTGTTCTATTTCTTATTTTAAAAATCAAATGATCTTTAATTATACAATGTCGCTTATTTACAACAAAAAAGGTATATTTGTCGTTAATAAGCGACATTATGAATTCTAAGAAAGCAATACTTCTTCCTAAATACCAAAAGATATTTGATGGGATAGGAGAAAATATCAAACTTGCACGAAAGCGAAGAAAATTGACTGCCGAACAGGTTGCGGAACGAGCCGGTATTCATCGTACTACTTTACATCGTGTTGAGAAAGGCGACCCGACTGTGGCCATAGGAATCTATTTCAACGTTCTAAAGGTATTAAATCTCGAAAGTGATTTTTCAAAAATAGCAGAGGATGACGAATTCGGTCGTAAACTACAGGATTTGGATTTACTATAGGTTATGGCTCAGGGAAAATTTGATATTTACGTTTATGCCGATTGGATAGGATTAGATGGTCCTGCAGAAATAGGTGTCCTATCGGCTCATTTTGCGAAGGCCAAAAAAGCGTTCAGTTTTGCCTATAACAAAGAATGGTTGGAAAAGGGTTTGTACCAATTACTGGACCCTGATATTGAATTTTATTCAGGACCTCAATTTCCAGTTGATAAAGAAAACTTTGGGATATTCTTGGACAGCATGCCAGATACTTGGGGAAAGACCTTGATGAAACGTAGAGAAGCCCAAGATGCTAGAGCACGGAACGAGAAGGTAAAAACACTATATGAAATAGATTACCTTCTAGGTGTATATGACGAAAGCCGAATGGGGGCGTTACGCTTTAAGACCGATCCAGACGGCCCTTTTTTAGACAATGATGACCAAAACCCAACACCACCTTGGTCATCACTTGGCGATTTACAGGAAGCGGTTAACCAATTGGAAAGTGATACGCAAAACGATGCCATACGTCAATGGATAGCTGTACTTATTGCACCAGGCTCTTCCTTGGGTGGTGCACGTCCAAAAGCGAATATATTGGATAATGAAAAAAACCTATGGATTGCCAAGTTTCCTTCAAAAACGGATACGGTTGACAAGGCTGCTTGGGAATTTCTTACATATAAACTTGCAACCGCCTGCGGTATCGATATGGCAGAATCAAGATTAGAAAAGATAGCTGGTCAATATCATACCTTTCTTACCAAAAGATTTGACCGTGAAAATGGTGGTCGCATCCATTTTGCATCTGCTATGACGATGGCCGGACACACGGAGGAGACATTAAAGTCTTACTCGCCGAGCTATTTGGATATTGTGGATGTGATTGAGAATTACGGAACCAATGTGACAGAAAATTTACATCAATTATGGCGTAGAATTGTTTTTAATATTGCCGTGTCAAATACGGACGACCATCTCCGGAACCACGGTTTCATTCTTAATGAAAAAGGTTGGGAACTGTCACCAGCGTATGATCTGAACCCTTCCATTGAAAAAGATGGATTGGCACTAAATATTGATACCGATGATAATGCCCTTGACTATAAACTTGCAAAAAGTGTAGGGGAATATTTCCGCTTAAGTGATAATAAAATGAATGCTATTATCAATGAGATACTGGAAGTAGTCAAGGATTGGGAATCTGTAGCTAAACAAATAGGTATTTCCAGTAAGGAACAACTTTTAATGAAACCCGCTTTTATAACTGAATTTTAAAAAGAAATAGAAAAAGTGCGTCCAGTAAGAAAAAATAAATGGTTTCCTGAGGGGGGCTGGGCGGTTTGATTTCGTTTGGGGATTTGCTCTTCGGAGCACATTGCCAGTGATACGTGAAGGAGTGGCTCCAGAGCAGCCATCCATGGGGCAATAAAAATAGAGCACACGATGTTTATAGGGCGATGATGTCCTATGTGATTTCATTTCATCGGTTGGCTGCCTTCGTCCAAAAATGATTGTTTTCCATTGCAATGAATTGCGATATTAACGTTATAGTACTATAACATAAGTATGATGGATATGTCAAGAAAATACTTTATTTGGGTATTCTTTGTTTTTAGTTTGAGCTGTTCTTCTGATGGAGATTCTGGTGGGGACAATCAGCCCATAGGGGAAACTGTGGATAAAACCCCCAATCAGCAAGCTGTAGGTGATGCCGCACAGGATTTATTGATTGACGAAACCTTTACCTCATTGTACCTAGAACTATATTATGTGGAAGGACTACGGCCGGGTTCCGAAACGATTGACCATTTTACGGACTTTTTGGAGCGTCGTCTAAACAAACCCCAAGGCATACGCATTGAACTCTTTGAAATGACATCCCCAGGTCAGGAAAGCTATAGCGTTGCGGATATCCGCACCATAGAGGATGATATCAGGACGGCATATAACGATGGTTCAGCGCTCAAGGCGTTCGGGCTATTTTTGGATGGAGCATATGCGGAGAATACAGAAAATGGCTCTGTCTTGGGCATAGCCTATAGAAATACTTCCTTTGTGCTGTTTTCAGAAACCATACGGGAGTTTAGTGGACAGCCATTGGCACCCAGTACAACCGTGTTGGAAAGTACGGTGCTGGACCATGAATTTGGTCATCTTTTGGGGCTGGTGAACGCGGGAACACCGCTACAGAGCCAACATCAGGATGTGGAGCATGGAAGGCATTGTACCGCTGAAGACTGTTTAATGTATTGGACAGCTGAGACCGGGGAAGGCTTGGTCAATATGATCAGTGGAGGGGCCGTACCTCCTTTGGATCAAGCATGTCTTGACGACCTCAGGGCCTTCGGTGGAAAATAGCTAAAAAAAGCCCCGGAAACGGGGCTTTTTAGAACCATAGCTGGATATGTAGACTAGGAGGAAGTGCCGATGACCGTTACATTGGCGCTCAATTGAATTGCGGAGGTAACCTCCAATGCACCCAAGTCAAGTCCTGTTGTGGACTCCACCTCCAAGGTGGAGTTGAAATAAAATTGATTGCCGTCCTTGGTATAGGATACAAAGATGAGCTCATATTCTCCGGTCGCCAAAAAATTGAGGCTGTACGAGTTATTAATACCTCCTACCTCAGCACTTGTCACGGCATTGGCAAACCTTATATTGCTTTCGCCCTGCCCTTGCGTTTCCACTTCGGCATTGTAAGTGCCCTTTTCGTAGGCGTAGACCACGATTTTGTCCGAGGTGTCCTGTGTGTCGTTGACCGTTCCCTTAATTTCGCCCGTGGTCTCTTTGTTCACGGTTCTTAGACCGGCACTCAATTCAGAGGTGCTGACAAAATTAAAGTCGCTTTCCAATGTACCTTCTTCTTCCTTAAGGGTTTTTCTCAAATCAAAATCAATGATAATTTCATTGGTATTGGTTGCAAATACCTCAAAGCTATCGGTAACATTAATGGTTTGCGAAGCGGATTCGATCTTATCCTTGGTTCCATCCGCCATTTCGACATAACATCCAGGTGCATTCCCGTCCACATCGGCCTCATAGTCCAATACCAATTCGACATTGCTGTAGGACCCTGCTTCCATTTGAAGGTCCCCTAAGGTCTTGGTCTGTCCGTTGACCAAGGCTGATAGATCAAATGTGGTCTTGGTAAAGCCCTCCAGGGAGGTACCGTCCACCCTTACATCGGATACGGTCACAAAAACGGCTTCGATTTCCGCATGGTCTACAGGGGCATCGGTGATCTTGTAGGTGGCATTGTATGTTTCACCTTCTGGATTTTCAGTTGCATTATCCTCACTACAGGAGAACATCATGATGACTGTTCCCATTGTAATTCCAACATTTTTCAAAAAAGGTTTCATAAAAATTAAGATTTTGAGATTTGTTAATACTTGTATTGATATAACAATGTTCAGAACGGATACCCTACTTTAAAATTGTAGGAATAGACTTATTAATATCATTTGTTTATGATTGTCAGGGCCTTATAGTTTAAAAGATTTTCCTTTGTCGGGAAGTGATGGACTAGACGGTAGGGGTGATTTGGGATAGGGATTCGGAGCATAAGCGAACCTGATGATTACCCTAATGAGAAGGAGTCCCTTATCCTGAAACCAGCGACCATGAAGAACTATAATGAAACGGAAAAGTACCTTCATCGATTTTTATCGGAAGACAAGGAAAGTGAACGATGTTTTTCTCAAACAAGCGAACTCTTCCTTTGTAACAGAATTTGAACATTTCTTTGGTGGATACTGGGACACCAACAATAAGCTCCCATTGGTGATAAATCGATAATGCTGAGCAATCATATTTACATTGGAACGGCGTCCAAACCGATGGGCCTTCGTTCTCAACGACCCAGTCAGGGCAAGGAAGTTTTATAAGAGAATCAGTAAGGTAATCAGTAATCTTTTGATTCGCTTTGAGGATTGGAAAACACCAAAAACGTGTAACCTTATTACAAACCACCTTACCTCAAAATCATATGGTATATGGCTGTTCTTGTCAAAAATTGAGATTGGGTTGACTTGTTTTTATTATAAGTCGAGCACCTTTGAATATTATAAAAGCAGAAGCCTATCAAGGCTGATTCGACAATAATACTATCCCTTTTCTTCTTTTTTTTGTAGGTATCTTCAACAGTTTTTGTTTTATTAGCTTAAATTTATGCTGCTGCCGAAAGTATTCCAATGACGATACCACATACTCGCTTTAGAAAAATACCTGTGCCATTGGCCCTTTTAAGTACAACTTTTGAGATTATTGATGTTTCTGAAAAGTGGTTGGGCCATTTCAATCTATCTGAGGACATTATAGGCAAGAACCTTTTCAGTAGTATGCCCGATTTGCCCGAGGAATTGGTTTTGGATATCAGAAATTGCTCATCAACAGGTAACTATAGTTCGCAGAGGGCACCGGTCGTTTTGAAAAACGGGGAAATAATTTGGTACGAATGGAAAGTTGATGTTCTGGAATCCGATAACTCAAATATAAATGAAGTCCTTTTGGTATTGGAGGATATTACCGAGAAAAAACTGGATGAAGCTTTATCATTGAAGTCCGAACAAGTTGCCAGAATTGGAGGATGGGAAGTTGACTTGATTCACAACACCATTTATTGGTCAAAAATTACTAGGGAGATACATGAAGTCGAAGATGACTATATACCAACCCTGGAGCAAGGTATCTCCTTTTATAAAGAAGGTGACAGTAGGGATACTATAACAAGGCTTGTCCAAAATGGGATGGACAAAGGGGAGCCATGGGATGTGGAGCTTCAGATAGTAACCTTTAAAGGCAAGGATCTTTGGGTAAGGGCCATCGGCGAACCTGAAATAATCAATGGAGAATGTGTTAGAATAACAGGAACCTTTCAGGATATCGATAGAAGAAAAAAAGCTGAGATCGAATATAAGAAAGTAAGTGATCGATTGATGTTGGCCACGGACAAATCCCGTATCGGAATTTGGGAGCTGGACGTAACCAACGATGAGCTTTTATGGGATTCCAACATATTCAATTTATACGGAATCAAAGAATCCGATTTTATAGGCGGTTACAGGGCATGGGAAACTTGTGTCCTTCCAGAGGATTTGGAGAGAACTACAAAAGAGGTTCAGGATGCCATTGAAGGCAAGAAAACATTGGACACCAGTTTTAGGATAACATGGTCCAATGGTGAGATACGATGGATAAAGGCTGAAGCGACAGTTATCAGGGATGTAAAGGGAAACGCCTTGAAGATGATAGGCATCAATCAAGATATTTCTGAATTAAAGACCACCCAGTTGCAGCTCGAAAAAAGTGAAGAGTCCCTTCAGGGTGCATTTGAGAACTCTTCGGTGGGCATGGCTTTGGTGGCACTCGACGGTAAATTCATCAGTGTAAATCAGAGTCTTTGCCGAAGTTTGGGTTATGCTGAAAATGAACTCCTAGAACTGACTTTTCAAGACATTACACATCCAGACGATCTACAAATTGATTTATCACTTTTGCATCAGGTCATTGAAGGAAAGAGAAGGACGTATCAGATCGAAAAGCGATATTTCGACAAAAATGGACAAATTGTATACGTACTTTTAACAGTTACAGCTGTTAAAAACTGGCAAGGTGAAATCTCTCACTTTATATCACAAATAGTAGACATATCGGCACGAATCGAAGCCGAAAAAAAATTAAAGAGCATACTTCAGGTAACCACCGACCAGAACAAAAGTCTTCTGAACTTTGCCCACATCGTTTCGCACAATCTTCGTTCCCATGCCGCAAACCTAAGCATGATAAGCAGTTTTCTCCTGGATGGAGAGTTAAGCGAGGTAGAACAAAAGGATACCATGGGAATGTTGGGTAGGGCTTCCGAGGGACTGAACGAAACCATTGGCCATCTCAATGAAGTCGTTCAGGTAAAACTGGGAACAGAAAAAGAGCTTAGTACCATACCTTTAAAGAAAGTGGTCAGTAAAATAATCACGGATATTTCAGCTTTGATCCAAGAGAATAAGGTGGTGGTAGATATCATGATCCCCTCTTCTTTTAAAGTGCAGGGGGTTCCTGCTTATATAGAAAGCATTATACTCAATTTGGTGACCAATGCGATCAAATATCGCGACCCTGACAAGAGCGCCAGTATTACAATTGAAGCTAGTTTGGAGGAAGAATATGTGAAGTTGTCCATAAAGGATAATGGTATGGGAATCGATTTGGACAAATATGGAGAGAAACTTTTTGGAATGTACAAAACCTTCCACGGAAATAAGGATGCCAAAGGAATCGGTCTTTTTATCACTAAAAACCAAATCGAATCCATCGGAGGGAGAATAGCAGTTGAAAGCCAGGTTGGCGTCGGGACGAATTTTACGGTCAAACTATTAAAAGGATAGTATTATGAATCAATTGGAAAGTTCTTACATTGTGGATGACGACCCTATCCATCAGTTCGGAATGAAAATGTTGATGAGAAAACTGGGGTTCTCAAAAGAGGTTATGGTATTCAATAACGGGCAAGAGGCCATTGAGGCCCTATGGGATTTGGTACAAGCCAAACTACCGTTTCCCAACGTCATCTTTTTGGACTTAAATATGCCTATAAAGGATGGTTGGGGTTTTCTTGACGAGTTTGTTCAAATTCCCCATCGTAATCGGGAAAAGGTATTATTGTATGTCGTTAGTTCGTCTATAAATCCATGTGATAGGGAAAAGGCTAAGGAATATTCCGTGGTTAGTAACTACATGGTCAAACCCATCAAGGAGAGCGAGCTAAAAGACGTTTTGAATCTTTTAAGATGACCTTTAAAAGATATAGAAACTTCTTTAGAATCTATTCATCCTCCGGTCAGTAATTGTTCCATAGCGTTAAACTTCCAATGGAGTGCTAATGGGGAAACATTAAAGTGTTTTTTAAGTCTCCCCACCTTTTTTAACAAGTTCGATAGCTTGGTAATACCCTGTTTTGCTGAGATCAATGTGAATTTCTTTGTGCTTTTACCAAAAAGGATATCCCTTGCCAAACCGTTCCAACCCTTTCAGTTTACCTCCATAATGTGGGAGGCCTCGCTACGACGATATCCTAACTGTAATTGTATAGACTATACTTTCGCTTTTTAGCATAGGCTATCTGGGTGAGCTTTACGATGAAGAACTCGATGTTTATGTCATGTCACCGTAATGGTTTGAAGATAGTCACTTTTTAAAAGGTCTCAACTCCGAAACTGTAGTCGCCATGGGCCATTTTGACTTACCGTTTAAACTTCTTTTTTTTTATTTACCCATCGTTTTTTCGGAATTGGTTGAAATGGCCTGACGGTCCATAGGGCCGCTTCGGTGCCCATCCAAACCGGAGTTTTTATTCAAAGGACATACCCTTTTATGGTCTTTAGGGGGGCAGCTGAACGTCTTATGGGATTTGTTGATGCCACGGATACAAAAAGGAAACTTGATTATTGAAGGTAAGGTCAATGGGCCGAATGGTTATGTAATCCGCACATTGTTTATATCCTAAAATCCAATACGGAAGGCGTCCATCCGGATTTATGCTTCGTCCTTCCGTCGCAAACCCTTCTTGGGGCTTTGCTCGAAAGTACTCAAAATCCACCTGTCCACCGGTCAAATTTTAAGGGTCCCGTAATAAAAGAAGCCCTGGTCGTTTTTCGGGTCATCGAAAAACAGGGCAGTGCCCGGTGCCTTCCAATCAGGACACCAATGCCTGCACTCGCTCAACTTCCCGTACGCTCCCTTGCCCTTGGGTCTGAAGGAATGCCCAAGGGCCCTTATCGAACCTGTCAAGGCCAGGCCCTGTTTTGTCCGTAAATAGGGTATCCACTTCCTTGAAAACCCTGCCTGCCTTTGGCACGGCCAAAGGTTTTGCTACGTCGCGGAGCCTCCCGATTTCCGTTCCACAAGCCTTGACAGAACCCCCTTCTTTTATAATGCTGCGCATGTAAGAAGCAAACAAACGCCCCTTAAAATTTGGGAGACAATGACCAAAAAACAAAGGGGAAATCTTTAACCCTGTTTGCTGATCCATCCAAGGCAGGAGGACGGCAGGCCTTTAAAACTTTTTATCATGAGTACATTGAGAAACAAAGTGCAGCTTATCGGAAACGTGGGACAAGACCCCGTGATCACCAACCTCGAAAGTGGCAAGCGTGTGGCACGCCTGACCCTGGCCACCAACGAGCACTACAAGAACAACCAAGGGGAGCGCATCACCAATACCGAATGGCATACCGTCATCGGATGGGGGAAGCTGGCCGACATCATCGAGGGC
>Ga0189278_10069_pt1 | contig 157821 bp, 151 predicted proteins | sample N26A9minimetaG_FD_130326 | JGI IMG/M metagenome (GOLD analysis project Ga0189278, IMG submission 130326) | Marine microbial communities from the Costa Rica Dome - N26 A9 mini metaG | ecosystem: Environmental > Aquatic > Marine > Oceanic > Photic zone | place: Costa Rica: the Eastern Pacific...
CCTAGCGCAACCCGCCAATCCTACCTCAGAATTTCTAGCCGCTTCCCTTCCCAAGACCTCAGCCCCAGTCCGTTCCGCGTCCCAGCAACCGCCTCAGCAGCGCCGGTGAAGGGGTATTTACGGATGAGCCCGGAGAGTCGCAAGTGCTTTTTTACAGAAAAATGAAATTTTCTTCACGCCGCTTAATTTTCCCGCAAATCGCCTTGTTTTACTACATTTCCGGCATGGCCCCTTGACCTTACAGTCACTGGAACCCCTATTTCAGGGCCAAATGACCAAAGGAATCGAGATGGCCAAGCCCACAAACCTGAGAATCGAAGTCCAAGGTCTGAGCTGTGCAGGCTGCGCGGGTCGCGCCGAGCGGGCACTTGGCGGAGTAGAGGGGCTCAAGGAGATCTCGGTCAATTTTGCCAATGGCACGGCGCAGATGGCCCTCAATGGGGCGCAGGCCACCGAGATTACAGCCGCCTTACGTGCCGCCAACTATCCGGCCCGTGAAGACAGTGTGATCCTTACCGTCGGTGGCATGACATGCGCCTCATGTGTGAACCGTGCCGAGCGCGCCTTGCACGCGCTGCCCGCCGTCCTTGAGGCGCAGGTCAATCTTGCCGCGGAAACTGCCCATGTGCGCTATCTGCCGGGCAGCACCGATGCGCGCACCCTTGCGCGCGCCTTGACCGAGGCGGGATATCCTGCGCGCCTGCGCAGTCAGGATGGCGAGGACCCCGCTCTGCGGCGTGCGGCCGAGATCACGCAAGCCCGACGCCAGATGTTGATCGCGGGTCTGCTGACCTTGCCGGTCTTCGTGCTTGAAATGGGGGGGCACATGATCCCCGCGCTGCATGATTTGATCATGGCGACGCTTGGCATGGCTCTGTCATGGTCGATTCAGTTCGGACTGACCACGCTGGTGTTGATATGGCCGGGGCGGCAATTCTACCGTCTGGGGGTTCCTGCGCTGCTCAAAGGCGCGCCGGATATGAACAGCCTCGTCGCTCTGGGCGCAACTGCGGCTTGGGCCTATTCCACCGTGGCGCTCTTTGCCCCTACCGTGTTGCCCGAGGGCACGCGCGCTGTCTATTTCGAAGCGGCGGCGGTGATTGTCACGTTGATCCTGACAGGCCGCTGGCTGGAGGCGCGGGCCAAGGGGCGCACGGGCGCAGCGATCCAGCGGCTGATCGGATTGCAGCCCAAGACAGCCCGTGTCGCGCGCAACGGCAAGGTCAACGATCTGCCCATCGAGGAGGTGGCGCTTGGCGATCTGATCCATCTGCGTCCCGGCGAGCGGGTGGCACTTGATGGCGAGGTGATCGAAGGCCAGTCTTACATCGACGAATCCATGATCACCGGCGAGGCGCTGCCCGTAGCCAAAGGGCCCGGTGACAGTATCGTCGGCGGCACGGTCAATGGTGCGGGCGCACTCAGCTTTCGTGCGACGGCGGTGGGGCAGGATACCGTGCTCGCGCGCATCGTGGCGATGGTCGAGACGGCGCAGGGGGCCAAGCTGCCGGTGCAGGCGCTGGCCGACCGGGTGGTGCGAATTTTTGTGCCGGTGGTGATTGCGATTGCGCTTTTGACGGTGGCGGTCTGGCTGCTGCTGGGTCCCGCCCCGGTTCTAACCCATGCGCTGGTGGCGGGGGTTTCGGTGCTGATCATCGCCTGCCCCTGCGCGATGGGGCTGGCCACGCCGACCTCGATCATGGTGGGAACCGGGCGCGCGGCAGACCTGGGCGTGCTCTTTCGCAAGGGCGAAGCGTTGCAGCGGCTGGATGAGGTGCGCGCCATCGCCTTTGACAAGACCGGCACGCTGACACGTGGCAAGCCCGAGGTGACGCGGGTTGCCGTGGTTGCGGGGCAAGAGGCGGACACCGTGCTGCGGCTGGCAGCGGCGGCTCAGGCGCGCTCTGAACATCCCATCGCCCGGGCGGTCGAGGCCGAAGCAGCGCGGCGCGAGCTGGAGGTGCCGGCGGCTGATGCTGTGCGCGCCATCGCTGGCCACGGGCTAAGCGCCGAGGTCGAAGGCGCCCGCGTGCTGATCGGCGCGGCGCGGCTGATGACGCGCGAGGGCATCGCGATCGATGCCTTGGCCAGTGAGGCCGCCTCTTTGGCCGACGCAGGGCAGACCGCTATTCACATCGCGGTTGACGGACATCTTGTGGCGGTGCTGGGCATTGCCGATCAGGTCAAACCGACCAGTGCTGCGGTGATCGCCGCCCTGCATGCCAAGGGGATCAGAACCGCGATGATCACAGGCGACAGTGCCGCCACCGCCCATGCCATCGCCCGCGACCTCTGCATCGACCATGTCGAGGCCGAAGTTCTGCCCGAAGGCAAGGTGGCAGCGGTGCGCGCCTTGCAAGCGCGATTTGGCACGCTCGCCTTTGTCGGGGACGGGATCAATGATGCGCCCGCGTTGGCGCAGGCTGATGTGGGGATCGCCGTGGGCACCGGCACGGATGTCGCCATCGAGGCGGCAGATGTGGTGCTGATGTCAGGCGACCTGACCGGCGTGGTCGAGGCGCAGGCTCTATCGCATCGCACGCTGCGCAACATCCGGCAAAACCTCTTTTGGGCCTTTGCCTATAACGCGGCACTCATCCCCGTGGCGGCGGGGGTTCTCTATCCGGTGAGCGGTGTCCTCTTGTCGCCCATGCTGGCGGCGGGGGCGATGGCGCTCTCGTCGGTTTTTGTGCTGTCCAACGCGCTGCGCCTTAAGCGTCTGCGCCCGGTGATGGGGGCTGCGGCATGAATATTTCGGATGTGGCCCGCGAAACCGGCCTGCCCCCTAAGACGATCCGGTATTATGAGGAAATCGGCCTCATCCGGCCTTTGCGCGATACCAATGGCTACCGCGTGTTTCGCCAAAGCGACAGTCACAAGCTGGCCTTTCTGGGCCGTGCCCGCGCGCTTGGGTTCTCCATTGAGGATTGCCGCAAGCTGATGGCGCTCTATGAGGATCAGGATCGCGCCAGCAGCGATGTCAAGCAACTGGCGCAAGAGCATCTGGCGCAGATCGACGAAAAAATCGCACAGTTGCAATCGATGCAGGCGACGCTGCGCCACTTGGTGCGGGAATGCGCCGGGGATGCGCGGCCCGATTGCCCCATATTGCGCGATCTGGCCGAAGGCTGAACAGGCGGGGGGCGCTGCCCCCCGAACCCCCCGCGGTATTTAAGGCCAGATGAAAACAAAGCTGTTTCTTTTTGGCTCAAATACTCAAAATCCGTCACTCCCCAAAGGCGAGACCCTCACGACGGGGATCGGCACCGCCTGCAAGCTCTGCGCCAATGGCGATGACATGCAGGCCCGAGGTAAGCGCCGTCTCACGTATCTCGAACCCCATCTCGGTAAGAGGTGGGACCAAGGCGCGCGCGCCCGGTTCAATGTCATAAGGGCCAAAACGGTTGACCAGATGCGGCAGGCTGACCGCCTCTTGCACATCAAGGCCCCAATCGACCCAGGCGATGATGGTTTTGGCAACATAGCCAATTATGCTGCTTCCCCCCGGGCTGCCCAGCACAAGGACCGGCACGCCGTCGCGGCGCAGGATTGTGGGCGCCATTGAGGAACGCGGGCGCTTGCCAGGGGCCAAGGCATTGGCGATAGGCAGGCCTGCGTCATGCGTGGCAAAAGAAAAATCGGTCAGCTCATTGTTGAGCAGAAAGCCCCCCACCATCAGCCGCGACCCGAACCCGTTTTCAATCGTCGTCGTCATCGACAGGGCGTTGCCATAGCCATCGACAATCGAGATATGCGAGGTCGAGGGCAGTTCCAGCGATTGATCATCCGCCCAGAGATAGGCGTGATCAAAGTCGGGGCGGCCCGGCGTCACCTCCGGCAAGGCATCATCGCCGCGCAACAGGTCAGAGCGCTGTTTGAGGTAGTCAGGTGACAAAAGGCCCTTGAGCGGCACGGCCACGAAATCATTATCCGCAAGGTAACGCCCCCGGTCGGCAAAGGCCAATCGGCTGGCATCCCCGATCAGGCGCCAAGCCTCGGGGCTTTGAGGCCCAAGAGATGAAAGATCGAAAGGTTCCAGCAGGCCAAGTATCTGCCCCACCGTGCTTGCCCCCGAAGACGGCGGGCCCATGCCACAGACCTCATAGCCGCGATAGGGCGTGCAAAGTGCGGGCCGTTCCTTGACCCGGTAGATGGCGAGGTCCAAGGGGCTGAGAACGCCCGGATTGCCACCCGACCGCTGCACCCGTTCCGCGATGTCGAGCGCCATCTCACCCGCGTAAAAGGCCGATACGCCCTTATCGGCAAGCAGACGCAGGGTATCGGCGTAATCCGAATTGCGCAGGATGTGCCCCGGCGCGAGCGGCGCGCCACCGGGCAGGAAATACTCGCGCGTGTCCTTGAATATCTTGAGACGGTCGGCATCCTCGGCAATAAGCCCGGCAAGGCGCGGGCTAACGGGAAAGCCGGTCTCGGCCAAGGCGATGGCCTCGGAAAACAGCCCCGCCCACGCCGTGCGGCCCCAGCGGGCATGCGCCTCTGCCAAAAGCGCCGGGGTGCCGGGCGTGCCAACCGAGCGCCCGCCCACCACCGCGTCAAAGAAGGCAAGGGGTTGCCCGTTGGCATCTTGAAAGAGTGTGGGGGTTGCCGCCAAAGGCGCTGTCTCGCGCCCGTCGAGCGTGGTGATCGCTCCGCTCGCGCCATCGTGCCAGACAAGAAAGGCTCCGCCGCCTAGCCCCGAGCTTTGCGGCTCCACCAGCCCTAGCACAAGCTGCGTGGCGATCATCGCATCCGCCGCTGTGCCGCCTTCGCGCAGCACCCTTGCGCCGGCGTCAACGGCAAGCGGATGGGCGGCGGCGATCATCCAGTTTTGTGCCTCAACCGGCTGGCCTGCGTCTTTGGCCGCCTGCGCCGACAGAAGGCGCGCGGGCACCTGCAATACCCCGGCCCCTGCCCCCTCTGGTGCGACAGTGTCGGCGGCCTGTTGTGCCAAAGCGGCACCCCCTGCGAAGATCGACAAGATCAGAACCAGACCGCGCATGAGCCCCCCCCCTAAAGCGGATCGGTGCGCCAGAGCGTCACCTTGAGCCCACCATGCGCCACCGGCGGCCCCGGTGGCAAGAAGGGCAGACCGGTAGTTTTGGCCAAGCCCCCATCGCTGGTGACAATCCCCACCCGCCAGCCGTGCATCTCGCGACGCAGCACCTCGCCCAAGCTGGCATAGAGACCGAAGAGCAACTTGCGATTGCCGATGCGCGCGCCATAAGGCGGGTTGACCATCACCAATCCCGGCGGCCCTTCGGGGCGGGTCAAGGCCGAAAGCGGTTGGCAAGCAAACTGCGTAGTGCCCGCCACGCCCGCCCGCTCCGCATTCTCAGTTGCCATCCGCACGGCACCTGCGTCACGGTCAAATCCCATGAATCGCAACTCTGTGGCGTGCGGCGCACTCGCCGACTTGAGCGCGGTCCAGACCGCAGGGTCAAAGGCCGCCATATCCTCAAACGCGAAGTGGCGCGCGCGGCCCGGCATCAGCCCCGCCGCGATCTCTGCCGCCTCAATGGGAAAAGTGCCAGAGCCACACATCGGATCAAGCACCGGCTCGCGCCCGTCATAGCCACATTGCCGCAGAAAGAGCGCTGCCAAGGTTTCGCGCAAGGGGGCCTTGCCCACCGCCTCTTTATACCCGCGCCGGTGCAACGGCTCGCCCGAGGTATCCAGGCTGAAAGTGACCAGATCATCCTCAATCCGTGCCATCAGGCGCAGCGGCGCATCCTCGGTGACGGCCACACCCAAGGTTTCGGTCAAGGCCTTGACGATACGCTCTGTCGCGGCCCCTGCATGATAGATCTTGGACTTGCGACAGGTGACTTCGACGCGCAGCGGCACATCCGGGCGCAAATGCGCGGCCCAATCGAATTTACGCGCCCGCTTGTCCAACTGTGCAAGATGCATCGCGCGGAACGCCCCAATCCGCGCCAGCACCCGCCCTGCCCCGCGCAGCACAAGATTGGCGCGCCAGACATCAGGCCAAAGCCCCCGAAAGCTGACCCCGCCGGGCAGGATCGTGACAGGGCCAAAGCCATGTTGCACCGCCTCTTCCGCGAGGGCAGTTTCATGCCCCGGAGCGGCGGCGAGAAAGATTTCAAAAGGCTCAGGCTGTGTCATCGCGCCGTCATAGGCCAGACTGGCCCCAAAGGCGAGCCGTCACAGCATCGAGGGGACGACCTGATCGGGCGGGCGGTGGCCATCGTCAAAAGTCTTGATATTGATGATCACCTTTTCGCCCATCTCTATCCGCCCTTCCACGGTGGCCGACCCCATATGCGGCAAGAGCACAACGTTTTTCAACTCGCGCAGGCGCGGGTTGATGTCCGCGCCATGTTCATAAACATCGAGACCGGCGCCTGCGATCTCTCCGGCGCGCAACATGCGGGTGAGGGCATTTTCGTCAATCACCTCGCCGCGCGAGGTGTTGACGATGACCGCCTCGGGTTTCATCAACTTGAGCCGCCGCGCGTTCATAAGATGGAAAGTCGAGGGCGTGTGCGGGCAATTGATGCTGAGCACATCCATACGCGCCACCATCTGATCCAGGCTTTCCCAATAGGTCGCCTGAAGGCTCTCTTCGATTTCGGGGCGCAGGCGGCGGCGGTTGTGGTAATGCACCTGCATGCCAAAGGCCGCCGCACGCCGCGCCACCGCCTGACCGATCCGGCCCATGCCAAGGATACCCAGCCTGCGCCCGGCGATCCGCCCCCCCAACAGGGCCGTGGGCGACCAACCGCCCCATTGCCCCGATTGCATCACCGCCAACCCTTCGGGCAGGCGGCGCGTCACGCTGAGGATCAAGGCCATGGTCATATCGGCGGTGTCATCAGCCGATACGCCCGGCGTGTTCGACACAAGAATGCCATGCTGGCGCGCGGTGCCCACGTCGATATGGTCCACCCCGGCCCCGTAATTGGCGATCAGTTTGAGCCGATCCCCGGCCTGCGCGATCAGGCTGGCGTCGATCCGGTCCGACAAGGTCGGAACCAGCACATCTGCCTCCTTGGCGGCGCGAGCCAGTTCCTCTCGCGTCATGGGCACGTCCGTCTCGCGCAGGCGAACATCGAAAAGTTCGCGCATCCGCGTCTCGACCGGCTCGGGCAGGCGTCGCGTAACAACAACACTCAGGCGTGCAGATGGCATGAAGCCCTCCTTGAAACTTTCCTTTCAGGCGCGTTGCTGCCAGAGTGGCGCAGGAAAGAGCGGGGCACAAGAACCCCCTTGCAGATTACGGGCAGAATTCGAATGACGGTGATGAAATCCGGGCTTGCCGCCCTTGTCATAATGATGGGACTGGGCCCCGTTGCGGCCATGGGCCAAGAGCGCGGGCCGGTCACGAACCTGCCGCTGCCGCGTTTTGTGTCGATGAAGGCCTCGGAGGGCAATGTACGCCGCGGCCCAAGCCTTACGCATCGTATCGACTGGATTTTCAAACGGCGCGACATGCCGCTCGAGATCACCGCAGAGCATGGCCATTGGCGCCGGGTGCGGGATCGCGACGGCGCGGGCGGATGGGTCCATTACACTCTTCTGTCCGGCGTGCGCACCGCCAGCGTCGAGGTTGAAATGCTGGACTTGCTGGCCAAGCCTGATGCGAAAGCCATGGTCGTGGCCCGGCTGGAGCAAGGCGTGATCGCGCGACTCGAGGAATGCCAGCCCGACTGGTGCGCGGTTTCCGCCGGCGGCTATGATGGCTGGGCCCCGAAATCGGCGCTCTGGGGCGTTATGGACGGCGAAACATTCGAGTAACCGCTCGCCGCGTCCTTTAATTTACTGAATTATATTATATACTTAACCATGTATTTGGATCGCACCACGTTTTTTTTGCCAAGCACCCTTGAACCGCACCATGCTCCAGAGTAATTAGCGCGTCACGTTGGGGTGTAGCCAAGTGGTAAGGCGTCGGTTTTTGGTACCGTGTACCGTAGGTTCGAATCCTACCACCCCAGCCAAGTTCTCCCGATCCTTGATCCGATGACGCGCGCGGGCTGTTCTCAGCGCGAAAGTGCCCCGATTTGTGCCCCCGCTGGCGGGTGGCTCGGGTGACGCCCCGGATTGCTCGGCGAAGGCCTCTCCCACGCGGGATGTCAGAGGTAGTCTGGATCGAGCCCATAGGCCCAATAGCCCCAGTCGTCGCTCTTGTTGTCCGCCTGTAAGCCGATCTCGAGAGGCTCGAGGGTAAAGCCAACGACCGCCCGCGAGGGGACGGCCTGAAAGGTACAGCGGAATACGCCTCGCACGGGTCGCGCCGGGGCGTGGCACTTTCAGCGAGAGGTGAGCAGACATATCTCTGATGCCTGATTTACCCGACTACTCACACTCCGGCATGTAACCCAGCACCGTCTCTGGCGCCGGGCGCGCGATCTCTGGCAGGTCCTGCAGAACCTCGTCGATCACCTCCGCCGTCAACGCCGCCACTTCGCAAGCGTAGGCTTGGCGCGTGCCCTCCGGGTTTTCCTCCAGCCATTCCCGAAAGTCTTGCTCTTCGAAATAGGCGATTGCGCCGATACCTGCGATAGGAACGGCAACGATTGCCCTCCTGAGCCGGGCCTTCGCCTTGGTCTTCGCGACGGCCTTCGCCAATTGCTGACGATGTGCAATCCCCGTTGCCACGGCCTTGGCGCTCATCGCCGCAACCGCAGACGTCATCTGCAGCGCCCAGATGCTCGCGGCAATCGCCGTGGACGCGAGCGCCGCACTGAGCCAAACTAGGAAAACCACGCTCCTGAATACACCGAAGATCCTCGACACGACTGGCCTCCACCGTTCTAAAACCCCGGCCCGCGCTTACCAACCGGGGCTTGTCTCTGGGCAGCTTACGCGCCACGACGCAATCCGCCAACCAGTGCCAGTACGGGTCACGATCCGGAGCGCGTTGCGCTTTGGCGGCGAGATCGTTCGCCCCCGCACGAGACAAACCACCGCCCTACTCCGCGACGGCTGCCCGCGTGTTGATGGCCTCGATGTCCGGGATCAAACACCTGGGTGATCCCGTTCTACGACCGCGCGGCTCTGTGGGCGACGAGAGACGTCCTATGCTCCGGGGCACCCGTCCGCCACATTGGGGGATGAACCATTTCCAGGTGGAGTGGAAAGCACGGGACGGGTCTTGCGTATTGGTGTCTCCAGTGACGCTTCTGGTCTCTACCCTGACATCGCAGCGCACGGGCCCGATGCGGCGCTCAGGTTGCGTCAACCGTCACCTCTGCGCGCGTGCCGCCCAAGGCTGCGAAGGCGCGTTGTCGACAGGTGAGCACGAGAATTTGCTGGTCACGGGCCGAACGATGGAGCGCGTCAAACATGGCTTCGATGCGGTCATCATCCGAATGGACAAGAGCATCGTCCAAGATCACAGGAACGGGGCGCCCTGAGGCCGCAAAGAGCCGGGCAAAGGCCAGTCGTGTCAGGATCGCCACCTGTTCGCGGGTGCCGCCCGAAAGGATTTCGAACGACTCGGCCTGACCTTTGCGGGTCAGGGTCGCGGGCAAAAGGCTGGTGTCGTCAATCGTTAGCAGTGCCCCCGGATAAAGGATGGCGAGCAGCGGCTGCAACTCACGCAGAACCGGGCCAAAATAGGCGTCTCGGGCGAGGGTTCGCGCCTCGTCCAACGCGCGCCGAAGGCGGGTCAGGGCGCGCACCTCGGCCTCATACCGGGCTGCGCGTGCCTCGGATTCGGCGCGAGCCCCGGCGAGAGTGGAGAGGCGTTCCTCAATCCCCTCCTCGGCGAGCGCGGTGATGGTGGCATTCAGGCTGGCAAGGTCTTCGCGGTTTTTGGCCAGATCACGTGCAGCCTGCTCGACCGCCCCCTTGGCGCGAGCCAGCCGCGCCTCGGTGGTGACAAGGTCCGGCGCTGTGGCGCGCAAACGGTCGCAGGCCTCTTGCGCCCCGAGGCAGATGTTCGCGAGCGTGGGTTGTCGGGCCTTGAGATCGGCGATTAGCGCAACAAGAGCCTCTGGGTCTCCGGCCTCGGACAGGGCAGAGTCAAACTGCCGCGCCGCATTGCTGCGATTGGCCTCGGCTGCGGCGCGGGCTTCACCTGCGATCACGGCCAGTTCATGCGCCGCTTTTGCGGCGGCGCGGGCGGTCGCCTCGTCGGTTTCGGCAGCGGTCAGCGCCTTGGTCAGGGCTGCAACATCCTCAGCTTCTGTCGGGGCATCGGCCACCTCGGCCTGCGCCCGCGCAAGGGCCGCGCGCAACGCCTCAACACCGTCGGGGGCCACTTCGGCGCAGAGGGCCAAACCCTGTTTCACCTCTGCCTCAAGCTGTTGGGCTTCAGCCCATTGCGTGCGGGCGGCGGCCAGCGTGTCAACCTGCGCCTCGGCCAAAAGACGCGCAAGCGCCTGATCTGCTTGCGCAACCTCGGCGGCGCTGTCTGTGCCGCGCGCAGAACCCGGATCAATGTGCAGCCTGCCAAACCCCGGCAAGGCAAGCTCAGTCGGCACTAAGATCGGCGTCGGGCCTGATCCAAGAGGTTGACCGTCATGCAGCGCTGGAGAGCCGTCAGGGTGAACCTCGATCGTCACGGCCTGTGCCTCGGCCCGCGCCCGCGCCAGATCAAGCGCGCTTTGGGCCTTGTCGGCGGCGTCGAGCAGTTTGGACGTGACGCGGATACGGGCGCGCGCCGCTTCGGTCTTGTTCAGCATCGCCCAAAGCTCGGTGGCGCGGTCAAGCCGGCGCTGGAGATCGTTTGCCTTGATCTGCGCCGCCTGCGCCGCTTGGGCGCGGGTGGCCTGATGCAGACGGTTGCGCAGATCACGCGCCTTGGTGCCTTGGTCCTCGGCATTCACCGCGGCGGCACTATCGCGTGCGGTCAGCTCAGTGGCGCGCGCGCGGGCCTTCTTTGCCGCTTCTTCGGCCTTGGCAACTGCGCTGCGGGCCTCCTCAAGGCGGGCGGCGCGGCTTTCGGCGGCCAGCACATCGCGCTGCAAATGCTCGGCATCCAGTGTGGCAAGGCGTAGGGCGGTTTCCGCCTGTGCAACCTCGGCCTGATGGGCCTGGGCCGCCTGATGCGCGGCTTCAGCCTCGGCCAAGGTTTGTGCGCGGGCCGCCGTATCCGCAGGATCGGTCAGTCGGGCAAGGTGACGCTGCACCTCCGCCCGGCGGATCAGGTCATCCGAGAGCCGCTCGGCGCGCGGGCGCAACTCGGCCTCTTCGGTGGCAAGCGTTGCGGCCTCTTCCACCGCGCGCGCCCATTCTCCCCCGGCTTTGGGGCGTCCGGTTGCGGTCGCCAATCTCGACAGCGCCTCGGTCACGCGGTCAATCACGCCATCCATCCGCCGCCCGCCGGTCATCATGTCAATCTCGCCCGCGACAGAAGACAAAAGATCGCGCCGCGCATTCAACCCGCGCTCGCGCTCGCGCTTGTCATCTGCGCTGCTGCCGTCGGGTTCCAACCCCATCAACCCTTGCCGCACCCAGAGCAGGCCGGACGGGCCTGCCAGACCTCCGCCCATCAGCCGGTCAATCCACGCCTCCGCCTCATCTGCCTGAGCGATCAGGCGGCCGTTGGTGTCGTGCACTTGCGCCTGCGGGCGGTTGAGCCACCGCTTTGCAATGCGAAACCGCCCCTCCGCAAGCTCCACCTCGGCCGCCACCTCGGGCGCGCCCCCGGCATGCGGTTGCAGCGCCTTGATGGCCGCATTCCGGCTGTTGTGGCGTTCAAAAAACAACGCATGCAGCGCGTCAAAAAAGGTCGATTTGCCAAATTCATTCGGTTGAGAGAGCACAGTGATGCCGTCGCCAATCTGGCCAAGGCGTGCGCGCTGACCCGCGAAACGGCGCACATTGGTCACCTCGATCACCCGGAGCTTCACGCCTGCACCTCCTGACTGAGCGCATAGAGACGCGCGAGTGCCGCAGACGCCGTATCGCGGTCGGATTGTGAAAGTGTGGCATCCCCTGCCTCGGCCAGCAACACTTCGGCAGCCTGACGCAGCGCTCCGGCGCGGTCGATCTGGTCAAGGTCTTCGGGCAGCGCCTCGACGCCCAAAGCAGAGAGGTCCGCCGCGAACCAGCCGAAATCCGGGGCACGAGCGGCCAGCGCGGCCTCGAGCGCGGCGCGGTCAGCCAAAGGCAGGCGTCCCGTCACAGTGAGCCGCACCAGATGATCGCGTGCACGGCTTTGTGGCAGGATATCAGCAAAGCGAGCGGTCAGATCCTCGCCCGGCAGCAGGTCGAGGGCCGGGCGACGCCAACGGAACTGCGCGGTTTCGACCGGCGTCACTTCAGCCGTCCCCCCGAGCGTCACAAGAAGCGCAGAACCCGGCGCATCGTGCTTGAACCCGTCTGGTTCGGGGGTGCCGGAATACCAGGTGGTTGGCGTCACCTGCATCCGCCCGTGCCAATCGCCAAGGGCGAGATAGTCAAGACCCGAGCGCGCGGCCCGGTCGGGCGGAATGATGCCCAGGGCCCCCTCTTCGCCCGAGAAATCGGTGATCGCCCCATGCCCAAGCCCGATACGGCGCGCCCCTTGGGGTGTGGGGGCCGACATCGCCTCGGTCAGATCGCGCCCCGGACGGCGTTGTGTACAAGGCGCAGGCAAGAGCCAATGGTCAGGGGCAAGGGCAACCGGCACCTCAGACGTGAGGACCATCAGATTGCCAGGTGGGTCTTGTGCAATCCGCCGCCAAAGTTCGGAGGCCGCAAGGCTGTCGTGGTTGCCGGGCAGCAGCACCCAAGTCAAATCGCGTTCCTCGCCCATCGCACTGAGGGCTTGCCGCAACGTGTCGGGGGCGGGCGTTTCGGCATCGAACGTATCGCCCGCAAGCAGCACCACCCCTGCCCCACCATCGCGCGCAGCCTTGGCCAGCCGGGATATCGCGCCATGCCGCGCCTCGCGCAAACGGTGCCGAATGCCCTCGGGATAGCCGCCATAAGCGCGCCCAAGATGCAGGTCCGAGGTATGAAGAAAGCGGAAGGGGGTCATAGAGGTCCTTGTTGCGCCCAAGCGCTCTGTTTCAGCCTTGCCGCGAATGCGTCAGAGATCAAGCACTGGCGTATGGTCATCAGGCCGAACAGACAGTTTCACGACACCGCCAACGCATCGCTCAGATGGTGCGGCCACCATCAACCTCGAGCACCACGCCGGTGATGAAATCCGCCTCGTCCGAGGCGAGATATAGCGCCGCGTTGGCGATGTCGCGTGCCTCGGACAAGCGGCCCATCGGGATGGTCGAGATAAATCGCGCGCGGTTTTCGGGCGTGTCGGGCATGCCCATGAACTGTTCCAGCAATCCGGTCGCCCCCATCACCGGTGCGATACAACAGACGCGAATCTTGTCGGGGGCCAGTTCCGCTGCCAATGAGCGCGTCATCAGGTTCACGGCACCCTTGGACGAATTATACCACGTCAGACCGGGACGCGGGCGGATACCTGCGGTAGAGCCGATGTTGATCATCACCCCGCCTCCAGCAGCACGCCAAAGCGGCACGCAGGTCTTGGTCATGTGAAAGATCGACAGCACGTTTATCTCATAGATCTTGCGAAATGTCGCCTCGTCGGTGTCCATCAACGGGCTGTTGGGATTGGTCCAGCCTGCGTTGTTGACCACGATATCAAGACCGCCAAAGGCCGCAACAGTGGCGTCAACGGCAGCCTGCACCTGATCGCCTTTGGAGACATCACAGGTCACGGCGATGGCGTTCTCACCAAGGTCGCGTGCCACGGCGCGCGCACCGTCCGCGTTCATATCGACCACTGCTACCTTGGCACCTTCGCGGATATAGGTCTCGGCTATGCCCTTGCCAAAGCCCGAAGCCGCGCCGGTCACGAGGGCTCGTTTTCCATCCAGTCTCATCTTGCGTTCCTTTGGTCTGGTCTTTTCCGCCTGCGTGCGGCCTAGCCGTGATTGTTGATGATCGTCTTGATACGCGAGAATTCCAGCAGCGCCGCAAAGCCCTTTTCGCGGCCATGCCCGGATTTGCGTATGCCGCCAAACGGCAATTCCACCCCGCCGCCCGCGCCATAGCCGTTGATGAACACCTGACCGCAGCGCATTGCCTTGGCGACACGTTGCTGACGTCCGCCATCTTTGGTCCAGACCGCGGCGACAAGACCGTATTCGGTGGCGTTGGCGATGGAAATAGCCTCTGCCTCATCCTCGAACGGGATGAGGCAGAGCACAGGGCCGAAAACCTCTTCTTGCGCGATCCGCGCCTTGGGATCACAGGGGCCGAATACTGCCGGAGCGACATAATAGCCGCCTTTTGGGGCCTTGGGATCGATGCTGCCACGGGCCATCAAGGGCGCGTCGGCCTCGGCGATATAGGTCTCGACCCGCTTTTTCTGCTTGGCCGAAATAAGCGGGCCAAGCACCGCATCCTCGCCAGACTCTGAGGCGGCAATCGCGCTGAAACGCGCGGTCAATTCGGTAACGGCGCGGTCATAGATGCCGCGTTGCAACAACACGCGCGTGCCCGCAGAACAGGTTTGTCCGGCGTTCTGGATCACAGCGTTGACAAGAACGGGCATGGCCGCGTCAAGATCGGCGTCGTCGAACACGATTTGCGGCGACTTGCCCCCCAGTTCCAGCGTGCAGCCGATGAAATTCTTGGCAGCTGCGGTCTGAACGATCACGCCCACTTCGGGCGATCCGGTGAAGGAGATGAAATCTATCCCGCGATGATCCGCCAGAGCCTGACCGGCCACCGCACCGCGCCCGGTCACGATATTGATGGCACCGGGCGGAAAGCCCACGTCGAGCGCCAGTTCCGCAATCCGAAGCGCGCTGAGGCAGGCATCCTCGGCGGGTTTCAGGACCGTTGCATTGCCCATGGCCAGCGCCGGGGCGACCGAGCGGCCAAACATCTGCGCCGGATAGTTCCACGGGATGATATGGCCGGTCACGCCATAAGGCTCGCGGTGCACCTCGACATTATAGCCGTTGAGAAAGGGCACAATCTCGCCATGCACCTTGTCGGCGCCACCGCCGTAGAATTCAAAATAGCGCGCGGTGACTTTCATGTCAGTGCGCGCCTGTGCAATCGGCTTGCCGTTGTCGCGCCGCTCGAGCTGGGCCAGAGGTTCGATATTCTCAAGAATACGCTCTGACAGGCGGATCATCAGGCGACCGCGTTCTGCCGCAGTCAGCCTTGACCATTCGCCACCATCAAAGGCCGCGCGCGCCGCTGCGATGGCCGCGTCGATATCGGCGGCATCGCTGTCGGCGATCTGGGCAAAGGGCAGCCCGTCAATGGGCGAAAGCACCTCCATCACCCTCCCCGAGCGCGCGGGAACCCAAGCATTGCCAATCAGGTTCAGCGGTTGCGGGATGACCAGCGTTGCATCGGGGTCAGTGTCTTTCATGCCTTGGCTCCTTGCGGTTCAATGCCCCTTGCGATGGTATGTGGCCGGATGGTGGCGACCACAAAAGATACATGTCGTCGAAGGGTTGGATTCGCTCGTGCCCAGCGTGATCGAGCGATCCCGCGCGCGCAAGCTCTGAAAGGTCTTGGCATGATGTAATGCCGGGGCGGCAGGCCGGGTAAACCCGCCCCTTCTACCGCCCCAAGCCCGTCTCAGAAGGTTTTGGCCAGCGTGAGTTTGAAGTTTCGCCCAACCGCCGGGCGGGTAGCAAGATTAGGCATATACTGTTCGTCAAACACGTTTTCGATCCCAAGACGGAACTCGGTTCCTTCCCACACGCCGCGCTTGGGCGCGATGGTGCCGCGCAAGTTGTGGACCGTGTAGCCGTCATCCCGCACCCCGTTGACGGTGATGGAGTCGGCGCTGACAACCTCCCAGCTCAGGTCATAGGTATCGTCAAACACCTTGCCCACGGTCGCACGCAGGCTGTTGGCCGCAAGATTGCGCCAGTCGCGCACGCCGCCCAATAGATCCACCTCTTCGCCATCGGCGATAGTCGCGTTGAAATCGACGTAAAAGCCGTTTTCCATGGCATAGGACGCCTCGAACTCTAGCCCTTGGGTCTGGATTTCATCCAGCAGGTTCTGCGCGGGCGTCGTATCGACAAAGGAATTCACGTCCCAAAGCTCACTGTCAAAATACGTGACCTTGAGCGCGAGGTTATCATTGTCGCGCCAGAGACCGCGACGGTCATACGAAAAGCCAAGTTCATAGGTGCGTGATTTTTCGCTCCGCCCTACCCGGATCGGGAATTCCAGATCGTCGATGATCGGCAAAACCTCGGTATAGGCGGCGCTGCCGAACAGGGCAAAGCCATTGTCAAAGGCATAGCGCAGCGACAGCCCACCCATCAGCGCATCCTCGGAAAAGCGGCCATCGTTTGGCGCTGTGTCCCCCTCGACCTTTGATGTTTCATACCGAATGGCAGGCGTTAAGGTCCAGGCGCGGCCGATGTCGATTTCGTCCACCGCAAAGATCGCCCATCGGTTGTCTTCGCCCCCCGGTGCGGCAAAGGCATTGACGCGCTCGCGGTTGATATACTCAATCCCCGCCGTCAGATCATGGCGCAACGCGCCGGTGTCAAACAAGGACGTGTTTTTGAGTGTAAGCGTCGTGGTTTCATAGTCATGGTCAGCGTTGAGAAGCTCCGAGCAAATCGTGATCGGCGCGGGCGGGCTGCCAGGACAAGACACCGCGTTCTGCAAGATCGACTCGTCAACGTGCGAATATTGCAGCGTCAGATCAACCAGATCATTGAGCGGGTTGAAGTTGTATTTGAGAATGCTGGTCTGGCTTTCGACCTCTCGGTCGACATTCCCGAAAAAGGTGAGGTTGCCAAAGCTGTCGAATGGCACGTCGAATTGCGAACTTTGGGTATCCTGATAGCTGGCTTCAATGGAATGGGCCTTTTCTTCGCCAAAACGATACTTGGCCTTGATCAACCAGGACGGATCGTCAATCCGCGCCCTCAGGGGGTTGATAACAGCGCCATTGCCATCCTCAGGAAAGCCGAGTCTGCGGCTGACATAGTTGAAGAGCACCCCAAAGTCCTCGGTGGGCTGCCACGCCCCGATGGTCGAGGATGTCACACCATTGCCATTGGTCTGAAACTCAAGTGTCTGACGCAGTCCAAAGCCGGTTTCGCCCCCGGTGACGTCCTCAGGGTCGATGGTTTCAAGCCGAACCACCCCACCAACCACGCCAGAGCCATATTGGAACGATCCCACCGTTCCACGGATCACCTCAACCTCCTTGAAGAGGAAAGGATCGGTGAAAAGCTGTGTGCCAATGCGGTAAAGCTCCTCGGACCCGCGCGTTGCGCCATCGACCTGGATCAGCACCTTTTGATCCGTGCCAAACGTGTCATTCGATCCAAACCCACGGATCGAGATACCCGACCCCTGCGCCGTGTCGCCATTGAGCAGGGCCACAGACGGCACTGTCACGAGCAATTCGGCCACCGAACCCGCCTGTCGGTCACGGATTTCGTCTTGGTCGATCACGGTCGTGGGGGTGGCGGTATCGGTTTGCACCGCACGCTTGCTTTCTCCCAGCGTCAGCGTTCCAAGAAACCCCTCTTGGCCGGGTGTTTCCTGTGCCAGACTGGCAGAGCCATAGCCGAGCCCCATGCAAAGGCAGGTCGTAGTCAGTAGTCTGCAGCGTGTGCGCGATGTCATCACGTGTCCCTTTCGTTTCCTTGACAATGGCTGTCACACCGTTGTGCTTGCGAAAGGCTGGCACGGTTTTTTCGTTTGATTTCAGCGGTCGAACGATCTTTCTGGGATCGGCCTTGCGCTCCTTAGTCTTTTATGAGTAAAAGAGTCAAGATTGCGATTCAACTTTGAGAAATCGTTTTCGAGAGCCACGTCCGCGCCGCAGGTGCGATGCAGCCAGCCCATCCATCCAGACATGAGGCCGGCATGACAGACTCTGCTCCCCTTACCCCCGACGCACTCCGTGCCTTTATGGCCGATAACCCCAAGATGCGCAGCCGCGATCAGGCGAACCGCCTTGGCATCAGCGAAGCGCAACTGGTCGCGGCCCACATCGGACGCGGTGTGACGGCCATTGCCGCGCACCCCGATCAGGTGATGGGGGCCGCGCAACGCCTTGGCGAAGTGATGGCGCTCACCCGCAATGAAAGTTGCGTGCATGAAAAAGTGGGGCGCTATGACAATTATCACAGCGGACAACACACGGCGATGGTCCTGACCGAGGATATCGACCTCAGGATGTTCCCAAGCCATTGGCGCCATGCCTTTATGGTCGAAACCGAGAGCGAGACAGGGCCCCGGCGCAGTCTGCAGGTGTTCGACGCCGCAGGCGACGCGGTGCACAAGATTTTCCTGCGCGATGGATCATCGCTGACCGCATGGGAGGCGCTTCGCCTCTCGTTGGCTCTGCCAGACCAGTCCGAAAGCTTGACGGTTGCAGCGCGCACGCCCCCGGAGGCTGCGAAATCAAACCCCGACAAAATCGAGGTCCTGCGCGAGGAATGGCGGCGGATGACCGATACGCATCAATTCCTGCGCCTGACGTCCAAACTGCGGATGAACCGGCTTGGGGCCTACCGTATCGCGGGGGCACCGTTTGTGCGGGCATTGGCCCCAGAGGCGGTGAACACCCTTCTGACCCAACTGGCGCAGGCAGGCACCGAAGTGATGATCTTTGTCGGCAATCGGGGCTGCATTCAGATTCATTCCGGCCCTGTTGTGACCCTCAAACCGATGGGACCATGGCAGAATGTGATGGATCCAGGGTTCAACCTGCATCTGCGGCTGGATCATGTGGCCGAGGTTTGGGCCGTAGACAAACCGACGCAACGCGGTGCGGCGATTTCGGTAGAAGCGTTTGACGCTCAGGGATCGCTGATTTTTCAGATCTTTGGATTGGGCAAGGAGGGGCGTGACAGCCGCGCGGCCTTTGGTCGGGTCGTAAAGGCGCTTCCGGCTCTGCACAACGCTGACACGGAGGCCCTGACATGAGTGGAAGTTCCCTGACGCGCCGCGCACTCTTGGCGCAGGTGGCGATCTTGGCCTTGGCGGGGACAAGCCTTGCGCAGGACGGCGACCGAGTGCTGTCCATCGGCGGATCGGTGACAGAGATCGTGCATGCCTTGGGGCAAGAGGATCGGTTGATCGCGCGCGATACGACCTCGACCTTTCCGCCCAACGTGACCAAATTGCCTGATGTGGGCTATGCGCGCGCGCTCAGCCCCGAAGGTGTGCTCTCGGTCGCTCCGTCGCTCATCCTCGCTATCGATGGGGCTGGCCCCCCCGAAACGATCGAAGTCCTGCGGCAATCAGGCGTAGGTTTTGTCACCATTCCAGAGGCGCACAGTGCCGAGGGAATCATCACCAAGATTACCGCTGTTGGCGCAGCCTTGGGCGTGCCTGAGCGCGCCGAAGCCTTGGCGTCAGAGACGCGCACCGCGCTTGCAACCGCGGCCACGCGGACTGCTCAAGTGCCAGAGGCCGCGCGCAAGCGCGTCCTCTTCATCCTCAGCCTGCAAGGCGGGCGCATCCTCGCGTCCGGGCGCGACACGCAGGCCGCCGCCATCATCGAGATGGCGGGGGGCATCAACGCGGTTACAGCCTTTGAAGGCTACAAACAGTTGACAGATGAAGCTGTGGCAAAGGCCGCCCCCGATGTGATCCTGATGATGGACCGAACTGGCGATCATGCCATCCTGGACGAACAACTCTTTGCCATGCCCGCGATCCGCATCACGCCGGCAGGTGCCGATGAGGCAATTGTGCGGATGAACGGGCTCTATCTGTTGGGCTTCGGGCCGCGCACCGCATCGGCTGCCCTCGATTTGAACACAGCCCTTTATCCGCAGCCCCAAGAGACCGACAATGACCGTGACCCAAGCTGACGCGCTGACGCCCAGCCGTTTCACGGATCGCCGCACGCGGGCGCGTCGCGCGCATCTGTGGCTGGGTCTCGGTCTGCTTCTGACGTGCGCCCTCAGTCTTGAAACCGGCGCATCCGGGGTCTCGCTTTGGTCGATGGTCGGTGCGGGGGGGCAGGATACACCCGTCCACAGCATCATCCTTTGGGAGGTTCGCCTGCCGCGCGTTTTACTGGGCGCGCTGGTTGGGGCGGCTCTGGCGGTTTCCGGCACGGTGATGCAAGGGCTTTTTCGCAATCCGCTGGCCGATCCCGGCATCGTGGGGGTTAGCGCCGGGGCCGGTCTTGGGGCCGTGACGGCGATTGTGCTGGGCGGCCTGCTGCCCATCGCCCTGCGCGACAGTCTGGGCCCGTTCCTTGTGCCGGCGGCAGCGTTCTTGGGCGGCTGGGCCTCTGTTCTTTTGCTCTACGGGGTTGCCACGCGCGGTGGGCGCACGTCTGTGGCGACGATGCTGCTGGCGGGGATCGCGCTTGGCGCGCTGTCGGGCGCAGTGTCGGGCCTGATGGTCTATGCGGCGGATGATCAGCAGCTGAGAGACCTGACATTCTGGGGCCTCGGCTCTCTGGCTGGGGCGACATGGGCCAAGGTGGCCACCGCCATGCCGATCCTTGTTGTGGCCATGGTCGGGGCCCTCGGGCTGGGGCGTGGGTTGAATGGTCTTGCTTTTGGCGAGGCAACCGCACTGCATCTTGGCATCCCGGTGCAACGGACCAAAACGCTGGCCATTCTCGCGGTTGCGGCGGCGACTGGCGGTGCGGTGGCGGTGTCTGGCGGGATTGGGTTCATCGGCATTGTCGTGCCACATCTGCTTCGTCTGGCAACCGGGCCGGATCACGGGCCACTGCTGCTGAATGCGGCGCTTCTCGGGGCAATCTTGCTGCTTGGGGCAGACATCATCAGCCGCGTGATCATTGCCCCAGCCGAACTGCCCATCGGTATCGTCACAGCGGTTCTGGGCGCGCCGGTGTTCTTGTGGATATTGCTCCGACAGCGCCCGATGGGGGATATGTGATGCTGGCTGCAGAGCGGATCACGCTCGGCCTTGGGGGCCGGACCATCCTGCGCGACGTCACGCTTTCTGCCCGCGCAGGTGCGGTGACGGCCATTGTCGGCCCGAATGGATCGGGCAAGACGTCGCTCTTGCGCGTGCTGACGGGCGAGAGCGCCGGTTCGGGCCGAGTTCAGCTTGGTCAATTGGAGGTAACTCCGCGTGCGGCTGCAGCACTTGCCGCACGACGCGGGGTGCTGCCACAGGCCACGCGGATCGCCTTTCCCTTTACGGTGATCGAATTGGTCCGCATAGGCCATAGCGCAGGGCAATATGCCGGGCGGGCTGATGTTCCCGAACGCGCCTTGGCCCGGGTGGGATTGGCGCATATGGCCAACCGTTTCTACCAAGACCTGTCGGGGGGTGAGCAGCAGCGCGTTCAATTGGCACGCGTTCTTGCGCAGGTTTGGGAGCCTGTCGGACCGGGCGGGGCAAACTGGCTGTTTTTGGACGAACCCGTCTCGAGCCTTGATATTGGCCAACAATTGAGCGTCATGCAGATTGCCCGCACCTATGCGGAGACAGGGGGCGGCGTGGTTGCGGTGATGCACGATCTGAACCTGACCGCGATGTTCGCCGATCATGTCATCATGGTGCAGAAGGGCAGGATTGCAGGCGCGGGCAAGCCGCAAGAGGTTCTGACCTCTGGCACGCTCTCGGCGGTCTACGGCTGTGCGCTCAGGATAAGTACGCCGCCAACAAAGGATGTGCCCTATCTGCTGCCCCAAGCCGCGCAAGAGTTTGCAGGCTGATGTCGACATTGCACCCCATGCCATACGCAAAACCTGCGTCATGAAGAGGGCCCTATTGCGGTGCCGGGCGCAGGCCAAGAACCTGTGCAGGGGCGATCCGTTCGCCATTCCTGAGGATCAAGACGGTCTCGCCCGCCTCGAACTGTGCTTCTGCGATTTGACGATAAAAGCTGGCGCTGTGGCGTGCGAGCGTTTCTTCATTCGCGAAGGAGTGCACAGAGAGCGTATATTCCCCCTCTGCAAGCGGGAAACCCGCCGAATCGAGACCGGACCAGACCACCGGACCCGAGCGCGCCGGGATCGTTTGGCGGTTCACTATGATGCCGCGGGCATCGCTTGCAACGATTTCGGCGGCATCCGCCTGCGACTCGACCGTGGCGATCAGGGAAATCGGCTGTCCAGAGAACGCGACGGGGCCGGTTGCCAGCGCCTCCATTCCGATCCATCCGGATACTTGCGACAAGCCCTGTGCGCCCAACCGCGCGCCTAGATCTGTGAGCAGATCATTGGTCAGCACCTGTTGTTCGACCGTCGAGAATGTCGCCAACTGCACAGCGAAATCAGAAGATTCAATTGGATTGAGTGGGTCCTGATTGCGCAATTGGGTCGTTAGCAGCCTGAGAAAGGTTTCAAAGTCAGAGCTGAAACCGGTTGCAGGACGCGCAGGGGCAGCAGCGTTGGTTGAGGGGGGGGCTGCTTGGCTGCGGTCCAGGCCGGTGCCCGGTGGAATCGTCGTCACGTCCATCTTGTTTCCTTTAAATCAAGACATTGATGCGCGCGCCTGCCAAAGCAGGCGAACTGAGAGCCGGGGGCACAAACACGTCTGGCACCGCGCCGCGCCCCTCATCCTCGCGGTGGGTGGCGCCTTGTGCGTTCAGGGTCTTGCCCGGGCTTCCGCCAGGGTTTTGCCCAGAAAAGGCGAAACGCGCCTCTTGATAACCAACATCCAGCAGCCCCCGCGCCAATGTCTCTATGTGCCGCCGAAGAAGATCGAGCGTTTCTGGCCGCTCGGCCAATACAGTCACGGCCACGACGCCTTCATGGCTTGTCAACCTGAGGCGCACCCGGCCCAGTTCCTCGGGCGCAAGCTGAAGGTCGATGGTGGATTTGCCAGCACCCTGCGACTGCACCGCCACCGCAATCTGCTGGGCAATGGCCTGCGGCAAGTCGGTCCGCGCCAAGGACAGGAGCGGCTGGTATTGCCCGTTTGGCCCCGTAGACACGGCAAACCGCAAGTCGGAAACCTCAGTCACCGCTGGCATTTCCGCCTCGTCTCCAAGACCAAGCTCCGGGATATCTGCAAATGGATTTGCCTTTGCGGCCTCCCCTCCGCTAAGCAGATTGAGCCCTGCTGACCGCATGGCCAGAGACGGCAGAGGCGCGTATCGTGCACCCTTCTGTGCGGGATACGCGCCCCACGACCCGGACATCAATTCCCGAGGCGAACCTGTCTTCGATTCTGTGACCAGAGCATACTCTGGATCAAATTCGACTTGCCCTAAGGCATGGGGCAGGTTCGGGCCAACATTCGAACTATCTGGGCGCATGCCCGGCGGCGCGGAGAGGTCGGGTTCTGCCTTTATCCGGGGCTGAGAGACAAAAGGATCGGCGCGCCACGCCGCTGGCTGCTTTGCATCCCCGCCCGTCTGGGAACCTGTCAACGATCTTTGGCCTAGGTCCACTTGGGTGAAGTCCTCTGGCGATATCTCTGGTACCGGGCCCACCGGATGAGCGAAAGAGGCTGATGTCGTCTGATCTGCAAACCGATGCGGTGCCGATCGCTGCTCCGAGGGGTTCATCCCGTCCGCAACTGATCCCTCGAACTGCGCCGTGGCATAGCCCTGGATCGGGACTATGGGGGCATCCTCCTCTGCTTGCGACAAGGCACCATCGACCGCCATTGAGACAGGCGGCACGTTCTGGTCCTCAGCCTCAGATAACCCAGGCACCGGCCCCGCATGTGGCCGAGGCCCGGCATCGGTGCTGGGCAATCCACCCTTGGACACCAATTCCTTGCGGATTTGGGTCCGCGCGACATCCACAACAGACGCGGCAAGCCCAGCGTCTGACATATCGTCTTTCTCGCGCTGCAGATCCAAGGCGGCCTCTTCCGCACTTTGGAAAATGTCGGCGAATGTTTTCGCCCTTTCAGACGACGGTCCACCGGCAGCAGCCGCGCCCAAACCGGACGGCAATGCCGATGAAAGCCCAAGGACGGGATTAAGAGGATCCTTGGCGGGGATTACTGACATAGGCGCCCTCCGTGATGCCATGGCGATAAGCCGGAGGATTGCAGAAACCAGTTACTGCTTCTTTACCGGTTTCGGTTCTTCTTGTGTCCAGTGTGATCAATTTGAGGGATTCTCATGACTGACCCTGTACAACTTTCCTCCAGAGCCGTGGACCGGCCCTCGACCAGCTTAACCCGCACCAAGCAAGTGGCCGAACGGCTAGAGGCAAGCTTTCTTGCTGAAATGCTCAAGTTCGGGGGGCTGGACCCCAAGAGCGACAGCTTTGTGGCGAGCACGGGCGAATCGCAATTTGCATCCTTTCACCGCGAGGCATTGGCACAAGAGATGGTCAAAGCGGGTGGCATCGGGCTGGCAGATGTCTTTTATCGCTCGATGATGGAGCGCGCCCATGACGCTTGATCAGAGTACCCGCATCATCCAACAGCTTGACCTTATTCTGGAGGAAGAGCGCGACGCCCTTTTGCGCGGAGATCTGTCGCAGATCGTGGCGCTCATGTTGAAAAAGGAACAGTTGGTAGACGCGCTCAATGCCCTTTCGGCGACGGCAAGCGGCGATCTGATTGCGGTTCAAGGTAAGTTGAGCCGCAATCAGGCCCTGCTTGACGGGGCCTTGCAGGGTATTCGCACTGTTGCGGCGCGCCTCGCAGCGCACCGCCGCATTCGACGTTCCTTGGACACCTATGACCAGAACGGTCACAAACGCTCGATCCCCGGCGACATCGCGCACCATCTTGAAAAGCGTGCCTGAGGGATTGGCTAAAATTCGCGGCGTTTCAGAGATGGGACTTAGCACTCCGTTAGCATCTTGAAGGCATTTTATCTCTTGCATCCCGAAACGGATGGCGCAGCCGGGACCATCCCGCACCCTGCAACCGTCAGAAAGACAGTCCAAACCGTCTCCTCCGGGGAGACGAACCATGAAATGGCGAAATTCGCCAAACCCGAAAGGAACATGATATGTCCAGTATTCTGACCAATAACAGCGCCATGGTCGCTCTTCAGACCTTGCAATCCGTGAACTCTAACCTTGCCAAGACGCAGGATATGATCTCGACGGGCAAGGCTGTCGCAACGGCCAAGGACAATTCGGCCATCTTTGCCATTTCCAAGGTGATGGAATCCGACGTCAGCGGCTTCAAGGCCGTTTCCGACGCGCTGTCTTTGGGCGAATCGACGGTCGCCGTGGCCTCGGCCGGGGCAGAGCAGATCACCAATTTGCTCAACGAGATCAAGGAAAAGGTCGTCGCCGCGACCGGTGAAAACGTCGATCACAGCAAGATCCAGAACGATGTCGACGAGCTGGTGAATCAGGTCACGTCGATTATCGGCGCGTCACAATTCAACGGCGCGAATCTGCTCAACACGGCGGGCAACGCAGGGATAACGGTACTGTCGTCCCTCGATCGGGACGCAACCGGAACGGTCACAGCGTCGAACATCAGCGTGGCTTCTGTTGATTTCGAGGCCAACCTTGATCTGAGCGACATTGATGTGACGAACTCTGCAGCCGCTGACACCTCGCTTGCCGCAATCGAAGTCCATATCCAGACGGCGGTCGACGGGGCGGCAGCGCTTGGTGCGTCGGCCAAACGGATATCGGATCAAAACGAATTCGTCAGCAAGGTGACGGATGCGATCAAATCCGGGATCGGCGCATTGGTCGATGCCGATTTGGAAGAGACCTCTGCGCGTCTCCAGGCCTTGCAGGTGCAACAACAGTTGGCGACACAGTCTTTGTCCATCGCCAATCAGGCCCCGCAGGCCATCCTGTCGCTGTTCAGGAACTAAGCCATTCAGGGGCGTCTCTCGGGGCGCCCCTGACATCTCTTCGGTGACAGACTGACCCTGAAAGGACTTGACGTGAATGCGACCCGTCTGGCGCAGAGCGCCTATCGCGACCAATCCCGGCCCGTCCGGACTGACCGTGGGCTGGAATATGATGCCTTTGCCCGTATCACCCAACGCTTGGTGCACGCAGCAGGGCAGGACCCAAGAGATATAGCCAATCTCGCGGCCGCCCTTCATGACAATCGGCGGCTCTGGACAATCTTGGCGACTGACGTCGCCGACCCACAAAACCCACTGCCGCAATCGTTGCGGGCCCAAGTCGTCTATCTCGCGCAGTTTTGCCATCATCACAGCAGCGCGGTGCTGAATGCAAACGCATCGCTTCAACCCTTGATCGACATCAATACAGCCATCATGCGCGGGCTGAGCGATAGGAGAGCAGACCAATGAGCGGCCTCGTCCTAAAACTTAATCCCAAAGAGCGGGTGCTTATCAACGGGGCGGTGATCGAGAACGGCGACCGCCGCTCACGGCTGTCCATCATGACGCCGAATGCGCATATCCTGCGGCTTCGGGATGCCATTCACCCAGAAAGTGCAACAACGCCTGTACGCAGGGCCTGCTTTGCTACGCAACTTCTGCTCTCGGGCGATGGCGATCCGCAGGACGCGCGCCGCCAGATCCTGCGACGAATCGAAGAGCTGAGCCAGGCGTTGCGCGATCCCGACAGCCGTATCCAGTTGACCCTCGCCACGCGGGCGCTTCTGGACGGGGAATACTACAAATGCCTCAAGGCCCTGCGAGCCCTCCTACCACGTGAAGAGCGTCTTTTGGCGCATCGTGCGTCATGAACTTTACGCCTGTAGTGCCGCTGGGTGGATTGTCGGGCTGGGCGCTCTTGTCGCGCACGTCCGAGCGTCAGACGGATCTGTTCAACAAATCCCCGCAGATCGTGCGTGATACCGAATATTTCGAGCAGAATATTGCCAAGATCACCACGGCAGAAGGTTTGGTTTCAGATCGCCGCCTCTTGCGGGTGGCCTTGGGGGCGTTTGGCCTTCAGGAAGATATCAACAGCCGCGCCTTTATCCGCGCCATTCTGGAAGAGGGCACCATTCGGGATGATGCAATTGCCAACCGTCTTGCCGATGACCGGTACAAACAGCTGTCCGAGGCGTTTGCCTTCGCCGACCGTCCGATCCCGCGCACGCAATTATCGACCTTTGGAACCGAGATCACCGAGAAATTCCGGCGTCGGGAATTTGAGGTTGCCGTCGGGGATCAGAATCAGGCCTTGCGCCTGGCCCTGAACGTCCAACGCGAATTGGGCGACATCGCAGGCGATGCAGAGACCGAGGACACGCGCTGGTTTCGGATCTTGGGAAACCCACCCCTGCGGCGCGTGTTCGAAGTGGCGCTTGGTCTTCCAGACAGTTTCGGGCAAGCTGATCTTGATCGGCAGTTGGACGAGATCAAATCCCGCAGCGCGCAGCAATTGAAGATAGGCTCCCTGTCGGATCTGAGTGCGGAGAGCGTGCGGGAGCAATTGATCCAACGGTTCCTCTTGCGCGAGCAGGTGGCAAGTTTCAATGTTCAATCCTCGCAAGCAATCGCGCTGACGCTGTTGCAATCGGTTCCGCGCCGGGCTTGATACTGGGCGCTGCGTGTGGGTTTTGCGCCGTGGCAAGCAGGCCATTCCGAGTTTGCCGTTGCATTTGCTTGCAAGTAAAAGCCCTATGGGGCTGAGCCACAGGAGGAATTCATGCGCTGCGTCTTTATCAACATCCGCTGCAAACCGGGGCATTCCTATCGCGTGGCAGAGGCCATAGCCCTGCGCGAAATCCATTCAGAGCTTTACTCGACCTCCGGTCCCTTTGACCTGCTGCTCAAGCTCTACATCCCTGAGACTGAGGATATCGGCAAATATATCAACGACAACCTTCTGGACATCGCCGGGATCGAGCGCACCGAAACGACCCTGACCTTCAAGGCGTTCTAGCCTAGGATTTCGAACCGGTTGACATCAACCATACCCCGGTCCGTAATCTTGAGCGCCGGGATAACCGGCAGCGCGAGAAACGCAAGTTGCAGGAAGGGTTCCTGCAAGGTGACACCCAAGGACCGTGCTGCTGCCCGCAGATCGACAAGACGGTGGTGCACCTCCTCAAAGGGCTCAAGGCTCATCAACCCTGCCAGAGGTAAGGGCAGTTCTGCCAAAACCTGCCCGCCCTGCACCACGACAAAGCCGCCCTCAATCTCACCCAGCCGTGTGGCGGCGAGGGCCATATCCGCATAATCCACCCCGACACAGGCGATATTGTGGTGATCATGGCAAACGGTCGAGGCGATAGCCCCGGACTTGAGCCCGAAACCACGAACAAAGCCGGTGGCGATATTGCCGTTCTTGCCATGCCGCTCGATCACCGCAATCCTTACCAGATCGCGCGTGGGATCGGGATGTTTGTCGCCTTCTACCGGCTCGATCCGTTCGCGCAGATGCGCGGTCAGGATCTTGCCTTCGAGAATGCCGATCACATCCGTCTCGGCGCGGTTGCCGGCGTGGCGAAAGTCCTGTGGGCTAACCGCAGGCGCCCGCACGGAGCATCGCCCGATGGGGGGCACCGTGCCCCGCGCAGCAAAGGCCGCCGCATCCGCAAGACGACCGGCGCAAAACACGCGCCGCACGTCGCAGGCGGCGAGCGAGCCCACCGCCACGATATCCGCCCGCCGCCCCGGCGCGATCAATCCGCGATCTCTGAGGCCAAATGCCTCGGCCCCCGAGAGCGACGCCGCGCGATAGGCCGCCAGAGGCGAAGCCCCTTCTGCTATCAAAACCCGGATCATATGATCGAGATGGCCCTCTTCCGCGATATCGAGCGGGTTTCGATCATCGGTGCAGAGGCACATATAGGGCGCCGTGATCTCCGACAGCAGCGGGGCGAGCGCATGCAAATCCTTGCTAACCGAGCCTTCGCGGATCAGCACGCGCATGCCGCGCTGCAGTTTCTCGCGCGCCTCCTCTACGGTGGTCGCCTCATGCTCTGTGCGGATGCCTGCCGCGCAATAGGCGTTGAGATCACGCCCCGTGAGTTGCGGGCAATGGCCGTCGATATGGCCCCCCTCAAAAAGCCGCAGCTTGGCCATCATGCCCGGATCGCGGTGGATCACGCCGGGGAAATTCATCACTTCGGCCAAACCGATCCCCGAGGGATGCCCCATCACCGCGCGCAAGTCTTCGGCGTCGATCTCGGCACCCGAGGTTTCCATATGGGTCGAGGGCACGCAAGACGAGAGCTGCACCCGGATATCCATCAAAGTCTGTTCCGAGGCCGCCTGAAAATAGCGGATGCCGTCCAGCCCCAGAACATTGGCAATCTCGTGGGGATCGCAAATCGCGGTGGTTACGCCGCGCGGCGTTACGCAGCGGTCGAATTCAAAGGGTGTGACAAGAGAGCTTTCGATGTGCAGATGGGTGTCGATAAAACCGGGGACAAGGATCAGCCCCGTAAGGTCGATCACCTCGCGCCCGTCATAGGTGTCGCCAATGCCTACGATGGTATCGCCGCAAATGGCCACATCGCCGGGGATCATTTCCCCCGTCACAAGGTCAAACACCTGCGCCCCGCGCAGCACCAAATCGGCGGGTTCATCCCCCCGGCCCTGAGCAATCCGTTGTTCTAGATTTGCCATGCGCTGACTCTCCGACATCCTGCAACTGTCGCGCGTCGAAGGGTCAAGAGCAAGCCCGATGGCCGAAACCTGTCGGCCCTGGGCTTGCTATCAGGCTGTCCTCACTCGGTCTGCGCGGCAGGTTTCTGCGCTGCTGGTTTTGCAAGCTTCATCTCTGGTTTACAGTCCATGCCGTTGTAGCGGCTGACCAGGGCTTCATTGCGGCGCTGATAGGCACGTGCCTCGTCGCCTGCGGCACCCTTCATATCCATGAAGAACCATGGCACCAGCAAAAAGGCCCCGGCAGTCCCGGCCACAATGTTCTGGGCGGTTTTGGTTTCCTGCTCTTTGACAAGGCCCTCGATGGCGCGGGTATTGGCCGTAATGTCGCTGCGCAATTGCGCGCAGGTAAGGGCGCTGTCACCGGGCTGCACTTCGGCCACGGGATCAGGGGTACGACCACCGCATGCGCTCAGGAGGGAAATGGACAAGAGGGCCGGCACGAACAACTGTTTCATCTGATTGCCTTTTTACAGAGTGTTCGCGTCAGTATCCCGCTCCTGAGATGATGAAAAGCCGCGATTTCGCACTATCCCCGCCGACGCTTGCGCCGCCCCCCGTCGCTGCCATCGCCATGGGTGTTAAAGCTGGGATTGGGCAGTGTCACGATTTTGGACAACTCCGGAAAAGGGTCCGTCTTGTGCGGGATTGCGTTGGCGGCAACGAAATGCTCTTGGAATTTCGGCTCGATGGCGGTCTCGACCTTGGTGATCTGCCCCACCACGCGCTCAATCTCGCGACGGGCGGCCACGTTGCACAGCGCGATGCGCGCGCCCGTACCCGCCGCATTGCCCGCCGATGTCACCTTGTCTAGCGGCACATCGGGGATCATGCCCAGCACCATCGCATGCAACGGCGAGATATGCGCACCAAAGGCACCTGCCAGAACAACGCGGTCCACCTTGTCGACGCCGCGCTCGTCCATCAACAGACGCGCGCCCGCATAGAGAGCCGATTTTGCAAGCTGGATGGCACGAATATCGCCTTGGGTCACGGTGATGACCGGCCCACCCTTGGCACTGCCATCGTGGATAACATAAGAATGGGTGCGCCCATCCTCGATCATACGCGCGGTGCCAGTGGCCTCGGACGATCCGATCAGACCGCTTTCATCCAATAGCCCAGCCATGCGCATTTCGGCCACCGCCTCGATGATGCCAGACCCACAAATGCCGGTAATGCCCCCGTCGCCTACCGCCGCCTCGAAACCGTCCTCATCCGACCAAATGTCAGAGCCGATCACCCGGAAACGGGGTTCCTTGGTCATGGGATCAATGCGAATAGCCTCGATCGCGCCGGGGGCGGCGCGTTGGCCGCTGGAAATCTGCGCCCCCTCAAAGGCGGGGCCGGTGGGCGAGGAACAGGCCAAAACCCGCGTCTTGTCGCCCAAAAGGATCTCTGCGTTTGTGCCCACATCGACGATCAGCGCCAGATCTTCGGATTTGCCCGGCTCTTCGCTCAGCGCCACGGCGGCGGCGTCGGCCCCCACATGGCCTGCGATACAGGGCAACACATAAATCTGCGCGCGCGGATTGATCGCAACCAAATCCAGTTCGCGGGCGTTCAGCGCCATGCTCCCCGAGGTGGCCAGTGCAAAGGGGGCCTGGCCCAATTCCACCGGATCAATCCCCAACAAGAGGTGGTGCATCACCGGATTGCAGACAAACACCGTCTCGACGATGAGCTTGGCGTCAATCCCCGCCTCTTTGGCAATCTCTTCGGCCAAGGTATTGATCGCGTCTCGTACCGCTGCCGTCATTTCACGGTCGCCGCCGGGGTTCATCATCGCATAGCTGACGCGGCTCATCAGATCCTCGCCAAAGCGGATCTGCGGGTTCATGATACCGGAGGATGCCTTGACTTCGCCGGTTTCCAAATCGGTCAAATGGGCCGCAACAGTGGTAGACCCAAGGTCAATGGCCAGACCAAACAGCCCCCCTTCGTGCAGACCCGGCCAAATCTCCAGCACCTGTGCCGGGGTTTCCGCATGCCCTCTGTGCAGGGCGACCGTGACCTGAAACTTGCCCTTGCGCAGCACGGGTTGCAGCTTGGCCAAAAGGCTCAGATCGGCGCGGATGTTGTCGATCTCCCACTGAGCCTTGAGCGCGCGTTGCAAACGCTCGAAATCGCCGGTGGGCTCATGCATATCGGCCTCTTCCACCTCAACGAAATAGAGGCGGGTGGCTGGGTCCATCTCGATCACGCGGGCAGAGGCGGCCTTGCGTACCACCTGCTTGTGAACCTGGCTTTCCGGGGGCACGTCGATCACCACATCGCCCATGATCTGAGCCTGACAGCCCAGACGGCGGCCCGGCTTCAACCCACGCTTCTGGTCATAGCGTTCCTCGACCGCATTCCATTCGGACAGCGCATCCTGATGAACGGTGACGCCATGTTTGGAAAACTCGCCATAGCCCGGCGATATCTGGCATTTCGAGCAGATCCCCCGCCCGCCACACACCGAGTCAAGATCAACGCCGAGTTGGCGCGCCGCCGTCAGAACCGGTGTTCCCTTGGGAAAGCGCCCGCGCTTCCCGGAGGGCGTGAAAACGACGAGTGGGTCGGTCGACATATGCGAAATCCTGCTTCTGAAGCGTTGCTTGCGGGGAACATAAGCCATAGGCGCTTGTCCGACAGCCCACAAGCGTCAGAAAATCGTCGGCACGCGGCATGCACCGCTCTGGCAGGGCCTGTCAGGTCAGCGACCAGCCAAATAGCCAGATCGCCAAGGGCACCGGGGCCGTCGCGACAAAGAGCGTGAGGATCGCCAGAGGCGCGCGAAAGATCCCAGAGAGGCCCGAGACAAACGCGATGCCACCGCCACCGCCGATGATCGAATTGCCCGGAACATTAATCAGCGCCGCGAGATGCAGATAACGATAGCGGACAATCCAGTCGAGATAGCGTCCGCGCAGTTGCGCCGAAATATAGGTCGCACGCTCTGCTGGCGACAGGGTCTGAAACTCTTCCAGCAAGCGGCAGGCGCGCAGGAGGTGCAAATCAAGCAACACCCGGTGCAGCCAGCGATAGGGCACCTTGCCGCCCACCATATAGGCCAGCGTCAGCCCAGAGGCCGTGGCCAGCCAGACGAAGGGCGCGATATCGCCACCGCCCGCTGCGAGTACCATCAACCCGATTTCGATCCCCGGCACAAAGGGAATAGCGATCAGCACCGCATAGACCAACAAGGCCATGACGAGGAACCCGGGCATCGCCCAACCCTGTTCATTTTCAAGGATATAGCCTTCGGCCCACACAAAGACGTGGTGCATGGCCAAGGCCAACACCGCCAATGCAGCCAAGCGAATCACCGTGCGCAGCAGGCCGGTTTTCACAGGCGGCGGAGCAGGTGGCGGGGCGTTGTGGGCGGGGTCATCCATGCGGCGAAATTAGGCCCTCTGCCCTGGTGCGCGCAATGGGACACACGCACATTTGCCTTGCCCACCGCCTGCCCCGCGCGGCGGGTTCAATCACGCCTGATATCCGCGCCAAGCTGTGCCATCAACGACTCGAAAATCGGAAAAGAGGTGGCGATGGGACTTGCGTCATCGACCTGCACCGGCGCAGTGCTGGCCATGCCCATGACGAGAAAGGACATCGCGATCCGGTGGTCAAGATGGCTGGCGCAGGTCTGGCCGCCCGGCACATGCCCATGCCCCCTGCCCCGTACGATCCACCAATCCGGCCCATCCTCGACCTCGACACCGCCAGCGCGCAATCCGGCAGCCATGGCTTCGATCCGGTCGCTTTCCTTGACACGCAATTCCTTGACGCCGCGCATCACGGTTTCGCCGGTGGCATAGGCGGCCACAACGGACAGCACCGGATATTCGTCGATCATGCTGGCCGCGCGCTCGGGCGGCACCTCGATCCCCTTGAGGTCTGGCGAAAAGCGCGCGCGCAAGTCGGCCACCGGCTCGCCGCCTTCTTCGCGCAAGTTCTCATAGCTCAGGTCTGCCCCCATCTCGCGCAGCGTCGCAAATAGGCCCGCGCGCGTTGGGTTTAGCCCGATATTGGGCACAAGCACGTCAGAACCGGGAACGATCAAAGCAGCACAGACCGGAAAGGCCGCCGAAGACGGATCACGTGGCACCACGATGGTTTGCGCCCGAAGTTCGGGTTGCCCGGTCAGGGTAATCACCCGCCCCTCATCAGTTTCTTCAGTAGTGATTTCTGCGCCAAAGCCGACCAGCATCCGCTCGGTATGGTCGCGCGTCGCTTCACGCTCGATCACCACAGTCTGCCCCGGCGCGTTGAGGCCAGCCAAGAGCACCGCGCTTTTGACCTGCGCAGAGGGTACAGGCACCACATAGCGAACCGGTACCGGCTCTGCTGCACCCACGATGGTCATGGGCAACCGCCCGCCCGACCGGCCCACCGCTTGCGCCCCAAAAAGGGCCAGAGGGTCCGTGACCCGCGCCATAGGGCGCTTGTTAAGGCTTGCATCGCCCGTAAACGTTGCCGTGATAGGCGAGGTCGCCATCGCGCCCATGATCAGCCGCACGCCGGTGCCCGAATTGCCGCAGTCAATGACGTGGCCCGGTTCGGCAAAGCCACCGACACCCACACCATGCACATGCCACACACCCGCCGCATCGCGTGTCACCTCGGCACCAAAGGCGCGCATCGCCTTGGCCGTATCCAGCACATCTTCGCCTTCAAGCAGCCCGGTGATCACCGTTTCCCCAACGCTCAGGGCCCCAAGGATAAGGGAGCGGTGCGAGATTGATTTATCCCCCGGCACATCGGCGACACCGGACAGCGGCCCGGAGCGGTGAGAGGTCATAGGAATGGGGGTGCCGTGGCCGGACATGGTGCGCCTCTTGACTGGTCTGTATTGCCCGCCTGATAGCCCAAGCAGGCGGACCCGTCCATGACCATCGCCGCCTTGGATTAAGGGGCGGTGCCCAATTGGGTCACGATCAAGTGCCCCGGCGCGTAGCAAAGGCGCGCAAGCGTTACGCCGCGCCCATGATCCCATGTCAGCCGCTCGATGACAAAAAGGGGCGCGCCGGGGTCGGTCTCTAGCGATCGGGCTTCGTCGCCTGAGGCGGCCTGAGCCGATAGGCGTATTTCCCCATGAGTGTAAGGAACATGGGCCAAGAGCCACTCATTGGCATTGGTCGTTTCGAAATCCTGTGCAGCCGCAGCGGGGGCCGTTTGCAAATTGATCCAACGATCCTCGAGCACGAAAGGTTTGCCAGAGGCAAGGTGCAGCGCCGTGACATGCAGACAGGGACAGGTCGTAGAAGATCCGAGGCGGCGCGCCACGCCCTCCGGCGGAAGGCTCGTTGCATGGGTCAGACGCCGATAGCCATAGGTCTTGCCAAGCGCGCCCACCTCTTGCCGGATTACAGGAATGTCGACCGTTGCGCGGCTGAACGGGTGCAGGCCATTGCTGGCTGTACGGCCAGACGATGCGACTGGTTTCCGATCAGGAACGATTGGAACGCATCTGCTGCACGCAACGTGCCGTCACTCTCGACCACAGCATGCGCCCCACCGTCGAGGCAGCGCATACGCTTGCGGTCAACGCAACCGCTGAATGGTGCTGTAGCCCATGGTCGGCCCCGCCCAATGGCGCGATTGCACGACGGCACCATTTGCATCGACCAGATAGGAATTCACCACGCTGCGGTTGGCCTGCCAGCATTCCGCTGTCATGCGCACCCCTTGCACCGAACCAGCGACACTGGTCACGGCTTCTGTTTCCCCGCGCGTAATCTTGCAGTCGGATTTCAGATTTACGATCTGGTTTTCACCATCGAGATAGCGTTGCTGGATCGTGGCAACGCCATCCTCACGGCGCGATACGACCTCAAGCAGCGGCTCTACGCGAGATGACATCAGGTCGTTGCCAAGCCCCCGGGTCGAGACCAGAACACCGTTCAACGTCGTGGCGCTCAGCCGCTCGGAACTGCCATAGGAGGCCCAAGTCTGGTAGGCACCATTCTCTGCAATAGGCCGCAGAACCGCGACCGCTTTGCGGTCCTCCAGAGTATAAAGCAAGACAGGGCCAGTCGTTCTTGACAATGCATCCGTGGCGACTGCCTGCACAATCTTTGGGTCCGGGGTGACGGGCTGCGCGCGGCGCTGCTCAATCAACCTCTTTGTGACGGTAAAAACATTCTCGGAACTCCGCTGGTTCGTACAGCCCGCAAGGACCATGGCGCAGACCAACAGACTCAGCCGAGGCAGGGACGCAGCGATCATCTCCAGAATTTCCCCCAGCTTGCCACGGTGTCGCGCTCGTGCGAGTTTCGCACGGTTTCATAAAGACGGCCCGTCACATTGACGCGCGCGCCCCCATCGCGGGTCAGCGGGCGGATAACGGCGGTTGGGGCCTGCTGTGTGGGCTTCCCGAACAGCCACGAAATCGGGGCGGTAATGCGAATGCCCTTGTCAAATGACCCTTCGCCGAAATCCTGCGCAGAGACATCTGTTTTGGTAGCAAAGGCCCCAACTTTCCAGCCGTTGGCGAATTCCCGGTCAAAACCGATGGTCACGCCCCAATCCCCCGCCAGATACCGGCCGGCGTCGACCTGCGCGTGGTATCCACCGCCGAAATCGTAATAGACCGAGGCATGCCCGTTGAAATCCGGAATGGTGCCACTGACCGTATTGCTGTCGCGCAGGCCAAAGTCACCATCAAAGTCGCGTGGGCGGACGTAGTTCAATTCCGCGCCGATGGCGATGCGGCTGTCCACGGGCCGCCACAACACCTCGGTCGAGACACCCGCATACATCTGTTCGAGGTATCCCAAGGTGATGCGCCCGTAATAATCCGGGGCAAGCCGGTGATATTTGCTGAGTGTCAGCCAATCGACACGAGGCGCATCGGATTGGGCGAATCGCGCCGCATCCGACCGCACGCGCGGAATGCGTGAATTGCTGAAACGGTTGGATTGATCCAGATTGCCGAACAGCTTGACAGAGGTTGCCGCCCGAGCAACCCATCCCCGCCCCAATTCGGCCTGCCCCTGCAAACGCAGCGCGACGTCAAAACGCAGCGGCTCGTCGGGGTCAAACAGGCTGACCCGCGTAAAGGGAAAAATGCTCCATCCGTAGCGCGGAAACTTGCCTAGAACCGGCTCGGGAAGATTGCCGAACCGCAGACTGTCGCGAAAGGTTGCCGCCGCCAGCGCCTCATCCGAGGCCTTGTGCTCTAACCGCTCGATGTCGGTGCGTGAAAAGCTGACCGTGCTGGCAGGGATACCCTTGGCGTAGAGCGTGACGTGAAAATCCTCGACCGAGGCAGGCAGCGCGCGGGTCATTGCGCGCACGGTGCGCCCCAGGGCCTGCGATGTGCGGTCATAGGTCTCATTCTGGATGCCGACATAGGCCGCACGCCCTTCAAGTCGCAGGCGGATCAGGTCAATCTGATCCAAAGCCAGCGTTTCCTCGAGCGATTTCGCAACTTGCGCACGCGCCGCCGGCTGGTCTGCCCAACCAAGATCGCGGGCGGCATCGGGATCTCGCACCGCAACGGGCAGAGGCGCGGGTTCTAACCCGCCCGGAACAGGCATCCCGCGCGGGTTGATCGCGATGGCAAGGCTGACGCCGATTTCTTCGCCATGCAGAACATAGGCCCGGAGATTGGCATCGGGTGCGAATTCGTAATTCAGGCTCGCATTAACCGCCGTGCTTTGCTCAAAAATACCGGCGCGACGTTCGGTGTCATAGCTGTCGGATGAATATTCCAGTGCGAATGTCAGCTTGTCCGATACGTTATAGCTGAACCCCCCAAAGAGGCCGATATCCCCCTTGAACCAGTTGGATATGCTCACGTCCCCGCCGGTGCCCACACCTGCAAAGTTGAACGGTGTTCTCGTTCCGAATCCACCAATCGAGTTGTTGGATCCAAACCGCCCCCAACCCAGACCTGCGGTCACACGCAGACGGCTGCCAACAGATTTCGTGGCAACGATGTATTCCGCGCCAAGCACGCCTGTCCCCAGAAAATCCTGAAGCCCGACCGCGATGGCCGGTGAGTATTCGGTTTCCTTGAACAGCCGGAACCGCAAGTCAAAGCTGCGGTCATAGAAAATATCGAATTGCGGCGTCAGATCCTTGGTGCCGGAATATCGAAAACTGCCTGTCAGCCAAGGGGCCACCTGAAAACTGAGGGTCGTTTTGCTGAACCCGTCGAAATAGGCGATGGTCGTCGACAATTGCGCATCCGGCGCCATCTCGGCGGTGGGCATGTCAATAAGACCGCCCGGGGTGCCATAGTTATTGGTAAGTGTCGTGACCAGATCGTTCGCTGATGCGCCGGTAGCCCCTGTCATAACGGCCACTGCGCCCAAGATGTTTCGCAATCTGATTGTCATCGACTGTTCACCGGTTCCGAGCGCCTTGCAACTTCTCCCGGGCGACCATAACGATCACAGCGCGGCACGGCAATGTGAGTTTCAGCCGTTGCTGTGATTGCTCTTAATTTGTGCAAAAATCCGTCACATCCCGACCAGAAATACCGTGAGCGTAACGCCAACCGCACCGACCAGGCACCCAAGCCCGGCCCAAAGCGCGCGCTCGGGCCAGACCGCGCGTTTGACCGGCACCGGCGCTGCGGTTTGCCGGATAAGCGCAGCCTCGACCAGCCCCGGCAACCTTGGACCATAGCGCGACAGAACCATGGCCGTGCGCCCCAGATCCCGCAGAGCGGCGCGCGGTCCGATGGTCTTTTTGATGTAGTCCTCGACCACAGGTTTTGCGACCTGCCAGATATTGATCTGTGGATTGAGGCTGCGCGCCACGCCTTCAACCACAACCATCGTCCGCTGCAACAGGATCAGTTCGGTGCGCGTTTCCATGCCGAACCGCTCTGTGACCTCAAAGAGGTAGCTAAGCAGGCTGCCCATGGAAATCTTGCTGGCATCCATGCCAAAAATCGGCTCACCGACCGCGCGCAGCGCACGGGCAAAGGCATCGACATCCCGGTCCGCAGGCACATAGCCCGCCTCAAAATGCACCTCGGCGACGCGGCGGTAATCGCGTTTGATAAATCCATAAAGGATCTCGGCATAAACCCGGCGGGTATATTCGTCGATATGCCCCATGATACCGAAATCATAGGCAATGATATCGCCATTCCCGGAAACCTTGAGATTGCCCTGATGCATATCGGCGTGGAAATAGCCATCACGCAGCGCATGGCTGAGGAAGAGCTGCAACACCCGTTCGCCCAATTCGGCGCGATCATGTCCTGCGGCATCCAGCGCGGCATTGTCCCCAAGCGGCAAACCGTCGGCCCAAGACATGGTCATCACTCGGCGCGAAGAAAGCGGCCATTGCACCGTCGGCAACTGAAACCCGGCATCCTTGGCGGTATTGGCCGCAAATTCCGAGGCCGAAGCCGCCTCAAGACGCAGATCAAGTTCACCCATCACCACGCCCTCGAAATGGGCGATGACATCGGTTGGGCGCAATCGGCGCGCACCGGGGGCCAAAAGCTCGACCATGCGCGCGGCAAAATAAAAGGCGTCGATGTCGCGACGAAAGGCCCGTTCGATCCCCGGACGCAGAACCTTGACGGCAACCGCCTCGCCCGTATCGCGCAGCCGCGCCTTGTGGACTTGCGCGATAGAGGCGGCGGCCACGGGCGGGCTGAAATCATCAAAGATGTCTTCGACCGGTCGGCCGAGTTCCTGCGCGATACTGCGCTTGGCCAGATCCACCGAAAAGGGCGGTAACTTATCCTGCAACACCCGCAGATGCGTTGCCAATTCCTCGCCCACCAGATCGGGACGGGTGCTGAGGATCTGGCCAAACTTGATATAGGCAGGCCCCAGAGCGGTCAGCGCACGCGGCGCGGGCGGAGTGGCAAGATCGCCCTTGTCCCCTAGCCATTGAAACGGCCAAGCCAGAAAACGCATCGTGCCGCGCACCAAGGGTGGGGCCTCGAAGGCATCCATGATGAGGCCCATCGCCCCCGTGCGTTCCAGCGTCGCCCCGGTTCGGATGAGGCGCAGGATATTGTGCGGGCCACGCATCGCTCAGATCTTCCAGCCGGAATGCAGACAGGCAATGCCCATGCTCAGATTGCGGTATTTGGCATTCTCGAACCCGGCTTGCCGGACCATCCCCAGAAACGTCTCTTGATCGGGAAATTGGCGGATGGATTCGACAAGATACTGATAGCTGTCGCGATCATTGGCGATCATCTGCCCCAGACGCGGGATGATGTTGAAACTGTAGAGGTCATAAACCTTTTGCATCAACTCATTGGGGATTTGGCTGAATTCCAGCACCATCAGCCGCCCACCGGGCTTGAGCACGCGAAACGCCTCGTTCAGCGCCTCTTGGGGGCGGGTCACATTGCGGATGCCGAAACTGATCGTGTAGACGTCGAAACTCGAATCCGGAAAGGGCAGCGCCATCGCATCGCCCACCACCCAATCAAGGCTGTCTGCCATACTCTCGGCCTCGGCGCGCTTGCGCCCCTCGACCAGCATCGGCTCTGTCAGATCAAGCACGGTGGCATGACCATGCCCGGCCCGCTTGAGAAAGCGAAAAGAGATATCTCCCGTGCCCCCCGCCACATCAAGAAGGCGTTGGCCTGCGCGCGGGGCCAGCCAATCCATCATCGCATCTTTCCAGATTCGATGGATACCAAGGGACATGGCATCATTCATCACGTCGTATTTACTGGCCACGCTGCCAAACACGCCGCGCACACGCCCGGCCTTTTCCGACTCGGGGATATCCTGAAATCCAAAATGCGTGGTTTTCTCGTTCATGGGCCTTGCCGCTCTTGTGTCTCGCCTTTCTTATAGGGCTATGACAGGGGGTTACAATGCGCCCCTTGTGCCCATAGAGGTCCGATATGCCAGAATTGCCCGAGGTTGAGACAGTCCGCCGCGGCCTGACCCCGGTGATGGAGGGGCAGGTGATCGCCTCTGCCTCCGTGAACCGTCCAGATTTGCGTTGGCCATTTCCGCCCAATATGGCGGCACGGCTGACTGGTCAGACCGTGACAGCGCTGCGACGACGCTCGAAATACATTCTCGCCGATCTGACATCCGGCGAGAGCCTTCTCATTCATCTTGGCATGTCGGGCCGCATGCTGGTTTCAGGCGACCCTTTGGGCCGCTTTGTCCACGATCACCCGGCCCCGGAAAAGCATGACCATGTGGTTTTTGACATGGCAAACGGCGCGCGCATCACCTTCAACGATCCGCGCCGCTTTGGCGCGATGGATCTTTTGCCCACAGCCACGGCAGAGACGCATCCCCTCTTGGCCCGGATTGGGCCGGAACCCTTGGGCAATGCATTCAGCGAACCCTATTTGGTCGCCGCCCTCAAGGGGCGCAACACCCCCATCAAATCCGCCCTGCTGGATCAACGAATCGTCGCAGGTCTGGGCAATATCTATGTCTGCGAGGCGCTCTATCGCGCGCGCCTCTCGCCCTTGCAGCGGGCCGGAGCACTCTCAGGCAAACGCGCCGCCGCCCTTGTGCCGATCATCCGCGACGTGTTGAGCGATGCAATTTCTGCCGGTGGCTCTTCGTTGCGGGATTTTCGTCAGGCTGACGGGGAGTTGGGCTATTTCCAGCATAGTTTTGATGTTTACGGGCGCGAGGGCGAGCCCTGCCGCAGCCCCGGATGTAAAGGCCAGATCGCCCGCGTCGTACAGGCCGGTCGCTCCAGCTTCTATTGCCCGCTATGTCAAAGATAGGTTGAACGCGCGGCCAACAGTGGTAATGAATCGGCCCTGATGGAAACAAATGAAAGCTGATTTCATGGCCTATGAGACGATCATCGTCGAAATAGAAGACCACGTCGCCCTCATCAAGCTCAACCGGCCTGACGCGCTCAATGCGCTCAATGCGCAGTTGATGTCGGAACTTGCAGAGGCATTGGGAGAGGCGCAACAGAACGAAAAAGTGCGCTGTATCGTGCTGACCGGCTCGGAAAAAGCCTTTGCCGCCGGGGCCGATATCAAGATGATGAGCGAGAAGAGCTTTGTCGATGTCTTCACCGAAGACCTCTTTACCGCCGATAGCGCCGCCATCGCCCGGGTGCGCAAGCCGATCATCGCTGCGGTGTCGGGCTATGCGCTTGGCGGGGGCTGCGAACTGGCGATGATGTGCGATTTCATCATCTGCTCGGACACCGCCAAATTCGGCCAGCCTGAAATAAACCTCGGTGTGATCGCGGGCCTTGGCGGAACGCAGCGCCTGACACGGCTGGTGGGCAAGTCCAAGGCGATGGACATGAACCTGACGGGCCGCTTCATGGATGCGGAAGAAGCAGAGCGTTCAGGCCTCGTGAGCCGGGTGGTCCCAGCCAAGAAGCTGATGGAAGAGGCGATGGCAGCCGCGCAGAAAATTGCGGAGAAATCGCAAATTTCGGTGATGGCAGCAAAGGAAGCGGTCAACCGCTCCTATGAGACGACATTGCGCGAGGGGCTCTTGTTCGAGCGGCGCGTGTTCCATTCGCTCTTTGCTACCGAGGATCAGAAAGAGGGGATGGCCGCGTTTTCCGAGAAACGCGAGGCGCAGTTCCGCGACAAGTAAGCGGTTTACACCAAAAGGGGCGCTGCCCCTCTTGGCCTACGGCCAATTCACCCCGGAGTATTTGGACCATAAAGAAACCGAAATGCGCGCCCGGATTTGACACACGCAACACCCGGGCGCGGCTTCTTCATGGGCGGTCATCGGCTCTCCAGCCTGTACCGCAGACCCAGCATCTCACGTCAGGGTTAATAAAACCTTGCGCTTCTTTTTGGCAAAAATACTCAAACTCTGCGCTCTGCCGCCAGACGCCAACCTCTCAGATCAATCCTTCGGCAGCAAAAAGCGCCTTCACGTCCGCCTCGGGGCGCGCGCCATAGTGGCCAATCACTTCGGCCGCCGCGATACAGCCCATGCGCCCGGCCACCGCCAGCGGTTGGCCCGTCGCCAGGCCGTAGAGCAGTCCAGCGGCAAACTGATCGCCCGCGCCGGTGGTATCAACCGGGGTCACGCGATGCACGGGAACAGTGACAGTTTCATCCCCCTGAACCAGCACAACATCATGCCCCGAACGGGTGCAAACAATGAGGCCGCTTTCAGACGCCGCCTGTTCCAAGGCCGAGCCCAGATCCTCGGTCTCATAGAGCGCGCACCACTCGTGTTCGTTGCCGATCACATAGTCCAACTCGCGCAAGAGACCCCGGAAGTCATCCCGGTGGCGATTGACGCAGAACGGGTCGGAGAGGGTGATCCCGGCTTTGCCGCCGCCGGCCCGCGCCGCGCGCGCTGCCGCCTGAAACGCTGCCTTGCCCTTGGGCTTGTCAAAGAGATACCCCTCTAAAAACAAAAGTTCTGCCTGCCCGGCCACGGCCTCGGGCACATCTGCATCGTCGAGTTCGGTCGAGATACCCAGATAGGTGTTCATCGACCGCTCGCCATCTGGCGAGACAAAGATCATCGACCGCGAGGTGGGCAGCGCGCCATCGCCGCGTGGTGGATTGACGAAATCAGTACCGACCTCGGCCATCGCCGCAGCGTAGTAGCGCCCAAGATCGTCATCGCTGACCCGACCGATAAAACCTGTCGAGAGGCCAAGCGCGCCCAGTCCCGCGATGGTATTGGCCACCGATCCCCCCGGCATCTGCCGACGGTCGGTCATGTTCTCATAGAGAAATTCGGCGCGTTCGGTTTCGATCAATTGCATCACGCCCTTGTCGATGGCCATGCGCGCCAGAAAGGCATCATCGCATTGGCTGATCACGTCCACCACGGCATTACCGATGCCAACGGCCTGATATTTTGTCATAGGGTCTTGTCCTCGAATAAGCAGAGATCACGAATAAGGCAGGTGCCGCAGGCGGGTTTGCGCGCCTTGCAGGTGTAGCGGCCATGCAGGATGAGCCAGTGATGCGCGTGGCGCTGAAAGTCCACGGGCACGTTGTCTTCGATAGCGCGCTCGACAGCGTCCACCGTTTTGCCGGGGCAGATGCCGCTGCGGTTGCCCACACGGAAGATATGCGTATCCACCGCCTGCGCCGGATAATGCCACCACATATTGAGCACAACATTCGCCGTTTTGCGCCCGACACCGGGCAAGGATTGCAGCGCGGCGCGGGAGTTGGGCACCTCTCCGCCGTAGTCCTCGACAAGGATCCGGCTGAGTTTTATCACATGCTTGGCCTTGTTGCGATAGAGGCCGATGGTCTTGATGTGTTGGATCAGCCCCTCTTCGCCAAGATCGAGCATCTTTTGCGGGGTGTCAGCGACTTTGAAGAGGTCGCGCGTCGCCTTGTTGACGCCGACATCGGTGGCCTGCGCCGAAAGGGCGACGGCAACGACAAGCGTATAGGCGTTGACATGCTCCAACTCGCCCTTGGGTTCCGGCTCTGCAGCCTCGAACCGGGCGAAAATCTCGCGGACCTTATGATAGTCAAGTTGGCGTGCCATGGCTGTTCTATGCCGGGATTTGGCGGGATGCGCAACATTCGGGTCGCATGCCCTGAACCGGCGTCTTATCCTGCCTGTGAAATCACAGGAACGCCAAGATGAACGCCCAACCCGAATCCGGCTATCACTACCACGTCATGCGCCGTGCTATCGACCTTATTGATGGCCACGACGCGGCGCTGACGCTCGAGGAATTGGCGCGAGAGATGGGCATGAGTGCTGCGCATTTCCAGCGGCTCTTTTCGCAATGGGTGGGGGTGTCGCCGAAACGCTATCAGCAGTACCTGACCCTCGGCCATGCCAAGGCGCTGTTGGCAGAGCGATTCACGACGCTGGAGGCTGCCGATGCGGCGGGCCTGTCGGGCACGGGGCGGCTCCACGATCTTTTTCTGCGGTGGGAGGCGATGAGCCCCGGCGATTTTGCCCGCGGGGGCGACGGGCTGACGATCCATTTCGGCTGGTTCGACAGCCCCTTTGGTGAGGCGCTTGCCATGGGCACCGATCGTGGGCTGTGTGGCCTGGCCTTTTCCGAGGAATTCGGGCGAGAGATCGCGATGGCCGATATGCGATCCCGCTGGCCCAAGGCCGCGTATACCGAGGCGCCCGACAAAATCGCGGGCTGGGTCGATGCAGCCTTTGGCGGGCGCGGCGAGGCGGCGGTCCACATGATCGGCGCACCGTTTCAGATCAAGGTCTGGGAGGCGCTCTTGCAAATACCTTCGGGCCACGTGACCACCTATTCCGAAATCGCAAGCGCCATCGGTAATCCACGTGCGGTGCGGGCTGTGGGCACTGCGGTTGGGCGCAATCCGGTCAGCTACATTATCCCCTGTCACCGGGCCTTGCGCAAATCAGGCGCGCTTGGCGGCTATCACTGGGGCTTGCCCGTCAAGCGCGCTATTCTTGCCTGGGAGGGTGCCCGCGCCGACGGATAGGCGGAAAGTTGCAGGCAATGCCAGGTTTTTCCCCGTGAATGACCCTTGGGATACGGGTTGTTATTGCATATCATCGGCGCAGACCCGATCCATCGGGCCAGTTGAACCGAAGAGGCGAATTCCATGATACGAGCGAAAAAACCCTTACTGATGCTTTCCGGCGCATCCTTGTTGCTGGCAACCGCCTGCACCGATCCGGGCTATGTGGGTGGCACCAACCCCAACCAAAAGACCCAGCAGGGGGCGATCATCGGCGGTCTCATCGGTGCCGGGACCGGAGCGATTGTCAGCGACAGCAAGGGGAAGGGCGCGCTGCTTGGTGGCGTACTTGGTGCCGTGGGTGGCGCGGCCATCGGAAACGCGCTGGACCGGCAAGAGGCCGAGTTGCGTCAGCAACTCGACGGCGATGTGCGGATCGTCAACACCGGTGACCGCCTGATCCTGACCATGCCGCAAGACATCCTTTTCCCGGTGGACGGGGCAACAGTGGCCCCCGCGCTGCGTGATGATCTCTTCAAGGTCTCGCAGAGCCTGCAAGCCTATCCCAACACCACGGTGCAGGTCGTAGGCCATACCGACAGCGACGGCGATGCAGGATATAATCAGGGCCTGTCGTTGCGTCGCGCGAATGCGGTTGCGGATGTGCTTGCCAGCGGCGGCGTGCCTTATGGTCGCCTCCGCGCCATTGGCCGGGGCGAGGATCAGCCCGTCGCCTCAAACCTCACAAGCGAAGGCAAGGCGCAGAACCGCCGGGTCGAAATCGTGATCCTGCCCAACGCCTGATCGTGTTTGACTGAAAAGAGGGGGCTGGCCGAATCCCGGTCAGCCCCCTTATTCATTTGACTTGGATGCTTTCGAGATAGGCCATCAACGCTGCAAGCGGGCGCGGTGTGGGCGTGAGAACGCCGTCACCCACATCAAGCGGCACGGTTTCCCCCTCGAGCAGCAGGCCGAATTCGGGCATGTCCTGACCCGGAAGTCCGGTGCGGTCATAGCCGTCGATCACCGACAAAACATGGGCGCGGGGGAAAACCGCATCTTTCGACAGTTGCGTCAGATCCGCCGGAGCCGGCCTGAGACCAGACGCCCAAGGGCCGTCCCCCTGCCCGGATGCCCCGTGGCATTGGGCACAGTTGGCATTATAAATTCCCGCCCCCTCGCCCGCGTCGGGCATGGAGACGGTCGCTGCACAGGCCGCAAGGCCTGCGGCGGTCAGGATTGCCAAGATACGCATCGCTCGCCCCTTTGTTTTCACCAAAGGTAGCAAGAGCACCAAAGCTGCGCAACGGCCCTGATCAGGACAACTCGCCCGACAACCCCTTGTCGATCAGTGCCACGGTTTCCATCACGCCATAAAGTGCTATGAACCCGCCAAAGCGTGGCCCCTGAGACGCCCCCAAAAGCACCTCGTAGAGCGCCTTGAACCAGTCGCGCAACGGATCGAACCGGTCACGCCCCACGGCATAGACGATGGATTGCAGCGCCTCATCCTCGGCTGGACCATCATAGGCCAACAGTTGCGTGCGCAGGTCCACCAAGGCCTCACGTTCCAGATCAGTGGGCGCACGGTAAACCTTGGCTGGGGCCACAAAATCCTTGTAGTAGCGCACCGCATAGCCGGCTGCCGCGTCGAGATCAGGATGGGTCTCGGGGCGGGCGTCGGGCGCATAGCGACGGATAAAGCCCCAGAGCGTTTCCTTGTCTTCGGCAGCCGAGACCGAGGCGAGGTTGAGCAGCATCGAGAAGGGCACAACCATCCGGCTCTCGGGCACCTTGCCGCCGTGAATATGCCAAACCGGATTGGCCAACTGCTGCTCTAGCGTCTGTTCGGGATAGGCGCGCAATTGCTGATGATACTCATCCACGGCCCGTGGGATGACATCGAAATGCATCCGCTTGGCGGTCTTGGGCTTTTGATACATGAAATACGACAGGCTTTCGGTGGCGGCATAGGTCAGCCACTCATCAATTGACACACCATTGCCCGAGGATTTCGAAATCTTCTGTCCGCTCTCGTCAAGGAAAAGCTCATAGGTGAAATGCTCTGGCGCGGGTGCGCCGAGCGCACGACAGATGCCATCGTAAATCGGCGTGTTGGTCGAGTGGTCTTTGCCATACATCTCAAAATCAACGCCAAGAGCAGCCCAACGGGCGCCAAAATCAGGCTTCCATTGCAGTTTCACATTGCCGCCCGTCACCGGCAGGGTCCATTCGCGCCCCGTCTCATCGTCAAAGGTGATGGTGCCATCCTTGGCGTTCACCTCTTTCATCGGCACATAGAGCACACGGCCCGTTTCGGGGTGAATGGGCAGAAAGATCGAATAGGTCTGCTGCCGCTCTTCACGCAGCGATTTCAGCATGATCGCCATGATCGCGTCATAGCGTTCTGCGGCGCGGCGCAGCACGTCGTCAAACTGACCTGAGCGATAGAATTCCGTGGCCGAATAGAACTCATAGTCGAACCCAAAGGTATCGAGGAACCGCCGCAGCATGGCGTTGTTATGGTGGCCAAAGCTCTCATGCGTGCCAAAAGGGTCTGGCACGGAGGTGAGAGGCTTTTGAAGATGCTCCATCAGCATTTCACGGTCAGGCACATTGCCCGGCACCTTGCGCATGCCATCAAGATCGTCGGAAAAGCAGATCAACCGTGTCGGAATGTCGCTTATCACCTCAAAGGCACGGCGGATCATCGTCGTGCGCAGCACCTCGCCAAAAGTGCCGATATGCGGCAGGCCAGAGGGGCCATAACCGGTCTCGAACAGCACGTAACCCTTTTCCGGCGGCGCCTTTTCATAGCGCTTGAGCACGCGGCGCGCCTCTTCAAAAGGCCAGGCTTTCGAATTCATGGCGGCATCGCGCAATTCGGACATCGGTCACACTCCAGGTTTCAGCCCGCCGAAATCCCGGCAAAGCATCTGCGCTTCCTATTGCCGGGGGGCGTGACAGTCAATATTCTGCACCGCAACATAGCCCCGCGCGAAAGGCCCGCACATGTCAGAACCGATGCCCCACCCGCTTACACCGCAAGATTGCCTTGTGGCGGTGATGATCGCCGTCTCGGCCTCGGATGAGGATATGCGCACCGCTGAACTCATCAAGATCGAAAGCACGGTGAATAACCTGCCGATCTTTGCCGACTATGATCTGGATCGGCTCAGGTTGATGTCGCAAACCGTGCTCGACCTTTTTACGGTCGAAGACGGTCTTGATGCGCTCTTTGGTCTTGTGCGTGCGAACCTGCCCGAACGGCTGTTCGAGACAGCCTATGCGCTTGCCTGTGATGTGGCTGCGGCAGATGGGACACTGAACGAGCGCGAGTTGCGCCTGCTCGAAGAAATCCGCTACGAGCTGACCATCGACAGGCTGCATGCCGCCGCCATCGAACGGGGCGCACGGGCACGGCACATGCTCGCGTAAGCCAGTTCAACGTGCCGCGCCGCGAAGTGGCGGCGTTCCTGCCCGCCGCAGGATAACACCCAGACGGGCAAAGCTGTTCTTAGCGGAAACCGCCTCTTTTTCGGCCAGAAACCCGTCAAGCTCGGGCCAGATCCGTATCGCCTGATCGAGTTCGGGATCGCTGCCCTCGGCATAGAGGCCTGCCTTGATCATGGTCTCAGACCGGGCATAATTGCCCAAAAGGCTGCGCGTTCGTGAAATCAGGGTGTTTTCTTCATCCGTTGCGGCGCGCGGCAGGCTCCGCGACACGGAACGCAAAAGATCGATCGCCGGATAGCGCCCGCGCTCCGCGATCTGACGATCCAGCACCACATGCCCGTCAAGCACGCCGCGCAAAATGTCGGCTATCGGTTCCTCCATATCCGAGCCAGCGACCAGAACGGTCAGAAGCGCGGTGATATCGCCGGCCCCGTCCTCGCCCGGGCCCGCCCGCTCGCAAAGCGACATGATCAAATGCGAGGTTGAGGCCGGAAAGCCGCGCAGCGCAGGCATTTCCCCCGCCGCCGTCGCCACCTCGCGATGCGCCTCGGCAAAGCGCGTGATCGAATCGGCAAGGAACAGCACTTGCTGACCCTGATCGCGGAAAAACTCGGCCACGGCCATTGCCGTCCAGGCACAACGGCGGCGAACAAGCGGCGAGCGGTCCGAGGTGGCGGCGACGATCACCGCGCGGCGCATACCCTCAGGCCCCAGCACATGCTCGACGAATTCGCGCAACTCGCGCCCGCGCTCGCCGATCAGAGCAATCACAACAACATCGGCCTGCATGTGCCGCGCCAGATGCCCCAGCAGCATGGTTTTACCAACGCCTGACCCGGCAAAAAGGCCCACGCGCTGTCCGCGCACGATGGGCAGCACCGTGTTAAAGGCCGCCATTCCAGTTTCCAGCCGCGCGCCCAGCGCGCGCCGCCGCGCCGGGGCCGGGGGCTCTGCGCGCAACGCCCGTGCCTCGGCCCCACGCAAAAGAGGCCGACCATCAAGCGGTGCACCAAAGGGATCAATGATCCGACCCAACCAGCCGTGTGACGGCGCGATGGCCTCTGCCTGCCCCAGAATCACACGGTCCCCAAGGGCAACCCCCTCGGGGCTAGACTCAGGCAAGACCATCACAGAAGCCGCCTCAAGCCGGATCACCTCGCCAGAGAGCGGCGCACCAGACCGGCGGCGAATGTCCACCCTGTCTCCTAGCCGTGCCTCAGAAGACAGGCCACTGATCCGCAAGGTATTTCCCTGCACCGCGCTGACCCGGCCTATCACCCGCGACAGACGCAGCGAAGAAAGTTCCGCCCGCAACGCCGCCATGTCCTGTCTCTGCATCGCCTGCTCCAATCATGATCCCGCAAACAATTTCTAAAGGAATCAGGGTTAAGCCTTGGTTGAAGCCACTCGAGGGAGAAGCCCCGATGTTTGAAAAGATGGAAGTATTTCGCATGGCTCATGCGTTGGCGCAGCACGCGGGTGCCCGTCAGGCGCTGGTGTCGCAGAATATGGCCAATGCCGATACGCCGGGCTATGCCGCGCGCGACATCGCAGATTTTGCGGTGGTCTACGCCTCTGATGACGGGGGACAGATGCCGCGCGCGACACGGAGCGGGCATATGCTCGGCCATGAAACGCGCCTTGATTTTGCTGTTGCCAAAGACAGGGATGCCGTCGCGGACCCAAATGGCAACTCGGTCACGCTTGAGACCGAAATGCTGCGCGCGGTGGATGTGAAACGCCAACACGACCGCGCGCTCGCGATCTACAAATCCTCGCTCACCGTGCTGCGCGCGGCGATCGGGCGGCGATAGGGGCGCAAGATGAGCGATTTTTCCAACGCCCTTTCGGTTTCAGCCAGCGGGCTCAAGGCGCAGGCGCAACGTCTGCAGCATGTGTCCGAGAATATCGCCAATGCCGACACGCCCGGCTATCGCCGCAAAACCGTATCGTTCGAGGCGACCCACGCCGGGACCGGGACCGCTGGTGCCGTCACGGTGAGCCGGGTCCACCTTGATCAGAGCGCCCCACAGCGGATCTACGATCCCAGTCACCCGCTTGCGGATGAAACCGGGCATTACCAAGGGTCCACGGTCGATCTCATGATCGAAATCGCCGACGCACGCGAGGCGCAGCGCAGCTACGAGGCCAACCTAAAGATGTTTGATCAGGTACGGCAAATGTCTGCCGGGCTGATGGACCTGTTACGCCGATAAAGGAGATCCAGAATGGATATTACCGGATTGAATACCGCCCAGAAATACTCTGCCGCCCGCATGGCGACCGAACCGACCGCCAGTCACAATGCGGCGGGCAGCGCCTTTCAGACCGTGGCCAAGGATTTTGCCGCCACCCTCTCAGAGGGCGAAACCCTCGCCAAAGCGAGCATGATCGGCAAGGCTGATCCACATTCTCTGGTGCAGGCGCTTGCGCAGACCGAACTCGCGGTTGAGGCCGCCGTCACGGTGCGCGACCGTGTGGTGGAGGCCTATCAGGAAATCCTCCGCATGCCGGTCTGATCCGATGCTCAACGAGGTCCTGTTCTTTGACACGTTGCGCGAATCCCTTTGGATTTCGGTGATTATCTCTTTTCCGATCCTTGCGGTGGCGCTTCTGGCGGGCCTCGTGGTGGGCCTCTTTCAGGCGCTCACCTCGATTCAGGAACTGACCCTGACTTTTGTTCCCAAACTGGGCGCGATCATTGTCGTGTTCTGGATCACCATGGGCTTCATGACGCAAACGCTGGTCACCTTTTTTCAGGACCGGCTCATCCCGATCATCACAGGAGGCTGAGATGGAAAGCGCGGGCTACACAACCCTCACCCGGCAATCCGGGCTCTTGCGCGAATTGCAGGTCGTGGCCAACAACATCGCCAATGCCGCGACCACCGGCTATCGCCAAGAGGGGCTGATCTTTTCCGAATTCGTCAAACGCACCGAAGGCGGCCCCTCTCTTTCGATGGCGCGGGGTAATGTGCGGATGACCTCCACGCTCCAGGGGCCCCTCACCCCTACGGGCGGCATGCTTGATCTAGCGATTGAGGGAGACGGGTTTTTCCTGATCGAGACCCCGGCAGGCGAGCGGCTGACGCGCGCGGGCAGCTTCACACTCTCGGCGCAAGGCGATCTGGTCACGCCGGATGGCTTTCGCGTGCTGGATGCAGGCGGGGCGCCCGTGTTCATTCCCCCTGACGCCAGCAGTATCGGTCTCTCTCCCGACGGCACGCTCAGCGACAATGGCCGCCCGCTGGCCCAGATTGGCCTTGTGCGCCCCATCGATAGGATTGGCATGATCCGCGAGGATGGCGTGATGTTCCATGCCGATAGCGGGTTCGAGCCGGTCGAAGAAGGGGTCATCCACCAGGGATTTCTGGAGGGGGCCAATGTCGATCCCATCGGCCAGGTCGCCCGCATGATCGAAGTGCAGCGCGCCTATGAAATGGGCCAGAGCTTTCTCGATACCGAACATGAGCGCGTGACCTCCGCGCTCGATTCCCTCATCCGTTAACTCAGGAGCGCGTCATGCATATCCTCAAGATCGCCGCCACCGGAATGGCCGCCCAGCAAATGCGGGTCGAAACGATTTCGAACAATCTCGCCAACATGTCGACCACCGGCTACAATGCGCGCAGGGCAGAATTCGCGGATTTGCACTATCAGCAACTCGCGCGCGCTGGCACCATCAATGCGGCCGATGGCACGGTTTTGCCCACCGGCGTGCAACTGGGCCTTGGTGTGCGCCCATCAGCGATTTCCGTGCAACTGGCCCAAGGGTCGCTGACCCAGACCAATGGCGATCTCGATCTCGCCATCGACGGGGGCGGCTATCTCGAGGTCCGATTGCCCTCTGGCCAGTCCGGCTATACCCGCGACGGCGCGCTCAAACGCTCGGCGGATGGGGTCATCGTCAATTCCGAGGGCTTTCCCATAGCCCCCGAGATTACGATCCCCGAGGATGCCCGCAGCATCACCATCAACGCCGAAGGCGAGGTTTTCGCCTTTTTCCAAGACACCGCCGAGGCGCAGCAACTGGGGCAGATCGACCTTGTCGGCTTTACCAACCCCAAGGGGCTAGAGGCGATCGGCGGCAATCTTTTCGTCGAAACCGAGGCCTCTGGCCCCGCGAATGTCACCACCGCCGGACAAGATGGTTTGGGCACGCTGCGCCAAGGCTATCTGGAAGACAGTTCCGTCGATCCGGTGCGCGAGATTACCGAGTTGATTGAGGCCCAAAGAGGGTATGAGCTGAATGCCAAGGTCATCACCGCCGCTGACCAGATGCTCAGCGCCACAACACAGGTGCGGTGATGCGGTCTCTGGCTTTTATGCTCGGCATTTTTCTCAGCGGACCGGCTTTGGCAGATGTCATCCTCGCCACCCGCACAATCCGCCCACAAGAAATCCTTGGTCCGGCCGATCTCTTGTTGCAACAGGGCGAGGGCCACAGCGATGTGGCGCTAGAGGACCTGATTGGGCAAGAGGCGCGCGTCGCCCTCTATCCGGGTCGTCCGGTGCGCCAAGGCGATGTCGGGCCACCCACCGTAGTCGAGCGCAATCAGGTCGTCCCACTGATCTATCTGCGTGGCGGCCTAGAGATCATGACAGAAGGCCGCTCGCTCGACCGAGCCGGGATTGGTGATCATGTCCGCGTGATGAACCTTGCGTCGCGCGCCACTGTCTCGGGGCGCGTGACGGCAAACGGCCAGATACTCGTGTCGCAATAGGAGCCACCATGACTGCCTTGCGTCTCAATTTAATCTTTGTCGTGGTTCTGCTGGCCGCCTCCTGCGCGCGGCTCGACCATCTCGGCAAACCGCCAAGTTTCACCCCGACCATGAACTCCACCGAACAGCTTGCCATGCTTGATCCGGGCCTGCCGCGCAGCACCGCGCAGAACGCCCCGTTTCAACAAGCCTCGCTCTGGAGCGGTGGCAAGCAATCCCTTTTGGGCGACCGGCGCGCAGCGCAGCGTGGCGATATCATGACGGTGGTCATTGAAATTGACGAAGAGGCGCAGATCTCGAACTCCACATCGCGCTCTCGGGACGGGTCCGAGAGCCTGGCGATCCCGGATCTCTTCGGCATCCCCCAACGGATCAACCGCAACCTGCCTGAAGGGGCCAGTCTTGACCGCGCGGCGGGTCTCAATTCAACCAGCCAATCCGGCGGAGAAGGCTCGGTCAGCCGGAGTGAAGAGCTGACCCTGCGCGTGGCCGCAACCGTGATGCAGGTTCTGCCGAACGGGGTGCTCGAAATCCAAGGCTCTCAAGAGGTGCGGGTCAATTTCGAGTTGCGCGAATTGCTGGTGTCCGGATTCGTGCGGCCCGAAGACATCTCGCGCCAGAACGAGATCACCTATGACAAAATCGCCGCCGCCCGGATTTCCTATGGTGGGCGCGGCCAGATCACCGATGTTCAACAACCCAGGATCGGTCAGCAGTTGCTCGATGGCCTTCTTCCCTTCTGAAAACCAAAATCAGGACCTATCATAATGCTTGCGAAAATGCTTCCTCTGTTCTTGCTTCTGATTGGCTTGGCTGCGGGGGGCGGGGCAGGCGTTGTGCTCAAGCCTGAGCCAGAGAGCGCGCAGGCGGAACACCCACCCGAACCAACCACGGATCACGCAACACCGCGACCAGAGGCCCACAAAGGCAGTGAAATCGTAAAGCTGAACAACCAGTTCGTCATCCCACTGGTTGCCAAGGACAGGATAAACGCACTTGTGGTGCTGTCACTCAGCATAGAAACCACCGCAGGTCGCACAGCCGAGGTCTATGACCGAGAGCCAAAGCTGCGGGATGTTCTGTTGCAGGCACTTTTCGATCACGCCAACAGAGGCGGTTTTCAAGGGGAATTCACCAAGGCTCGAAACATGGATGTACTGCGTGCAGCGCTCGGCGACGTGGCGCAAGAGGTGTTGGGGGATGCTATCCTGGGCGTTCTGATCACGGAAATCGCACGACAAGACGTCTAGGCGGCGGCGGTCAGTCCGGAGGCATCTGTTGGAGCCGCGCAAGGCTTTCCAAGAGCGCAGCTTGCGCTTTAGCGCGCGCTTGCACGGTGCGGTGCCTTTCCTCTTGAGAGAGCTGTGCCGCCGCTTGGTACTTGCCAAAGCTGCGGCGCAGCTCTCGGCTTAGTTGTCCTTTACTCCCCAGAACGCGTGCCAGGTCGGAATGCAGGCGAGCCTTGCTTTGCCCGATCCAACCCTGCCATAAAAGATCTGCGCCAACCGCACGGTATCCGCTCGCATCGCCTTGGGGCATATCTTGCGTAGCGCCGCGCATAGTCTCAAGCTGGCTAAGGTCTGCACGCAACCGTGCCTCCTCTGACAGTATCCGCTGCATCTTGGCCGAGGCCGCACGATAGAGCGCGTCAGTCAAGGCCACCATATCTGCATGGCTTCGAGCGGTCACCCAAAACTCCTTGCCTTGCGGCGCATGTCTTCGGAAAAACGGATGGCGACGGCCACAGCCGCATAATGCGTTGGATCGATTTCACGGCCGATCTCTGTCGTGGCATGCAGCGCGCGCGCTGTTGGCGCATCCTCAAGGATGGGCACACCACTTTCTCGGGCGAGATCGCGGATTGCGAGCGCTATATGATCCATGCCTTTGGCCACACAGGTTGGCGCAGCCCCCGGTTTGCGGCTCCATTTCAGGGCCACTGCAAAATGAGTGGGATTGACGATGACCACATCCGCCGTTGGCACATCGGCCATCATCCTGCCAGATGCCAACTCCATCGCGCGGCGTCGGCGCTGCTGTTTGACCGCGGGATCGCCGTCGTTCTGCTTCAACTCATCGCGAAGGTCCTTGTGAGACATCCTCTGACGCCGCAAATGATCGAAATACTGCCACAGATAATCAAGACCGCCGATTGCGAGCGAGATGAGTAAAACAATAATCATGAACTCGATGATCAATTTGCCCATCACCGCCCCGATGATCGGGGCCTCTGCATGCAATGTGCTCATCATTTCAGGTAGCCGATAGGTCAGAAAACCCCCAAGCAAGAGGCTGTACAGAAACAATTTCCCAAAGCTCTTGGCAAATTCGAAGAGCCCCGTTGCCCCGAACTTGTTCTTTGCGTTCTCAACCGGATTGATGCGCGATACCCTGGGTTCGATCTTGGTCGGAGCCACGACAAAAGCGCGCTGTGCGATCACGGCCGCAAGTGCCATAACCATTGGCAAAAGCAAAAAGAGGGACAGGCCGAAAACGATCTGCGCCGCTATTCCACCCAGCGCTGAGGCGCCCAGCCCGCCCTGAAATATGAGCTTGGCCAACTGGTCTGAGTGTTCGACCAAAGTCATGAGGTTGGCTCCGACTGTCTCAACAGGCGTGCCACTTGCAAGACTGAGGGCCAGCAATAGCCCAGCGTAGGTTCCAACAGTGTTGAGATCGGCAGAGCGCGCAAACTCTCCCTTTTTGCGGGCCTCGTCCAGCTTGTGCTGTGTTGCCTCTAGCGTCTTGTCAGAGTCGTCGTTTTGCTCGGCCATCGTCACCCTCCAAACGGGTTTGTGACAAAGCTTTGAAATGCTCCGAGCCAAACCACCAGCATCGTGGGCACCACGAGCATCAACAGAAAGAGGGTAAGGGCCATGGCAGCCGGGGCGCCGACGAGAACAACCATCAACTGGGGCATCGCCCGATTGATTATGCCCAACGTCAGATTATACAGCACCGAAACAAGCACAAAGGGCGCAGCAAGAGAAAAGCCGAAAGAGAACGCCTGCGCGATCCGGGCAACTCCCCATTGCGACAGGGTGCCAACGTCTGGAAACTCCGCAACTGGAAAGATCCCGTAGCTGAGCACAATCATCTCAGCCAAACGCACATGGACGCCCATAATCATCATCAGGGCCACCGCGCCAGTTGCGAGAAGGTGACCAATGGCCGGAAGCGGCGTCTGACTGGCATTTCCGAGGATTTGCGCCAATGACGTCGACTGCGCCGCAATCGACCCTGCCATTTGTAAAGCCATCAGAAAGAGCCGCAGAGCAACGCCCAGGGCAAGGCCGACAATCGTCTCGGACAGGATCAAACCTACCGTCGGTGCCCGAGCATGATCTGCCAGATCAGGCGATAGGACCGGTGTCACGATCAGTGTAAAGGCGATGACAAGAACCAGCTTGATCCGCATCGGGACGGAGGGTTCGCCGAACCCTGGCAAGAGCCCGATGATCGGTGCGACCCGCAGAAATACGGCTACGTGCAACCAAAGCATCTCGATCGACAGATCAAAGACCTGAGCGAGAGGCGTCATGCGCGCACCACGCCGACTAGCGATGGCTTGGCCTCGAATCCTATTTCTTCAAAGCTGAGAACGGGAACGTTGACATTCCTGGCGATCAAAAGTGTGCGCAGAAATCGGCGCCGCAAAGACGATGTGACCAGGGCGGGCGAGAGGCCCCTTTCTCCGGCCAGTTGCACCTGCTCGGCGACCCCGGCCGTGAGCGTGCTGAACTGCTCCGGCGGCAAGGCAACGTCAGAGCGGCCACGCTCGCCGCTCATCTCAAAAGCGGTGAATGTATCCTCCCACTCCGGTGCAAGCTGGATCAGGGGCAAGCTGCCATCGGGGCGTTGCAGGCCCGCCACCAACTGAAACCCAAGCCTCTGGCGCACATGCTCACAAATGGCCTCAGGCTGCGGCCCAAACTGCCGGTTTTCAGCAATGCTCTCAAGGATCAACGGCAGATTTCGGATCGAGACTTGCTCCGCGAGCAACAGACGCAGGACCGCATGCAAGAGATCCGGTGCAACACGATCCGGGATCATGTCCTCGAGCAGTTTGCGGTTGGCCTCAGACCTGCCTCTGTCAGAGAGATTGACCATCTCATCGAGCAGGCGGCGCATGGCCTTCATTGTCAGCAACCGACTCAGATTGCGGCGGATCACCTCTAGAAGATGGGTCGCAAGCACCTCTGGGGGTGCCACCAGAGTCGCCCCGGACAGCGCCGCACGATCCTGCTCCGAAGCCGGAATCCAACGTGCCGGGGCACCATACACCGGCTCTTTGACCGTCTCACCTGGGGCAAGGGCCGGATATTGGTCGGGGTCGAGGGCAAGAAGGTGATTGTCCCGCAGAAACGCCCGCGCGCGTTCCACCCCCTGAATGCGTATAACGTAGCTGCCTGGTGGCATACCCGGATCGTCGGTCAATCGGATATCCGAGAGGATAACCCCATATGTTGTCGCAACATACTGGCGCATGTTGGTGATGCGCGCCTCAAGGCCGACACCGGGATCAAGCACCATGTTGACAAGGTCCGGGGCAAATTCCACGTGAATGTCATCCAGTTCCAGAATGTCGCCCATTGACCTGATCGGCGCGCTCACGGGAAGGGAATCTTCTTGCGATGAGGCAGGGTTCGCGCCCCGACTGCGATGGCTGGCATAAGCCAGAGCGGCCAATCCGACGCCGCCGAGGAGGAACGGCACAAACGGCAGGCCCGGCACGAGCGCAAAAAGCCCCATCAAGACAGCGACTGTCGCCAGCGCCGTCGGATGACGCCCGATCTGCTCGGAAATCGCCAGATCCGCCGCGCCTTTATTGCCGCCCCGCGCCAGTAGCAGCGCCGCAGCGATCGAGATGATGACAGCCGGAATCTGGGTAACCAGCCCGTCACCGATTGTCAGGATCGTATAGGTTTCAAAGGCTTTACCGATCGGCATGTCATGGAGCGTGATGCCGATCACAAGACCGACGAGAAAGTTCAGAAGCGTGATCAAAAGGCCCGCAACCGCATCCCCTTTGACGAATTTTGAGGCCCCATCGAGCGATCCAAAGAAAGTGGTTTCCTGTTGTTCCTGCTCTCGCCGCTCTTTGGCCTCCTGATGATTGATGGCACCCGCCGACATGTCACTGTCAATGGCAAGCTGCTTGCCGGGCATTGCATCAAGGGCAAAGCGTGCACCAACCTCTGCCATGCGCGCGGCACCTTTGGTGATCACCAGAAAGTTGACGATCAAAAGCACGAGAAACACGACAAGACCCAAAAGAACATTGCCGCCGATGATGAAATCGGCAAACCCCTCGATCACCTGTCCTGCGGCATCGGTGCCGGTATGGCCTTGTCCGATGATCAGCTTGGTCGAAGAAACATTGAGCGCCAGGCGCAGCATCAGCGACGCAAGGAGGATGGTTGGAAATGCGGAAAAATCGAGCGGCCGGTCGATAAAGAGCGTGATCGTAAAAATCAGGATTGCGAGGGCAAAAGATGCCGCCAGCCCGACATCAAGCAGCCATGCCGGAACGGGCAGGATCATCATCACGATCACGGCCATAAGCGCGAGCGCCAGCAGGACCGTTGGTTGAAACACCGACTTGATGGAAAGACCGCCCATGCTTTAGAACCCCACCGCAACTGTTTGATCGAGCCGGATTACATAGCGCCGCGTTTCCCCCATCGGCACGAGAGAGCCCGAGCGCGTGACGCCATCCGCATGTTGCAACAGCGGATAGCCGTTGCTGGACAGAACAGGCTCTGAAAGTCTCTGGCGCGATGTTGCCACAGGCTCCGAAGACCGCATTTCATCCAACCCAGCATAGACATCTTCGACCCGGTCGCGATAACCTTGGGCGCGTTGCGGCTGCCTGGAATGATAGGCCCCAACCGCTTTAGCCCAGCTGCCCATTTCACGCCGCAGCTCCTGCAGGAATCTTGCGGCATAAAGCGCATTCTCGATCGGATCAAACATGGTTTCGAACGACTCGAAGGCTGCGCCATGCCATCTGAAGTTGATCTGAAAGCACCCAATATCGAAACTGCGGGCACCACGCATATAGGCGGCGCGCACAAAGGTCTGCGCTTCCTCTTCGCTCTCGAACCAATAGCCTTTGCCCTCTATGTTCACGGTCCAGGGCCAGGCCTTTACTGTGCCCGCCACCGAGCGACCTGTTTCAACCTTGGCAATGGCGCGCAGCACATTCGTGGGAACATCGGCATGTCTCGCAGCGTGTCGGGCGGCGTCATCGCAGAGATCAACCGGCGCGGCAAAGGCCTGTGTTGCCCCGAGAAGGCCAGAGGTGATCATTTGGCGCAGAAGGCAGTTCAAGCGCGCCTCACGCTTCTTAAAAGAAAGAACAAACAGAAACGTCAAGAACCAAGCGGCCGGTGCCAGCCCGCCTCGGATCTGAGCGCGCCGCGCCAAACTTCCGAACGCACGTCGTCTACAGAGCAACCACCGCACGGTCAGAAGGTCTCTCATAAGCACTCCCATTCACGTTGTATCAAAGGGCTCAGCGCCGGATTTCTCTCACAACGGATCCCCAGGTTTTCAGAATGTCTGCGCGTCAGCTTGCGCGATCACTCTTGCGATTCGGTAACCAGAAATTCGATTGTCACGGGGGATCGGAAATAGCGGTGCTCGCCAAGAGCGCACTCAGGGCGCTTCGGGTTGCAATGCTTTGATCAATCAACGCTTGATTGAATTGAAGAAGCCCGCCAGTTTCGTCTGGCGCGGCTTGTGTCATGGCCTGCGCCAGATTCTGTGTTGAAGGATCACCAGCCAAAAGAAGGCTTTGCCAATCCTGCGCAAGCCAAGCCGCCTGCTGCTTTGCGGCCTCATCTTGCAAGCCCTCGGCATAACGCATTGCACCGGCATAATCGCCAAGACTAGTCCGGGCGCGGGCGCGAAGGGTGTCAGCATCGGGCGAGGCAAGGCCGATGATTTCTGCCTCTGCAAGATGCGGGAGATCCTGAGCTAGAGCTATTTCCGCCCTTAAGAGCCGTTGTTCAGGCTCTGTCACCGAGCGCGATGCAACACTCAGAATCTCATCAGCCACATCCGCAAAGCCCAAGGTCAAGGCTCGCTGCGCGATCTCGCGGGTTAAATCAGCGGGCATCCTTGCAAAACTTTCCTTGGGCTCACCCAAGATCTGCCGGAGAAACTCTATATCATCGGCCTGTGCGCCCAGCAGGCGCAGCATCTCTTGGCGCGTTTTTTGGGCGTTTTCGAGGGACAAGTCTGGCGAAACGCGCTCGAATTCAGCAAAGGCCTCGGCGTAAGAGCGCGAGGCGGTCAAAGCCAGCAGATAGGCGCCCCCAAGCTCTTGACCCATCGGCGTGCCACGGGTCTCTTGGTAGAGCGCGCCTGCAAGTTGTGCGGTGTCATAGTCAATGTCCTGCCCCCTTGATATCCGGGCGTTGATCAGGGCTGCCAAGGCTGGCGCAGAGTTCACATCATTCCCTGACAACGACCCTTGCAAGCTTTGGTCGGCGGCGCTGAGATCACCGTCTGCCAGCGCAAGCTCGGCTCTTGCGATCTTTGCGCCTGCGGTGTCCGAAAGATCTGCCGACCCAAGGCCTCGCAAGATCATGTCCGATGTTTCGCGATGCTTTGCCGCAAGCAACTTGCGGGCAAGCGCCGGGCCAAGATGCCTGCGCAAATGCTCTGGCAATTCCGCGAAGCCACGCAGGATTGCCGAATGATCCAGCAATTTTTCCTCGGGAATTTCCGCATGCGCCAAAGCGGCCCAAAGGGCGCTGCGTCCATGGCATCCCAGATCCTCTGTGAGCCGAGGCGTTGCGGACGCGGCATCCGGATCATCAACCAGCGATGCCAAATCAAGCAGAACCGATACTTCCGTGGCATGGGCCGGGATTAACGATGCCACGTGCCGCGCCTCAAGCCCAAAGCCAAAGTAAATGTAGAGGCGGGCCAGCTGAAGCGCGACCTCTGAATTGACGACATCGAATTCACCGGAAAGCCTAGGGGAGAGCGTGCCGATCTGATCTGCTAGCGGCTTTTGCGTCCCCCAGGCTGCGACGTCCAGAACGGAATCAGGCAAACAGGCGGTCTGGATCGCATCGGACAGCGCGGATGAAAAGGCCAGCCCCGGCGCTTGGTCGATTGTGCCTGTCACTCTGAGATTGCCAGAGGTGGCCAACGGCAAGCCTTCGGTCAATGGGGGCTCGGCACCAGTTGCCATGCCGCCAGACGGCACAATCTCGATCGCCGTTGCCAAATGCTTTTGGGGGGCCCGCGTGATATTGCCCAAGTCGGGCGTGCGCAGCGGCTGGACCAACCCCTGATTAGCCGACTGAGCGATTTGCGCCAGAAGGGTGCGGCGCACCGCCGGCAGTACATCCTCCGGCCCCAGCGGCGCAGCGGTCTTGCTCGTGGCTGATAACGGGGCAAGGCGCGATGCTACCAATCTGACCGCCGAAGACTCGGCCCGCGCTTTCCAAGGCTCTCGCAGATCAGCTGTTGCGCGCTCTGCCAAGGGCGCCTGAGGCCGGCGCGCGGCAGAGGGTTCGGCAGTGCCAGGGGCGAGAATATCAAGCACCAGCATGGATTGCGAATGCCAGAACGTTCTTGTTGTACAGGCGCAGCCAAATGTCAGATTCAGCTGCCCAGACCCCTTTGGCGCGCCGATCCCGGCAAGTCGGCCTTGGGTGAGCCGATCAAACACTCGGCTCAGGTCAAATGTAGGGTGATCGCCGGGAAAGGTGATCGTGATACCATCCTCTCGGGTATGATCCTGCCAGTCGAGCCGCGCGGGAAAATCGAACACAAGTCGCGTGAACCCTTCATGCTCGCCAGAGCGCACCACCACGTTTTGCGCAAGCATCGGGGCGGCCCATAAAGACAGGATGAACGAGATGGTCACAGTCCGGATCATGCCGCGTCCTGTTTGAGAGACTTCAGCGCTTCTTCCAACTCGTTGAAACTTGGGCGTTTGTGATTAGGCGTGTTTTGTCGCCCCACTTCGATGCAGATATTGGTGGCATGGTTGTGCAGATTGGCCACAAGCACTTCGCGGATCAGTTGATAGAAATGTCCATCCTCCTCGACCACGTCCTTGACCTTAGCCGCGAAGGGCCCGACCAGCCCGTACGAGAGGAAGACGCCTAAAAAGGTCCCGACCAGCGCGCCGCCGATCATCTTGCCGAGGATTTCCGGCGGCTGGTCAATCGACGCCATCGTCTTGATGACACCCAGCACAGCGGCGACAATTCCCAAAGCAGGCAATCCATCCGCCATGGTTTGCAAAGCATGGCTTGAGTGCAACGCATGGTGAAGATTGGCCTCTATCCGCTTTTCGAGAACCTCTTCCACCTGATGTGGATCATCATAATTCATGGAGGCCGAGCGCAACGTATCACTGATCAGGGCCACGGCCTCTGCATCGGCCAGAATCTTGGGGTATTTCGAGAAGATCGCAGAGTCGTTTGGTGACTCGATATGCTCTTCGACAGCAATGGGGTTCTGCCGACCCAAACGGATCAATTCGAACAAGAGGCAGAGCAGATCCCGGTAATCCTGCGGCTTCCATTTCGGACCCTTGAAGACCTTGGCGATATCCCCGAGCGTGTGTTTGATTGCAGGCGCGTCATTACTGATGAGAAACGCCCCGACAGCCGCCCCACCAATCATCATGAACTCAAACGGCAGCGCCTTGAGAATAAGACCCAGCTTACCCCCGGCGGCCACATAGCCGCCAAACACCATGACGAAAATTACGACAATCCCGATGATTCCGACCATTCCGTTCCCCGCAGGCAGTCACTGATCCGAGACTGCCACCAACCGATTAACAAACCCTGACGATCCGCCCTCATTGCCGCGGCGCGGTGGCATTGCGCCCCGCAAGGATCACACTGATGCCATGCGCCACTCCGGGCGAAAGCCCTGCGAGGACATCCGCCGCAGCATCAGGGCGCATGCGCGCAAGAAATCCGGCGGCAAAGACCGGGTCCATCTCCTCAAATAGCGAAGCCGCCTGCTTGGGCTTCATCGACTCGTAAACCTTGGTCAGCTGCGCCACGTCATTCTCTGCGGCACTTTCCGTCAGAGCGATCATGCGGCGCAGATCCTCTTCGGCAGTTGTCAGGGCCGCAATCTTTTGTCCGGCCTCTTGCTCGACCAATTTGAGCACCTGCTCTCGATTGCGCAGGGCCGTCTCTCTTTCCTCAAGCATGCGCCCGCGCTCTTGCAGCGCGTCAAGCAAAGCCTTCATATCTTCGGGTGTCTCACAGGCCTGCGTGGATGGTGTGCTGCTTTCTTCTGTCGCCTCTGGCGCGCGGGCAAAGGCCCTGCCGACACCCTCTCCGAAACGCAAAAGCGCCGATGCGACCAAAAAGGTAGAGAGAATTAGCAAGACACCGCGCGTACGCCTCGACCTTGCGGATGGTTTGTGTGTTGGGGTTCTCCAGATCATGGTGTCGCCCCCGGCGTCAGATCGTGATGGCGCTTGAAAACCGGGCCAGGATCGGCCGTTGGGGGGCTGACGGGTGTTTTCCTGTGGGGCGGGGCCGACACCTCCTGATTGGGCAGATCGTGCATCGCCGCCACCAAGAGTTCGAGCCGCCGGGCCACATCTTCAGCCCGCTCGGTAACGCTGATGAGAGAGCGTGTGGATCCGTCCGCCGTTTGCCGCGCGGCCTGAAGCGTTCGGGTCAGATCATCTACCTGCGCCGAAAGCACTGCCACAGCACCGCCCATTCCGGTTTCGAGATCGTTGAAGTGGTTGAGCCGCCGGGCCAGCACAAAGCAATAGACCCCAGCCCCAATCGCACCCGCAACAAGCAGGATATCCGCAATCATTTCCATATATGCGCTCCTCAGTTCAACACGAATTCCATGATCAATAGATCGTTGATGCGGCCCTCACCTGTTACAACCTGCATCCGGCGCAAGAGCTGCGCCCGCAGGCGGATCAAGGCCTGCGCGTCTTCGATATCGGCAAGTTTGAGCGCGCGCAGATAGGTATTCGTCACATCGACGATGCGCGGCATCAGGTTTTCGACGTCGGATTTATGGGCGGCCTTCACCTCCAGCTCAGCGGCGAACCGGAGATGTGATCGCGCAGCCCCCTGCCCGACTGAGACAACCACGGGCACCACCGGCACAAAGACCAGATCACCCATCGGTGCGTCAGACGCCGTGGCCCCCGCAACGGGCCCCTGGGCAATAGATCCGTGTCCCCCGCCAAGTGGAATCAAACCAGACCACATGGTGTAAAACCCTGCCGCCGCACCCAAGAACGCCAAGACAATTCCAATCGTCAGCGGTCTCTTTGACGGCTTCGCCTTGGGTGCCGTCTCTGTGTCTCCGGTCTCTGGCATGTTCACCCATCCTGTTGTCGATAAACTCTTATAAACCCAAAGAAACTAACCGATTGTTAAGCCTGATGCGGGAATGATGACTTCGGAACATTACTCGAACAAAAGTACCGGAGGACATGCAATGCAGCAGATCACAAGGCTCTGGCAGGCGCTGACCCTGCGCAATCGTATCATCGTCATCGGCGCGGCATTTGTGATGTTCTGGGCGGTTTTGGCCCTTGCGCGCTTGGCGTCCACGCCCAGCATGACCTTGCTTTACGCAGGCCTAGAAAGCAGCGCGGCGGGCGAGGTTGTCGCAGCCCTCGAGCAGCAAGGCGTCACATATGAAGTGCGCAACGACGCGATTCTTGTCGACTCGACACGTCGGGATGAGCTGCGCATGATCCTCGCGGGCGAGGGGCTCCCGAGGTCGGGCACGAGCGGGTATGAGCTTCTGGATGGATTGTCTGGCTTTGGCACCACATCACAGATGTTCGACGCCGCCTATTGGCGCGCCAAAGAAGGCGAACTGGCCCGGACCATCGTCTCGCATCCTGCGATTGTGGCGGCCCGGGTTCATATCGCGTCGACCGGTGCCAATCCGTTTCAGCGCAATGTGCATCGGTCCGCTTCGGTCTCGGTCAGTACCAATGGGGCCGCAGTTTCTGCCAAACATGCGCGCGCGCTACAATTCCTCGTCGCCTCTGCTGTGGCTGATCTTACGCCTGATGATGTGTCCATTATTGATGCCGAGGGGACATTGCTCAGCGGTGCCGAAGAAGCCAAGACCAACACCGCCGATGAACGGGCAGAGGGGCTGCGCCTGCGCGCGCAACGTCTGCTCGAGGCGCGTGTCGGACATGGAAATGCGGTCGTCGAGATTGCGCTGGAAACGGTGACGCAAACCGAATCAACCCGCGAGAGACGGTTTGATCCCGAGGGGCGTGTTGCGATCAGCACCGATACCGAAGAGCGCGCGAACACCTCAAATGGCACGGACAATGGCGTCACGGTTGCCTCGAACCTACCAGATGGGGATGCGGCAGCGGCAGCGACGTCGGCCAGCGAGAACACCGAGACACGCGAACGGGTGAATTACGAGGTGTCCAGCACAGAGCGCGAAGTCATCCAGCAACCCGGTGCTATCAAGCGCATGACCGTTGCGATCCTGATCAACGGGATTACCACTCCAGACGCGAGCGGCACGCCAATCTTTGCGCCGCGCCCCGAAGAGGAGCTGACCGCGCTCGGAGATCTTGTGGGCTCTGCGGTGGGTCTTGATGAAACGCGCGGCGACGCGCTCACGATTCGCACCTTGCAATTCGAACCGTCAGCGCCCATCGGCACTCTGGTCGAAGCGGGGTTACTTGAGCGCCTTGCGATCGACACAATGACCTTGGTGCAATCGCTGGTTCTAGCCATCGTGGCCCTTGTGCTTGGCCTGTTTGTGCTGCGTCCGATTCTCTCGCGCCCCGTCCCTCTGGCCACCCCACAACTGAGCGCCCCAATCCGGCGCGCCCCGGTGCAAGACCCCGCACTTACCCCCCTGTCCGGCGTAATCGAGGATGGCGACATCGACGTAGCAGGCCTGTCCGACGTGTCTGAGGCACCTCAGATTTCTCTGCGCCCGCGTCTTGATGGGGGCACAGACGATCCGGTCTCACGCTTGCGCGCGCTGATCGGTCAACGCCAAGAGGAAACCGTCGAGATCTTGCGCAACTGGCTGGAAGCTGAAGAGGAGAGAGCCTGATGTCGATCACACATCTTTTGAACGAATTTGGCGCGTTCACTCAGGGTAAGCCTATCGCGATCACGGATGTCTCGCTCGAGGAAGAACGCCTAGAAGCCTTTGAGAAAGGGTATCAGGCGGGTTGGGAAGATTGTGTGAAATCGCAGGTAGACGACGGGCGCAGGATCACCGCCGATCTTGTCCAAAACCTGCAAGACATCAGCTTTACCTATGAAGAGGTGCATGCCGCGATCATGGGCGCGATGCAGCAACTTTTGCAGGAAATCACCCAAACGGTTCTGCCACCGATCAGCCACGCGATGCTGATCCCGCATGTGACCGAAATTCTGCACGACTTGCTGGAAGCCAATGGGCGTCAGCCTTTGCAGATTGCCGCCGGTCCGGCAGATCTTGCAATCCTGCGCCGCCTCAGCGCCGAAATACCCGACCTTGCCTGCACCCTGACAGAGGATCCAACCTTGGCAAGCGGTCAGGTTTGCGTGCGCCTAGGCGAGAGCGAGCGCGCTCTTGACATGCCGGATGTCCTGCTTCGGATCGAGCAGGCGATATCCGGTTTCTTTCAGCAAAATCAGAGGATAGTGGCGTGATGGATAACAAAACTGGCGGCAATGAAACCCACGTCAACGATCTGCAAAACCCGTTCTCGTCAGTCCCGATCGAGATCACGGTTTCAGTCGGCAAGGCACGCCCGCTGATCAGAGACCTTCTTAAACTTGGCAAGAACGCCGTTCTGGTTCTCGACCGGCGTGTTGACGATGCGGTCGAACTCTACGTCGGCGAGCGCCTGATAGCGCGCGGTCAACTCGAAGAGCTGGCCGGCGATCAACAAGGCCAGATTGCCGTGCGCGTGACCGAAGTTGCGAATTTGCAGGACGGGTTGTGATGAAGTCTGGTCTGATCCTCATCGGACTGAGCACCCTCTTTCTAGGAGCGCTTGCCACCGGTGCTCCGGCACAAGATCTGACCCTGTCCTTGGGCGATGACGCCTCACTCTCAGCACGAACACTGCAACTGATCGCTTTGATCACCGTGCTCAGCCTCGCGCCTGGGATTGCCATTATGGTCACGTGCTTCCCCTTTGTCGTCACGGTCCTATCGATCCTGAGGCAAGGGATCGGTCTTCAACAATCCCCGCCCAATATGCTGATCGTCAGCCTCGCACTCTTTCTTACCTTCTTCGTGATGGAGCCGGTCTTTACCCAAGCCTGGGAGACCGGGATTGAACCGCTGTTACAGGAACGCTTGTCCCCTGATCTGGCCATTGAACGGACGCTGGCACCGTTCCGCGTGTTCATGTTGGGCCGTGTCGACCCCGACACTTTGGCAACCATAGCCGCCCTGCGCCCTGAAACGATCACCCCCTCCGCAGGACCGGACGCGCCGCTTTCAATTCTCATTCCAAGCTTCATGCTCTCGGAAATCGCGCGCGCCTTTCAGATCGGATTTCTGGTATTTCTACCGTTTCTGATCATTGATCTCGTGGTTGCGGCCATCCTGATGTCGATGGGCATGATGATGGTTCCGCCTGCCATCGTCTCTTTGCCCTTCAAGCTTGCGTTCTTTGTTATCGCCGATGGCTGGACGCTGATCGCCGAGAGCCTTGTACGCGGCTATCTGTAGCGCGCTCGCGCGATTTGCGCCGCGCTGCGCATGCATCTTGCCACCTGCACTCGACATGAACAGAGAATTTTCAATTGTGCAGCGCCCATTGGGTGACTTTGATCTGCAGGCCCGTTTATAGTGTCCACCAGCGCGCCGACCACAAGAGGCAGACAGCAGGGGACAACATTGCATATTCTGGGAATGACCTGTCTGCGCGATGACGGCCCCTATATCGTAGAGTGGCTTGCGCACCATCTGATGCTCGGCTTTGACCGCATGCTGGTTTGCAGCCATGACTGCACCGATGGCAGCGCGGAACTGCTGGAAGCACTGGCCCAGGACCCACGGATCGTGCATCTGGATTTTTCCCCGAAGGGTGGCAAATCCGTGCAATGGCAAGCGTTGCGCCAATTGCGCGATAGCGAAAGCTACAAGAATGCCGATTGGGCGCTCTTCTTTGATTGTGACGAATTTCTTTGCGGCCGTTTCAACAACCTCCGCAAGCTGCTTGCGGACTACGAGAGGCAGGCAGGCCCATTCGACGCCCTCGCCTTGCCATGGCGGTTGTTCGGCTATGGCGGTCACAAACAGCGCAGTGCAGGCCTGACGCCAGAGCGTTTCACCCGCGCGGCACCGTTTGATTTGCATTTCCCGCTCGCTCATCTCTTCAAGACACTGCACCGGCCAGCGGCCTTTCGGCAACCCGGCGTCCACCGCCCGCGCGCACGTCAGCGTCACGTCCCATCCTGGATAGGTCCAGACGGCAAGCGCCTGACCGAGGGGTTCGCGGCCAATGACAGTGCCATCTCGCTTTATGGTGCAGTTAACGGCCCACCTGTGGCTTGGCTCAACCATTATTCTTTGCGCTCGGTCGAAGAATTCATGCTCAAACGTGCCCGCGGATTGCCCAATCATATGGACCGCGAAATCGGGATCGCTTACTGGGCAGAACGCAATTGGAATACCGTCGACGCACCAGAGATTTTGCCCATGATGAGCCATACAAGGCAAGAATTCGAGAGGCTCATGGCCCTTCCGGGTGTCGCCGCGGCGCATACGGCCTGCCTCTCGGCGCATACTAGCCGCTACCAAGCGCTGATGCTGGATATCGACGCCGTTCGGCTGGCATTCAGAGTAGGGTTTCTCACGGATAGCACCCCCCCTTCTGCCGAAGAAGGCCGTGCCTTTTTGACGGCACAGATGCAAATGGCCAGAGGTGACGCCGAAACATGAATGGGCAAGTGATCGAACGCCGTATGGCGGGCCAAACGCGTGAGGGGATTGTCCTGCTCGATGCCGTCGAAACGCGCCACGAGGGCGAGCGACGGGTCACGCTCTTTTTTGCCCCTAAGGTTGAACCAGCTCAGATACAGCCCCCAAAGGGTGCCGTGTTGCAGGCGGAAATGAGTGTGGGCGGTGCGCCCATCCTTGTCTATTCCGCTCCCGAAGGTCGTCTGGCGTTCCAGACGCCCAAAGGCGTGATAGATGTGATGCCCGCCGAGGCCGAATTCACGCTGATGGAGGGGCGAGACACCATCGCCGCCGTACGAAACGGAGAGGATGCCGCCACAGTTCTGACCTGGCTTTCGTTCCATGCTGATCAGCAGCGCATGACTGGTGCGGTGATCCTTGACCGGGCGCGCCCCGGAACAGATCCGGAGTTTGCGCGCGCGCTTCGGGACGGTCTCCGAGAGAGCGGGCTCGACATCATAGTGATCCTGCTGACAAGCGATCAGCCGCTCGGATATCCCGACGCGCCCCCCGAGGCCCATCCCTTTTGTGTGCCAGAGGCACCGGGCAAAGACCGGATGGAAATCCCCCCACCCTCCCCTTGGGATTCGCCCCTCGCCGCGCTCAGTTACTACGAAATTGCCCGCCACCGCTTTTTGGCCGAGGCCCGTGCTGTGGCCAATATCGACGTGCACGATCTTGTGGCAACGGGGCCCGAGACGATTTTTGACAGCGCCGTTGCCGCACGGGGGGGGCTTATCACCCTCATCGGGCGGCATTGCTATCCTTGGCGCGTGCGCAGTGGTCAGCCGACGCGCTTTGCCGATCATAGCTGCGTTCAGTTCGACTCGGGCGGTGGGCGACAACGCTGGTGCCTTGCCCCGTCGAAATTGCCCAAGGATGCGGTCTGGCGCCTGTTGCGAGTGGGCAATGCACGCCCCGATGCGGCGCGCACGCAGGGGTTCTATCGGCATATGGCACTGCGCCATCCGACGGGATCAATTTCACGGATCGTGCCGAAATCCTCGCTGATCGAGCATCCGCCCCTGCTAGAGCGCGCGCAATCCTATTTCGAGCACACTCCCGTTCGCATGCCCGAAATCGCACCTGATCCGGTGCATGGCGGGCGCGGTCGCGCCGCAATTGTCACCACTATGAAGAACGAGGGACCCTTCATTCTCGAATGGTTGGCCTATCATCGCGCTGTCGGGTTTGACGATATCCTTGTCTATACGAACGACTGCACCGACGGCACGGACACCATGCTGCACCTGTTGGAGCGCAAAGGTTACGTGCAGCACCGCGACAACCGCTTTCGCGAAATGGACATGCCCCCGCAACACGCTGCGTTGCAATCGGCCGAAAGCGAACCGCTGATCAAGTCCGCCACCTGGATCACCTGCATCGACGTGGATGAATACATCAACATCAAAACAGGCGACGGCACGCTTGATGCGCTGTTTGAGGCGGTGCCAGAGGCCAATATGATCGCGATGACCTGGCGGCTTTTTGGCAATGGCGATGTGCGGGACTATGTCGACCGCCCCATTACCGAACAGTTCCTGCGCTGCGCCCCGGAATTTGCACGCAAGCCGCATCAGGCCTGGGGGTTTAAGACCCTTTTCAAGAACATCGGCCTTTTCAAGAAACTAGGTGTGCATCGACCCAAGGGACTCAACCCCCAACTCTGGGAAGAGATCAACTGGGTCAATGGGTCGGGCAAACCCCTGCCTCGCGACATGTATCGCAACGGCTGGCGCTCGACGATCGAGACCTATGGCTATGATCTCGTGCAGCTCAATCACTACGCCGTCCGATCTGCCGAGAGTTTTCTGGTCAAGCGTGACAGAGGCCGCGTCAACCATGTGGACCGCGATCAGGGCCTCGCCTACTGGTTTCGCATGAACAACAACTTCGAAGAAGACCTCTCGATTCAACCGCGCCTTGCCAAGATGCAGGCAGAACTTGACCGGCTCATGCAGGACCCCGAGATCGCCGCCGCGCATCACCATTCGGTTGCCTGTCACAGGGCCAAGATAGACGAATTGCGCGCCACCGAGAATTACAGCAATTTTTTCGCAGAATTGACCAGCCCCCGCATGGAACATCTGTCGCGGTTGCATGGTCACTTTGGATCGAATGTCTTTCTCTCTGGTCCCGGCGTTATTCCTGACGAAATCGCCCTACGCGACCCCGCGGCAGAATGGTTCTTTACCGTGGATTTGCAGGGCGATACCGCGCACTAACCCAAGTCAGCCTCAATCGCCGAGACAAGCTCGTCCATATCCGGGTCCATCCGCAATGACGCCGCCTTGCGCCGGTGCCACTCGACCCCTTTGGCGTGCAAGTCAGCCAATTGAGGATCACGCTTGAAACGCTCCAGCCATTCAGACGTCTGTTCGCTGTAGCGCGCAATCGACGTATCGGTTTCATCGTTCAGATTGAACTTGTCCCAATACTCTTTGCCCAGAACGTGATGCGAATGATTGGCCCGCCCGCGTGCGCGCTTGACCAAGAAACTCTCCATCGAGCGCAACGCATAGTGGTTAACCTGCGCATGCGTAAAAAGAGGCGGATTGTCGGTGCGAAGCCCGTTCACGACATAATCAATCCCGCCGGGCAGGACGCGCCGCGTGGTCGGAACATGCTCGTCACGCGACACCGGCGCATGCAGGCCCATCCGTTGAAACTTGTGCTGGTTGGTGTAGAGCGATTTGACAAACTTACCGGTGTTGGGCCGCGCCTCGGCGTCCCATTCATATTCACCCTTGGTGAATTGTTCAGTGACGGGTTTATCCGCGAACTGCTCGACACCATCGGGACCAAACACGCGCCACGGCACTGAAATCACATCCGCATCCGCGCCAGACCCCGCGACCAGCGCCCGAACCGAGCCGTCGCCAAGATGAATATTCAGGAATTCGTCTACATCGCACACAAAAACCCAAGAGGCATTCAGCACAATATCATAGCGGCGGCTGGCCTGCCGCAGGGCACTCCGATGAATGCCCGCCTTGCGCACGACCGTGTCATGTTGCGTGACATGGCCCATCTCTTGCAATCGCCGCAGGATCTCGACTGTCGTATCGGTGCAATCATTGGTGCAGACAAGAATATGATCGAAACCGAGCGTTTTGTAATGCGCCACCCATTCGAGGATATAGGGCGCCTCGTTCTTCATCGTCGAGACGACGGTATAGGTTTCTGTGCTCATGTTCGCCTCTTTGCGCGCGCCGTCTGGCGGCTTTGTTTTACCTACATCTTAATGTGAGCATCCCCCTCAAGACAAGCCACATGGCATGGCTGACACGGCCCCGCACTTTCGCCTACGCCCCCCATTCTGGCGATTCACAAACCCGGTCAGAGCGTCTAACCTGCTCGCAACTGCGATTTGCCAGCGCTATGGCGCGCAAAAAGGAGAGTTTCTGGTGGCACGGACACGCGAGGTTGGAACGCTCTGGATTGGCGGCGCACTCAGCTGGCTGGAACAGATTTGCCTCAAGTCCTTTGTGGACAAGGGCCAGAAAATCACCCTATTCGCCTATGAACCCATCCCGAACATGCCCGCAGGCGTCATCTTTCGCGACGGGCGTGAGATTATCGACACCGATGATTTCATCAAATACGAGCAGAAAAACAGCTACGCCCTTTTTGCCGACTGGTTCCGCCTGCACATGATCCACAAATGCCCGGGCATGATCTGGGTGGATACCGATGTCTATTGCCATCGCCCGATGGACTATGACAGCGACTATGTGCTGGGGTATGAGCTGCCGGGCGAGCATCGTGTCAACAACGCCGTATTGGGCCTGCCCGCCGACAGCGAAATTCTGGCACAGATGCTGGAATTTACCTCGGATCGCTATGCCATCGCGCCCTTTCTGCCCCGCAAGCGGCAAGAGATGATGCGAAAACAGGCGCAAAAGGGCAAACCGGTGCATGTCTCGCAACAGCCTTGGGGCGTCTGGGGGCCGATGATGGTCACGCATTATGTGCATGCCTTGGGGCTAGAGGCGCATGTGCAATCGCTCAACGCCTTTTATCCGATCACCTTTCCAGAACGGTTCAAATTCCTGCGTCGGGCTGAATTGGCCGAGGGGCTGATCACCCCTGAGACCACCGCGCTCCACCTCTGGGCCTCGAACAAGCGGCAATTGGGTAATATCCACAATGGCCTTCCGCCCAAGGGATCCTATTTGGAAAAACTGGTCCAGGAAACCGGGATCACGCCCGCCCTCGCCCCGATCAAAGGGCGCGGCAACAGTACATTCGAAGGTGCACTTATCGACGAGCTAGACCTAGAGTCTGTCAGCGTTGCGGCGGATCTCACCGGACAGGCCCGCGGTTTCATGTTGGCGTTGCATCATAAATTCGATTGCGACATCCAGCTCATCAACTGCAACCGCCGCGGCAAATTCAAAGACGGCGAAGAGGATTGGGTGGCGGGATATACCGCCTTTCTGGTCGAGAATGACGTCAGCCCCGACCGTATCCGGGTTATCCGGGCAGAGAACGAGCTGCGCTCCGTGGATGTGCTCTGCAACCTCTCGGGGTTTGGCGACCGTCACAACGTGCCGTTTCTCGGGAAATTTCTCGAACGCTGTCTGCATGCAGACAGCCGCGTGTTTATGGATGTGCGCAAGGGTTCTGGGGCCTTTCCCTTTCTCAAGGCCTTTGGCACCTATACGCCGCTCTCGACGCGCGAAGAAGATGGACATCCAATCACTCGCATCCGCCTCCAGCCCAAAGCGCCAGAGGTTGCACCCAGCGACGACAATTGGGACCAGATCGCGCAGCAACTTGCGGGCAAGGATGGCTGGTATCGCGCAGGCCCAGAGGGCCACAGCTTTCTCTTCATGCCACGCGATCCGGATACACTGGTTGTGACCTTCGACAATCTGGATATCGCCATGACCAAGCGCGAAGATCGGCGGCCTTGGGGGTATAGTTTCATTCAAGATCAGGGGTGGTCGATGCTGGGCGTTCTGGCTGGTGGCTGGACATGGTACCGCGAACCATGGGTCTGCGCGCAATTCGACGCCCTCCAACAAGAGGGGTTCTTCAAACAGTTTCGCCGCGTGGTGTTCTATGGCGCCTCGATGGGGGGCTATGCCGCCTGCGCCTTTGCGCCGGCGGCACCCGGCTGCGACGTGGTTGCCATCTCGCCGCAGAGCACGGTCGACAGGTCCATCGTGCCTTGGGAAACGCGATACAAAACCGTTTGGGATCGAGATTTTTCAGGAAAATACGGAGATGCGGCAGAGGTAAGTCACGCGGCCCATCGCGTGTCGATCCTCTATGATCCCTACGAGCCGCTCGATGCCCAACATGCCGCCCGGTTCCAACATCCGAATGTGCAGCATTTGCGCGCGCCCCTTCTTGGGCATCGCTTGGGCAGTGCGCTCAATCAGATGGGCATTCTTAGCCCGATCATTCTCGGGGCCCTGAACGGAACCCTCACGGCTGAGGACTATTACCGCCTGCTGCGCGCCCGGCGCGACTTGCCGCGCTATCAACGCGAGTTGTTCACCCGCGCCGTTGCCAAAGGGCACACCAAACTCGCCGAAAGGCTGGGGGCGCGCATTCTGGCACAGAACCCGAACCGTGCTGTTCGCATCGGACTTGAGGCGCTCAAGGCGGGATGATCCTATCGCACGACGAACTCGGCATGCAGCGCGCCTGCCGCCTTGATGCTTTTGAGAATGTCGATCATGTCACGCGGGGCCACACCCAACGCATTCAACCCGGCAATCACCTCCGAGAGTGAGGTGCCCGGTAAAACCTCGGCCAATCCAATCCCGGGCTCTTCTTCGATCCCGGCCTGTGTGCGCGGCACCACAACGGTTTCGCCTTGGGCAAAGGGATTGGGTTGCACCACAAGCGGCGTTTCCTGAATGCGTAGGGTCAGGTTACCCTGTGAAACGGCGACCCGCGATATACGGACATCCTGCCCCATCACGATGGTGCCTGACCGTTGATCGACCACAACCCGGGCCTTGCGCTCGGGCTCGACCAGAATATTCTCGATCTGGCCAAGGGCATGCGCGGGCGAGGCCGCACGCATCCGCGAGAGCGTCAATTGCACGGTGCCAGCGTCCAGCATGATGGCGGCATCCCGGCCCACACGGCCATTGATCGCCGTCTCTATCCGGCCGGCAGTGGTGAAATCCGGCTCTCGCAGGGCCAGCCGGATTGTATCAAGGCCTGCAAAGTCAAAGTCGATCTCGCGCTCGACCCGCGCACCAGAGGGAATGACACCCGCCGTCGGGACCCCTTGCACGACCCCGCCCGCATCCCCTTGCGCCGCCACGCCCCCAGCGATGATCGTACCCTGAGCCACGGCATAAATCTGACCATCCGCCGCATTGAGCGGGGTCATTACAAGGGTGCCGCCCAACAGGCTCTTGGCATCGCCGATGGCGGATATCGTGACGTCGATCTGGCTGCCCGCGCGGGCAAAGGGCGGCAACTCGGCCGTGACAAATACGGCGGCAACATTCTTGGGGCGAAATTGCTCGCCCGAGACGTTGATTCCGAGGCGTTCGAGGATATTCGACATGATCTCTTCGGTGAAGGGCGCATTGCGCAACCCGTCACCCGTGCCATTCAGCCCCACAACAAGGCCATAGCCCACAAGGTCATTGCCGCGCACCCCGTCAAACTCGACCAGATCCTTGATCCGGATCGGACTGGCCGCAGCCGTAACGCCCGCAAGCGCAAGCGCCAGTGCCATGATCCCCCGGACAAGTCCCAACCAGAGGGTCATGACAGGAAATTCAAGAGGCTGAGGCGCGAAGCCCGCGCCGTTACGGTATAAAGGGATTCCAGTTGGAATTGCACCTGCTCCAACTCGACCGCCGTCTCGAACGCATCGACAGAGACCAGTTCGCCGCGCGCGATCTCGAAACTGGTGATTTCAGCGGCGATACGCACGGCAGATTGCGCGATCCGGTTCTCGGCCTGCCCGAGACTTGCGCGCATTTCGGTCAGCACATCCTGATGTGCCAAGAGTGCAACACCGGCCCCAGAGGCAAGGCTGATCCGATCACCTAAAGCCAGAGCCAGACCCGCATCATCGCTTACGGCGATCAAGGCGACCTGCTTGAGCGCCGCGCGCAACCCCGCATGATCCGCCCGGATATCAAGGGCCACAGACTCGCCCGAGCCAAGCCTATAGGGGGCAACCTCGCTATCCCCGCCCTGATAGATCGAGGCCAGAAACCCGCCGGTCGGACTATCAAAGAAGACATCCAATCGGCTTTTTACCTCTGCGGCAGTCGTCGCCCCAATAAGCGCATCGCGGACCTCGGAGAGGACGGTTTCAGCTGCGGCCAGCGGGCTTGTGTCTGTCTGCGCGCCAGAAAAGAGGGCGCGCCCTGCCACCTCGGTGTTGAGAGACCCGATCAAGGAGCCAAGGGCCTGAGTTGCGGTTGCGGCAAGGTCCGACACTTGGCGTGTCGTACCCGCTGTGCCCAGGATGATGCCCTGTGTCGCAAGATCTGTGGTGACGCCCTGCACGCGGGCCAAAGCGGCTTGCATGACCTCGGTATCGGTCGCAGCCTCACGGGCAGCCGTGCGATGCCCCGCCAAGAGCACCAGTTCGTGCTCGATGTCGGCCAGTGGCAGGAGGTTTCCCGACAGGTGCCGCCCAAGGTCTGCGGCCCGGCCACTGCTCAATTCTAGCCCAAGACGGTCCAATTGCTGGCGCAGGTCCACGCCCTGCCGGCGCAGCGCAAAGGACTGCGCAAGATCACCAATGCTCTGAAAATTCATGGTCATATCCTCAACAGGGTATCAAGCAGGTCATCAATCGTCTGGATCATACGGGCATTAGCCCCGAACGCCTGCTCGACCAGCAAAAGGCGCTGCAGCTCTGCATCGCTGTCTACGCCCGTGGCCAGTTCCTGCGCTCGAAACTCGGCGGCCTGACCTGTGGCAAAGCTCAGGCGCGCTTCGGTTGTGACCCGCTCTTGGGAGAGGCTTGAGATCAGGGTGGCGGCATGATTGGCAGCCGAACGCGCCCCGCCCCCCAAGAGGCCAGAAGGTAAGACGCTGGTCTGCGTCAAGGCGTGGCTCAACGCCCCAAGCAGCGCCCCCGCCCCCGGCGGCCCGCCACCCGTTGCCCCAAGCCCATCCCGAAGGCGAAAGAGTGCGCCCCCCTGTGAGGGATCGACAAGGCGGGTAACCGCGATCCGTCCGGCAAGGCCAAGCGCGTTTCCAGCCTCGAAAATAGCGCCTGCATCGGTTAGAAGGCCCGGTGCACCGGGTGCGCGGGTTGCGTCGAGACCCGGGGCTTGAAACCGCTCAACCAGATCGCGCGCCAGCGCATCGAGCTTGGAATTGGCCTCAACTGCTGCGCGATCCCGGATGTCGAGTAAGGCGCCAAGGCGACCGCCTTGCAAAGGCCCCCGGTCGGCACCGATGGGCACGTCAGCCCCATCGATGGCGATGCCCGAGAGTTGCCCTTCTTGGTGTGTCATCTGCGGCGTCACCAGGGGTGTGGCAGCAAAGGTCAGCTTGACAGCTCGACCATCCAGCAGCATCCCGCCGGCAGTGGTGACAAGCGCAACAGAGGCATCCCCACGCGGCACCTGGCGCAACGGGACGATCAGCGACAGCGTGTCAATGGTGCGTTGGCGCTGGTCCTCAAGTGCTGTGATGTCAGTCCCACGCGACTGCCCCGTGGTGATCTGAACATTGAGCGCGGCCACCTCTTGAAGACCTGCATTCAGTTCCTGCACTGTTGTTGCGATGTCGCGATCTGCCGCCGTGCGCAGCCGCGCGATGTCTGCCGCCGCATCGTTGATCCCCGCAGTCAGGTCCTGTGCCGCGCTCAGGACCGCGTCAAGCCGGTTTGTATCCTCGGGTCGGGTGGCCGCCGTCTCGAGCGCCACTTCAAGCGTGGCCAAACGCCCTGTGAGGGAGTTTGGAGCGTCGGGCGTGCCAACCGAACTTTCCACCGCGCGGGCGAACGCGGCCTGCACCTCAGAGGCCGCGCGCGCGCTATCAGCCAAGCGTCTGTCTGACAAAAGACCCAGATCGACCTGACGCACGATACCCGTGACCTGCACGCCCCGACCGTCCCGCGTCGCCGCGAGCGTGACCTCGCGCGGCGCGAACCCCTCGGTCAGTGCATTGGCGAGGTTGCCCGAAATAACATCCACTGCGCGCGTATTGGCGGCAAGCCCACTCAGGGCGCTGGACAGGGCGGAACCAAGGCTCATGACTTTTCCTTTCCTTCTGCCTCAAAGAAGCGATCAGCGGATGATATTGGTTGTTTCCTGCAACATCTCGTCGACGGTCTGGATGACCTTGGCATTCGAAGAATAGGCGCGCTGAGTCTGGATCATATCCGTCAATTCGCCCGCAACATCGGTGGCGGATTCCTGACGGGCAAAGGCCACAATATCGCCCGTCGGCCCAGCCCCCGCATCCCACAGGAAAAACGAGCCGCTATCGGTCGAGGGCAAGTAGGTCTGTTGATCCATCGAGACCATGCCATTCGGATTTGGCAGGTCCACGAGCGGCACCTGATACACAATCCGGCTGACCCCGGTATCAAAAGTGGCGCGTACAAATCCGTTCGCGTCCACATTGGCCGAGGTCATGTTGCCTACTGGAGAGCCATCCTTGGCGATAGAATGCGGCGCAAAGCTATCCGAGAGCTGGCTCATGCCAGCAGAGGTGCCCGGACGCCCGATATTGATCTCGATCGGGCCCCCCGCGACATCAACAATGATGGCGCCGCTGGTCGGATCATAGGTGCCACCTGTCACACTCTGAACATTCAACAACGTGCCGCCCGTCTCGCGCGCATCATCAAAGGTTAAAACATATTCGCCGATCAGCGCATTGCCTTGCGCAGAGTCGGTGAGGGTGACGGTCCATTCATTCGAGAGGCCCGTGGCTGGAATGGTGGGCGTGAACTGAATCGAGATTGTCTCGGACGTACCGAGATTGTCGAAATACTCGATCGAGAGCTGCCGGGGATCGCCCAAGCTGTCAAAGCGCGTATCTGTGGCTGGCAGGTTCACACCCAGATTGATGGCAGTGGTCGGCTCACCGGTCAGCTGGTTGACGTTGATCTGAACAGGTTCCAGCCCGGTGCTGGTATCGCGGGAAAATTCGGGGATCGTGCCATCAGGATTGGCAGGCCACCCAAGCAGAACAAGACCCGATTCCGTTACAAGCCGCCCCTGAGGGTCGGCGCGAAAAGATCCGGTCGTGGTCAACAGCATCCGAGGGTCGCCATTGCCAACTACCAGATCGGTGACACGCGCCACCGGCAGGAACCCACGGTCGCGCACCGCGAGATCGGTCGGGTTCGAAGAGCTGACAATCGCACCGCCCTGATCAATCAGGCGCTGCGTGCCCGCACGCACCCCACCCGCAGCATAGCTGCCGCCGCGACCCGCGATCACAACGGATTCGAAATCCGCCTCGACCCGACGATAGCCAAAGGTCGACGAATTCGCGATGTTATCCGATATGGTGGCAAGCCGCGTGGCATTCGCGTTCAGCCCCGCAACGCTGGCATTGAGTGAGGAGGAAATTGTCATGGATACGCCCTTCTGCTGCGTCGACCAACCTTGGGACACAGGCATACGCGCGTAACTTTAACAGTCCGCTAATAGATAAAATTATCCCTAGTTCTGGCCGCTCTCGGATCGCAGCAGGATCAACTCGAGCCTGTTGTTGCGCAGGTCCATCGGATCGCTCACAGCCGGAGAACGATCCGCATGGCCCGCGATTCGACGTATCCGTTTGGCCGCAAGCCCTGCATCCTCAAGCCTTTGGCGAAACTGATCAACACGGGCCGTTGACAGGTCCCAGACCGGGTTTCGTACCAGAGTAATGGGTCGCGCGCGCGTGTGACCCGCAAGGGCTGCATCGTTGATCACCAGATTGGCAGCAGAGGCCAAGAGCATCGAGAGGTCTTGGAGCAGGCGCGTCGGGCTTGTTTGGTCCGGTTCAAAGAGCAAGGCACCGGGCAGCTCGAAAATCTCGATTACCAAACCCTCATCGGTGACACGGGTCACGATATGTCGCAGAAGGTCGTCCGACACCATGCTCTCGCCGCTCCGCCCTGTCAGCATCGCCTCGATGGTGGAAAACGCCTGTGCGTCAGCCTCTTGATCAGCCGAGAGATTGCCGCCTTCAACCAGCCCCATCTCGCCCCGCACCTGTTGGCTGGAGGTCGCCAGAGGTTGAGAGGCTCCAGAGCCACTCTGCAACAGAGTCTCCTGGGAAAAGACGCTCTCGCCCCCAAAGGCACCGTCGCCACCGCCAGAGGTTCGACTGATCGGGACCGTCGGGCTAAAATAGTCCGAGATCCCTTTGCGTTGTTGTTCGGTCGTCGCGTTCAGCAGCCACATCAGCAGGAAAAAGGCCATCATAGCCGTGACAAAGTCAGCATAGGCAACCTTCCAGGCGCCCCCATGATGCCCGCCACCGCCCACAACCTTTTTCCGTTTGATGATGACTGGCTTCGCATTGCTCTGCGCGCCCATTCTCACCACCTTTGTACTCACCCACGTTAAGGATTAGCACAACAGAGCTTACTGGGCTGTTAACACCTCAAGTTTTAGCGATTTCGCGTCGTCATACCTGCCCTGGCAACCACAAGACAATCGCAGGAAAGGCCACCAAAAGTGCGATGGTCACAGCATCTGCCACAAAGAACGGGGCAACGCCCTTGAACACATCCTGCACGCTGATATCGTCCCGCACCCCCGCCACAACAAAGCAGTTGAGCCCGATCGGTGGCGTTATCAAACAAAACTCGGCCATCTTGACCACAAGAATCCCGAACCAGATCGCGCACATTGGCCCCGACATGCCAAAGGTACTGTCGGCCGCGCTGACCGCGACACCGCCATTCAGCGCCATGACCGCCGGATAGACCACCGGCAGGGTCAGCAGCAGCATCCCGATTGCATCCATGAACATGCCCAGCACCGCATAGGCCAGCAGGATGCAGATCAGGATCAGCATTGGTGACATGGTCAGAGAGGTGATCCAATTGGCAAAGGCATGCGGAAGATCGGCAAAGCCGAGGAACCGCACATAGATCAGCACGCCCCAAATAATCGTGAAGATCATCACACTGAGCTTGGCAGTCTCGAGCAGGGCATCTTTCAACTCGCGCCACCGCATGCCGCGATAGAGCGCGACCAGAAACACCAGAAACGCCCCGATGGCCCCGCCTTCGGTGGGTGTGCCCCAAGCATCGCCGCCAAACGGATTGTAGACAAAGAACACGATTGTGACGACCACAAACACGATGGGCAGCGCGGGCGGCAAAGAGACAAGCCGCTGACGCCATGTAAATCCCGTGACCGGCGGGCCAAATCCCTTGATCGTCAGGGCCAGACCGATGATCAAAAGGACATAGACAATCGCCGAGAACATCCCCGGCACGAACCCCGCCAACAAGAGCTTGCCTACGTCCTGCTCGACGATGATGGCGTAGATCACCAAAAGGGCCGAGGGCGGAATAAGGCTGGCCAAGGTGCCACTAGCCGCCACAACACCCGCAGCAAAGCGTTTATCATAGCCGATCTTGAGCATCTCGGGGATGGCAATACGGGCAAAAACCGCCGCTGTCGCCACACTGGCCCCCGACACGGCGGCAAAGCCTGCGGTGGCAAAGACGGTCGACACCGCAAGGCCCCCCGGCACCCAGGCAATCCAGCGTTTAGCCGCCTCGAAAAGAGCCTGTGTGAGGCCCGCGTAATAGGCGAGATAGCCGATCAAGATGAAGGTGGGAATAAGGCTCAGCGCCTGCGAGCTGACCTTGGAATGCGGCACCTGCCCTGCGGTCTTGACTGCGACGGTCACAGCCCAGAGGAATTCGTCGCCCGCATAGCCCTTTTTGGACCAGAAAATCCAGATCAGGCCGATGACACCGGCCAGAGCCGCGGCAAAAGCCACCCGCATGCCCAGAACCACAACAACCAACATCAGTCCAGTGACGACAATTCCAATCTCGATGGGCTCCATCAGATGCGTTCCTTACGTGTCATGGCCGGTCAATTGCGCGGCTTCGCGCGCGGCCTGCGTGGCCACATCTTCTATCAAAGGCACCGCCACTGGCTGCTCTGACCCCGAAAGAAAGGCCCGTCCATAGGCCCAGAGTTGCAGCGTCAGACGCAGGGACAGCACGGCAAAGGCGATGGGCGCCAGTATCTTGGCAGGCCAGATCGGCAGGCCGATATCAATCGTGCTGTCGCGGCTCCACATCGGTGCAGCAAAGTCGAAGCTGCGTTGAAAATGTGCCCAGCTTCCCCAAACCAACAGCAGCATCAGGACCAAGACCGCCAGCGTGGTGATGAGTTCAACCAACCAGAGCGCCCGGCCCTTGAGCAGGCTTACAACAATATCCATGCGGATATGCCCGCCATCGCGCTGCGTGTAGGCCACGCCCATAAACGCGATCAGCGGCATCATTTGCTCGATCCAGTCGACATAACCGGGGACAGGTTGATTGAAAAAATTCCGGCCACTGACCGAGATCACCGCAAGGATCATGATGCTGAACACCGCCAGACCGCTCAGCAAGGCCAACACGCGTTCCAACCGATAAAGGCGCCGGTCAAGTTGGCTCAATAGGCTGTTATCAGACAGCACGGATGCGGAACCCGCCATGGGTTTTCCCCCTGTCGTTTTAGGATGATAAACGACCCGCCGCGCGCTCTGCACGGCGGGCCGATCTCATCGGCTCAGGAGCCGCCCTTGATTTCGGTCAGTTTGCTTGTAACGAATTCATAGAGTTCCTGAGCGGGAAGGCCACGCGCGGAATTCTCTTCGATCCAGCTCTGCGCGGCAGGGCCAGCGGCCGCCTCTTTGAACGCATCGAGCGAGGCCTGATCAAAGCTGACCGATGTGATCCCGCGCTCTTCGAGTGCAGGCCCCCAAGCCTTCATCGTCTCGTTCTCGTAATAGTCAATGTAATGCGCCAGCGCCTCATCAACCGACCCAAGCAGGGCCTCGCGCTCTGCATCGCTCAGCGCGTTGAGGGCATCGGTATTGGCCACGACGGGACAGTTCACAGTGCCGGGATTGAGATTGGCTGTCCACCATGTCGCGCTCTCGATGGTCCCAAAGGACATATGGGCATGTGGCGCAAAGCTTACGGCCTTGACCACGCCGCTATCCATTGATTGCCGCACTTCCGTCGCAGACATCGAGGTGGGCACAGCGCCGATCGCCTGCATGGCAGTACCGATCCCGCCAAGCGCGCGCACGCTCATACCTTTGAAATCCTCGGGGCTGTCAGGCACGTCACCTGCACCGACAAAATTATACTGAGGCATCGGCGTGGGCATCAAAAGCGTCGCATTCCATCGCGCCAGATCAGCCTGCACCGCCGGATGAGCGTAAAGGGCCTGCGCAAGGGCGGTTTCCTGTTCCAAAGTCTCGACGCCAAGGAACGGCAATTCCATGACTGTCAGCGATGGGTTCTTGTCGGCATGATATCCGGCACAGAACTGCGCCATTTCGAACGCACCGATTGAGATGCCATCAAGGTTCTCTTTCTCGTTCGAAAGACCGCCATAGCTGATGTTCATGGTGAACTCGCCATTTGTCTTTGCGCTCACCAACTCCGCGATCTTTTCGACGTGTTCGGTAAAGGCACGGCGTTTGCCCCAGACAGACACGTTCCATTCGGTCGCCATAGCCTCGCCTGCAAAGGCAAGGCTGAGGGCGGCCACAGCGGTGTAGCTAAGGTATTTCTTCATGGTTTTTCTCCCTGTGTCGTTTGTTTGATTGGGGTTGCCATTCGGAAATGGGTCAACATTGTTCTTTGTAAACAATGAATATCGACGGCAACCCAGTGGATTGCCTTACAACACACCAGGCGGGCTGGTTTGTCCAGCCTTAGCTGACCTTGGCCCAAGCCAAAGGGTTGGCCGCATCCTGCGCCATCAATACCGGAGCGCGGGGCTGAAAGACGACTGAGCCAAGCGTGGGGCGCGCCGGTCCTCGACCTTAAAAAGCCCGCGCCTCGGAGCAGCAGCACCCCGTTGCCAAGACCATTGGATTTGGCCGCTATCAAAGGCTTCACTTCATCCGTCATGCCTATGAAAACATGCGCGCGATCCCTCGCGGGGGCATCGGCCTTGGTCGCCACCGCTCCAATGAGACCAACTAGGGTGAGTAAGCTGCAAGGGGAAAGCATCGCTATCCGGTTGCTGTTATCGAACCCAAGGGATTTCACATACTATTTTTGTCAACTATTCGCAAAGCCCTGTCTGGTCAGCCCAAAGATGGCGTGCTAAACGCGGTCCGATCGCACGACGAAAGTTTCCGCATGCCTGACAGTGCGCCTGCCAAACCTGCCCTCTCCCGGCCAGAGTTCATTGCCATGATGGCGATGATGGCTGCGACGGTGGCATTCTCAATCGACGCGATGCTGCCCGGCTTGCCGCATATCGCCGAGGCGCTGACGCCAGAGGCGCCCAACCGGGCGCAACTGATCATTACAGCATTTTTGCTGGGTCTGGGTTTGGGCACCTTCGTCTCTGGCCCACTTTCGGACAGCTTCGGACGCAAGCGGGTGATCCTGATCGGTGCGGCGATTTATGCGGCGGGGGCGGGTCTTGCGATGCTTGCCCCAAGCCTTGAGACCCTGCTGGCCGCCCGCGCGGTTCAGGGCGTGGGCGCGGCGGCGTTTCGCATCGTGTCCATCGCCATTATCCGCGATCTTTATGCCGGGCGCGATATGGCGCGGCTCATGTCCTTTGTGATGATGGTGTTTGCTCTGACGCCTGCAATGGCCCCACTCTTGGGCGCGGGTGTGATTGTCTTGGCAGGGTGGCGCGGGGTGTTCGCAGCCTTTGTGCTCTTTGCCCTGATCCTGTCGCTCTGGATGGCGCTGCGACTGCCGGAACCGCTTGCGCCGCAGGCGCGCCGCCCATTTCGCGCGGCCCCTCTCTGGGCCGCACTGCGCGAGGTGTTGGCGCATCCGGTGACGCGGGTGGCCATTGTCGTGCAAATGCTCTGCATGGCCACGCTTTTCACCTCTCTGAGCATGGTGCAGCCAGTGTTCGACGTGACGTTTCACCGCGCAGAGAGTTTCCCCTACTGGTTTTTCCTCATGGCGCTGATTGCGGGTTGTGGCAGCTTCCTCAACTCCCGCCTTGTCATGCGCCTTGGGGTGGAACGGATGGTGAGCGCGGCACTGGCGTCACAAATCGGGCTGTCCATCGTGGCGATTGCGCTCTGGCAAATCGGCCTTCCGCCTCATGCGCAATTCGCGGTCTTTCTGATCTGGCAGACCAGCGTTTTCTTTCAGGCCGGGCTGACGCTGGGCAATCTCAACGCGCTCGCAATGGCCCCGATGGGCGCGATTGCGGGCATGGCGGCGAGTGTGACAGGGGCTGTGGCGACTGTCGGCAGCGTGGCAATTGCCGTGCCCATCGGGCAGCATTTCGCAGGCACCCCGATGCCCGCGCATTTAGGGGTGTTGGGCGCGGTGCTGACCGGCTTTATCCTGATGCAACGGTTGCGGGCACGCACAGCGGAAATGGTTTGAGTCATTTTATTTTGTATACCGTCGCATACTATCTTTATCGCGCGCAAATAATCCGCTAAGACAAGCTCAATCCAACGAGTCGCGCGCCTGCGCCGCAGGGCCGCCGCGCGCATCCCCTGATCGGAAAGGATCCCCGATGGCCACGTCCAATACCCCCGATATCATCTACACCAAGGTCGATGAGGCCCCCGAACTGGCGAGCGCCTCGCTCTTGCCGATCATCCAACGCTTTGCGGCGGCGGCAGATGTGACCGTCGGCACCAAGGATATTTCGCTGGCAGGCCGCATCCTTGCCTCTTTCCCCGAGCATCTGACCGAAGAACAGCGTATCGCCGACGATCTTGCGGAACTGGGCGAACTGGTGAAAACCCCCACCGCTAATGTCATCAAACTGCCGAACATCTCGGCCTCTGTGCCGCAACTCCTTGCAGCAATCCGCGAATTGCAAGGACAAGGCTATGCTATCCCCGATTACGTCGAGGACCCGCAGACCGAAAACGAGAAAACCGCGCGCGCGCGCTACGATGCGCTCAAGGGTTCTGCCGTGAACCCGGTTCTGCGCGAGGGCAATTCTGATCGCCGCGCCGCGAGTGCCGTCAAGAAATACGCCCAAGCCAATCCGCACCGCATGGGCGATTGGTCCGCCGACAGCAAGACGCGCGTGGCCGCTATGTCGGGGGGGGATTTCTTCTCGAACGAGAAATCCGCCACCCTGCCACAGGCCGCAAAGGCCAAGATTGTTCTGGAAACCGCCGCTGGCGAAACCGTGCTCAAGGATGGGCTGAGCTATCCGGCGGGCACCGTGGTCGATGCCACCTACATGAGCGCCGCTGCACTTGACGCCTTTCTTGCCGAGGAAATCGCGCGCACCAAGGCCGAAGGCGTGCTCTTTTCCATCCACCTCAAGGCCACGATGATGAAGGTCTCGGACCCGATCATTTTTGGTCACGCGGTCAAAGCCTTCCTTGCTCCGGTGTTCGAGCAGTTTGGCGATGCAATGGCCGCCCTTGGCGTGAATCCGAATTCCGGGCTGGGCGACCTATTGTCCAAGGTAAAGGATGAGGCCGAAATCATGGCCGCGATTGAGGCCTGCATGGCCGCGCGCCCGCCGCTTTACATGGTGGATTCCGGCAAGGGGATCACCAATCTGCACGTGCCGTCCGACGTGATCATCGACGCCTCCATGCCCGCGCTGATCCGCGCCGGCGGCAAGGGCTGGGGCCCGGACAATGCAGAACATGATGCCGTCTGCGTCATCCCAGACAACGCCTATGCGCCGGTCTATGACGAGACCATCAAGTTCTTCAAAGAGCATGGCAAACTGAACCCGGCAACCGCAGGCACAGTGCAGAACATTGGCCTGATGGCGCAAAAGGCCGAGGAATACGGCAGCCATCCCACCACCTTTGAAATCCCTCAGACTGGCACCGTCAAGATGATGCTCGAAGATGGCACCGTGCTGCATCAGCATAGCGTGGAAGCGGGCGACATCTGGCGCTCGGCCTCGGCACGCAAAGCCCCGATCGAGGATTGGGTCAATCTGGCCATTGAGCGGCAAAAGGCCACCGGCTATCGGTCGATCTTTTGGCTGGATGCGGCGCGCGCCCATGACGCAGAGCTGATCGCGATGGTAAAACCGATCCTCAAGGCACGCGGCGTCGAGGACAAGTTCGAGATCATGGCCCCGCGTGAGGCAACCCGCGCCTCTTTGGAAACCATCACCAAAGGCGAGAACAGCATCGCCATCACCGGCAACGTGCTGCGCGACTACCTGACAGACCTGTTTCCGATCCTTGAATTGGCGACCAGCGCCAAGATGCTGTCCATCGTCAAGCTGATGCAGGGCGGTGGCATGTTCGAAACCGGGGCCGGCGGCTCTGCGCCCAAGCATGTGCAGCAATTGCAGTCGGAAAATCACCTGCGTTGGGATTCCTTGGGCGAGTTCTGCGCACTGGGCGAGAGCCTCAAGTTTCTGGCCGAAACCAACGGCAATGACCGCGCCCGTGTCTTGGGCGAGGCTGCCGAAACCGCCACGCAGGGTATTCTGGATCATGACCGCTCACCAAGCCGCAAGGTCGGAGAGCCTGACAACCGCGACAGCCACTACTGGTTTGCCCGCTATTGGGCCGAGGCCTTGGCGACCCAGACCGAGGATGCAGCCCTCGCTGCAGAATTCGCGCCAGTCGCACAGGCCTTGGCCGAGAATGAAGCCAAAATCGTTGGGGAATTGGCCGCAGCCCAGGGCAAACCCGCCGATATTGGCGGCTATTACCACGCTGATCCGGCCAAGCTGGCAGCGGTGATGCGCCCAAGTGCGACGTTGAACGCGATTATCGGCTAACAGGCACTGACCGCGCGGCCCTTTGGGTCGCGCGGTTCACTCTCCAACCGGGGCCACGCTATTCCCGGCCAGCTCCTCAGAGAAGGGGCGCGGCAGCGGGTCTTTGCCCAGACGGGCGCGGTAAGCGGGCAGGCTTTCGGCCACGCGCATCACGTAATTCTGGGTTTCGCGGAATGGGATATGCTCGATCCAGTCAACGATCCCATGAGCATCGCGGCCCCGCGGATCGCCATACTGTTCGATCCATTGCGCCGCGCGTCCCGGACCAGCGTTATAGCCGACCGAGACCAGCACGATATTGCCACCAAACCGGGCACCCAACCCGGCAAGATAGGCCGATCCAAGCCGCGCGTTATAAACCCAGTCATTCAGCACATCTGAGGGCACATAGAGCAGGCCCAGATCACGCGCCATATCACGCGCCGTGCCGGGCATAAGCTGCATCAGCCCCTGCGCGCCTGCGCCGCTGACCACCACATGGTTGAATTCGCTCTCTCGCCGGGCAATCGCAAGCGCCAGTTCCATCGGCGTTGGCAGGTCCATGTCCACCATCGGATGCAGGGCATAATAGGGGCGTTCCACGATCACCCCACGCTCTGCCGCCGTCTTGCCCAACATTACCTGAAGATGGGGCTGCTTGAGATCTTCGAGCATATGGCCCATTTGCATAAGGCCGGTGCGATCTTGGGTTTCGGCCAGATGCAGGAAGAACCGCCGCGCAAGGCTCAGATCGTTCATGCGCAGGGCCAGCGTTCCAATCTCATGCAGGTCGGTTTGCGCGAACGCAGCACCGCGCCAGTCGGGTGTGCCCTCGGTCCCGGCCAGACGTAGATCAAATGCCACCTTCCCCGCCTCAGCGGCCAATAGCCCGTAAAAACTGGTCTGATATTCGGCCCCCTCGGCATAGGCCAGTTGCGCCGCCTCGGGATCTCCCAGCGCCTCTTGGGTGCGACCAATCCAATAGCCCGCCCGCCCCAGCGAAATCGGCGTGGCGACAGCGGCACGAAAGCGCTGGAAATGATCAAGCGCAAGTTCAGGCGCGTCGAGATACGTCAGCGCGAGATACCCCGAAAGCCATTCGAGATCCGCAAAATTTGCCCCCTCGACCAGCTGATGCACAGACGCGATATCATAGGCCAATTGCGCCTCGCCCGCGCGCATACTCTGCCGCGCCAAGGTGCGCCGCCAGCTGGCCCAGCGCTCCGGCTCTCCCAGCCCCGCCTTGATCCGGCTCTGGCGCAAGAGAACAGCAATAGCATCCTCGGGCGCGTTGCTCAGGTGGCGGGTGAACAGTTCGAACGCGATGCCGGGATTGCGCGCCTCAGCCTCGGTCAGCCCCTTACCGCCGTCGCGTTTCACAGTCTCGCGCAACTTCGCCAAACGGCGCACCTCCTCCGAGACCAAGGGCAGCATATCCGCGACATCCGCCAAGCCCCGCCAAAGCGCCATTTCCAACCGGGCCTCGTGATGCGGGGCCAAGAGCGCGCCAAACTCGCGCAGGAAGTCCTGATGTTCGGCACCCGTCAGGTCCAGCGTGCGCCACGCCAACACAAGGCCGATCTCAGCCTCGCCTTGCCGCCCCCGTGCCTGTAAAGCGCGCGCAAGATTAAGCGCGCCAGTGCCTGTCTGGGGCGTGTAGCCCTTATAAAACGCCAACACATCGTCGAAATCGGCATGGGTCATCGGCTCTTCGCTCTGCTGACGCAGATAGTCTAGACCGGGCCAATGGGCGTTGCGGCCAAGAAAATCGAGGATCGCATCCGGTTCGCCCAAACCCGCACGCAGACGGTGCCATTCGATCAGATCCGCAGCGGCGATTCCATCGCGCCGCGCCAGACGAGCAGCCACTTCCCAGCGTCCAGCCTGCATGGCATCAAGCGCAGTTGCCAGCGGGCGTGGTGCCTGCCGTGGCAGATCAGACGCATACCCCGGCGAAACCAACAGGCTCAGCCCCAAAACCATGATCAGCGCGCGCAACATCTCTTGCATTTTCCGCTTTTGCGAAGGATAGACAACGCCAGCCTAAGCGGCCCGCGCGCCCGCGTCCATGCACGATGCCGGTGCAGATGTGCGGTCTGCCGCCGATGGCCCGGAATACTAGCGGGTCCTGCCCACAAAGTCAGCAAGAGGAGCGTGTCATGTTCAGAGGATCTTTTCCTGCCCTGGTCACGCCGTTCAAGAACGGCGCAGTGGATGTGGAAACGCTCAAGAAACTGGTGGAGTGGCACATCGGTGAGGGTAGCCATGGGCTTGTGCCCGTAGGCACCACCGGCGAAAGCCCGACATTGACCCATCAGGAACATGAGATGGTCGTCGAAGAGGTGGTGCGCGCCGCAGCGGGCCGTATTCCGGTTATTGCGGGCGCTGGAAGCAACAACACGCTTGAAGGCATCCGGTTGATGCAGCACGCCCACAAGGTCGGGGCGAATGCCGCGCTGGTCGTGACCCCCTATTACAACAAGCCAACGCAAGCCGGGTTGATTGCGCATTTCACAGCGCTGCATGATTGTTGCGATCTGCCAATCATCATTTACAATATTCCGGGTCGGTCCGTCGTGGACATGACCCCTGACACCATGGGCAAACTGGCGCAATTGCCACGCATTGTGGGGGTCAAGGACGCAACAGGCGATCTGGCGCGGGTCTGCGCCCAGCGCATATCCTGTGGCAAGGATTTCATCCAGATTTCAGGCGAAGATGCGACCGCCCATGGGTTCAACGCGCAGGGCGGGGTTGGCGTGATTTCCGTCACCGCCAATGTCGCGCCCAAGCTGGTGGCGCAGGTCCAAGAGGCGACGCTGGCGGGCGACTATGCCAAAGCGCTGGAATTGCAGGACCGTCTGATGCCGCTGCATCGCGCGATCTTTGTCGAACCGGGGCTGGTGGGCGTCAAATACGCCATGTCGCGGCTGGGGCTTTGCAGCGAAGAGGTGCGTTCGCCGTTGGTGGGCCTTAGCGATCCGACCAAGGCGCTGGTCGAAGACGGCATGCGCCACGCCGGATTGATCAACTAACCCATACTTGGCGCGCGGCGGGGGGCAAAACGCCCCCCGCCCGCCATTTTTATTGCACTTCTCCCGTGGGACGCGGGGTCAGAAGGGTCTCGGCGGGCAGGACCGGATAGGTCACTTCTGGCATCTTGCCGGTCAGCGCCCCGAGGAAGGCCACGATCTGATCAGCCTCAGCATCGTTGATTTCTTCCCCCAATTGCGACGTCCCCATGATCTGAACCGCGACCTTGAGATCCCAGACCTTGCCCGAGTGGAAATAGGGCGCGGTTTGATCGATATTGCGCAGGGGCGCAGCACGGAACACATAGGAATCATCAGCTGTTTCGGTCACGGCAAAGCGGCCACGGTCGTCAGGCGGCAGCACGTCGGCACCGGGTTTCTCGATCAGACCAAAGGGATAATAGCCATTGCCACCAAGGTTGATGCCGTTGTGGCAAGACGAACAGCCCTTGTCGATAAACAACTGAAGCCCCGCCTTTTGGCCGTCACTCAATGCCGCGTCGTCCCCATTGAGAAAGGCATCAAAGGGCGAGGGCGTGATCAGCGTTGCTTCATAGGCTTCAATCGCCTTGGCGAAATTATCGAAACTGACAGGGTTCTCCTCCTCAGGGAAAGAGGCGGTAAACCAATCAATATACTGCGGCATCGACATCAGTGTTGCGACGACGTTTTCCGGGGTATTGGCCATCTCGACACCTGCCTGAACCGGGCCTTTGGCCTGCTCGGCAAGGTCCGCCGCGCGGCCATCCCAGAATTGCGCCTCGTTGAACACGGCATTCAGAACGGTGGGCGAATTACGCGGCCCTTTTTGCCAGGCATGCCCAATGGAGGTCTCCATATTGTCATCGCCGCCCGTGGCGAGGTTGTGGCAGGAGTTGCACGAGAAAACACCCGAGGCTGACATGCGCGGATCAAAAAAGAGCGCCTTGCCAAGGTCGATCTTGTCCTCTGTGATCACGTTGTCATTCAACGCCGGGATGGTCGACGGCAACGGCGCAAAAAGCTCTTGCGCGCGCTCGCGCAGATCAGACGCAGCAGCGCCTTGCGCCAAGGCCAAGGCAGACAGGGTGCCGAGGATAAGTTTGAGAGGAGGGGTCACGGAATTGCTCCTTTAGCTTCGATGAGTCGCGCGTTTGAAACGATTCTAATCTAGCCAATGCCAGAGCGGATTGATCTGCCTCAATATCCCATGCAATTGCCCGAGACGTTCGCCGGATTAGGCGTTAGAAATCCAGTTGTTCGCTCTCAGTGTCTTTTCGCATCATTTTAGCCTCAAATGCGCGCGCAATGCGGCTATGCCTTGATTTCAGACCTCTTACGGGTCTAAGCCGCGCCGCAATACGTTGCCTTTGCAACACCTCTTAAAACGTCATTATCCGAGGATTCCGATGCAATTGCCTAATCTCGCCCCCGTGCCCGAACTTTATGTCTCTTACGAGAGTGCGCAAAAGCTCAAAGTCGAGGCCGCGAGCCTCACCAGCTGGGATCTCAGCCCGCGCCAGATCTGCGACCTTGAACTCTTGATGAACGGCGGCTTCAACCCGCTCAAGGGATTTCTGAGCGAGGCCGATTACGACGGTGTTGTCGAACACATGCGTCTGGCCGACGGCACACTCTGGCCGATGCCGATCACGCTGGATGTGAACGAAAAATTCGCTGACGGTCTGGAAATCGGTCAGGACATCGCTCTGCGCGACCAAGAGGGTGTGATCCTGGCAACCATGACTGTCACCGACCGCTGGACCCCCAACAAGGCGCGCGAGGCCGAGCATGTGTTCGGCGCGGATGATCTGGCACATCCGGCGGTGAACTATCTGCATCACACGGCTGGCAAAATCTATCTGGGCGGGCCTGTGACCGGCATTCAACAGCCGGTGCATTATGATTTCCGGGGCCGCCGCGATACCCCCAACGAATTGCGCGCCCTCTTCCGCAAACTTGGCTGGCGCCGCGTCGTGGCCTTTCAAACCCGCAACCCGCTGCACCGCGCGCATCAGGAACTGACATTCCGCGCCGCCAAAGAAGCGCAGGCGAACCTGCTCATTCACCCTGTCGTCGGCATGACCAAACCGGGGGACGTGGATCACTTCACCCGCGTGCGCTGCTATGAGGCGGTGCTCGACAAATACCCAAGCGCGACCACCACGATGAGCCTGCTCAATCTGGCAATGCGGATGGCAGGCCCGCGCGAGGCGGTCTGGCACGGCCTGATCCGCAAAAACCACGGCTGCACGCATTTCATCGTGGGTCGCGATCACGCTGGCCCGGGCAAGAACAGTCAGGGTCAGGATTTCTATGGCCCCTATGATGCGCAAGAGTTGTTCAAGCAGCATCAGGATGAAATCGGCATCGAGATGGTCGATTTCAAACATATGGTCTATGTGCAGGAGAAGGCCCAGTATTACCCGATTTCCGAAGTGCCGGAAGGCGCAACAGTGCTTGATATTTCCGGCACCGAACTGCGCCGCCGTTTGGCCGAAGGCCTGGAAATCCCCGAGTGGTTTTCGTTCCCCGAAGTGGTGCGCGAATTGCGCCGCACACGTCCGCCACGGTCCAAGCAGGGCTTTACCGTGTTTTTCACTGGCTTCTCAGGATCGGGCAAATCCACCATTGCCAACGCTCTGATGGTCAAGCTGATGGAGATGGGCGGGCGTCCCGTAACCCTGCTCGACGGCGATATCGTGCGCAAGAACCTGAGCTCCGAGCTGGGCTTTTCCAAGGAACACCGGGATCTCAACATTCGCCGCATCGGGTATGTGGCCTCTGAAATCACCAAGAACGGCGGCATCGCCATCTGTGCGCCTATCGCCCCCTATGCCACGACACGCCGCGCGGTGCGCGAGGATGTCGAGCAGTTCGGCGCCTTTATCGAGGTGCATGTCTCGACCAGCCTCGAGGAATGCGAACGCCGTGACCGCAAGGGCCTCTACAAGCTGGCCCGCGAAGGCAAGATCAAGGAGTTTACCGGGATCTCCGATCCGTATGATGTTCCCGAGAACCCTGAATTGCGCGTCGAGACCGAGAATGTCGATGTCGACAACTGCGCGCATCAAGTGATTCTCAAGCTCGAAAGCCTTGGCCTGATCGCCGGCTAAACGCAGCTAACTTAACGAAAAAGGGCCGTCCCCTGCGGGGCGGCCCTTTTGCCATCTGACCGGCTAAGCACGGGCCATCAATGCACCGTCACCGGCTCCATATTGTTCTGACGCGCAAGCAAAAACGCCAACTTGCGGTCTCGCACCAATGCCAGACGCTCACCCTCGGCGGTGTGCACCGCGTAAAGCGTGGTCAAATCCCCCACCTGTTCGCGCATGTCGGCGGGAAGATCACCCACTTTGACCGCGCGCACATAGACGATGGGGCGATCTGTATCCTGTCCGAAATCATATCGCGTATCCATGATCGCTTACCCCTTGTTGATCTTGATTCTCTGCACCACCGGTTCGGGCTGTGCCCGTGTCAGATCGACATGCAAAAGACCGTTTTCCATGATCGCCTCACCCACCTCGACCCCGTCTGCCAGCACGAAAGAGCGTTGAAATTGACGCGCCGCGATGCCGCGATGCAGATAGAGCCGGTCTTCGGCCTCATCGCTCTGACGGCCGCGGATTACCAATTGCCGATCCTCGACAGTGATCGCCAGATTATCCTCGGCAAAGCCAGCCACAGCCAGCGTGATACGATAGGAATTCTGCGAGGTCTGTTCGATGTTGAAGGGCGGATAGCCCTCGTTTCCAGATTTCGCGCTGCGTTCCAGCATGCGCTCCAGCTGTTCAAACCCCAGCATATAGGGGTGCGACCCCAGAGTAAGCTTTGTCATCGACACGTCCTTGAGCTTAAGCGACCGTCCATCTTGCAGGCCCCGTTTCGGCGGCCATGGATAGGAATATGGGGGCTGGTCCACAGGCGTGCAAGGGCTTTGCGAACGGGTTCCGATTCGCTATCTTAAACGCTCAAGAGCCCAGAGGAATCGCATGCCATGAATGCCTTCAGCGACCTGTCGATGAAATCCGAGGATGTGTTGCGCGTCGAGTTGGAGGAATTCCGTCGCGAGCATCGCGATTTGGATGAGGCCATTCGCGCGCTGCAAGACAAGGGCACGGCGGATCAGTTGATGATCCAGCGGCTCAAGAAGAAAAAACTCTGGCTGCGCGACATGATCGCAAGGATCGAGGACCGGCTTTACCCGGACATCATTGCGTAGGCCTACGTGATCAGTATAGTGCGCGCTTCGATACGAGGGGCGTTACATGGCAGGCGTAAAGATCGGCATCATCATGGGCAGTCAATCCGACTGGCCCACCATGCGCGAAGCGGCGCAGATTCTGGATGAATTGGGCGTAGCATATGAGGCGCGCATCGTCTCGGCACATCGCACGCCAGATCGGCTTTGGGACTACGGCAAATCGGCGGTCGCGCGCGGCTTGCAGGTGATCATCGCCGGGGCCGGCGGCGCGGCACATCTACCGGGGATGATGGCGTCCAAGACACGCGTGCCGGTGATCGGCGTGCCGGTGCAGACGCGGGCATTGTCAGGCGTCGACAGCCTCTACTCCATTGTGCAGATGCCAAAGGGGTTCCCGGTGGCTACGATGGCGATTGGGGCTGCGGGGGCGGCCAATGCCGGGCTGATGGCAGCGGCAATCCTTGCCATTTCTGACGCCGCGCTTGCACAGCGCCTGGACGATTGGCGCGCGGCGCTTTCGGCCTCTATCCCGGATGAGCCCAGCGATGAGTGAGATGCTTCCCACGGGTGCCACGATCGGAATCCTCGGCGGCGGGCAATTGGGCCGCATGCTCTCGGTTGCAGCCTCGCGGTTGGGGTTCAAGACCGTGATCTTTGAGCCGGGTGGCGATTGCCCAGCCAGCCATGTGGCGCATCAGCATATTCAGGCCGACTACACAGACGAAGACGCGCTGCGCCGCTTTGCCGGAATTGTCGATGTGATCACCTATGAATTCGAGAACATCCCCACCGCAGCCCTCGATGTGCTAGAGCGTGCGCGCCCAGTGCGCCCAGACCGCCGCGCCCTCAAGGTCAGTCAAGACCGCCTTCTGGAAAAATCGTTTCTGAGCGATCTGGGGCTGATGACCGCCCCTTTTGCTGCCGTGGATGATCCCGAGGACATGGCCGAAGCGATTGCCGAAATCGGCATACCTGCGATCCTCAAGACCCGTCGCTTTGGGTATGACGGCAAAGGGCAGGCGCGGATCATGTCCCCTACCGATGCCGAACAAGCGCTGGCTGACATGGCCGGGCAACCCGCGATCTACGAAGGCTTTGTCGAATTCTCCCACGAAGTCTCGGTCATCGCCGCACGTAATCAGGCAGGCGATGTCGCCTGCTACGATCCCGGCGAGAATGTGCATGAGGGCGGCATCCTGCGCACCACCACTGTGCCCGCACGCCTGACAGCGGCACAGCGCACCGACGCGGTGCTTTTGGCGGCCAAAATCCTCAACAGTCTCAAATATGTAGGGGTGATGGGGGTCGAGCTTTTCGTGACGCCCAAGGGCCTCATCGTCAATGAAATCGCGCCACGTGTGCATAACTCCGGCCACTGGACGCAGGCAGGCTGCGCCATCGACCAGTTCGAGCAACATATCCGCGCGGTGGCTGGCTGGCCTTTGGGCGATGGCACCCGCTATGCCGATGTGGTGATGGAAAACCTGATCGGCGATGACATGGACCGCGTGCCGGCCTTGGCGCGGGCATCCGGCGTCTCACTGCATCTCTACGGCAAGGCAGAGGTCAAGCCGGGGCGCAAGATGGGCCATGCCAACAAGATTGTATCCAAAGGCTGACCCCGGCTTCATCTGGCCCAAAATACCTCGGGGGAGTCCCGGACAACGTCCGGGACGGGGGCAGCGCCCCCTTCTTAATCCCCGACGGCTAAAAGCGCGCGCAACCCAGATCGGTAGTCAGGATAAATCAGCTTTATCCCCAACTCCTCTTTAATCCGTCGGTTCGAAACCCGCTTTGACTCCGCATAGAATGACCGCGCCATTGGTGTCATCTCGGCCTCGTCAAAGGCCACCTCTTCGGGCAGTGGCAGGCCCAACAAGTCTGCGGCATGGCCAATCACGTCTTGCGGCGGGGCCGGATCATCATCGCAGAGGTTATAGACCGCTCCCGGATTGGGGTGCTTGATCGACGCTTCCAGCACCTGCGCGATATCCTCTACATGGATGCGGCTAAACACTTGCCCCGGCTTTACAATCCGCCGCGCTGTGCCTTGGCGCACTTTCTCGAACGGTCCGCGACCGGGGCCATAAATCCCCGCAAGGCGAAAGATGTGCAGCGGCAAACCGGGGATCGCCTGCCAGTCCGCCTCGGCGTCAACCCGCATCTGGCCGCGTCTGGTCGAGGGGGTAAGCGGCGTTGCCTCATCCACCCAACCGCCTGCATGATCGCCGTAAACTCCGGTGGTCGACAGATAGCCAACCCAGGCCAGCCGGGGCGCGGCCTCGGCAATCGCATCGCGATACCGCGCCAACACCGGATCGCCCGCCGCATCGGGTGCGGCAGAAATCAACAGATGCGTGGCCGATGCCAAAGCGGGCCGCAAATCATCCTCCGGCCAAAGCGCGGGCGTCACCCCCTCGCTGCGCAAAACCTCGGCCTTGTCAGCGCTGCGGGTGGTGCCAATGATCTGCCAGCCCTGCGGCAACAGGCGAGCGGTAAGGGCGCGGGCGGAAAAACCGTGGCCAAAGGAAAGAAGCGTTTGTGTCATCGCCCTTACATGGCGCGGGCGGCAGGGATTGGCAAGGCGGCGGGGTTTCGCCTGCCCCATACAAGCCCTCTGGCGCGAAAAGGCGGATACAGGCATCTTGCACCCAGTGTTTTTCAGGAGCCGCCATGTCTTTGATCAGTCGCCGTCTTGTTCTGGGTTTCATCGCGGTTGCCCCGCTGGCCGCCTGTGCGCGGCCAGAGCCGGAAGTGTCCAGCCGCAACGCCCCTTTTGATCCGCCCCTCTATCCCAATGAAACGCCCGAGTTGCGTAGTCTGATCAACAAATATGCCGATCATTACGAGGTGCCGCGCAGCCTTGTGCATCGTCTGGCGATCCGAGAGAGCACGCATCGCCCCGGTGCGCGCAACGGGCCCTATTATGGCCTGCTGCAAATCCTGCCCCAGACGGCGCGCGGCATGGGGCATCGGGGGCCTGCCTCCGAGTTGCTTAATGCCGAGACCAATTTGAAATACGGGGTCAAATACCTGCGCGGGGCCTACATCGTGGCGGATGGCAATCCTGATGCGGCGATCATGTGGTATGCGCGGGGGTATTATTACGAGGCCAAGCGCAAAGGGCTTCTAGTGGAAACCGGCCTGCGCTCGGCCTGAGGGGCAGGTCACATCCAAGCCGATTGCGCGGTTGTCGACCCAGCGTTTACTTGACCGCTTTGCCCGCAATCACGGTGGCGTTCTTGCCACTGTTGGAATTCGCGGTGGCAAGAACCTTGGGCTTTTCCTTCTTGGGTTTCTTGGCCTCACGGTTGCTCTGGCTTTTTCCTTTGGACATGGGATCGTCTCCTGACGGATCCCGGTCAGGCGGGGTGCCGGGCCGGGTCGTGCTCAGGGGATCAGGGGGCCTGACAGGGTCAGGGCGATGAGCCCTCGGGCGCAGCAGGCACGGCGCGGGGCCGGTGCTGCAAAGTGCAAGATAAGCGGGCAGAGGGGCGGCGACAAGGGGGGTGATGAGCCGCTGCCCTTCTCCCGTCATACCCGCGAAGGCGGGGATCTCATGCGGCCTGTCGCGCCTTGTCCCCGGAAGAGGCAGCCGCGCGGTCGACGGGCCGCGGTCTGGCGAGGCAACGGTTGTGGCTGCCACTTTATCCCTGCCAAATACATGTGACCCAAAGACGGAGCACCACGCCTCAAAAGCGCCAGGCCGTCACGCCAAAGGCGTGCCGCTTAAATCGGCGCGCCTCCGGTGCGACGGGCGGCCCGGCGATCGCGCGGCGGCGCAGCAAGCTTTGCCTTGATCCCGCTCACAACTACTTGCTCTGTTTTGCTTTTGCATCAGCAACCATTGCAGGCAGGGTGAATGCATACCTAAGAAAAAGGTAAGCAAACTCGCGTGCCGCTTCACAATCCTCGTAAGTAGGGTCTTCATCATCCTCATGCATGGACGAATTCCCAAACAATCGAACCTGATCAAGCAGTTCAATCATATGATGCGGGAGGATCTGAAGTTTCTCCAGCCCTCGTATCCTTGCGTTAAGCATACCAGTCGCATCAGGATTAACGTGTCTAACCGCACGCTCCATAGCTTTTCGATAACATGAAGCTGCTGCACTGAATAAACCGCTTTCAAAGCTCTTTTCCGCTTCGATGTAGGGCTTTAACACATTCTCAGGGGTTGCTTCCGTCAACCGAGGTCCGGTTTTCTTGGGAAATGTTTCCACGATGTCTTGCTGGGAAAAATTCCAAGAAAAATGATTGTCTTGCGAAGGTCCGCTTGCTTTATTCGAGGTTTCAAAAATGAACATTACTACTTCATTGCAAACACCACATATGCCCATACTGTTCCAAGCATAGTCGCTACGCGGACTTTTTATGTCTCGTTCAATCTTAAAGCCAGCCATGCTCGTTTTGCAAAACGGGCAATCGAATTGAATTTCTATAGTCAATCTTCACGCCCCCTCAAACATCCAACTCCTCCACGAACCGCGCATTCTCGGAAATATACTGGAACCGCAGTTCCGGCTTTTTCCCCATAAGGCGCTCGACCAGATCGCCGGTCTGGCCGGGTTCGTCCTCGTCAATCGTCACGCGGATGAGTTTGCGCGAATTGGGGTCCATCGTCGTCTCTTTCAAATCCTTGGCGTCCATCTCGCCCAGACCCTTGAAGCGGCTGACGTCGATCTTGCCTTTGCCGCCCAGCCCCTTTTCCAGCCACAGATCGCGCTCGGCTTCATCGAGGCAATAGACCCGTTTTGACCCTTGGGTCAGCCGGTAGAGCGGCGGGCAGGCCAGATAGAGATGCCCCGCGTCGATCATCGGGCGCATTTGCGTGAAAAAGAACGTCATCAACAGCGCCGCGATATGCGCGCCATCGACATCAGCGTCGGTCATGATGATGATCTTGTCATAGCGCAGATCATCAAGATTGAACTTGCTGCCAAGGCTCACGCCCAAGGCCTGCGTCAGGTCGCTGATCTCTTGATTGCTGCCCAGTTTGGACGAGGCCGCGCCCAGCACGTTCAGGATTTTGCCACGCAGCGGCAAGAGAGCTTGGGTCTTGCGATCCCGCGCCATCTTGGCCGAGCCCCCCGCGCTATCGCCCTCGACGATGAACAGCTCCGTGCCGTCGCGGGTGCTGGAAGAGCAATCCACCAGCTTTCCGGGCAGGCGCAGCTTTTTGGTTGCGGTCTTGCGTTGGGTTTCCTTTTCCTGACGACGGCGCAGCCGTTCCTCGGCGCGCAGCACCAGAAAATCGAGAATAGCGCCCGCCGATTTGGTATCGGCCGCCAGCCAGTTGTCGAAATGGTCGCGCACCGCCCCCTCGACCATGCGGGCAGCGTCGGTGGTGGCAAGACGGTCCTTGGTCTGGCCCACGAATTCCGGCTCTCGGATAAAGCAGGACACGAGCGCACAACCCCCCGCGAGCAGGTCTTCGCGCGTGATCTGCGCGGCCTTGCGGTTATTGGACAGCTCGCCATAGGCCTTGATCCCCTTGAGGATCGCCGCCCAGAACCCGGCCTCATGCGTGCCACCCTCGGGCGTGGGCACTGTGTTGCAGTAGGATTGAATGAACCCGTCGCGCGCAGGTGTCCAGTTGATCGCCCATTCCACCTTGCCCGGAACGTTGTATTTGTCGCGGAAATCGACGGTGCCGGCAAAGGGACGCTCGGCATAGGTGGTGGCACCGCCCAAGGCCTCACCCAGATAATCGGCAAGGCCACCGGGAAATTTGAACGTGGCCTCTTGCGGGGTGTCGCCATCGCTGATCTCGGTTTTCCAGCGGATTTCGACACCGGAAAAGAGATAGGCCTTGGAGCGCGCCATCTTGAAGAGCCGCGCCGGTTTGAGCGTCAGAGAGCCGAATATCTCTGGATCAGGATGGAACGTCACCGAAGTGCCGCGTCGGTTGGGGGCAGCACCAATCTTGGCCAGGGGCGCTTGTGGAGTGCCGCGCGAGAACTCCATCATGTAAAGCTCGCGGTTGCGCGCAACCTCGACCCGCAGATGATCCGACAGCGCATTGACCACCGACGAGCCAACGCCGTGCAGGCCACCAGACGTCTGATAGCTATCGCCTGAAAATTTACCGCCCGCGTTCAGCGTGCAAAAGATGATCTCGAGCGCCGATTTCTTGGGGTCTTTGGGGTGTGGATCAACCGGAATGCCGCGCCCGTTGTCGCGCACGCTGACATGGCCGTTGGCGTGTAATTCCACCTCGATCCATGTGGCGTGGCCTGCCACCGCCTCATCCATCGAGTTGTCGATGATCTCGGCCACCATGTGATGCAAAGCGCGGTCGTCCTTGCCGCCGATATACATGCCGGGGCGCAGCCGGACATGCTCCATATCCTCGAGCACCTGAATGGAGGAGGCGTCATAATCGGATTTCGGGGTGGGCGAGAGAAGATCGTTCATGCCACTGCTCTTTTATGTTTTTTGGGTTGGGCGACAGTATGGCAGAGCGGGCGCGGCGGGGGAAGTGGCTGCGGCCTATGCGCCAGCCTGCGCGCGCAACCAATCGGCCATTTCCCCGGCATCATCCAGGCGCTGCGCAAGACGGATGATCTGCTGGCCGACGTCTTCGGGCTGCCACGCAATCTCGACCCCGTTCAGATCAAGACAGACATCCATTGCCTGATGCGCCGTGCGTTTGTTAGCATCGTTGAAGCAATGACCCTGAGAAATCGCCTCGGCATAGCTGGCGGCAAGATCAAAGACATCTTCGATCATCCCGTACAGAATGCGATTGTCGACACGCGCCAAGGCCCCTTCAAGCGATTTGTCGCGCGCAAGCCCCTGCAATTCACCGGGGTTGAGAACCGCATCGTGAATTGCCTCGACAAGCTCAGCCGAGAGAAGCACATAGCTCATTTGTCTTTGAGATACTCAAGCACCGGCTGGTTTTCGGCCCGACGCCTGCGCATAGAGGCCATAACCTCGTCCATCGTCGCATAACGCGGCTCTTGTTGCAGCGTGGCCTCTTCGGGCACCAGATACCCGATGCATTTGGAGTTCTTCATGATTGCCACCGGCTTGCCACCTGCCGCGTCGAGCACCTTTTGCGGTTCGCGCAATTCGGTGATGGTGCAGATCTGATTGGTATGCAGGCGCTTCATGGGGTGATCCTTTGAATGTATATTCAAATATACACTCAAACGCCCATTATTTCAACCTCTGCCGCAAGTAGCGCGCGCAGCCAATGAGTGCGGCGGTATCCTCGGAGATCAGATGGATCGGCATGGCTTCCATAATGGGCCGATACGGGCCCTTGGCGACAAACACCTGACGAAACTCTGGCCTATTGAGCAGCGGCGCCATAGCGCGGGCCAGTCCGCCGATCAGGAACACGCCTCCTGTCGCCATATGGGTGAGTGCCAGATTGCCCATGACAGCGCCCAGAATTTCCAGAAACAAAGCGAGTGTCTCAGCGCATGCTCCCTGACCCTGTGATGCGCCGGTCAGGATGTCCGGCGCGGTAAGGGTCACGCCACTGCGCAGACGGTGCAGGCGCACAAGCCCAGAGCCAGACAAGAGCGCCTCATAGGGTTTATGCGCCACTTCTGCGCCCAAGGCCGCGATCACCGCGTTGGCCGCATCGCCCAGATGCGGCAAACCGGAATGACCGGCCTCGGCGGGCGGCACTAAAAGGTCGGCACCAACCCGGTGCACCACCGCGATATTGCTGCCTGTGCCCAGACCCAGCACCATGCGCGGGCCGTTAGGGTCAGGATGCCCTGCAAACACAGGCATGATCCATGCGGGGTCAAGATCATCAAGCGCATAGCCCTGCGCCTGAAGGTCATTGATCAGATGCACCTCGGTTGCGCCTGTGGCATGGGCCATCTCGGCCCCGTCGATGAACCAATCGAGATTGGTCAGTTGCGCCGTGCCCGCCCGCACCGGCCCCGCCACACCGGCACAGATTGCGCGCGGGTGCGTGCCGTGCTCTGCAAGATACGCCGCCAAGATCGGCAAGAGCCCGGCAAACGCTGCGTTTTCAAAGCGCTGCACGCTGCCCGGTTTGAGCGCCGAGCCTGCTGTCAGCGCCACCCTTGTATAGCTTGCCCCGACATCGGCGACGAGGCTCTCACCACGCATCGCGCCAGCGCGCCACGGTCGCCCGTGCTGCCTGTGCCAGCATCACCACGTCGATGCCCACCGCCAGAAACTGCGCGCCACAATCGGCATAGCGCTGCGCCGTGGCGTGATCGAGCGCGAGGATGCCTGCGGCCTTGGGTGAGGCGGCGATCTGGGCAAGTGCCCCGCGAATGACCTCTTGCACCTCAGCCGCGTGGCTATCGCCCACATACCCCATATCGACCGCCAGATCGGAGGGGCCGATAAAGACGCCGTCCACGCCCTCGACCGCCAGAATATCCCCGAGCGCGTCTATACCGGCCATACTCTCGACCTGCACGATGAGACATATCTGGGCGTTGGCAGTGGGGATGTAATCCTTGATCCGAGAGAACTCAGAGGCCCGCGCCAGCGCCGCGCCAGATCCGCGGATACCCTCGGGCGGATAGCGGGTGGCGCGCACGAGGGCGCGGGCCTGATCCGCACTCTCGACCATCGGAATGATCAGGCTCTGCGCGCCTACGTCGAGCACCTGCTTGATTGCCCATGCTTCACCCATCGGCAGTCGAACCACCGGCAGGCTTTGCCGCCCCGCCAGCACCGCCAGTTGCGCCGAGATAGAGCGTAAATCGTTGGGCGCATGTTCCCCGTCGATCACCAGCCAATCAAACCCGGCACTCGCCAGAACCTCTGTCGCGTAAGGATCGGCAAAACCAGCCCAGCATCCAATCAGACGCTCACCGCGCAACAGGGCGGATTTGAAACGGTTTTCGGGGGCGGGCATCGCGGCACTCCTCTGGCTGTCCGGCGCAGCATAGACCGCGCCCGCGCGCTTTGGCGAGAGCCAAGACGGGGTTTACTTTGCCCGACATTCCCCCCAGAGATTGCCCAATGAATACGCATCTCAAAGGTCTGATCATCACCGCGCTCGGCGTGCTGTTCGTCGTGCCGGATTCGCTCTTTGTGCGGCTGATCGACGGCGACGCCGCCAGCATCGCCTTTTGGCGTGGCATCACGGCGGGGTCCGTCATCCTGACGGGCGTGCTGCTGTTTCAAGGGTTTCGGGGCATCCGCGAGGTTGCGAAAACCGGCAAGCATGGTTTGCTTTATACCTTTCTGATTGCCATCACCGCCCCCGGCTTTGTCTTTGCCGTAAGCCTGACCAGCGTCGCCAATGTGGTCTTTATCCTTGCCTCCATGCCGGTCTTTGCTGCGATTTTCAGCCGGATTTTTCTGGGCGAGTCCATCAGCAAACGCATGGTATTGACCATGGCAGGGGTGTTTGCGGGGCTTGGCGTGATCGCTTGGGGCTCGGGCGAGACGCATGGCGCGCATTGGCATGGCGATCTGATCGCGCTTGGCGTGTCGGCCAGCTTTGCCGGGGCGATGACCACGGCGCGGCAGTTGCGCGCGGTGTCGATGATCCCGGCTATTCCGCTGGCCTTTCTCGGGGCGTCGCTCGCGATCTGGCCTGCGGCACAGCCCATGACCGTCTGGCACGCCAACTGGCCCCTTATTCTGGCACATGGGGCGTTTATCAGCGTCTCAACCTGCCTGCTCACGCTGGGCCCGCGCTATCTGGCCTCGGCAGAGGTGGCGCTGCTCATCCTGCTCGAATCCGTCTTGGCACCGCTTCTCGTCTGGGCGGTGATCGGCGAAGACCCGGGGCCTTGGGCCATCCTCGGGGGTGTCGTGGTGATTGGCGCGCTCTTTGCGTCAAACCTCTGGGCGCTAGCGCATAACCGGCGCTTGCGCAACAGGCCACAGCCCCGCACCGGCCCGCCGGTCTGATCCTCAGGTGTCGCGATAGATCACGAAACACTGCCACCCGTCATCGCGGTGGCCCCGGTCGTGATAGCCCGCCGCGCGCAGACATTTTGCCGATGCCACATTGTCGGGATGAACAAAGGCAACCAGACGATAAAGCCAGGCATGATCCGCAAATGCACGCCGTGTGGCGCGGTGCACCAGATCCCGCCCAAGACCGCGGCCCCAATAGTCACGGCCCAGCCAATAGCTGATTTCGGCGGTATCGCTGCTGCTGGCATCCGCGCCAAAGGCAAGCCGCATCTGCCCGATGGGCTGCGCATCAAGTGTGACGGCCAGAACATCGTGATGATCGCTCAGACCTGAGATGTCGATCAGGTCGCGTGCCAGCGCCTGTGTCAGGGTGCCGGGCCATGCCTCATACATGTGCTGCCAGACTTCGGGGTCGGACAAAAGCCGCATATAGGCCGGCACATCCGAGGGCTGCCAGCGCCGGAAATTCAAAAGGCCCGGCGTTTTGACCTTCCATGACAAGGGAGTGGCAGGCGTAGACCGCAAGCACGTGCTGTCTATGTCGGCGATAACCCAGCCAATTTGCAGCGGATCATAGGCAAGGGCGATGTCGCGCGCATCACACCACGCTTTTTGCTCGGGTGTCAGAACGCCGTCCCATCGGCTTTGCATCGACGGTGCAGGGGCCTGCCCCGTCAGGAATGGTTTTCTGGTCCGATCAGTCACGTCGCGCCCCCCAAGCCTGCGGCGAAAAATGGTCGTTTGGCCCGATATGGGGGTGAGCAGGCGTTGTTCAAGAGAAGGGCCGACGGATCACGGATCGGGGCGGAGATCCTCCTCCGCCCCGTCGCTGGTGATGGCACAGGTCTAAGACCCGGATCAGCCGTCCGATGCGGGCAGCACACCGGCTTCGACGGCAGCGGCCACTTCCTCGGCGCTCAGTGCACCATCGGAATTGGCATCTGCCGTGGTAAAGGTCTCGGCGGTGGCGTCGGGTATCACTTGCTGAAACTCGGACATGGTCACATAGCCATCGCCATCCGCATCCATCGCGGAAAACTCGCCCGCGAATGCCATCACAGGCAGGCTCAGCGCGAGTGCAAATGTCGCGGCACCGAATTCCTTGGTCATTTGGGTCGTCCTTTCTCTGGTTAAGGGGCGCAGAGGCGCTCCCATGGACAGAGCATGCGCAGGCTTGATCCACCTGTCGCGGGGGGCGCTGATTTCGCGCCAAAAAGCGCGGAAACCGGCCAGATGCCGGGGGTGCGATACGCGGACCTACGCCGGTGTCAGCCAGCGGGCGAGAGGCCGCGCATCGCCAGGGGTGAATTGAGCAGCCCGGCGCCGATATGGGCCGGGTTCAGGCATGAGAGGAGCGCCGCCGATACGCCCGAGTCGCGTCAGGCGAGGGCTGCCGCCGGGCGGATCATGCCCGTTTCGATGCCGCGCCAATTGACGATGGGAGCGTTGCGATATTTGCGCGCCGCAGGATGCTCTGGGTCGAGCACACCGAGACGCACGAGGATTGAGGCAATCGCGCATTCCGCACCGCGCGTACCCCCATCAACGATCTTGAGCGCGACACCAAGCTTGCGCCGGGGCAGAATCGCAATGAAAAACGCCTCCGCCCCTGTCTTGAGCGCCACAGGCTCGGAACAGGCGCGCATGAGTTCGGTGCAGGCCCGCCCCTCACCCGCCACCAGTTCAGGATGCGCAACCATGGCCTGCCAAAGCCGAACGGCGGCGCGCTCGGCCACATCGCCGCTGTCTGACGCGCCCGCAAACCACGCCATCGCGCGGGCCATGCCATGCAGCGAACTGGCGTGATTGGGGGCGGAACACCCATCAATGCCGAAATAGGGCGACGTTTCCCCCGTGGCCTCTTCGAACGCCTCGAGCACGGCCCTTTGCACCGGGTGACTGGGATCAATGTAGTCGGCAGAGCCGCCCAGATGCCGGTTGAGCGTGAGAAAGCCCGCATGTTTTCCGGAACAGTTATTATGCACCTGACAGGGCGAGGTGCCGGAACACAACAAGGATTTATGCGCCGCCTTGTCCTGCGGGTCATGGGCACCGCAGCGCAGGTCATCATCACTCAGGCCCAGATCAGATAGCCAGCGATTGACACGCTCGGTATGGATCGCCGCGCCATTATGAGAGGCGCAAGAGAGCGCCAGTTGCTCCGAGGTCAGCCCATGCGCATCCGCCGCCCCGCTGGTGATCAGCGGTAAAGCTTGGAGCATCTTGCACGACGAGCGCGGTAGGATCGTCTCGGAAGGGTTGCCCCAAGCCTCGACAATCGCGCCCCCAGCGTCGCAAATCACCGCATGCCCAAGGTGCACGCTCTCAGGCGAGGGGCCGCGCCAGATTTCGGTGAACGGGACAGCATTGGTCATCGGTATACTCCGGCAGATCGGGGGACAGGCGAGATATGCGGAAATCCGCCAATTGCGTCTTTCACTTCTCGCGTGTTTCAGGCTAATATTGCAATGTCGAGACAGAACTGGTCGCATATAAAAATATTCCCGTAAAGGGTAGCTGGCGACCGAAGGATTTGAGGCTTAGGACAGCTTGGAGGCTGGACATATGATATCAAGATTTGCAGGCGGTATGGCCATCGCGGTGGCGATGCTGATCACACCCGCAGCACAGGCGCAAAGCACGAGCACCAATCAGGTGGCCACCAGCACGGCGTGGAGCGTGTTCGAGGACAGTGATCCGCGCGAATGCTGGGCGGTCTCTGCGCCCACGGAATCTGTCAACACCAAGGATGGGCGCGTGGTGGCGGTGCGGCGCGGCGATGTGCTGTTGATGACGTTCTTCCGCCCGGGTGCAGGCGTGCAGGGCCAGATTACCTTTACCGGTGGCTATCCGTTTGCCGGGGGCTCGACCGTAAACCTCAATATCGGCGGCACGCAATTCGAGCTGTTCACCGAAGGCGAATGGGCTTGGCCCGCAAGCACCGAGGATGACGCCCAAGTTCTAGCAGCGATGAAACGCGGCGCGGATGCGGTTCTGACCGCCCGCTCAGGGCGTGGCACAGTGACCAAGGATACGTTCTCTCTGCTGGGATATACTGCGGCAGTGGAAGAGGCCGAAAAACGCTGCAAGTAACCGCGTGCGTGTGCCTGTGGCGCTATGAATTCAATGCGGCGGGCCAGATCGGCACCGCCGCTTTTCGTGACAGCGTCGCGCTATCCCTGAGCCGTCAGGATCGCACTGACTTTGAGTGCGCGTTGCACATTGCCCTCAACCTTCAGCTTGCCTGACATATAAGCCATGACCGGGTTTTGTGCGCCAGACAGGATGTTGCGAAACACCTCGTCGCTGGCGCTTAGAACCACATCCGCCGCTTCATCCCCGGCGCGCGCGCCTGCCTCGCTGAGCATGACGCTGCCGTGGCCTGTAATCACAAGCTTGGCGAGGCCTCTGATATGGCCCTTGGCGCGGGGCGTGAGCGTCGTGATATAGTCGTCGATGATGGCACTCATGGGATGGTCTCTGTCGGGAATTGGGTTCGCGATAGATCACCCCGGAACACGTCCGGGCGCAAGCAAAACCGCGCGTCACATGATTTACCAGCGCGTCAGCGCATCCTCATCCGCATCTTTGGCGTCAACCCAATCGGCACCCGCGTCGGTCACTTCCTTCTTCCAGAAGGGCGCCCGCGACTTTAGAAAATCCATCAGGAATTCCGCCGCGTGAAAGGCATCGGCGCGGTGCCGGGCGGCGGTGGCGACCATCATGATCACCGCATCCGCCTGCAGGGTGCCATAGCGGTGGATGACCAGAACATCCCCAAGGCTCCAGCGTTCGCGCGCCTCTTCCGCGATCTTTTCCAGCGCCTTTTGCGTCATGCCGGGATAATGTTCAATCTGCATCGCCCGAAGGGACGCACCATCGAGATCACGCACAATCCCGGTAAAGGTCACAACCGCGCCCATCCCGGACTGTCGCGCAACAAAGGCATTTGCCTCGGCACCAAGGTCAAACGCGGCCTCTTGTACCCGGATATCCATGGCTCAACCCCCGGTCATCGGCGGAAAGAACGCCACCTCTCGGGCACCGGCCAGCGGCGCATTGAAATCGCTCAACTCTTGATCCACCGCCACGCGCAGCGCGTTCAGATCAGCAAACGCAGCCTCATACCGCTCTTCGCGCGCGCGCAGTTGGTTCACCAAGTCCATGACCGTGGCGGGTGTGGTATCAATCCGCTCCTTTGGAAGGCCGATCCGTTCCCGCACCCAAGCGAAATAGAGCACATCCATCATCTCTCATCCTTCAGATAGGGGATCGACTTGTTGAAATAGTCGAACCCCGTCAGCAGGGTTAACGCCGCCGCCAGCCACAAAAGCCAAATGCCCACGTGGCCGGCCCAAACCATGCCGGTGTATTTCCACGTCAACCCGTGCAAATCATCCTCGCGCCCCTCAAGTATGGACAAAACCAGATGATCATCCATGCCGAACACCGACATACCAAAATAGTGCTCGAACACACCTTGGGCAAACAGCACGGCAATCGCCACCATCTGCGCGGTGGTTTTCCACTTGGCCAATTGCGTGACCTTGAGCGTGCCTGCGGTGTCGCCCAGAAATTCGCGCAAGCCCGAGACAAACACCTCTCGAAACAGAATGACCGTGGCGGGCAGCACCAACCAGGGCGACATGCTTGAATAGCCGACGATCACCATCAGGGCGATGACCACCATCGCCTTGTCGGCAATCGGGTCCAGCATCGTGCCCAGCTTGGTCACTTGTTTCCAGCTGCGCGCCAGATACCCATCGAACCAATCGGTGATCGCAGCGCTGACGAACAGAATCAGCGCGAACCAATCGGCATAAGGTCTTGTAAAATATAAGAACATGACCGCTACTGCCGGGGCTGCCAGCAGGCGGAGCGTGGTCAGGATATTGGGCAAGGTCCACGTCATGGCCTCTGTTCTATCCTGTCACAGGCGCGAGGGAAAGCGCCCTTGATTGCTAGAAATCACGCAGCCTCCGAGTGGTTTCCGGATCCATGAACCCAGCAATCGTGGCCTCGGTCTCGTGGTCCATGGCGCGGCGCAGGTCAGTCATCGCAGTGGCGTTCAGAACCCGCTTCATCGCACGCACAGCCAAGGGGGGCAGATCGGCCAACCGGCGGGCAGTTGCCTTGGCTTCGTCCATCAGTTCTGCGTCGGGCACGCATTTCCACGCCAGCCCCATCGCGTGCAGGTCCGCCGCCCCGTAACGGTCGCCAAAAAACAGCATCTCGCGCGCTTTGTTGAGCCCCACAAGCGCAGGCAACAGGCTACTGACCCCGCCGGTGACAAAGAGGTTCAGTGACACCTCTGGAAAGAACCCCCGCGCCGATGTGGCCCAAATCGGGAAGTCGCAATTGATCGCCCACTCAAAGCCGCCGCCCACCGCCCATCCATTGATTGCGCCCACCACGGGTTTGTGTCCCAGAACGATGGCATCGGTCGCACGCTGGATCGCCTTCACCAGATCACGCGCCTCTTCCTCGGAGGTGGGATGCACATGCTCGCGCCGGTCGTCGCCTGCGCAAAACGCCTTACCCGCCCCAGTAAAAATGATCGCGCGGGTTTGTGCATCTGCATTCGCCCGCTCGAACGCCCGCGCCACATCGTCGATCAGGGCGCGGTTCATGGCATTCAGACTGCCGGGCCGGTTCAGCGTGATACAGCGCACGCCCTCGTCCACGATCTCGCTCAAGACGGTTTCATAGGTCACATCGGTCATTGGTTGCCTCTCAGCACACGCTTTGTCTTGCCCTCGGTCAGGGGAAAGGTGCCATGCGGCACCACTGTCACCCGCGCCGTGGCGCCCAGCTTGGTCTTGATCGCGGTGGCGACCTCTTCGGCCAGCCCATCTGTCACAGGCTGCCCCTTGGCCCGTTCCACCGTGACCGGCAGGGCATCATAAGGCGGTGGGCTATCGAGAATGATCCGGTAGTCGCCAGAGAGCGCCGCAAACTCGTTGATGACTGCCGCAACCATCGTCGGAAAGAGATTGAGGCCGCGCACCACCACCATATCATCTGACCGCCCCACCACGCGAAAGCGGAATCCGCTGCGCCCGCAGGTGCAGGGATCGGTTGCATCCACGGTGATGATGTCGCCGCTGCGAAACCGCACGAGCGGCTGACAATCGCGCGCCAGATGGGTCAGCACCAATTCCCCGGTCTGCCCCGCCTCAAGCGGCAGCGATGCGCCCGTCTCAGGGTCTATCAGCTCGGGATAGAGCACATCGGCCGCCATGTAATGCAGGCGCGTGTCGTGTTCGCATTGCGCTGCGAAATTGCAGAACACATCCGAGACGCCGTAATTGGCATTGCGCGGCTCCATGCCCCAGACATCCCGCAGGCGTGCGCGAAACGCCGGATCATCCAGCCCCGCCTCGCCGCCAAAGAGCCCCAAACGCAGGCCCAGATCGCGCGGTTTCAATCCCGGAAACTTGTCTGCAATCACCCGTTCCAGCACTGATGGATAAGAGGGTGTGCAGGAAATCGCGGTGATCCCCACCTCCTGAATGGTGCGTACCAATAATTCTGTGGACCCAACGCCAAAGGGCACCACCATCGCGCCCGTCGCCTGCAAGGTCATGTGATCGGTCAGCCCGCCCATCCACATCTGATAGTTCAGGCAATGCACCACGGTATCGTCGGGCGTCAGGCCAGAGGCGGATTGACAGCGCCCGCCCACCGCCTCTGTCACCGCGCAATCGCGGGCTGAGAGGGCCAAATTCATCGCCTGCCCAGTGGTGCCAGAGGTACGGTGCAACCGCACCGCCTCGCGCCGGGAGGCGGCCATATAGGTGCCGAACGGCTGATGTTCCGCCTGCGAAATCCGCAATTGCGCCTTGTCCGACAGCGGCAATTCAGCCAGATCGCGCAGGTCAGCAGGGGGTGTGCGCCCCTGCCATAGGTCACGGTAAAACTCCGACTGTGCCGCGACATAGGCGCTTTGAACCGCCCAAGCGGCGGCCTGATGCGCGCGCAGCCGGTCAGGGCTGGCAAATTCGGCTTGGTCAAGCAGGCTCATGGCTGCAATCCTCGTTCCCAGATGGTTGTGAGCGTGGCAATCACCGCCGCCCGGTCGGCAGACACATCGACCAGCCCCGCCTCACCCGAGAGATAGAGGCTGGAAAAATACTGATCCGTCATGCCACCCAAGGCATAGGCCCGGCGGGTCAACTCGGCCTCGCTCAGTGTACCCCGCCCCTCGCGGGCGAGCCTGCGGCGGGTGGCGGCCACAACGGTGTCGATCCATTCCCGATTGAGCCGGTGAAACGCGGCACGCGCCGCTGGAAAGGCATCAAGATGATGGATGAGGCATTTCATCAGCCCGCGATTGGCCTCGAATAGGCGGGCATAGGCCTCGGTCGCGGGGCGCATGCTGCGCTCGGGGCTGCTCTGGCTGGCGCGGATCATGCCCGCTTGCAGAAAGGCGGCAAAGCCTTGCAGCAGATCGTCGAGCAGATGCGCCTGATCGGGAAAGTAGAGGTAAAAGGTGCCATTGGCGACGCCCGCCTCTTTGCAGATGGCCCCGATGGTCAGATCCTGAAGCGCCGCACGTTCCAAAAGAGAGCATGCTGCGATACGCAGCGCCTGCGCAGTGCGGATACCCTTTGCCTCGCCCTCAACCTGCACAGCGAGAAACGCGGGATAGCTGGTGTGATCGGTGCGCGCGGGCATGAGCGACTCAGAAATGAAACTGAATTCATGTTCAGTTTTTGAGCATGCTTTGTCAAGCTGACTGATGCACAGCGTTCAGCCGCGTTCGTGGAAAAAATCGTAGAGCTTCTGGGCCATCGCGTCTGAGACCCCTTCGACCGCACGCAGGTCAGCGAGGTTGGCGCGGCTCACCGCCTTGGCACTGCCGAAATGCGCGAGCAGCGCACGTTTGCGGGCGGCCCCAATGCCCGGCACCTCATCCAGTGGCGTGGCCCCCACCGCCTTGGCGCGTTTCGCGCGATGCGTGCCGATGGCAAAACGATGCGCCTCGTCGCGCAGACGCTGCACGAAATAGAGCACCGGATCGTTATGGCGCAGCGCCATGGGATGTTTGCCCACGCGGTGAAACTCTTCCTTGCCGGCATCCCTATCCACGCCTTTGGCGACCCCGATCATCGGAATATCCTCAACCCCCATCTCACGCATGATACTGGCCACGGCGCTGACTTGCCCCGCCCCACCGTCGATCAACAACAGGTCAGGCCAATGCCCTTGGCTGCGATCAGGGTCTTCTTTCAACAACCGCTTGAAGCGGCGGGTCAGCACCTCTTTCATCATCCCGAAGTCGTCGCCCGGCGTGATGTCATCGCCCCGGATATTGAACTTGCGATAGTGGTTTTTCATCATGCCCTCAGGGCCTGCGACAATCATCGCGCCCACGGCATCGGTGCCCTGAATATGACTGTTGTCATAAACCTCGATCCGCTGCGGCGGGCCGGGCAGATCAAACGCCTCGGCCAAGCCGCGCAGCAATTTGCCCGTTGTGGCTGTCTCGGCCATTTTACGTGCAAGGCTTTCGCGGGCATTGCGCATCGCGGCGTCGACCAACTCGGCCTTTTCCCCCCGCAGGGGCACGTTCAGCGTCACCTTGCGCCCCAGCTTGTCGCTTAGCGCCTGCTGCATCAGATCGGCATTCTCGATCGGATGCGACAAGAGCAAGGCGCGCGGTGGTTCCTTGCTGTCATAGAACTGACCGATAAAGGCCTCGAGCGCCTCGGCCTCTTCAACATCCACACCGACACGGGGATAGAAATCCTGATTGCCCCAGTTCTGCCCGCCGCGAATAAAGAACACCTGCACGCAGGCTTGGCCCTGTTCCAGATGCAACGCGATCACATCGGCCTCGTCCACGGTGCGGGGGTTGATACCTTGGGCGGTCTGCACCTGCGTCATCGCCTTGATACGATCCCGCAGGGCAGCAGCACGCTCGTATTCCATCGCCTCGGCGGCCTCGGCCATCTGCACGGCCAGCTTTTCCTGAATCTCGGTCGAGCGGCCCGACAGATAACGCTCTGCATCGCTGACCTGCGTTGCATACTCTGCCCGATCAATCTTGCCCACACAGGGCGCGGTGCAGCGCTTGATCTGATATTGCAAGCAGGGGCGCGTCCGGCTCTCGAACATGGCATCCGTGCAATTGCGCAACTGAAACACGCGCTGCAACTGCGCCAGCGTTCGGTTGACAGCACCGGCACTGGCGAAAGGTCCGTAATAAGCCCCCTTTTCACGCTTGGCACCGCGATGTTTCTTGATCATCGGAAACTCATGCCCGGTGACAAGGATGTTGGGAAAGCTCTTGTCGTCGCGCAACAGCACGTTGTAGCGCGGCTTCAACTGTTTGATGAGGTTCTGCTCCAAAAGCAGCGCCTCGGTCTCGGTCGCGGTTGTGAGAAACATCATCGACGCGGTTTCTGAAATCATCCGCGCGATGCGCCCGGTATGGCCGGTGGGGCGGGCATAGTTCGACACACGCGCGCGCAGATTGCGCGCTTTGCCCACATAAAGCACCCGCGCCTGCGCATCGAGCATCCGGTAGACCCCCGGCGACGCGTCTAGCGTGCGCAGATAGTCCCGGATGACATCATGGCCGGGTTTGGGTGGGGATTCGGGGGCGTTTTCGGTCATCGGCTCTCAGATATGATTCCCCCCGAGTGCTGCAATGATCCGACCCGGAGAGCAAGAGGGAAGCTGTCCACGGTTTCTGTGGATAACTCTGCGGATAGGTTTCCGGGAAGTGGAAATTTTCCTTGGATTCGGCTGGGTTCGTTAAGATGCCTAATTTTTAGGCAGTTTATCAACGCATTGATATCTATCAACAAAAATATATGCCCTTGGCAAAATATTGAAAACACTAACGATTTTGTAACGCTTGCGTGACGAACCCACGGCCAGTGCAAAACTTTTTTCGTCGGACGCGCGTTTTACTCCACACCCAGAACATCAGGGGTCTGCCAACCCAGGTGCTGGCCCCCATCCACACAGAGCAATTGGCCCGTCACACCCGGTGCATTCAGGAAGTAGACAAGCGCCGCTGTGATATCCTGCGGATTGGCGCCACGTTGCAAAATGGTCGCCCGGCGCTGGTTCTGGAAATGGCTGTCGCTCTGGCGATGCCCTTGCAATGTCGGCCCCGGTCCGATGGCATTGACGCGCACCCGTGGGGCCAGCGCCTGTGCCGCAGTCCGGGTCAGCGCCCAGAGACCCATCTTGGCAATCGTGTATGTCATGAACTCGGGCGTCAACTTGTGCACGCGCTGGTCAATCATATTGATCACGAGCCCCTGCGCCACCGGCTCGTCATAGTCGTCCATGGTCGGTGCGGGCACCTGCGCCGCCATCTGCTGCGTCAGCACGAAAGGCGCGCGCAGATTGCTTTCCATGTGGCGATCCCAGCTCAGGCGCGTGGCGGTCTGAATGTTGTCATAGTCAAAGATCGAGGCGTTGTTGATAAGCGTGGTCAGCGGCCCGCCCAATGCTTGGGCAGCACGCGCCACCAGCGGTATCACCTGCGCCTCGTCCAGCAGGTCCGCCTCAAGCGTCACCGCCTCTCGCCCCAACGCCCGAATTTCATCGGCCACGGATTCTGCTGCCTCGCGCGAGGTGGCGTAATGAACGGCCACATCATGCCCTTGCCGCGCCAGCTCCAACGCCATTGCCCGGCCCAGCCGTTTGCCCGCGCCTGTCACCAAAGCCCGCGTCATGCCCTGCTACTCCTCAGATCAATATCACCGAGACATAGACCACATAAGCAGAGGTCAAGGCGATGCCCCACACACGCGTGATGTCGATCTTGAAGAACACGAAAGGAATGATCAGCAACGACGTGCCCAGCATCACCCAGAGATCGAAATTGAGGAATTGAGGATCAACAGGAATTTCACCAACCAGCGCCGCAACACCAATGATGCCAAGCAGGTTGAACATATTGGAGCCGATGACATTGCCCAGCGCCACATCGGCCTGTTTGCGCAATGCCGCCATCACCGTGGTCGCGAGTTCCGGCAATGAGGTGCCGACCGCAACCAGCGTAAGGCCGATCACCGCCTCGCTGACGCCGTAGCGCTGCGCGAGAATTGAGGCATTGTCCACAAGGATATCCGCACCGAGCGGCAGCCCCACAAGGCCCAGCACAAGGAAAGTGATGATCTGCCACCACGGCATATTGGGGTCTGCGCCTTCCACATCCTCGATGCCATCCGCCTCGGACAGGGCCGTGATGGCCGCCTCGCGACGATGCGCCATCGTGTCGCGAAACGCATCCGCCAGCATAAGCGCCAAAGCCGCGAGCAGGATCAGACCCGAGATCCAGTCAAACGTGCCGCGAAAGGCCAGCAGAATGAACAGGACCGAAGCGGCGAGCATCTGGAGATACGATTTGGAGCACCTGCAGCTGCTGGTATGCAGTACCGCGAGAATAGCCGGAATACCCAACACCAAAAGGATGTTGGCGGTATTCGAGCCCACCACATTGCCCAGTGCCAGCCCCGGCTTGTCATCCAAAATCGCGTTGACCGAGATCAGCAGTTCCGGTGCAGAGGTACCAAAGGCCACCACCGTGAGACTGACGATCAGCGCCGGGATCCCCACACGCAAACTCAGGTTCACAGCCCCTTTGACCAAGGCATCCCCAGCCAGAAGCAGGATCACCAGCCCCAGCGCCGACAAGAGCCATGGCATCATTTCAATTTACCCTTTTCGCAGGAACAGGGCCCCTTGCCGATGCGGTAGCGCCCGCATTTCTGGCATTTGGCCTGACTGAGCCGCTTTTGCCCCGGAAACCGGAGACGGCCAAACATGGCGAGGACCCCCATCGCCACAAGAAAGAATATGACGACCTTGACCAACAAATCAGAGGCCGAACCGGGCAAGGCTGGCCCGTTCTTCGACCGCGCTCAGCGCGTCTTCGGCGATAGCCGCCCCAAATCGCGGAAATATCCCGCGTTTGCGGCCATAGCGGGCAAGCTGCACCTTGTCGCCGTAAAGCTCCTTGAGCTTCGGCAGCAGATGCGCGATGCCATCCGCCAGCCCCAATTCGACGCTGCGCGACCCCAGCCAGAATTCCCCCGTGAACAAATCCGGATCGTCGCGCAACCGCGCACCGCGCCGGGATTTCACATGGGTGATAAAGGCGGCATGAATGTCTTCCAGAATGCTCTTGAGGCGGGTCACATCCTCGGGCTTTTCGGGCATGAACGGATCCAGCGTGCTCTTGGACTTGCCTGCCGTGTAAATGCGTCGCTCAATCCCCTGCCGCGCCAGAAACTCGTTCGCGCCAAAGCCCGCCGAGATGACCCCGATAGAGCCCAGCACCGAAGAGGCATCGACCCAGATGTCATCCGCCGCAACCGCCAGCCAATAGCCACCCGAGGCCGCCACATCCTCGACAAAGGCATGCACGGGGATTTTCTTTTCCTCCGCCAGCCGGCGGATACGGGCCGCGATAAGCGAGGATTGCACCGGCGATCCACCGGGAGAATTTATGACCAGCGCCACCGCCACCGGCTTGCCGCGCGCAAATGCTTTTTCGATCACCGGCCCGATGGCTTCGTCACTCAGGGCCGCGCGCGGACCCCCGCCGATCATCCCCGCAAGGCGGATGACCGCGACGGTGGGCCTGCGGTTCAGGAAGGGGATCATATGTCTCATGCCGCCCGATGTAGAGTGCGAGGGCATGACAAACAAGGCAGCCCGTGCATCTGATCGCCCTTCCCCGGCGTTTCCCCTGTTCTCGCGCGAAAAAGATCACGCGAGAGGGTCATGATTTGATGCGGTATCCGGTCTTGAAGATCATCCAAACCGCCGCAAGGCAGAGGCCAAAGAACACAGCGACCGCCAAAAGACTGTATCCGATCCCCACATCCGCCACCCCGAAAAACGCCCAGCGAAACCCTGAGATGAGGTAAACAACCGGGTTGAACAGCGTCACCACCTGCCACGCCGGCGGCAACATCGAGATGGAATAGAACGCCCCCCCAAGAAACACGAGCGGCGTGATCACCAACAGCGGGATCAATTGCAATTGCTGAAAATTCTCGGCCCAAATGCCGATGATGAAGCCAAAAAGGGCAAAGGACAGACAGATCATCACCAAAAACAGCACCATGATCCAAGGATGCTGAATATCGAGATCAACAAACAGGCTGGCCGTGATCAGGATCACCGAGCCGATCATCAACGCCTTGGTCGCCGCCGCGCCAACGTAACCCAGCACGATTTCTAGGAAATTGACCGGGGCCGAGAGCAATTCAAAGATCGTGCCGATGAATTTCGGGAAATAGATCCCGAAAGAGGCGTTGGAAATTGCCTGCGTCATCACGCTGAGCATGATCAGGCCGGGCACGATAAAGGCGGCATAGCTCACACCCTCCACCTCTTGGATCCGCCCACCAATGGCGGCACCAAAGACCACGAAATAGAGCGTGGTCGAAATGACCGGCGACAGCAGACTCTCCAGGATGGTGCGGAAAAACCGCTTCATCTCGTAGATGTAAATGGCGCGAATAGCGTGCAGGTTCATGCTGCGTCCTCCCGCACAAGGCCCACGAAAATCTCTTCGAGACTGCTCTGGCGTGTTTCGATGTCTCGTACCGACAGCCCCTCGGCAGCCAAGGCCTGCAAAAGCCGGGTGATGCCGGTGCCCTCGCCGCGTGTGCCATAATGATAGATCAACGCCTGACCGTCCGGGGCCTGTTCCAGATCATAGCCAGAGAGAGCCTCTGGCACGTGCTCAAGCGGCGACACCAGATCAATCCGCAAGGATTTGCGCCCCATCCGACGCATCAGCGCGGCCTTGTCCTCGATCAACAGGATTTCTCCCTTGTTGATGACCGCGATCCGGTCGGCCATGGCCTCGGCCTCTTCCAGATAATGCGTGGTCAGGATGATGGTCACGCCGCTTTCTTTCAACCCGCGCACCACCTCCCACATATCCCGGCGCAACTCCACATCGACGCCCGCCGTCGGCTCGTCGAGAAACAGAACACGCGGCTCGTGACAGAGCGCCTTGGCGATCAGAACCCGGCGCTTCATCCCACCCGAAAGCTCGCGAATCCGGTTGTTGCGCTTATCCCAAAGCGAGAGTTGCCGCAAAATACGCTCTATCAGCGCCTCATCCGGCGACCGCCCGAATAGCCCCCTTGAAAAGCGCACGGTGTTGATGACCTTTTCGAAAGGTTCCAACGCAATTTCCTGTGGCACAAGGCCGATCATCGCCCGCGCGGCACGATAGCCGGTCACAATGTCATGCCCCCCGACCGAAGCCCGCCCACCCGTCGGCGTGGTAATGCCGCAGAGTGTCGAAATCAGCGTCGTCTTGCCTGCCCCATTGGGACCAAGCAGCGCAAGGATTTCGCCCTCTTCTATGCTGAGTGTCACCGCGTTGAGCGCGACAAAGCCGCCCTTGTAGGTCTTGCTCAGACCCTCGACCGTTACGATAGCTGTCATAGATATTCCCCTTTGTGCGGAACCTAATCCATCGACACCCGAACGCAACGCGCATCCCGGCATAGGTCCCTGTGCGTCGATGCGCGGTGTCGCCGATCAAAGAACAGTCTGTTTTTGTGAGTTTGTTCATAGTTTGCCTGCATGATGCTAGAGTACCGACCACACGGGGTGGCGGGCCTGACGACGGCAAGGGGAACGGGATGATCAAGCATATATTCAGGCTTGTTCTGCTGGCGTGTACGCTGATGACGGGGGTCAGCCAAGCGCAGGCAGAACCGCGCATTCTGGTCATGGGTGATTCGCTTTTGGCGATGCACAAGCTGACTGGGCGTTCTGTTTCCTCGTCGGTGGAGCGGGAATTGGGGGTGCGCGTCACCGATATGTCGGTTGCCGGAGCACGGTTTCTTTACCGCCTGCCGATCACCGGCGCGCTTGGCCTGAACATCACCAAGCAATATCGGCAGGGCGATTGGGATTGGGCCGTGCTGAATGGCGGCGGCAATGATCTCTGGCTTGGCTGCGGCTGCATGCGCTGTGGGGGCAAGCTCGATCGCCTGATTTCCCGGGATGGGCGACGCGGCGCGATCCCCGGCTTTGTCTCGCGCCTCCGTCAAAGCGGGGCGCAGGTGATCTATGTCGGTTATCTGCGCACGCCGGGCATCACATCACCTGTGGAACATTGCACCGATGAAGGGGCCGAGATGGATCGTCGCGTGGCGCTCTTGGCGGGGCTTGACCGGGGTGTGCATTTCCTGCCCCTTGCAGACATGGTGCCGCATGGCGACCGATCCTATCACGGGATCGACCTTATTCACCCCTCGTTCAAGGCCAGCCGCATGATCGGCCAACGCATTGCGGATGTCATCGCCGGAAATGACCCCGGCACCGTATCCCGCAATCGACTTCTGACAGAGTGATGCAACCTAGCTGATCAACCGTTTAAGCCAGCCTTTCTTTTCCGCCTCGGGTTCCGGATCGTCCTCTGACGGACCTTCCAGCACTTCTTCGAGGCGGGTAAAGAACTGATCCGCCATCTTTTTGGCAAAACCGTCCACCAACCGGCTTCCCAGCTGCGCCAGCTTGCCGCCGACGCTCGCCTCGACATCATAGCTCAGCCGCGTGCCGGTTTCACTGTCTTCCAGCCGCACATTGGCCCCGCCCTTGGCATAGCCTGCGGCCCCACCTTTGCCCTCGCCGGTCAGGGTCAGACTTTCCAACTCCACGATGTTCGACACTTTGACCATGCCCTTGAACGTCGCCTTCACCGGCCCGACCTTTTGCACAACGGTCGCCTCGAACCCCTCTTCGGGCGTGCCCGTCACCTCCTGCGCGCCGGGCACACATTCCTTGAGCACCTCTGGGCTCAGCAGGGCCGCCCAGACCGTCGCCCGATCCGCCTTGATGTCGCGCGCGTCACTCATCTGCATCTGCTTGGTCCCTCCCGTTCCATCACCCCCCTACCCTAGCGCAGCCCCAATGCCGCGCCAAGAGAGCAGAAAGTCGGAGCGGCGCGTGGCATCTGGCCTTCGCGCGCGCCTGCCCTTACCCTGCGCCCAAACAAGATTGGGGCAAAGATGCTGTCAGGTCTGCGCGTGGTGGAATTCGAAGGGCTGGGGCCCGCGCCCTTTGCCACGATGATGCTGGCCGAAATGGGCGCAGAGGTGATCGTGATCCACCGCCCCGGTGCCGGCAATCCCGTGGCGGGCGCCAAGAACTTGCTCGACCGTGGCAAGCGGTCCATCGTGCTGGATCTTAAAACCACAGCGGATATCGCCATTGCCCGCGCCCTGATTGAACGCGCGGATGCGCTGATCGAGGGATTTCGCCCCGGCGTGATGGAGCGGCTGGGTCTGGGGCCAGAGACGATGCAGGCCGCCAACCCGCGCCTTGTCTATGGGCGCATGACCGGCTGGGGGCAGGACGGGCCGCGCGCCCATGAGGCGGGGCATGATCTCAACTATATCGCCACCTCCGGCGCGCTCTGGTATGCGGGCGCGCCCGGTACACCGCCGCAGACGCCCGCTACCCTTGTGGGCGATGTGGGCGGCGGCGCGCTTTATCTTTTGGCCGGGATGCTGGCAGGTCTGATCCGCGCCGCGCGCACCGGACAGGGCACCGTGGTGGATGCGGCCATTGTCGATGGCTCGGCGCATATGATGGCGCTTTTGATGTCGATGATGCCCACCGGTAACCTCAGCATGACGCGCGGTCAAAGCCTGCTTGATGGCCCACATTGGAGCCGCGTCTACGCCTGCGCGTGCGGCGGCTGGCTCACGGTGCAATGCCTTGAGCCACAGTTCTACGCCGCGTTCCTGTCCCGCCTTGGCCTATCGGACGATCCTCATCTCGCGGCGCAGCACGACCGCGCGCAATGGCCCGAACAGGGGGCCAGATTGGCCGCCCTCTTTGCCGCGCAGCCGCTGGCACATTGGGCCGAGGTCTTTGCCGGGTCGGATGCTTGCGTCGCGCCGGTTTTGCGCCCCGATCAGGCCGCACAAGATCCGCATATGGCAGCGCGTGGCGTCTGGCAGGAGGATGGTGGCGGCCTTAGCCCCACCCCCGCCCCCCGGTTTGACGGTCAACGCCACAGCGTCGCCCCACCACCCACACGCGGAGAGCACAGCGCCGAAATTCGCGCTTGGCTTGATGCGCCCCTCTGACCCTAGGCAAAAGGACCGCCCTATGCCCATTTACGTCGATGCTGATGCCTGCCCAGTCAAGGACGAGGTCGAGCGTGTCGGCACGCGGCACGGGCTGCGGATATTTGTGGTCTCGAACGGCGGTCTGCGCCCATCGCGCAATCCGCTTGTCGAGATGGTGATTGTGCCCGACGGCCCCGACGTGGCCGATATGTGGATCGCCGAGCGCGCGGGGACAGGCGATGTGGTCATCACCGGGGATATCCCCTTGGCCGCGAAATGCGTGGCAGCGGGCGCGCTGGTGCTCAAACACAACGGCGAGGCGCTGACGGGGGCCAACATCGGCAACGTGCTCGCCACGCGCGACCTCATGGCCGACCTGCGCGCCGCAGACCCCTTTCGCCAAGGCGGCGGCAAAGGGTTTACAAAGGCCGACCGCTCGCGTTTTCTGGACGCTCTGGAACGGGCGGTGCGGGCTGCGGCCCGTAACATCTAAAGGACGTCCCATGACCACCGCCGCAACCATTCAGCGTTCCAACCTGATCGGCGCTGGCTATGCGCTGGCGGCGGTGCTGTGTTTTTCGCTCAACGATGTGGGGATCAAGTTTCTCTCGGATAGCTATGCCCTGCATCAGGTGGTATTTATCCGGGCACTGGTGGGCATGGCGGCTTTTGTGGCCTTTGTCATGCCTTTTGCGGGCGGTCTGGCCCTTATCCGCACGCGCCGCCCGAAAATGCACCTTTTGCGCGGCCTCTGCGTGGTTAGCGCCAATACCTGTCTCTTTCTGGGTCTGGCGGCAATGCCGATTGCCGATGCCGTGGCGGTGTTCTTTGTCTCGCCGCTGGTGATCACCGTGTTCTCGGTGCTGTTCCTGCGCGAGAGCGTCGGCACCCGGCGATGGGCGGCCATTGCCGTGGGGTTTCTGGGCGTTTTGGTGATCGTCAAGCCGGGCACAGCGGCGTTTCAACTGGCCTCGCTTTTGCCCATTGCGGCGGCGTTTCTCTACGCCGTCATGCATATCCTCGCGCGCAAGATCGGCGGCACCGAGAGCGCGCCAACCATGGCCTTCTACATCCAGCTTACCTTTATCATCGCCAGCACGGTCATCGGCCTCAGCTTTGGCGATGGGCGCTTTGCCGGGATGGGGCATCCGTCGCTTGAATTCCTGTTCCGCGCTTGGGTTTGGCCCGCGCCGGGGGATTGGCCGATCCTGATCATGCTTGGCATATCCGGCATGTTGGGGGGTCTCTTCATCTCTCAGGCCTACCGGCTGTCCGAGGCCGCCTTTGCCGCGCCCTTTGAATATGTCGCCATGCCGATGGCGATCATGTGGGGGGTGACGGTGTTTGGCACCTGGCCCGATGCGACCGCTTGGATCGGAATTGCCCTGATTGTGGGCTCTGGGCTCTATCTCTTGTGGCGCGAGTCGGTCAAGGATGCGACGCTGGCCGCCAAAGCCCCGACCTATCGCCGCTAAACACAGGAGAAACGCATGAGCCTGACGATCATTCCTTTTGCCCAAGGCGAGGCGCATCTGGACTGGCTCGGTCTCTGTGCTGCGTTCGAGGCAGGGCACCGCCTGCCCAAGGCCGAGATTGCCGATACGCTGCTCTACCGGGGCCGCGATACGCTTCTCAATCGCGCGGCATGGATTGACGGCATGGGGCTCGCGGTGAAATCCGCCACGATCTTTCCGGGCAATCCAGAGCGGGGCGATCCCATGATCAACGGGGCGGTCAATCTCTATTCCGATAGCGATGGCACGCTCGAGGCGCTGGTTGATTTCCACCTTGTGACCAAGTGGAAAACCGCCGGTGACAGCCTCTATGCTGCCACGCGGCTGGCGCGGCCCGATAGCGAAACCATCCTGATTGTCGGCGCGGGCACCGTGGGCCGCTCGCTTTGGCAGGCCTATCGCGCGGTCTTTCCGCAGGCGCGGTTCAGCATCTGGAACCGCACCCGCGCCAATGCCGAGGCGATGGCGGCAGAGTGTGAGGGGATGAGCGTAGCCGAGGATCTGGAAACAGCGGTGCGCGCGGCGGATATCGTCACCTCTGCCACCATGTCCAGCGATCCGCTGATCAAGGGGGGCTGGCTGCGCCCCGGTCAGCACATTGACCTGATCGGGGCCTATCGCCCCGATATGCGCGAAGCGGATGATGCCGCCATCGCCCGAGCGCGGGTGTTTGTCGATAGTTTCGACACCACAGTGGATCATATCGGCGAGATCAAGACGCCACTGGACACCGGGGCGATCACCCGGGATCACCTGATTGCAGATTTCTACCAGCCTGAACGCTTCCGGCGACAATCGCCCAAAGATATCACCCTGTTCAAAAATGGTGGCGGCGCGCATCTCGACCTGATGACAAGCCGCTATATTCTCGACGCCTGGAGGGCGGCGGCATGATCTGGCTTGGCTTTTTGATCCTTGTGGGGCTGCTCATCGCCGCCCCGTTTCTGCGCGAAGCGATGAAGCCTGTGATGAATGACAGGCTCCGCAAACATGCCCCCGGCGACTTTGCCCATCTCTCACGTGGGATCACGCATTATCGCTGGCTGGGGGCCACGCGCGGGCCGGTGGCGGTTTGTGTGCATGGTCTGACCACGCCCTCTTTTGTCTGGCAGGGCATCGCGGCGGGATTGGGCAAACTTGGCTATCGCGTGCTGGTCTATGACCTTTATGGGCGCGGCTATAGCGATAGGCCAGATGGCCCGCAGGACAGCGCCTTTTTCATCAACCAGCTTGAGGAATTGCTCGAGGATCAGGGCATTACAGGCGATTTTACGCTTCTGGGCTATTCCATGGGCGGCGCGATTGCCACGGCCTTTGCCGCCCTGCATCCCGAGCGCCTGCGCGCGCTCATTTTGATTGCACCTGCGGGCTTTGGGCATGATCTGGGACCGCTGGCAGAACGGGTGGCGCGCGGCGGCTGGTTTGCGCAATGGCTGATGCTTGCCGGCTTTCCGCGCAGCTTTCGCAAAGGCTGCGAGGCAGAGCGGCATCTGCCCTCCAGCGTTCCGGGCATCGTCGATCTGCAACAGGCCCAACTGCGCACTCGCGGCTTTGTGCCCGCGGTCGCCCGTTCCATCAGTGGGATGGTCTCAGAGGATCTGACCGAAGAGCATGCGGATATCGCCGAAAGCCGCCTGCCCGTGCTGGCGATCTGGGGGCGCGAAGATACCGTTATCCCGCTGCGCAGCATGGCGCGACTGGCCGAGGTCAACCGAAACGCCCGCCAAGAGGTGATCGAGGGCGCGGGCCATGGCCTGACCTATACCCACGCCGACGCGGTGTTGACCGCGCTGCGTGATCTGATGCGCGATTAAGCTGCCTGCAACCGCCGCTCCTTGATCGGCAGGTGGACGATGGCCGAGAAGGCGCCGACACCCACACCAATCCACCAGACCATCGTATAATTCCCGTAAAGATCATACATCTTGCCACCCAGCCAGACGCCCATAAAGCTGCCAAGCTGGTGGGAAAAGAACACGATCCCATAGAGCGTGCCCATGTAGCGCAACCCGTAAAGATGCGCGACGAGACCGGATGTCAGAGGCACGGTCGCCAACCACAGAGCCCCCATCGAGACCGAAAAAAGCAATACCGTCGCAGGCGTAATTGGCGTCATGATGAACGCCGCTGCAATCAGCGTCCGGCCCAGATAGATACCCGCCAGCAGGTTCTTCTTGGAATAGCGCTTGCCCAGCCATCCTGCCGTCAGCGTGCCCGCGATATTGGCCAGACCGATGATCGAAATCGCCACAGCGCCCAGCGCCGAGGTGGTGGTGATGCCAATATTATGCAGCGCCCCACCGGGCAGGATAGGGCCACACATCTCGGTGACAAAGGCCGGGAAATGCGCGGTGACAAAGGCCAGTTGATAACCGCAACTGAAAAATCCGAGAAAGATCAGGGTAAAGGAGGGATCGCGAAAGGCGCGGCGCAGGATCGTGCCCATCGATTCCTCGATCACCGTGCGGTCCACCGGGGCGGGCGCGCGCATCAGCGGCAGCATCGCCAAAACCGCGATGATCACGGCGGCAAAGATCAGGAACACGCTCTGCCATGTCATCAGCGAGAGCATGAATTCTGCCAGAGGCGCGCCAAACACCTGCCCCGCCGATCCCGCAGCAGTGGCAATGGCGAGGCTCATCGAGCGGTTCTCGTCCGAACTTGCCCGCCCGACCACGGCGAGGATCACGCCAAATCCGGTGCCCGCAATGCCAAAACCCACGAGAATCTCATAGAGTTGATGCGCCTCTGGCGTGACAGCAAAGGACGACAGCACCAAACCCGCCGCATAGGTCAGCGCGCCCAGAATGATCGCCTTTTGGTCGCCGATCTTTTCGGCCAGCGCGCCAAAAATCGGCTGGCCAAAGCCCCACGCAAGATTCTGGATCGCGATGGCCAGCGAAAACTCGGCGCGGGGCCAATTGAACTCGGTCGCAATCGGAATCTGAAACACGCCAAACGAGGCGCGGATCGCAAAGGAAATCAGAATAATGGTGCAACCCGCCACAAGAACGGGGGTAATCAGGGGGGCGGATTTCGGCATTGGATCCTCGCGCGCTATCCCGGCACTCTAGGCTAATCGCAAGAGGCGTCAATTCAGGCTTTGTGATGGGCCGCATCACGTTTTGCATCACCCGAGGAGTTGTGACACCATGCGGCTATTCGCATCGGTCAAGGCCTCGATCACGTCGAAATGGTGCCGCCCGGCAGCAATCTCATGGCCCGCATTCCACGCCTCTGCCAGCCATCGCGCCTGATCCAGAAACACGGGCCGCTCATCAGAGCCAACCCAGACCGTGACTGGCACAGACAAGGGCCGCATAAGCGCCGGGCTCTCGGCCTCTGCCGTCGCCCGGTCCAGCCGGAAGTGTTCATTCATCGAGGTTTCCAGCAAGGGGCGCAGATCCGAGACCGGCGAGATGGGCATGACATGGCTGAGCCGTGCGGCCACGTCACCCGGCAAGACCCCCGGCACCGCCATCCGCGCCACCAAATGCCCGCCCGCAGAATGCCCAACCAGCGCCAGCGGCCCCTCATGGCGTGCGGCCAGAACGCAGAGCGCGCGGGCAATCTGTCGGGTGATGTCGGCAATCCGCACCTCGGGGCAGAGATCATAAGAGGGCATGGCCACCGCCCAACCGCGTGCGAGCGGTCCTGCCGCCAGATGCGACCAGAGCGACCGATCAAACCGCAGCCAATAGCCGCCATGCACAAAGACGCATAGCCCCCGTGCCGCCCCTTTGGGGTGAAACAGGTCAAATGCCTGCCGCGCACCTTCGCCATAGGCCAGACCAAGCTCTGCGCGCCGCTCCGCGCTCAACTTGGCACGAAACGCCTCGGCGGCCACGGTCCAGCGTGCCGGATATTGTGCCCCACCCGGAATATAGGGCACATTTGCATAGGCATCGTCCAGTTCCACGGCGTATTCCTCCCTATCTGGCCCTAGACATTCCTAGCCCAAGCTGGTCTGTCATGGCGAGATAAAAGCCATGCCAAGAGGGAAACGCAATGACCAAGACCGACCTGAAATCCATGCTCAAGGACCCCAGCCTGCTGTGCGAGCGGGCCTATATCAATGGCGAGTGGGTGGATGGCGATAATGGCACCTTCGAGGTCACGAACCCCGCGCGCGGGGACGTCATCGCGCATGTGGCCGATCTTAGCCGTGCGCAGGTGGCCCGTGCCATTGCCGCCGCCGAGACCACGCAAAAGGAATGGGCGAAATGGACCGGCAAAGAACGCGCCGCCGTCCTGCGCCGTTTCTTTGATCTGATGATGGAAAACCAGCATGATCTGGGCGTGATCCTGACCGCCGAACAGGGCAAACCCCTGACCGAAGCCAAAGGCGAAGTGGGCTATGGGGCCTCCTTCATCGAATTCTTTGGCGAAGAGGCCAAGCGCATCTATGGCGAGACCATTCCCGGCCATCAGCGCGACAAGCGCATCACCGTCATCAAGCAGCCCATCGGCGTCGTCGCCTCGATCACACCGTGGAATTTTCCCAATGCGATGATCACCCGCAAGGCTGCTCCGGCACTTGCGGCGGGGTGTTCTTTTGTCGGGCGTCCGGCGGCGGAAACCCCGCTTTCGGCCACCGCAATGGGCCTTTTGGCCGAGCGTGCGGGTCTTCCAGCGGGCGTGTTCAACATCGTCACCTCCTCGCGCGCCTCTGAAATTGGCAAGGAATTCTGCGAGAACCCGGCCGTGCGCAAGATCACCTTTACCGGCTCGACCGAAGTGGGGCGCATCCTGTTGCGCCAAGCCGCCGATCAAGTGATGAAATGCTCGATGGAATTGGGCGGCAACGCGCCCTTCATCGTGTTCGACGATGCCGATCTTGATGCGGCGGTCGAGGGCGCGATCCTGTGCAAATTCCGCAACAACGGTCAGACCTGCGTCTGTGCCAACCGCATCTATGTGCAGGCCGGGGTCTATGACGCCTTTGCCGCCAAGCTCAAGGCTGCGGTGGAAAAGCTCAAGATGGGCGACGGGATGGACGACGGTGTGGCCCTAGGCCCGCTTATCAACGCCGATGCGATCGTCAAGGTGCAAGAGCATGTGGCCGACGCCAAGGCAAAAGGCGCATCGGTCATTTTGGGAGGCGGCGAGCCGGTGCAAGGCGCAGGCTTTTTCCTGCCCCCGACCATCGTCACCGGCTGCACACAGGATATGGCCTTTGCCTCCGACGAGACATTCGGCCCGCTGGCCCCCCTCTTCAAGTTCGAGAGCGTGGATGACGTCATCGCCATGGCCAATGACACGATCTTTGGTCTCGCCTCTTATTTCTACGCCAAGGACCTCAGCCGCGTCTACAAAGTGGCCGAGGCGCTGGAATACGGGATCGTCGGAGTCAACACCGGCATCATCTCGACCGAGGTTGCGCCCTTTGGGGGGGTCAAGCAATCCGGGCTTGGCCGAGAAGGCAGCCATCATGGGATCGAGGACTTCCTCGAAATGAAATACATTTGCATGAGCATCTGACCAAAGCGGCACTCGACCAAAGTCAGGTCCCTCGCTAGGATGTGACCAAGTCTTGAAGCAAAGGAGGCCGGCAATGCCCCGCTTTTTCCTTTTGGCCGGCCTGATGGCTGTGGTCTGCGCCTCCACGGTGCAGGCGCAGAACGACGAAGCCCGCCTTGTCTCCGGCGCAGTCGGCTATCTGCAACGGATAGCCCTGCCCCCCGATGCCCGCGCCGTGGTTGTGGCCGAGGGGCGGTTTGGGGCCATGCTGGGCGAGGTGACGCTGGACGCGGATGGCAAACAGGTGCCGCTGCCCTTCGAGATGACGGTGCCTGCCAACCTGTCCGGGCGGCTGAGTGCGGTGATCCGGGTTAACAACCAACCCCGCTGGCTTTTGAGGGATCTGCCCTTTGCTGATGGAACGGAGCCGGTTGATCTCGGTGAGCTGATATTAGAGCCGGTGACGGCGCTCGCCTTTGCGGTTGATTTCATCTGTGGCGATACCACGGTCTCTTTCGGAATCCTGGGCGAAGAAACGGTGCTGCGCGCCGAAGGGCGCGATATCCCGATGAAACAGGTCATCTCTGCCTCAGGTGCCCGGTTCGAAGGTATCAAAGAGCCAGAAACAGAGTTCTGGAACAAGGGCGATATGGCCATGCTCCGGCTGGAAGGGCGTGATCTGCCCGAATGCCAAGAGGTGCCGCCGCCACAACAACAAAGCTATCGTGCCGGCGGAAATGAACCGGGGTGGTCTGTTGTGCTAACCGCAGAAAACGCAGAGATTACCGCCGATTACGGCGAGATCACCCATAGCCTGCCGCGCCCGGATGTGCAGGTTTTGCCCGGCGCTTACGTGTTTGACATGCCCGAGATTGCGGCGCAACTGACCATCCGCGAAGGCATCTGCCGCGACGATGCCACCGGCATGCCCCACCCCGATGCGGCACAGTTAACCCTTGGCGAGCGAGAGTTTAGCGGATGTGGGGGCGCGCCCGAGGACCTTCTGACAGGGCCCTCTTGGCAGGTGACAGTGCTGGGTGAGACCCCGCTGATCGAGCCGGAACGCCTGACCCTCAACTTCATCACACCTGGGCGCGTCGCGGGCAGCTCTGGCTGTAACCGTCTGGTGGGCGGCTATACATTGACGGGCGAGGGGCTACAGTTTGGTGCCATGGGGAGCACGATGATGGCCTGCCCCGAACCTCTGATGGAGCAAGAACGCCGCATGCTCGATGCGCTGGAACAGGTGACGCGGTTCGATATCGCCGAGGATGGCGCGCTGCGCCTGATCGGCGGCGCAACGGATGGCGTGCTGATCGAGGCGCGGCGGCCCTGAGCAGCAACGCCCGGCCAGACTGCTCTGACCGGGCGCAGGCATAGCTTCAGGTTCAGTTCACCTTGTCGACATCGACCACATCCTTGGTCACGACATCACCGCTGGCAATCGCAATCCGGCGCGGTTTCAGCGCCTCAGGCACCTCGCGGCGCAGGTCGATATGCAGCATCCCATCGGCATGGGTGGCGCCGATCACCCGCACATGATCCGCGAGTTGGAACCGGCGTTCAAACGCCCGCGTCGCAATACCACGATGCAGATAGGTGCGGCCCGCTTCCTCATCGCTCTTGCGCGCCGAGACGACAAGTGAGCCTTCCTTGACCTCAACACCCAGATCATCGGCGGCAAAACCCGCGACGGCAATCGAGATGCGATAGGCATCATCAGCAGTCTTTTCTATGTTATAGGGCGGATAGGTCGGCTGGGCCACGTCACTGGACATCACACGATCCAATAGGTCGGCAATCTGGTCGAAACCGACAGTGGCGCGATAGAGCGGGGCTAGATCAAAATTACGCATGGGTCATCCTCCATTGAGCGATACCAAGTTGGCGCCTTCCCCTTTGGGGACAGGCAATCTGTCCGGCCCATCCTGCGGCACCGGAACGCTCTTGATTTGGGAAGTGCTACGGCGGCTGTCAAGACCCCGCTACGGCCCTTAGGGCCGCGCGAATTTCGCCCCGGATGCCGCCGCATCCCCGCCTACCGTCACGCGCCGAAACCCCGGATTCGCCGCGAGGGGGCGCGAGGCCGCCGCACGCAGATCCTGTTTCAGCTGCGCCACAATCTCGGGCAGGTCCATACCATAGGCGCGGCTTTCGCCCCCGTCCCAATTGCCACCGCTGACCAACGACAGGATACGCGCCCGCCCACCATCCCGCGCAAAAACCGGCGCACCGGATGAACCGTTGATCACCGCGCAGTCAAACCCCATCACCCCCTGGGACCGCCACAAAAGACCGCATTCGCGCTGCCATGACGGGGCCTTGTCGCGGTCGCGGCCATAAGAGACAACGCTCACGCGCTGACCGGGTGCGAGGGTGCCCGCAAGGTGAAAGGGCGCAGCTAGGGCTGCGGGAATGGGCGCGGATAACTGCAAGAGTGCGACATCGCGCCGGACGTTCTCGGCCTGCATACCCGCCGCCGGATCATATCCCGGGGCAACCACATAGCGGGCCACGCCAGACTCCGCGATCACAACACCATCGCGCAGACCAGCGCGAAACTGAATGACGTCAGCGCCGATAGCACGCTGGGCGCGATCATAGACACAATGCGCTGCCGTCAGCACTTGGTCAGGGGCGATCAGAACGCCTGTGCAATAACCATCACGCCCAAGATCGACACGCCCCACCGCCTCCCAGCCGAACAGGTCATCGCGGTCCGTCAACCGAATAAGGCCACTCGTCTGCGCCATCGCACCCGACGGGCACAGCATCAGGGCAACCAGCGCCGCAAGGCCAGTGCGCCAGCCTGTCATGGCTTGGCGAATTTCGCGCCAGTATCGCGGCGAATACCCGAGGTGAACATCTTGGGTGCGGCCTCCTGAAACACGCCAGCGCCACCATCAAGGGCGTCTTGCAGCACCCGAAGCGGATCGGTCAACTGCGTGCCAAGCGACACCTTGCGCCCCTCTACCTCGGCCATGGCTGAGACAACCGAAACAATGCGCGGCACACCGCCCTCAAAGCTAAAGATCGGCGCGCCGCTCGATCCGAAATCGACATCGCATGACATCACAAGAACACCATCCTGACGCGCCAGAACTTCGCAGATGTTTTGCAGGGATGGGGCCTCTGATCGGTCGCGGGCATAGCTGACCACGCCAATTTTCTGCCCCTTGCGCGGGCGCTCATCCGTCTCGAACGGGGTGACGCGCGTGTTGTTGATCGGGTGATGCAATTCGAGCAGCGCCACGTCATTGCGCACGCGCTCTGCAGTCACATCAGCAGCCGGTGCATAATCGGGATGCGTCACCGCGCGCCGAACAGAGCGATAGGCCGCCGCGCGCCCATTGCGCCACCCGGCCATGAATTCGATCCGTGCAGGATCAATCCGCGCACCAGTTTCCTTGTCAAACAGGCAATGCGCCGCCGTCAGCACCAGATCGGGTGCCACCAGCGCCCCGGTGCAAAATCCGCGCCGGGCCAATTCCAGCCGCCCCACGGCCTCCCAGTCGCGGGCCTCGTCGCCGACATCCAGACGTTGCAGGCGGCTATCCTGCGATAGCGCCGCACCCGCCGCACAGACCGACAAGAGAAAGGTGATGATACGCAGCATAAGGTCTTTGTCCCGCTCAATTCCCTTGCCGAATAGCACGGGTTTTGGGCCAGATTATGACCGGATCAGCGCAGGATCGGAACCCCGGTCATGCCTTGGGCCGCGCGGTTCATGGCGGGCGGCTTTGGTCCCCCCGTGGCCCAATCCAGCAACTCGACCGTGTGGACCACCGGAATACCCGTCCCTGAACCGATTTGCATCATGCAACCGATGTTGCCTGCGGCGATTACGTCCGGGTTCTTGGCCTCCAGCGTGCGCACCTTGCGCGCCTTGAGTTGCTTGGAAATCTCGGGCTGCATCAGGTTATAAGTGCCCGCCGACCCACAGCAAAGATGACTGTCTGCCGGTTCCACAACCGCGAACCCGGCCCGCTTGAGCAGATCCTTGGGATAGGTCTTGATCTTTTGGCCATGTTGCAGCGAACAGGCGGCGTGATAGGCGATGACCATCTCCTTATCCGCGCCTTGCGGCAGATCGAGCTTCATCAGGATTTCGCTCACATCCATGGCAATCGCGCTCACGCGCGCGGCGTCTGCTGCCAGCGCCTCATGCCGGAACATATGGCCGTAATCCTTGACCGTGGTGCCGCAACCGCTGGTGTTGATGACGATGGCGTCAAGGCCAGCCCCATCCATCTCACGCGCCCAAGCTTTGATGTTCTTGGCTGCCGTCGCGTGGCTCTCGTCGGTTTTTCCCATATGATGCGTCAGCGCCCCACAACAGCCGGCGCCCTCAGCCACCACCACCTCGCATCCCAGCCGCGTGAGCAACCGGATCGTGGCATCGTTGATATCGGTGTTGAGCGCCTTTTGCGCACAACCCGTCATCAACGCCACCCGCTTTTTGCGCGTACCTTGCGCGGCAAAGGTTTGCGGATCGTCATTGCGGCTTACGGGCGGCACCTGCTTTGGGGCCATTTCCAGCATCGCGCGCAGCCGCGCATCAGGCATCAGCCGCGCAAAGGGCCGCCCGATCTTGGCCCCCAACAGCGCCACCCGAAATCGCATCGGATAGGGCAGGATACGCGCCAAAATCCAGCGCAGCGCACGATCCCCCAAGGGCCGCTTATAGCGCTCTTCGATATATTCGCGCGCCTGATCCACCAGATGCATATAATGCACGCCAGAGGGGCAGGTGGTCATGCAGGCCAGACAGGACAGGCAGCGATCAATATGCTTGACCGTCTTGGCATCCGGCACGCGGTCATTTTCCAGCATGTCCTTGATAAGGTAAATGCGCCCTCTCGGGCTGTCCAACTCATCGCCCAGAACCTGATAGGTCGGGCACGTGGCGGTGCAAAACCCGCAATGCACGCAAGAGCGCAAAATCTCATTGGCGCGGGCAATCTTGGGATTTTCAAGCTGTTCGGCGGTGAATTCAGTTTTCATCTATCTCTACTTTCCCGCCACTCAGACGGCTGCACCCGTGGCCATCAGCCCCGGATTTAGAATCTGTCTTGGATCGAATTTCTGCCGCAGCCCGGCCTGCAAGGCCGCCACCGGGCCGGGCAACGGGTGAAACGCGCCTTGGCTTCTGTCGCCACGGATCAGCGTGGCATGGCCGCCGCGCGCGGCCACCGCGCTGCGGATTTTCGCGGCACTCAACCCCGATCCTTGGGCAGCCAACAGCCAGATCAACCCGCCGCCCCAATCATAAAACGCCTCGCCGCCGCTCAGATCAGCAACGATCCCCGGCGCATCGGTGGGCTTCACCGACAACCGCCAGACATCGCCCGCCCGCCCCTGAAACGGGCCGACATCGCGGATATGTGCCCATGCCGCGGCGGTCTTTTCTGGATCTGCCTCAAAGCTGCACGCGCCGAACTCGGCCAAAAGCCGCGTCAGCGCCTCAGCGCGGTAGGCCACCGAATTCTCGAACCCTTCCAGCCGGATCATGGTCAGGGGCACCCCCTCTGGACTGGCTTGCAGATGCACGGCCCCTGTCACCTCATAGGGTGACGCCAGCGCCCGGCAGAGCGCGGTCACAGCAACGGCATCGCTCAGCCCCTCAATCCGCAGCATCCCCATGCTGCGCGGGCGCGGCAAGACCTTGAGCGCGACCTCGGTCAGCACACCCAACGTGCCGTAACTGCCCGCCATCAGCTTGACCAGATCATAGCCGGTGACGTTTTTCATCACGCGGCCCCCATTCTTGACGATCTGCCCGCGCCCATCGACAAACCGCACGCCAAGCAGGAAATCGCGGCAGGCCCCGGCCTGAATACGGCGCGGTCCGCTGACATTGGCGGCGACGACACCGCCGATTGTGGGTGTTCCTTGGGTGCCCAACAATCCCCGGTGATCCATCGGCTCAAACGCCAGGCGCTGTCCCTCGGCGTCCAGTGCGGCCTCGATCTCAGCAAGCGGCGTGCCCGCCTGCGCCACCAGCGTCAGCGCGCCGGGTTCATAGAGCGTGATGCCGCTCAGGCCGGCGGTGCTCAGCCGTGCGCCATTGGACAGCGCGCCAATCGGTCGGGTGCCACCGCCCTCGATGCGCAATGGGCCTTCTGCACCCCGGATGATCTCGGCCAGGTCCGCTTCGGTCTTGGGTGTCATGCTGCTTCTTCTTGGAAAAATACTCATGGGTCCGGGGGCAAGGCCCCCGGTCGGATCGCTCAGGCCACGCGTCGCGCGTCAGAGGACGCCAGCGGAAAGACCTTGGCCGGGTTCAGCAGCCATTTGGGATCAAACACATCTTTTACGGCCATCTGCGCTTCCAGATCCTCTGGCGCATATTGATGGGTCATGAGGTCGCGTTTTTCGATACCCACCCCATGCTCGCCGGTCAGGCACCCGCCCACTTCAACACAGAGCTTGAGGATTTCGGCCCCAAGGTCTTCGCACAGTTCCAGATCACCCGGTTTATTGGCATCAAACAGGATCAGCGGATGCATATTGCCGTCGCCTGCGTGAAACACATTGGCGACACCCAGCCCGAATTGTTCCGACAATTCGCCAATGCGTTTTAGAACATGCGGCAATTGGCTGACCGGGATGGTGCCATCCAGACACATGTAATCGTTGATCTGCCCCATCGCGCCAAAGGCCGATTTACGGCCCAGCCAGATCGCGGCACTTTCTTCGGGGGACCGGCTCTGCCGGAATTCCACCGGGTTGTGCCGCCGGGCAATCCCCTCGATCAGGCCCAGTTGCTCGTCAATCTCGGCATCCGATCCCTCAACCTCGACGATCAGCAGCGCCTCGCACATCGGATAGCCCGCCTTGGCGAAATCCTCGGTCGCCTCGATGCAGGGGCGGTCCATGAATTCAATGGCCACCGGCAGCACGCCAGCCTTGATGATGTCACTCACACAGGCCCCTGCGACCTCATTGGAATCGAATCCGATCAGCACGGGGCGCGCGCCTTCTGGCTTGCGCAGGATGCGCAGCGTCGCTTCGGTCACAACGCCCAGTTGCCCCTCAGACCCGCAAACGATCCCCAAGAGGTCCAGCCCCTCGGCTTCCAGATGTGCGCCGCCCAGTTCCAGCACGGTGCCATCCATCAGCACCATGGTCACACCCATCAGGTTGTTGGTCGTGACACCATATTTCAGGCAATGCGCCCCGCCCGAATTCATCGCGATATTGCCCGCGATGGCGCAGGCCAATTGGCTTGAGGGGTCGGGGGCATAGAAAAACCCGTGTTCCTCAACCGCGCCGGTGACGCTCAGATTGGTACGCCCTGTCTGCACCCGGATAAAACGATTGTCATAGTCCGTCTCAAGCACCGCATTCAGCCGCGCCACACCCAGAATGACACTGTCCGCCGTGGGCAACGCCCCACCCGCAAGAGACGTGCCAGAGCCGCGCGGCACCACCGGCACTCCCATGTCGTGACAGATGCGCAGCGCCTCCGAGACCTCTTTGGTCGATCCCGGCAGGATTGCCACCAAGGGCGCACATTTATAAGCTGTCAGCGCATCGCATTCATAGGCGCGCGTCTCGGCGGGGTCGGAAATCACCGCATCTTCTGGTAGAACTTCGCGCAGACGTTCGACCAATTCAGCCTTGCGCGCCAGAATCTCTGGCCGGGGGATGGGCATTTCCATGATAGCTCCTCCTGATTGGTAATAAAATATAACCAATTTTTGCATCTGGCAAGTCAAACCTCATAGCGATAGCTTGCGCGCATGATTTGGATGGATCAACTAGCACATTTCAGCACGCTTGACGCCCTTGCCTTGGGCGGATTGGCGCTGAGCTGGCTCTGCCTTGGCTTCTTGATCGAAAACCCACCCCAGGCGCGGCCCTCGGTGACAAAACTGATGGCGCAGTATCGGCGCGAATGGATGGTGCAAATGGTTGCCCGTGACGCCCGCATCTTCGATGCGCAGCTCTTGGGAAGCCTGCGGCAGGGTACTGCGTTTTTCGCCTCGGCCACGCTCATCGCTATCGGCGGGGCGCTCGCCATGCTGGGCGATCTGGAACGGGTGATGGGCATTGCCGATGATCTGACCCCATCCACTGTGCCGGTGATTGTCTGGGAGGTGAAGATCCTTGTGATCCTCGTGTTTCTCACCAATGCCTTTCTCAAATTCGTCTGGTCCAATCGGCTTTTTGGCTATTGCGCTGTGATCATGGCCGCCGTGCCCAATGACCCAAGCGATCCCGCCGCCTTGCCGCGTGCCCGCAAAGCGGCCGAGATCAACATCACCGCCGCGCGGGGGTTTAATCGGGGCCTGCGGGCGATCTACTTTGCGCTCTCGGCGGCGGCATGGCTCTTGGGGCCGGCGGCGCTGATCGGGGCCACGATCATCACCTGCCTCATGCTCTTGCGCCGGGAATTCGCGTCACAGTCGCGCGCGGTGCTGCTTCTGCCGGACGGTCCAGACCAACACACAGAGACTTGAGTGTTTTTTGCGCAGGAATGCGCTAGTTTCGCAGCATGAGATGCTTGTGCCTCGTCCTCGGCTTTGTCGCCAGCTCCGCCGCAGCGGATCACCCCGATATTCTTGGCGTGCAACTGAAACAGGTTGGGACAGCCTGGAATATTGCGGTCACGGTCCTGCACCCTGACACCGGCTGGGACCACTATGTTGATGGATGGGAGGTTCTGGATGCGACGGGCAATCGGCTGGGCTATCGTCTGCTGCATCACCCACATGTCGAAGAACAACCCTTTACGCGCTCGCTGAATGGTCTGCCCCTGCCTGAGGGCACGCAAGAGGTATTCGTGCGGGCGCATTGCTCGGTCGATGGCTGGAGTACCGCGCCCTTCCGGGTCGAGCTGCGGCACTAAGCGCGGCCCCTATCGCCGCCCCTCGCGCAGCCATCCCCCAAGGATCAAGCCTGACACCAGCAGCAGCACCAGCCAAGGCGGCATGATCGCCATCTGGCGCAGGCTCTGGGTCTCATAGGCGCCGCGCGGTGTGATCCCGATCCAGCCGCGCCCGGCGGCGGGACGCCCTTCGCGTACGGCACGGATCGCGGGCACGCCGTCCTCCAGCGCCCATACTCCGCCATTGGTCGCGTCGATCTCGGGTTGCAGCACCTCGGCACTGGCAATCGTGCGCTCAAATTCAACCGGCGCTGCTGGTCCCAGGCCGATGACCGCGCTCTGATCTCCGTTTTCCAAACGATAGAGACCAATTTCCGGCCCATCGAACAATGTCTCAAACCGCCCCGGTGAGACCTCTTCCAACGGGCGTTCCACCACCTCGCCAGACGGTGTGGTGATCGTCACGGCGCCAACATCCTCGGTTAACGAGCGTCGGATGACGCGCATCTGCTGGCCCGTCGCCTCGGCCCAGAGCGCCTCTTCCTCTAACTCAGGCTCTTTCATCATCCAATGCGCCAGACGCCGCAACAGTTCGAGCTGCGGACCACCGCCCTCAAACCCGCGCCCCCAGAGCCAGGCGTGATCCGAGGCCAAGAGCGCCACGCGGCCCTCGCCCACACGGTCAAGCAAAAGCAAGGGCCGGTCATCCGCCCCGGACATGACCACATCGCCCGCCGTTTGCGTGACCTCCACCTGTCGCAACCAACGGCCCCAATCCCCGGCAAATTCCCGGTCAAGCCCCGCGGTCACCGGATGCCGCTCGCCCAGATCCGTGACCTTGGGCAAATAGCCATCCTCGACCACACGCGCGGTCGGGCGGGCGGGTATGATCGCCTCGAACGGACCACGGTAAATGCTCTCGGCCCCGGCAAAATCCGGACCTGCGGCAAACAGCACCGCCCCGCCATTCTCGACATATTGCCGGATATTCTCGAGATAAACATTCGGCAGAATGCCCCGCCGCCGGTAGCGGTCAAAGATGATCAGGTCGAAATCATCCACCTTTTCCAGAAACAGCTCGCGCGTGGGAAAGGCGATCAACGACAATTCCCGCACCGGCACACCGTCTTGCTTTTCCGGCGGGCGCAGAATGGTGAAATGTACCAGATCAACCGCGCTGTCGGATTTGAGCAGGTTGCGCCATGTCCGCGTGCCGGGATGCGGCTGACCCGACACCAGCAAAACGCTCAGCCGGTCGCGCACACCGTTGATCTGCACCAGCGCCGTGTTGTTGCGATCCGTCAATTCGCCCGGCGCGGCAGGGGTGGTGAATTGCAGGACGTTGCGCCCGCCATGCGGCAGCATCAGCGGCAGGGTAATTTCCTCGCCCAAGGGCACCTCAAAGCGGCGGGGCTCAGCCCCATCCACCGAAATATCAAGCGGCACAGACATAACGCCCGTAGGGGCTGCGCCCTCATCGGTTACGGTCAGGGTCATTTGCACCTCTTCGCCCAGAATGGCAAAGGCCGGGGCGTTGTCGATCCGCAAACGCCGGTCCCAATCCCCCTCGCGGCCTGTGTGCAACAGATGCAGCGGGGCGGGAATGTCTGGTGCCCGCTCGACATCATGGATACGCCCATCCGACAGAAGAATGACGCCCGCGATACGGCCAAGCGGCTCCTCGGCCATCGCCTGTGCCAGTGCCGTCATGGCCTGCGTGCCCCCATTCTCGGGCGCATCCGGCACCTGCACGCGGCGCACCTCGGTATTGCCGCGCGCTTCCAACCGTGCTGTCAGAGTGTCGGCGGCCTCGGCCGTGCGCGTGGCGCGATCCGTCAGGTCTTGGCTGGCACTTTGATCCTCGACAATCAGAACAATGTCACTGAGGGCGGTGCGTTCCTCCTGCTGATAGGCTGGCCCCATCAGCGCGGCAAGGATCACCAGCCCGGCCAGCGCCCGGAACGGCCATCCCGCCAACCCGCGCCAAAGCGCCAAAGCCAAGCCCGACGCCACCAGCGCCGCCAGAACCGCGATCAGCCAGATCGGCAAAAGGGGGTCAAATATCACGCTGCCGGTCATTGGCCCAACCTGTCCAGAAGTGCGGGCACATGCACCTGATCGGATTTATAATTGCCGGTCAGCACATGCATCACCAGATTGACGCCAAAACGATAGGCCAGTTCCCTTTGCCTCTCACCGGCATAGCCACGACCGACCGGAAATAGCGGATCGCCCCGCTCGTTCACCGCCCAGGCCGCAGCCCAGTCATTGCCCCCAATCACCACCGGCGTCACCCCGTCGTTGAGATTGCGAAACGGCATGCCCTCGATCTGTTCAGCATCGGGCGGGGCCGCCTCGACCCAAACCGCCCGACCGGAATGTCGCCCCGGAAAATCAGTCAGCAGGTAGAAGGTCCGCGTCAGAACGTGATCCTCGGGCAAGGGTTCGAGCGGCGGAATATCCAGCGGGGCCGCAATCCGTTGCAATCGCGCGCCGTTGGGCGTGGCCGCGCCAAACCCGGCAACATCGGCATCGCGCGTGTCAAAAAGGATAAGCCCGCCATTGCGCAAATAATCGTTGAGCTTGACATAGGCCTCTGCCGAGGGGGTCGGCTGATCGGCGCTGATTGGCCAATAGAGGATCGGATAGAACGTGAGATCGTCACGTTCCAGATCGACGGCCAGCGGTTCTGCCGGCTCTACCGAGGTGCGAAAATTGAGCACTTGCCCCAACCCGCGCAGACCCGCGCGCGACGTATCATCGAGCCGCGTATCGCCGGTGATCACATAGGCCAAGGCCAATTCCTCGGTCGCCAGCAACGCGCGCGCGTCATCCTGCGCCCGCGCCTCGGGCACCGCCCCAAGGCTAAGCGCGAGGGCAAGCACCGCTGCGACCCGCGCAGGCCAAAGCCGCCCGGACAGCGCCAAGGATGCCAGAATATCAGCGGTCAGCAGCATCAAGGCTGCCGCCAGCAACCAACCGCCAAGCGGCGTCTCAGGCGCACGCTCCAACCCCTCGACCGCGACGCGCGCGGGCCATGCCACCGGGCTAAGTTGGGTTTCGCCATCAATCACGTTGCGCGCCACACTGCGCTCCGGGCCCTCATACAGACCGGGCCAGAGATCGGGGCCAAGCGAGCCGGACAAAAGCCGCTCGCCCGCCACACCGGGGCGCGTGTCCGCCTCATTCAGCCGACCGAACCCGTCCAGCACCTGCAGCGGTTGCCATGTCGTACCGGCCATTTCCGCCGCATCGGGCGGTGACATCGCGGATGAAACGGCCAGACGTTCCAGCATCTGCACGAACAGCCCCGAAAGCGGCAGGCTCGACCATTCGGCATTGGCCGTGACATGGAACAGCACCACCTGCCCCGCCCCGATCCGCTTGCGCGTGACAAGCGGTGTGCCATCACTGAGTTGCGCAATCACCCGATCCGCCAAGGTGGGATCAGGCTGCGCCATCACCTGCGCGCTGACTGTCACATCACCCGGAATGGCCAGCCCCTGAAACGGGCTGCCTTCAATGAAGGGGGCCAGCGTCTTGGGCTCGCCCCAGCTCATCGCGCCGCCTACTGTGCGCCCACCCGCGCGCAAGCGCACAGGCATCAGCGGATCTTCGTCGCTGCGCGACACATCGCTTGCCGCAACGCGCGGCCCGGCAAAGCGCAAAAGCAGGCCGCCCTTGTCCGCCCAGTCCAGCAAGGCTGCCTGTTCCGCGCCCGACAGCACCGCAACATCCGCCAGCACGATCACATCAGGATTCGCGGGCAACACATCCATCAGCCCCCCTTCCAAGAGGTCAGCGGTAGGGCTTAACGCCTGTTCAAGGTAATGCAGCGGCGACAAGAGTTCGAGCCCTTCGCGATCCTCGCGCCCCGCGATCAGCGCCACTTCGCGCCGCTTCAGCCCATCATCGGTCAGGGTCACCGCCCCCGCCTGTGCTTCTCCGGCGATCTCGAACCGCGTGACGCGGGCGCGAAGTTCGGGCGGCAGCGCCAGCGCGCCTGTCGCCGCAATCGCCCCCTCGTCAAACGTCATCGGCAAAGTGGCCAAAACACGCGAGACACCGGCAGGGTCCAGCCCATGGGCATTGACCGCGATCTCGCGCAGCGGCCCCGGCACGGCACGCAACGCGCGCAATTGGATCTGCCCGTCTTCCAGCGTCGGCGGGGTCAGCGCCAGCACGGCGCGTGGGCTTTCGTGGACGGTGACCGGGCCACGCGCCTCAAGCGCCTCAAGCACCGGCATGCGCCCCTCGCGGTCCAACCCGTCCGAAAACCAGCGCGTCTCGAACTCTGCCTCGCCCAACAGATCGACGGCCCGCGCCATCGCCTCTGACGTGACAGCCCAAGGGGCGGGGATAAGCCCCGGCACCCGCGCGCGCAGACTGTCCGCCGCCTGAAACACCGGCGCTTGTGGATCGCTGAGTTGCATCAAAGCCGCAGGTCGCCCATCACGCCCGGCCTCTGCCAGCATCGCGTCGATTACCGCCGTTTGCGCTGCCCAGTCCCGCGCACTGGCCCAACTGCCATCCATCAGGATCAAAAGTGGGCCAGACGCGCGCGCCTCGCCCTCGTCGCGCGGATTGAGCACTGGCCCCGCCAGCCCCACGATCACCGCCGCCACCGCCAGCATCCTCAGCAGCAAGAGCCACCACGGCGTGCGGTCGCTGACGCTGTCCTCGTCCTTGAGACCCAAAAGCAACGCCACTCCGGGAAAGCGCCGCCGGATCGGTGCGGGCGGCACGGCGCGCAGGATGATCCAAAGGATCGGCAAAGCCACCAGCGCCCACAAGAGCCAAGGAACCGCAAAGCCAATTGGGCCCAAGATCATGCGCCCGCCCCCCCGGCCATCGCGCCATGCAGCCACAAGAGCGCCGATTGCGCGCTTTCGCCGGTGTGGTGACACCCATAGCGCCAGCCCGTCGCATGGCAAAGTGCGGCCAGCGCATCTTTACGCTCGGCCAAACGCTCCAGATACCGCGCCCGCAGATCGCCTGCCTTCAACGTCTCATGGGCAAGGGTGCCGCCCATGCTCTCAAAAATCGTGCGCCCGGTATAGGGAAACGCCTCTTCTGCGGGGTCCAGCACCTGATAGAGCAGGCCGCGCACCCCCCGATCCGCTGCCCCTGTCAGCGCCTCGCGCAACGGGTCCAGATCACCCATGAAATCAGAAATCAGCAGCGCCCGGCCATGCGGAATGAGGCCAGACATATCAGGGCTGGCATAATCCGCCCCACTCTCCTGCAAGAGCGCCTCAGCCAGTCGCGCAACCTGCACCTCACCGCGCCGGGGCGGCAAGGCGCTCCCCGTAAGGCCCACCCGTTCCCCCCCGCGCACCAGCAGGATCGCCACCGCCAGCGCCAACAGGCGCGCGCGATCAGCCTTGTCGGGTAGGTTCTTGTCGCTGGCAAAGCGCATGGAGGCGGCAGGATCGACCCAGAGCATCACGCTCTGTGCGATTTGCCATTCCCGCTGCCGCACGAATTGCACATCAGAGCGCGCAGAACGACGCCAGTCGATCATGCGGCGGCTATCACCGGGCTGCACCGGGCGGTATTGCCAGAAATCATCGCCCGCACCCGCGCGCCGCCGCCCATGCTCGCCCAAGAGCACCGTGCGCGCCAAAAATTCCGCCTGCGCCAAGAGCGGCGGAAACCGGGCGGCTTCAGCCTCGGCGCGGGGGCGCAGGGGGGCGGGGGCGAGATCGGCCATCTCAGGCGGCGGCCTGCACGCGAGTCACATCTTCGACCGTGCGGGCAATCAGCGCAGGCAGGCTCTCGCCCCGCGCGCGCGCCGCGAAATTCAGCGCCATCCGGTGCCCCAGAACCGGCTGCGCCATGGCGGCCACGTCGCTGGCATCAGGCGCAAGCCGCCCTTGCAGCATCGCCCGCGCCCGCACGGTCAGCATCAGCGCCTGCGCCGCGCGCGGCCCCGGCCCCCAAGCCACGCTCGCGCGCACCCCATCGGCGGCGCTGGCATCCTCGGGGCGGCAGGCGCGCACCAGATCGAGAATCGCCTCCATCACCTTTTCGCCCACTGGCATCCGGCGCAGCATCTGTTGCGCGGCAATCAATTCGGACGGGGTAAAGACCCCATGTGCCGCCTCTTCCGTAGCGCCCGTGGTCGCCAAGAGGATCGCGCGTTCGGTATCACGGTCCGGATAGGGCACTTCGATCTGAACAAGAAAACGGTCCAACTGCGCCTCGGGCAGCGGATAGGTGCCTTCTTGTTCAATCGGGTTCTGTGTCGCCAGCACATGAAACGGCGTGCCCAGCGGGCGGCTGACACCGGCCACCGTCACGGTGCGTTCCTGCATCGCCTGCAACAGGGCGGACTGGGTGCGCGGGCTGGCGCGGTTGATTTCATCCGCCATCAAAAGCTGACAGAACACCGGCCCCTCGATGAACTTGAACGCGCGCTTGCCATCCTCAGCGGTTTCCAGAACCTCGCTACCCAGAATGTCGGCGGGCATCAGGTCTGGCGTGAACTGCACCCGGTTGGTGTGCAGGCCCATGACCGTGCCCAATGTCTCGACCAGTCGCGTCTTGCCCAGACCGGGCAGCCCGATCAAGAGACCGTGACCACCACACAGCAGCGCCGACAGGGACAGGTCGACAACCTGCTCCTGCCCGATGAACCGCCGGGTGATCGACGCCCGCGCTTGGGCCAATTTGCCCTCCAGCGCCTCCAGACCGGCCAAGAGATCAGTGTCATCGGTCATGGCAAAACTCCCGTCAGACCTATATCATTCTGTATGAGTGTATAGCTTGGGACAGAAATGGCAAAAGCAATGAGCAAAGATTCCGTCACAAGCCCGTCAGCCGAAGGCATCGCCGCCTCTGCGCGGGCGGTGCGGGCCAAGGGCAAAGGGCTGCCGCCGGTGCATTTGTGGAATCCGCCGTTTTGCGGCGATCTAGACATGCGGATTGCGCGCGATGGCACGTGGTTCTACCTTGGGACCCCCATCGGGCGGCCCGAACTGGTGCGGCTTTTCTCCACCATCCTGCGCCGCGATGGCGATGATTACTTTTTGGTCACTCCGGTTGAAAAGGTCGGAATCACCGTCGATGACGCACCCTTTGTCGCAGTGGATTTCGAAGCTGAAGGCACGGGGGCCGCGCAAACCCTGCGGTTTGAAACCAATGTCGGCGACCATGTGACCGCCGGCCCCGATACCCCCATCCGCGTCACCCGCGACCCCGAAACCGGCGAACCGTCACCTTATGTGCTGGTGCGCGCCAATCTTGAGGCGCTGATCGACCGCAAAAGCTTTTACCGCCTTGTCGAGATCGGCGACCGGCACGACGGCTGGTTCGGGCTTTGGTCCGGCGGCCAGTTCTTTCCGGTCATCCCAGAGGCGGAATTGCCCTAATCCTTACTGCGCAACCGTGAGCGCTGAATGACGAACACCGTCAAGAGCGGCAGGCCGACCGTGATCAGCGTCACGGTGATCAAGAGCATCCCCAAGGCGCTGTAATCCGCCGGTGTCGTGATCTGCCCGGTTGCCGCATCCCGCACCTCGCGCGTCACGATGAAAACCTCGTTGAGATATTTGGTCAGCAGCGAACTCGCCGACAGCGCCAGATTCGTAAAGGATGCCATCACGGCAAAGAATGTCGCCTTGAGATTATCCGGCGCATTGCGCGCGATCCAGGCCAGCATCGGGATCATGGCAACCTGCCCCAGAGGCGATTCAATGGCTGTATCTAGAATGGCGATGAACCGGGCATCGACGATGCCGCCTGTCATGGCCGCCGTGATCTCCTGCACCCCATAATAAAGCCCGATATTGGGCAAGGACAGAATGCCCCCCGCCAGCGTGAGCAGCACCACGATATAGACGATGCTACGATGCGCCATCAGCGGGCGCAGGATCACCATGCCCACCAACGTCAAAACAGAGGTGATGAGGGACAGCACCGACAGGAACTGTTGATCGAACGCCAAAAGGTCGATCGAGAACCACGTATAGCCATCGCCCGGACGCGGCGTGGCGCGGAACATGAAGATGATGATCGCCGTGCCCACCAATGTGCGCGCCTGCGCCACCGGCAGAACCGCCACAAGCTGCCGCATCAGCAAAAGCACAATCGCCATGGACCCCGCAAAGATGATCTCTTGCCCAAAGGGGATGTCGCTCAGGCCGATGGTAAGCGACAGCGCCACAAATCCCGCCCCGCCAATGAAATACCATGGGTTCGCCTGCGTCTTTTCGCCGGGACGCTCAAACAGGGTATCGGCCTCCGCCTCGCTCAGCCCGGTTTGGCGCAGGCCACGGCGCAGGCGATGTTTCTGCCATGCCGCCAACAACACACCCGACACCGACACCAACGGAATAGACAGGGCTGATAGATAAATGAGCGCATAGGTGGCGCGTTTGGCCTCTGGCCCCAGCTCCTCGATTCCCGCGAACATGTAGATATTGAGCGCGGCCACTGCGAGTGTGCCGGAAATCAGCGCAAACCGCCCCAGCGTCTGCATCGTGGTATGCAGCGCCCGCGACCTGTCCAGATCAATCGCTTGGCCCTCTGCATCAAATCGCGGCACCGCCTCGACCGACATCGCATCAGCCACCGCGTCCTGAATGACCAACCCACATGGGGCCAGAAGGTACGAGGTCACATACCACGCCCCCATCGGCATGATCGCCACCATCGCCTCGGTCCGGGTCAGCAGTAGATACATGATCAGCACCGACAGCCCGATCAGCCCCGCACCAAGATAGATCAACAGCCATTTCCACCGCCAGATGATATCCACCAGATGCCCAAGCGGCATCTTGAGCGCCCAGGGCAACCCCGCCCAGAACGCAAGACCCGCCAGATAGGCCGCCGAAAGGTCGAGGTATTCTTTCACAAAGAATGTGCCGACGATCATCGTCAGCCCGGAAAACCCAGCCGCGAAATAGACCATCAAAGGTGGCAGAAACGTCCAGCGCATCTGCCGCCCAAGATCAAAGACGACGGCATCGGCCCATGTCATCAGGCGCTGTGTCAGGGTCATGCGCGGTCGCCCTCTTTGCCGGGGCTTGGCCAATAGGCCTGCGTGGCACGCAACGCCCCCACCGTCATATCGAGCATTTCAAGCGGCAGGATGACCAGCAGCTTGGGGGCGGTCACCGCAAGATGCACCGGCCCAAGCGCCGCATTTGACGTGGCGATACGCCCGTCCGGCGCAAGGTTGAGCCCGCCAATCGGCCATTTCAGCCCCTGCGACACCCCCTCAACCGCGCCCATCGGGAAAAGCGAGACGCGCACCCCCTCTGGCAGCGGCAGGTTCAGCGAGGGCGGACAAAGAAACATCAGATCCCGCTCCCCCAAAAGTATACAGCGCTGCCAGGGATGGCGCGCCAAGGCGGTGCAGGCTGCCAGTTGGTGATCCATCCGGTCGCCACAAAATCCCAGCCCAAGGATAAGCGGTGCCGCAATCGCCCTCAGGCATTTCTCGAAATCCGTCGTATCCTGATCGGGGTCCGGAAACTGCGCCGCTTCTGGGATCGCGGCACGCGCCGATTGCGAAATACTGTCGAAATCGCCAATCACAGCCTGCGGTGTGATCCCATGCTGCAGCGCACTATCCGCCCCGCTATCCGCCGCAATCACAACCCGGGCAAGCCGGAGCACTTGGTTAACCTGACCTTCGGGCAGAGAGGCCCCGCCGATCAGGATTACAGGTTCTGTTTCGCGAACAATCATCAACTTTACCTGTTATCGTTGCGTTAACGTACCTGATGTCACATTCTGAACACGAAATGATACGGTAAAAATCTAAGAATCGGGCCGCTTTGGTCTATGGCGTCATGGTAAACCCTGTCTTTGCAGGCAAGCAAAGCGAGCGCATATTATGGTTGGTTCAAACAAGATACTTACGGTCTCCTACGGCACATTTTCGTGCACATTAGAAGGCTTTGACGATTCCTTTGATACAATGAAGGCGATTGCGGAGTATTTTCGCGATCTGGCAGCGGATGACCGGTATTTCGGAGCAGAGCCGCCAACCCCTGATGCCGAGATGCTGGCGCGAATCGCCGAGCGGGAAATCGCCCGGCGCGTCGAGGCACATGAAGAGCGAGGCAAAATCGTTCTGCGCGCCGCGAGCGAGCAAGCGGTGGTGCGCGCGCCCTTGGTGGCCCCCACCCCAGAGGTTGCCGCCGAACCGGAACACCCCGAAACCGCGCCCGAGATGCCCCAAACCGCCCCTGTGCCGCCGGCCATGGCCGAGGCTGCGCCGGAGATGGTCGATACTGACGAGGCGGAAGAAGAGCTTGCAAGCCTGCCAGACACACCCGCCGCGGTCGCCCAAGAGCCCGTAGCATACGAGGCCCCGATTCAGCCCGAGGGGCTAGAGCAAGAGCCGCAGATCATCCATGCGGCATCTGCCCCGGACAGCGAGAGCATCGCCGCCAAGTTGAGCCGTATCCGCTCGGTCGTGGCGCAGGACGCAGAGACCGCAGACTCTGAATACACCGAAGATGAACACGCGCAGGATTTCCTCGATACTGTTGCCGAGGATCTAAGCGCCGTCATGGCCGAAGATGATCGTAACGAAACCGTCACGGTCGAAGAGGCCGAAGACGAAGATCTGGATTTCGACGCCATCCTGTCCGCCGAGCCAGTGCCCACGCCCGAACCGCTAGAGGTGCTGACCGACGAGGAAACAGAGACCGAAGTGGCCGAAGCCGACGACTTTGAGGATACTCTGGCCGCGCTGATGGCGGATGCCACACCGACCGAGACCCCAGAGACCAAGCCCGAAACGCCCCCCCTCGCCCGCGTGATCAAGGTCAAACGCACCGAGTTTGAGGCCGCCGTCGCCAAAGGTATCTTTGAAGAGGATGACGACGACGATTTCGACGACGAGGAGGACAATCTCTTTGACGCCGAGACCAGCATTCTCAGCCCAGAGGAAGAGGCCGAGTTGCAGCGCGAACTCGCCGAAGTCGAGGCCGAATTGGCCCTCGAAAGTGCCACGACAGCCGACCCAGAACCAGAGGCAGACATCCCGACGCAGGGCGCTGAGGCAGACGAAATCGAGGACATCGAGGACATCGCCGCCGAGGCCGAGCAGACCCCGCCGCTTGCCACTGACGAAGACGAAGACGAAGACGAAGACGAAGACGAAGACGACCAGAACGAGGGCGCGATGACTCCTGCGCAAGAGCAGGGCATGCGGCGCTTTGAAGACGCATCCGGCTCCAACGACCTTACGCGCATCTTCGACAAGACCGACACCCAGCTTGAGGCACCCGCCTCCAGCCAGCGGCGCAACGCCATCCAGCATCTGCGCGCCGCCGTGGCCGCCACCCGCGCAGAGCAGAGCGCGGGATCAACGCTGCGCGAGAATGTCGATGATACCCCCTATCGCAGCGATTTGGCCAGTGTCGTGCGCCCGCGCCGTCCGCAGATCGCTTCCCCGACAGAGCGGTCTGCCCGCCCCGAAGAAAGCCGCCCCGCGCCGCTCAAGCTGGTGGCGGAACAGCGGATCGACACACCGCGCGCGCCCATTCGCCCGCGCCGCATCTCTGCCGCCGATCTCGAAGTGGAGAGCACGACATCCTCCAATGAGGGCAACTTCACCTCTTTCGCCGAAGAAGTGGGCGCAAACAGCTTGCCCGACCTGCTCGAAGCGGCGGCGGCCTATCTCTCGGATGTCGAAGGACGTCCGCAATTCTCGCGCCCGATGCTGATGGGGAAACTCAAAGAAGTCGAGCAAGAGCGCTTCTCGCGCGAGGATGGCTTGCGCTCCTTTGGGCAACTGTTGCGTCAGGGCAAGCTGCAAAAGCTGGCCGGTGGCCGGTTTGCAGTGACGGACGTGACAGAATTTCGCGCGACAGGACACCGCCACGCGGGGTAAGCGCGACAGGTTTGTGTGGTGAACGGTACGCCCCCGCGCCTCTGGTGCGGGGGTTTTCGTTTGTCTGGGGCGATTTCCCCCTTTCCCGCAGGTTGGGGACAGGTCAGACTCGGCTGGGCGGGAAAACGGGGCAGGCATATGCGCGCGATCATGCTGAGCGGAGGACTTGCTAGCCTAACGGCGGGGGCCGTCTGGGCGCATGCGGGCGAACAGGGGTTTGTCCTGCTGTTGCCTACAGATGTTTACATCGCTGCCGGGGGCCTTACCGTGGCGCTGACCGTGGCGCTCTTGGCCATTCTGCCGGGGGAATTTGCCGAACAGTTGTTCCGACCCATCGGGATTGCCCGCCTGCGCCCTTCTGTTTTTGCACGCTATTTCACCAGTCTTGCAGTGTCAGCCCTGCTGGGTTGGCTGGTCTGGCGGGGGTTGACCGGGCCGGGTGATCCGGGCGTCAATCCCTTGCCGCTGGCGATCTGGGTGGTGTTCTGGATTGTGCTGGTCACGGTTCAGGGGGTGGTTGGGGATGTCTGGCGTTGGCTTAATCCTTGGGTGGGGGTGGGTGTCTTGCTGCGCCACCTCACCGGGATGCGCGCGCCCTTGCGCTATCCCCGCGCCTTGGGCCATTGGCCTGGCGTATTGGGTTTCCTTGCCTTTTCCGGGTTTCTTCTGGCCGATCCGGCCCCTGCCGATCCGGGGCGGCTGGCGGTGGTGGTGGGCTTTTACTGGTATGCCATGCTGGCCGGGCTGATGCTTTTCGGCCCTGCCTGGCTGGTGCGGGCCGAGGCACTCACAGTGTTGATGCGCGCCTATAGACGGATGAGTTTTCTGGGCTTTTCACATGGTTGCATTTCCATTGGGCTGCCCGGCTGGAAGATTGCAAAAGGCCGCACCGTCAGCTTGGGGCTGGCTTGCTTCTGTCTGATCCTGCTTGGCTCTGGCAGTTTCGATGGGATCAATGAAACATTCCTCTGGCTGGGCATTCTGGGCCTGAACCCGTTAGAGTTTCCGGGCCGCTCTGCAGTCATCTCCCCCAACATCTTGGGGTTAATTTTAGCCAACATCGCACTTATTGTGGTCTTTGCCACCGCCCTTTGGCTCGGTGAGCGGATGGCAGGGGGGCGACCGCGCGCCTTACGCGGGCTCTTTTGCCTCTATGCGCCCACCTTGCTGCCGATCGCTCTGGCCTATCACATTGCTCATTACCTGACCGCGTTTCTGCTTGATGGACAATATGTTCTGGCCGCCATTGCACGGGCGCTGGGCCTTTCAGACCTTACAATTTCCGCCGGATTCCTGAACACCCCCGGACCGGTCAAGTTGATCTGGATGACGCAGGCGGGCGCCGTGGTCGCAGGCCATGTGATCGCCATTCTGCTGGCACATGCGCTGGCAATGCGCGCAGGCGAAGGGCGGCGGCGCGCCGTGCTGGGACAGGTGCCGCTCGCCCTTTTCATGGTGGCCTATACTGTCTTTGGCCTCTGGCTATTGGCGACGCCACGGGGGGCGTGACACGTTAACCGCTGGACAACCCCTAGGGGCTTGCGCAAGGTATGCAGGTGCGGCATTTGCCCTGTAAGGGCGATTGATCTTTGGAGGATGCGCGATGAACACCCCGAAACATGGCCAGCAAACCGGGCCAAAAACCGGCATCACGCGGCGCGGGGCCCTTGTCGGTGGCGTTGCGGCGGCAAGCCTGCCGCTCTGGGCGCGCTACAGCCAAGCGCAGACCGCAGCCCCCATCAAAATCGGCTTTCAGGTGCATCGCACCGGCATCGGTGCCGCCTATGGCCGCTGGTATGACCGCACCACGCAGGCGGCGGTCAAGCTGATCAACGAGGGTGGCGGCATCAATGGCCGCATGGTCGAGATTGTCGCCGAGGATGACGGCACAGACCCCAAGCGCGGGGCCGAAGTGGTCGAGAAATTCGCCAATCAGCATGGCTGTGACATCGGGTTTGGCACGCTTTTCAGCCATGTCGTCATTGGCTCTGCGCCGCGTGCGGGCGAATTGAAGCTGCCGTATTTCGTGGTCTCCGAAGGGCATCACGTGGCCTCTGGCATGCTCAACCGCTACACGCTGCAACCGGGCATCACAGATGTCAAAAGCCAGGTTCAGGCGATGGCGCCCTATGTGGCAGCGAACCTTGGCAAAAAGGTCACGATGGTCTTCCCGGACTTCGCCTTTGGTCACGATCACCGCGATTTCTTTACCCAAGCGATCGAGGCGCAGGGCGGCGAGGTGCTGGCGCATATCGCAATCCCGCCCTCGGAAACCTCATTCACCAAGTATTTCCCCAAGATCCCGCGTGATACAGAAGTGCTTTATCACGTCATGGTCGGGCCTGCCGTGCTGACCTTCGTCAAGGAGCTGGGCGAGTTCTTTGGTGGGCAGGGTCCGGCGCTCTTCGGCTTTATCGACAGTCTAGAGGCGGTGGCGATCGACAGCCCCGGTCTGGAATTCCTTGAAAACAGCTATTTCTGGGAAGGCATGTGCCGCGATCAGCAACCGGACGAAAGCGCGCATGAAACTGCCTATCGTGCGGCGGTGGGGGTCAACGAGCGGGGGTCGTCGATCAGCGACCCGCGGGACGTGTCGACCTATGCGCATATGTTTGGCTGCTGGGAAACGCTGCATGTCATCAAGGCCGGGATGGAGGCGGCGGGCTATACCGGGCCGCAGGACCGTGCCGCGTTGATCGAGGCGGTCGAGGCGATGACAACCCTGCCCGAGAGCCTTGCGCATCCGCAGGGCGACAAGATTTTCAACGGCAAGACGCATCAGGTCTTTGGTCATCAGAATATCAGCCGGGTTGAGGGCGGAAAACTGGTGCGCGTGCATCGCACCTCTATCGAGGATACGCTTTATCCCGATGAGGTGGATTACACGGCTCAGCCCTTCTAAGGCGAGTTTGGCAAGCGGGGCGATAGGGTGAAGCGGAGGCTTGTTCTGATAGGGCTGGCGGCGTCGGTTCTGGCGGGGTGCGGCGCGCCGCCCCCGCCCCCCGAGGCGCGAGAGGTGACGCGGCTTGCGGCGGCGATCCGTGGGCTTGGACCAGACGTAGACCCAGAAGAGGCCGCGCGCGCCGCGCGCATCGCCTATGAACATACCCACCGCCTTGCGCTGGAATACGAGATCACCGATCCGCCCATTGTGCACAACACCAAGGTCAACATGGGGCTGAAACCACGCGGCCTTTGCTGGCATTGGGCGCGCGATATGGAGGACCGCTTAAAGCTCGAGGAATTCCAGACGCTTGATCTGCACCGCGCGGTCGCCAATGCCGAGAATGCCTTTCGGTTGGAACACAGCACCGCGATTGTCAGCGCCAAAGGCGATGATTTTCGCAAGGGCATCGTGCTGGACCCGTGGCGTCGGGGCGGTCGGCTGACTTGGGCCCCCGTCACCGAGGACCGCGCCTATAAATGGGAGCCCCGCAACGAGGTGGTGGCCCGCGCGCTAGAGCGCAAGCATGGCCAGATCGTGACCCTGACCGATGATGACCGCATCCTGATGGGCGGGTTGGAGTTTGCCGCGCAATGACGTGGCACCGCACATGGCCCTAGGATGGAGTTAGGCCCCTATCTCGTTCTGGCCACGCTCGAGGGCGCGGTGACTGCGGCAGTACTGGCACTGACGGCTGTTGGGCTCAGCCTTGTGTTTGGCGTGATGCGGGTGGTCAATATCGCGCATGGCGAGTTTTTCATGCTGGGCGCGGTGCTGGCGTGGTGGATTGCGCAGAGCGTGGTGGGGCATCCCGCCATCGGCTTTGCACTGGCGCTGGTGGCAGCGCCACTGATCGTGGGGGCGCTGGCGGTGGCCGCCGATATGACGATCCTCAAGCGGCTGGAGTATGATCCAGAGCGCACCATCGTCGCCACAATCGGCCTGCTCTATATCATTCAGCAGGTCACGCTGATGGGCTATGGCCCAGATGCGCGCCCCGTCGAGGCACCGTTCAACACGCGGATTGCACTCCCATGGTTTGAACATGGGGCCGAGGGCTGGGCGATGATCTGGCCTTGGGGGCTGGGCACGACCACTTACAAACTGGCGGTGATCGGTGCAGCGGTGGTGCTGCTCTGCGCCGTCTGGGCCTTGATGACCCGCACCCGCATCGGGCTGGTCATGCGTGCCACGCAGGCGGATCGCGACATGGCGCTGGCCTTCGGCATCCCGGTCGAGCGGGTTTATGCACTGGTCTTTGGTCTAGGGGCCGCGCTGGCGGCGCTGGCGGGCGTGCTGATCGTGCCGATACAACAGGCGCATTACCTGATGGGCGCGGACCCGCTCTTGCTGTCGTTTATCGTGGTGATCATCGGCGGGCTAGGAAGCCTGCCCGGCACAGTGCTGGCGGCGGTGCTGATCGGCCTCAGCGACGGGATCATCTCGGTCTTTTTCTCGCCCACGCTGGCCAAGATATTGGCGACGCTGCTTGTAGGTCTGGTTCTGGTATTCCGCCCACAGGGTCTATTCGGGGGGCGCAGCACGTGAGGGTCTATGCCCTTCATGTTGGGCTGCTGGCTCTACTCTTGGCGCTGCATTTCGTGCTGCCTGCCTATCACCACGGCAATCTGGCGCGGGTGATGGTGCTGGCGAGTTACGCGATGGGCTATAACCTCATGTTCGGTTACACGGGGCTGCTCAGCTTGGGCCATGCGCTGTTTTTCGCGGCGGGGATGTATGGGATGGGCCTCGGCGTGCAGCATCTGGGGCTGACACCGGCACCAGCGCTGATCCTTGGGGTGTTTGCCGGGGCGGTGGTGGCGGGCGTGCTGGCAGCGCTGGCGCTGCGCACGGCCGGGGTGGCCTTTATGATCGTGACGCTGATGTTCGCACAGGCGGGCTACCTCACCGTGCTCTATTTCGGGGCGCTGACGCGGGGCGATGAGGGGTTCGTGATCCAACAGACACAGCGGATGCTCTGGGGTATTGACCTGAGCGATGAGGGCAATCGCTATCTCGCGGCGCTGCTCCTGTTCGGGCTTTGCCTGATGCTTTGCCTTTGGCTGGTGCGGTCGCCCTTTGGCCGAGTGCTGGTGGCGATCCGCGAGAATGAAGAACGGGTACGCATGCTGGGCTATGACGTCTTCGCGCATAAATTCGCGGTCATGGTGATTTCGGGGACGATGGCAGCGGCGGCGGGGGCGGCGTATGGCCTCTTGTTTGGCTATGTGGGGGCGACATTCGCCTCGGTGCAATATTCGATCTTTCCGCTCTTGTGGGTGCTTTTGGGCGGGGCGGGCACGGTGCTGGGGCCATTCATCGGCACGCTCTTCATGTTCTACCTGATTGACCTTAGCTCGGGCGTGACCACGGCCTATATGCTCATTGCCGGTGTGGCGCTGGTGGCGCTGACACTCTTTGCGCCGCAAGGGTTGATGGGCGACGTGCGGCGACGGTTCTGGCGGGGGATGCCGTGATGCTGCTATCCACGCGGGGGCTATCCAAGAATTTTGCCGGGTTGCGCGCGGTCGAGGACGTGGATTTCGACCTGCCCAAGGGCGAGATTCGCGCCCTGATCGGCCCCAATGGCGCGGGCAAGACAACGCTGGTGGGCATGATTTCCGGGCGTATCCCCCCGACTGCGGGGCGGGTAAGCTTCGATGGGCAAGACATCACTGCCCTGCCCGCGCATCGGCGGATGCAGTTGGGCATGGCCTATACGTTTCAGATCACCTCGGTTTTTGGCCGGCTCAGTGTGCGGGAAAACGTAGCCCTTGCCGCGCGTCGGCATCTGCATGGCGCGGCGGTAGAGACCGCTGTCGATCAGGCACTGGCGCGGGTCGGGCTGGCAGAGCGTGCCAGCCAAGAGGCGGGCGATCTGGCCTATGGGCATCAGCGCCTCTTGGAGATTGCGATGGGCCTTGCCCAATCCCCGCGCCTCTTGATCCTAGACGAGCCGACACAAGGCCTTGCCGAGGGCGAGATCGACAGCTTTCTGCGCCTGATCCGCGAGGTGGCGCAAGAGGCGACCATCCTGCTGATCGAGCATAACATGCGGGTGGTGATGGATCTGGCGGACCGGATCACCGTGCTGGATGGTGGCCGGGTTCTGGCCGAGGGGACACCTGCGGAAATCCATGCCAACCGCGCGGTGCAGGCCGCCTATCTGGGGGGCGTGTCCGATGCTGCGGCTGGATAGGGTCTGCGCGGGCTATGGCCGCGCGCAGGTGCTGCGTGATCTGAGCCTAGAGGTGCAGGCGGGTGAAATCCTGTGCCTTTTGGGGCGCAACGGCGCGGGCAAAAGCACGACAATGCGCGCGATCATGGGGCTCTTGCCGCTTATCTCCGGGTCAATCTGGCTGGGACAGCAACAGTTGAGCACGCTACCCGCGCATCAGGTGCCCCTCGCCGGTGTGGGCTATGTGCCCCAGGGGCGGCGGCTCTTTACAGATCTGACCGTGGCGCAGAACCTTGAAATTGGCCTCATGGCGCGGCAAAGCGGGCCAGAGGTGCGCGCAGAGGTGCTGGCGCTTTTTCCCCGCCTGCGCGAACGGTTGGGGCAGAAGGCGCAAACCCTCTCGGGCGGCGAACAACAGATGCTCGCCATGGCGCGCGCGCTCTGCCTGCGCCCCCAAGTTCTATTGCTCGACGAGCCAACCGAAGGGTTGCAGCCCTCGATGATCGCGGCCATTCGCGAGGTGATTGTGGGGTTGCGGGCATCTGGCGTTGCGGTTCTGCTGGTCGAACAACGGGTCGATGCGGTGCTCGATGTGGCCGATCGGGTGGCGTTTCTCGAGAATGGCACGGGCGGGGCGGTGATGACCGCCCAAGCGCTGCGCGCCGACCGCAGCCTCGTGGATCGTTACGTCGGGGTTTAGCGCAGGTTGTACAAAAGGCACTTGGCTGTGCGCTTGTCGCAGAGGCGCAGGGACACCGCGCATCTGTCGCTCGGATAGCCTGTCGGCCATTGCCTCTGGCTTCAAAAAGTCTCTGGATTCAAAAGGATGCGCGATCTTAACGACGATCACGCATCCTTTTATCTTTTTTAGAGGAACTGGAAGTCGTCGACCCCCAGCACAGAGGCATCAACACCCTCCAACAGAATGATCTGACCGTTCACATTGATCTGCGCGCCTTCATCTGCCTGGGTAATACCCAACGCATCCACAAAGCCCTGCAAACCATTGCCCCCGTTGCTGATGTTCACCTCGCCGGTATCGGGATTGACGATCCGGATCAACAAGCGGTCCGTGCCATCCTCGAAATCGGTAATAACATCAAGCTCACCGTCAACGAAGGCGCTGAAGACAAAGATATCCGCATCTGCGCCACCGGTCATGATGTCATTTCCAGCGCCGCCGTTGATCGTATCATTGCCGGTGCCGCCATCAATCACGTCGTTGCGCCCACCCCCAGCGAGGAAGTCATTGCCTGCCCCACCGCTGATGTCGTCATCGCCTTCACCGCCACCGATCTGATCATTACCAGCGCCGCCGTCGATCGTATCACGCCCGGCACCGCCGCCAATCTGATCGTTTCCGACCCCGCCATTAATCACATCGTTGCCAAAGCTACCAGAGATCGAGTCATTGCCGTCGCCGCCGTCCAGTGTGTCGTTGCCAGCACCACCAGCAACCACGTCAGCGCCAGTGCCGCCCGACAGTAAGTCGTCGCCAAAGCCACCACCCATGGTGTCGTTGCCATCGCCACCGTTCAGCGTGTCATTGCCCAGACCGCCCCCCAGAGAGTCATTGCCAGCGTCGCCGTTCACAACGTCATCGCCATCCCCCCCTGCAACAGTGTCATTGCCGTCACCACCGGACAGGGTGTCATTGCCAGCTTCGCCAAACAACGAGTCGCTGCCCAGCCCACCGGAAATACTATCGTCTCCGTCAAGGCCACCGATCAGATCATCGCCATCGCTACCGATCAGCGTGTCATTCTCATTGGTGGATACAGGCCCCTCTTCGACGTCATTGACTGTCAGGCTCAGTGACGCTGTGCCATCAGGGGTCCCACCAACACTCGCATCATTCACAGTGACGGAAACATCGAGCTGCGCCTTGGTTTCAAAGTCAAGCGACGCACCAGCGCGCAGGAACAAGGCCGTTCCAACGATCTCGAACAGAGCCGCGTCAGCACCGGCCAAGGCCAGAGTGTTGATGCCCTGCTCATCATCCGACACGACGATGTCCGCAACCTTGATCCGAGACGTGGTGTCAGCATCTTCGTCTACGTCTGTGGTTACATTTGCGAGCGTTACCACCGGCGCATCGTTGACCGCGTTCACCGTCACGGAAACCACGACCGTATCCGTGCCGCCGTTGCCATCCGTGACCGAGACCGTGAAGGCATCCGTCCCGTTGAAATCGGCATCCGGCGTGTAGGTGTAGCCACCATTGGCCGAGACCGTCACCGATCCG